>Ga0315336_1002116_pt1 | contig 32406 bp, 30 predicted proteins | sample ASW5metaG_FD_204512 | JGI IMG/M metagenome (GOLD analysis project Ga0315336, IMG submission 204512) | Ammonia-oxidizing marine archaeal communities from Monterey Bay, California, United States - ASW #5 | ecosystem: Environmental > Aquatic > Marine > Intertidal zone | place: USA: California...
GCTCAACGATTTTCCATCGTAGTCAGGCCCCTGGTATTTGCGAAGTTTTGCCTGCAATCCCAGGAGGTGTGCTTCAAATTGGAATTCGCTGCGCGGATACTCTCGCCGCAGTAGGGTGTAGTGGTAATCGGCGTCCTCGTATCGTTTACAGCGAAAATGTATTCCAGCTGTCGCGAGAATCGCTTCATCAGCCCGTGGGCCAGTCGGATCATTAAGACGAATGTTTTCATACGTCCTGATTGCATGCCCGATCGTGTCGAAAGTAGGTCGTGTTTTGTCGTAAGCATTTGGCGAGAGGGGCACTTTCCAACCCGCAAAGTATTCATGCTCCCAGTACTGTGCAATCGACCACATCCGCTCAACCAGTGAATTCATGTGTTGGCTATTGGGATACTTCTCGACGAGCACGTTATAGGCATCGCTGGCCTTGAGGTAACGGTCGTTGAAAAAATAACTCTCCCCAACCATGAACAGACTATCCTCCTCAATCTGTGATCGTGGCCAACGAGACGCCGCGTCGCGATAGCGATCAACAGCTTTCGAGTATTTTCCCGCTGCAAATGCTGCTTCGGCTTCGGCAAATCGTTCGCGGGCAATCTCATCATTATCGCCCTTGCCAATCGCTTCTTTCATTTTCCCGTAGGTCAGCTTGGGATCGATCGCCGGGAATAAACCACCTGGTTTGTCAACCAATGTCGATCGTTCCACCGGTCGATCCATTGGTCGCCCATCCTGATCAAAGTAACCCTCAAATCCTTCGACTGCGTAACCCTTACTCACTTCAAAACTTCTTTTTGACTTGTGCTTCTTCCACCACTTGCTTGAACCAACCTCGGGTTGGCTTCCAAAGACATTTGACAACGACCACTCGGTCGGGCTTGAGCCAATAGTTGTACAACCCGTGATCAGACTGAGTCCAAACAAAAACAGAACGCAACACGCGTTTACGTAACCGCTCCAAGAAAGCTGACGGTGAAACAAACGGCGAGTTTTCTCACAAGTGGGCATATAGATATCCGTAATCAGACGAGTTTGCCCGCTCCGCGGGCTCGATGAGGTCGGAAAGGTACGCAAGCCTGGCCGCTAGCGTCAAGCCCAGCGGTGCAACGTGAACCTTTTCTTTAGGTCTGGGATGGTCAGGACAAGGTCAGCAGCTTGACGTGCTGTTGCCCAGCGACCTGCCAGCAGCAGTAGCAATCTCAAGCAATTTCGCGAGAATCCTTGGAAATGCGTTTGATGCGCACTCGATCGATACGTCGCTGTGAAGCTTCCAGTACTGTCACCTGGACCGATTTCTGCCAGCAAAGCTCCTCGCCCGGGATGGGCACGCGGCCAAGTTCCGTGAAGACGAACCCGCCAATCGTGTCATAATCTGCATCTTCAGGTAGCGCCAGCCCCATTTGCTCGTTGATTTCGTCAATGTGAGCCCGCCCCAATGCTTCGCAGATTCCCTCGCCAATGACTTTGATCTCCTCTTCAAATTCTGCGTCATACTCGTCGACAATTTCACCCACAATTTCTTCCAGAACGTCTTCGATGGTCACGAGCCCCGAGACACCGCCATATTCATCAAGTACCACGGCCATGTGGGTCCGAATTTGCTGGAACATTTCCAGCAAGTCATCAACCGCTTTGGTCTCGGGAACGAACAATGGCTTGCGCAACAAGTCGATCAGCGGCTTGCGGTCGTCTTCAGACGGTTTGGCAAATTCTGGCAACAAGTCTTTGACGTAGAGGATGCCAATGATGTCGTCACGATTTTTCTCATAAACCGGCACACGCGTGTGCCCACAATCAATGACATCGGCGAGCATTTCCTTCCACTCGGTTTCTACTTGCACCATGTGCATGTCGGTGCGTGGGGTCATGATTTGCGAGACGTCTCCATCTCCCAATTCGATGACTCCTTCGATCATTTCGCGAGCATCCTCTTCGAGGAGCCCTTCCCGTTGGCCCTCGGAGACAATTGTGCGAATTTCCTCTCCAAAGGATTCCTCATCGACTTCTTCGGGGGCACGGCCTGCCACTCGGTGAAAAATCGTATCGACCAGGTGGGCGCACCAAACGAGCGGGCTGGCAAGCTGGCTGAGGAACCGCCAGACTGGCCACGTGTGATAGACAAAAGTGGCGGCACCAAGCCGCGATATTGACCAGGGCACCCAAATGCAAAGGGAAATCATGATGATGCCAAAGCCGAACACAAGCAGCGTGAGCATCTGACCGGTCCACAGTTCGCCTTGTTCGAAATAGTGTGTCACCCATGCGCATCCTGTAATGACGGTCAGGACAGCGGCACCGGTGGAAACCATTTCAACTCCCAGTATCACACCATCGTCGTTTCGCAAGATCATTGAAAACCGACTGGTATGTTGCTTCCTCTGGCAGATTTCTTCGAGGTCGTGCCGTGAGTATTCGCGAAGTGCTCGTGCACCAATCGCAGAAACGCATGTGAGCAGCGCAGCACCAACCGCCAACCAAAGTAATCCGTCAGGGGTCACAGTTCAAATGGTCCTCAGTTACGTGTGATGGCAGTTTTAGGGTTGTTCGGTTCCGGGTCGGCGCGCCGCCTGCCGAATTCCCAACTGCTTCAAATACCGTGTTTCAGCTGCTCGCATCTGGGCAATTTCCTTAGCACTCTTGTCATTCAACCCGACCAGGTGAAGCGCACCATGAACAACGTAGAGCAACAATTCCTCGTCGCTGGACCAGCCAAACCGGGGAGCCTCGCGTACGGCAGTTTCAATGCTTACAACGATCTGGCCCTCCAGTGATGAGGTTTCTCGTTCAAGCACAAAGCTGAGCACATCGGTTGGCCGGTCGTGCTGCAGATATTGAGAATTGAGTTGACGCATGGAAAGATCATCAACGACAGCAACATCGACAGAGCCGACTGCGTACGGAGTCTCCACCAAAACTGCGCGGACAGCCGCAACAAGGGCATCTTCTGCCAGGGAATACTTGGATTGTTCGTTGCTTACGGAGATTTCCATTTCCAACGCGGAACGAGGTGACCGATACCGAAACCGTGCAGATGACTCAACGGCGCTCGTCCAGATTACGCAGTCTCCTGATCGGGATACTTCACACGCCCATGATATACAGCAGTCATCGATTTTACCAAACTATCGCCGATAGTTCTGACTTCTTCGAGCGTTAAACCGCACTCGTCAAATTGGCCATCAAGAAGCCGTTTGCGGCAAAACTCGTCGACCAGATTTTCAATACGTGCCGGAGTTGGCTCGACAAGGCCTCGACTGGCACTTTCGACCGCGTCGGCCAACATCAAGATCCCCGCTTCCTTGGTCTGTGGCTTGGGGCCAGGATAACGGAACGTACTTTCATCCAACTGATTCCCCTCGGCATCTTCGCTATTTTGTTGACTTGCCTGTCGGTAGAAGTATTCAACGAGCGTGGTCCCGTGGTGCTGTTGGATAAAGTCAATGATTTGCTGAGGCAACTTGTTTTGTCGAGCCAAATCGGCACCATCTTTCACGTGCGCAATGATAACCAATGTGCTCATGGCGGGTACCAGGGACTGGTGACGATTGTCTTCTCGTCCCTGATTCTCAACAAAGTAACCTGGCTTGAGCATTTTTCCGATGTCGTGAAAATAGGCTCCAACACGGACCAACAAGCCACGCGCCCCAATGGCCTCGGCTGCGGCTTCAGCCAGCGACGCAACCGTAATTGAATGGTTGTAGGTACCAGGGGCCCGCCGAATCAATTCCTGCAAAAGCGGGTGGGCCGGATCTCCAAGTTCCATCAAACTCAAATCGGTTTGTACACCAAAAACGCGTTCGACTGCGGGCAGCAAACAGGTCATCATCGATCCGGCAATAATAGACCAGAGGGCGTAGAGCAATCCGACTTGGATCAGTGGGAGTGTCGCCTGGCCGGCCAACATCCCCACGCCGATGGTAGTCAGGAAGGCGACAATTGCTGCCACCAACCCAACCGTAAGTAGCTTGCTGCGGCTGCGCACTTGTCGCAACACCAGGATGGCTCCCGTCGTCGAGGCCATGAGCACTATCGCTTCCGGAAGTCCATAACCGAGCGCCACGACGCCCACGAGGGTTACCGCTGCCGAAAACAACAGAGCCATTTCCTGTTGGTAGACAATGGTCATCGTCATACCGAACAGCAGCAGCGGTGCTACTTCCGCTCTCCATTCGCCGGGGAAAATCAGCATCGCCCCCACAGTGACGACGACGAGTACAAGTAAAGTGACAAAGCGGGACAAGTCTTGCAGGATTTGTGGATTCTGGAAGTAGACATAGAAACCACACAACGTGTAAAGCGCCAGGTACATGCCAAAAATTGCCAGAGAGTATCCCGCCTCGCGCGAGAATGGTCGAGCCGCCAGCTCTGCCTGGTACTCAAGGTCAAGCAACTCCAAGGCGGCATCATCCAGCGGCTGGCCAGCCAAGGCAAGCGGGTGACCTCGCTCGTAGACGATCATCTGATCTTTGACATTTTCCGCTTCGCGCTCTTGTACGTCGCGCGTGGCGTCCAGATTGATTTTCAATGTGGCCGGTAAGCGTGGTTGCAGATAAGCCAAAGCGCGTTGAGCAACTGTGAGCGGAAGGAGCTGCTGAAGCGCTTTACGAAGTTGATCGGCTACGTCCTCAATCCGAACATCAGCCATCGGTACCAGAGATTCAAACCCATCGGTACCAATTTTTCGGACGGCAATTCGCTGCAAGTTTGCGTCATGCTCAGGTGGAACCACATCGAGCAGACCCTTTTGCTCTATAGGCTCAAATGCTTCTTCCAAGGCCGTTTGAAATAACTCGAATGCTTCGTCGTCCGCCAACGCGTCGAGGAATCCGCGTAGCTGCTTTTGTCTTTCTTCCTCCGTTATCTCAGGTGTGAGCTCGGAGCGGGGTAACTCGAATTGCTCCCAAAGTTCTGCAACGTCGCTGATCTCGTCTGCATTGCGGAGATTACTGACGGCATTCAGAAGCTCTGCACGAAGCTGGACCAACGGTGCCGGGTCTTGATCATAAATCGCGATGGCAAGTTGACGCGATTGCCGACGTGCCTCACGCGTTGCCAACTCGTCGAGTTGCTCGAATTGGATCCGCGACGTGATATCCCGATTGGGAGTCGTCCCTGCCCGAAACGGTTGTGGCGGAGCCCAGCCACGGGTGATTCCCCACAAAACGACTGCGGTAACGAAACACAAAGCCAGCCTGAACAACACCTGCCCACGGCGCAAACGCGTCCACAGGTTGCCCCATACACCTGGAGGAAGCTCCACGGAGGCAACGCGACCGCTTCGTTTTCTTTTTTGACTACCTGTAGACATAGGGAGGTGGTGTGTGGTGCTCCAACAGCCGCCAAGATTTTATTGATTTTGTTTGATCCGCAGGCAGCAATCGCAATGAACTACCCATCATTTCTTTTTCCTCACGCCATCATCGTATGCCTTGACGATCTCTTGGACCAACCGATGACGGACGATGTCGTCGTTCCCGAGCGAAACACGGGCAAACCCGCGAATATTGCGAAGCCTGGCAATGGCGTCTACAAGGCCACTCTTGGTGTGCGGTGGCAAGTCGACCTGGGAAGTGTCGCCCGATACCACGACCTTGGAGTTCATTCCCATGCGAGTTAGACACATTTTCATTTGTGATACCGTGGTGTTCTGAGCTTCATCCATGATGATAAAAGCGTTGTTGAGAGTCCGCCCTCGCATATAGGCCAAAGGCACGACCTCAATGACGTCATCCGCCATGTAGCGCTTGATTTGCTCATAATCCATCATCTCGCGGAGGGCATCTAACAAAGGCCGAAGGTACGGATTAATCTTCGCCTGCATATCACCCGGCAGGTATCCGAGGCTCTCTCCAGCCTCGACTGCCGGCCTCACCAACACGATTTTGCCAATCTGCCGTTCGAACAACGATTCAACCGCGGTCGCGACGGCTAAATAGGTCTTTCCCGTCCCCGCCGGCCCGGCGCAAAAGACCAGATCATGGTCGCGAATGGCTTGCACGTAGCGAGACTGGCCAGGGGTACGAGGACGCACCTTGTAACCTGGTTTGTGGATATCGACGATTGAAGTGGCGACGATAGGATTGCCATCGGTCACGGCAGCAATAATCTGTGAGACGTGCTCTGGCTCCAACGCGCCGTCCCGCACAACGGCCTTTTTGAGTTGCTCGATGATGGCCGTCGCCTGCATCACAGCATTCTCGTCGCCACGGACGTGAATTCTGCCATCGCGCGCCGAAATTTTGGCTGCGACCGAATTGTGAATTCGCCGGAGATGTTGATCACTCGTACCTAGCAGAAGGAGGAGTTCGTCAACACCCGAGACGGGAATGGTTGCTTCAATCATCAACGGCGTTCATGACCCCCTGAGGGAGTCGCCTGAAATCCTGAAAAGGCACCTCTTGATATTTCCACTATACCTGAATGAGGCTCGAAAGAACCAGCCGGTAGACGCAAATGCCGCATAAACGACAATGGCAACAGCGTAAATCACAACGACGACTAGGTTTAGGTCCTACCGTCTAACTGTACCGTTTTGTGCCTACGGACCCACTATTCGTAACAACCAGCAGACGTAGGCCACCGGTGCAGCGACAAGCAACGAATCCAGAATGTCAAGAACGCCACCAAATCCTGGAATCCAGTGACTGGAATCCTTCACGCCGGCATCTCGCTTGAAGAGGGAAACCGTCAGATCCCCCAGCACGCCGGCACTGGCAAGCATGAACCCGTAAGTGGCCGCCCCCAGAGCCCAAAGCAGACCAGTCCGCCCCGGGCTACAACCCATGATCTTCACAGCCGGCCCGAGCAACACGAGGGCCATGATCGCCGCGGCAACGAGTCCACCAGCCAGCCCTTCCCAGGTTTTCCCAGGACTCAGCAGGGGCGCGAATTTCGTTCGACCAAACAACTTCCCAATACTATAAGCCCCAATATCACTGACCTTCACCACGGCAATCATGGAGACGACCGCAACCAAACCCCACCGTCCATTCGTACCCCAAGGTCCATCGCCGAGCAAGCGGAGCTGAATGATGAAACCCATTAAGCCACCAGCGTGGATGATCGCCAACACGGTCAGAGCAAGTTTGCTGGCAACTCCCCCTGGCTCTTTGTAGCGGCGTACCTCGCCAAATAACGCCAGCAGCAAACTGGCTGTCATACCAAGAGCCAACCAACCAAGACGACCAACCGGGCCGTCGCTGGGATAGACCTTCCACAACATGGGTGTTGCACTCAACATCACCGTAAGCAGGGTACCCCCGAAAATGACCCAGGGAATCGGCCGGTGTTCTCGGTGGCTGTAGAAGCTGATGACCTCGCTTGCCGACATCAAGCTACCGGCTGCCGCGAGCGGCAAAAGAAAAATGCCCGGACGCGGCCCGTAGAAGTCAAGACAACAAATCCCGACCAACGCGGCAACAATCAACGTTCCAAAGATGAGACGCCAACGGAACACGTAAACACGCCAATCTGACTGCGGCGCTTGGCTCGCGCCGGGTGATGGACCTCATGCTGCGTCACCGGCCGACACACAGGCCAGTGGCACAAATGCCAGGCTCCCGCCTCATCGCCGGCATCCGCCACACGTTGACTGCAAACTGTAATTGCCCACGATTGGGATCGCAAGGGGCTTTGCTAGACCGAAAAAACCTCAAAGCTGGTAAGAAGCCATAATCTGTGGGTAAATTGATCATTCGGCAACTCACAGATTGAGCCCTCCAAACCGCCGATCCCGGGTGGTAAAATCATCGATTGCCTGACAAAGCGAGCTTTCGTCGAACTCAGGCCAGCATTGATCGGTCACCCAAATCTCGGCATAACTGATCTGCCAGAGCAAAAAATTGCTCACCCTGAGTTCGCCTGCGGTGCGGATCAAGAGATCAGGATCTGGTATTTCAGCCGTGTAGAGGTGCTCGGCAATCGTTGCTTCATCAATGTCGTGCCAGTCAAGGCGCGCTGACTGGACTTTGTCGCCAATGGCTCGAACGGCATCGACAATCTCAGTACGAGCACCATAGTTGATCGCCAGGTTGAGCCACATTCCCGTGTTCACCTGACTCATCTCTACTGTCTTGTCGAGTTCGCAAAGCACGTGTTCGGGAATTGCCGCTCTCCGTCCCAGCATCCGGACCCGCAGGTTGTTCTGCATAATCGTTCCCCGCTCCTCAATCATGTACTGCTGGAGAAGGTGCATCAGGAAGTCAATTTCGGCTGACGGACGTTTCCAGTTCTCACTGGAAAGGCAGTAGAGCGTCAGGTGCTCAATTCCAAGTTCCGAGCATTTTTCTGTGATCTTGCGAACCGTTGCAACCCCACGACGATGCCCTTCGATGCGGGGCAATTCTCGTCGTTGGGCCCAACGACCATTGCCGTCCATAATAATGGCGACGTGCCGGGGCAAGATTTTGCCGGGAATATCGGGGACCAGAGCAGATTGATCGATGGGCATCTAAAATGCACGTTAGTTTAAAGTGTCAATTTGCCAATACGATTGCCCGGCTTACGTCGTAATAGTCTGCTCACGGTCAGGGCCAACTGAAACCATCGTGATGGGACGCCCCACGAGTTGTTCCACCCGATCGAGATAGTTGCGGGCAGCCAAAGGCAAATCTGCCATGGTGCGACAACTCGTTATCTCCTCACTCCATCCCGGAATGGTCTCGTAGACAGGAACTACTTTGCGAAGATCATCGACGTGGCTGGGGAAAATATTGGTTTTTTTCCCCTCAAGGTCATAGGATGTGCAAACCTTCAGTTCCTCAAGGCCACTTACCACATCCAGCAACATGACGGCAATTTCATCCACGCCGCTCAAGCGAGCTGTATAACGAATTGCCACCGCATCAAGCCAACCACAGCGTCGCGGTCTTCGTGTGACCGTACCATATTCGTTACCGCGATCTCGCAGATATTGTCCCGTATCGTTGTCTTGCTCGGTTGGAAACGGGCCTCCTCCCACCCGCGTCGAGTAGGCCTTGACGATACCTATCACCCGCTCCACGTGGCGTCCCGGCACGCCCGAACCATTGGCAATCCCAACCCCCGAACTGTTGCTGCTGGTCACGAAGGGATACGTCCCATGGTCGACATCGAGCAGGGCACCCTGAGCCCCTTCGAACAAGACCCTTTTCCCCGATTCAACAGCCGAAAGTAACAACTCGGTCGTATCGCAAACATAGGGTTGGAGGCGCTCAGCAAAACCAGAGTAATCTTTGGAGATGATGGCGGCGTCGAGTTTCTTGAATTCGCCCTCGGGATAAAGGACCGAGAGCATGCGATTTTTTTCTTCCGTGATTCGTTCGACGCGTTCGCGAAACGTATCTCGGTAAAGATCCCCCACTCTCAAAGCATAGGAACGGCCAACTTTGTCGCGATAGCATGGGCCAATACCCCGCTGCGTGGTACCGATATTCTCACCATCCGCAGTGGAACGATCGAGGACGCAATCCTCGGCAAAATGCCAGGGAAAGATCACGTGAGTTCGATCGCTAATTCTCAAATTGTCGTGATCCTCTACGTTCCGGCTCGCCAATTCGTTGAGTTCTTCAATGACTTTGGCCGGGTTAAGTACCACCCCGCCAGCAATCACGCAGGTGACCCCTGCCGTCAATACCCCGCTTGGCAGAAGCGACAATTTGTAGACTTCGTCACCGGCTACGACCGTATGCCCGGCGTTCGCCCCCCCCTGGTAACGCACCACAATATCGTGCTGACCTGTGAGCAGATCAACAATCTTGCCCTTGGCCTCATCGCCCCATTGCAGTCCTACAACGCAAGTACCTGGCATAAATCCTTCCTGGTCGTTGTAAACCCACGGCGAAAAGCCGTGAGCCATTTGTCAGTGTTCAAACAAAAGCCAAGATTCAGAAAAACTCCTAAAAGACTTGTCGGCAAGTCCCCGTGACAAGGGCAACCGGCCACAAGACTTGGCTCAAGCCCCGGCGAAACAGGGTCCTTGACCACAAGGCTACCTGTCCTATTTTCTTTCTCCAAGGCTGCCTGTCCCATTTTCCAAGTTTAACCCGGGGCTTCGTCCAACGAATCTTTGGGGGACGTGGCCAATGTGGCAACTCGTCTCCAAACTCGCGTCTCTGGCCATGGCCACAAAGTTCGGCCTGACCAAACGCTAGTATCTCGCATCCGGCAGCGGTCAGCTAGCCCCACTGCCAGATCAGCCAATCGACAAATCGAAAGGCCTGACCACGACGACAAGCAGTTGTAGAAGGATGACAATGGCAAGGCGGTGACCAGTTTTACGAGCATGGTCGTGATCGCGGATTTCATCTCCGAGAACGAATGAAAGCTTGCATGGCAGAGATCCTGTCAAGGACCCCCACACCAAGGTTCGGTGAATCGGTCACCTCGACGGTTACCCCGTCGGATATCGGTAGTTGCCCTATTCTAGCGGTCAGGGAACCAAGCTGCATGGTGTGCTAGCGTTTATCACGAATCGTGCCGCTACGAGTGACACCCCACCCGCTAACCGGGGACACAGCAACCAACTCGCGGCGGACCAGATTTCTCTAGCTGTTCCCTCGCCGATCTGCTAACTTTCGCCACTTCTTTTCCAGGCCTTGTCGTTCGTCAAAGGCCCCATACGGGAGAAATTCGAATGAAAACAGGTACGCTCTTAGGAAGGTTGGGACTGGTCGCTTGCATCTGCGTGGCGAGCAGCAAGGTGGCAGAAGCTCAGAGCCTCTTCCGACGTTTTCTACCTGTCGATCAAGTCGAGTCTGACCCTCAAAGCGGCTATGACCTTACCGAAGAAAATGGCCCCTGGTTGATCCTGACCTCCACCTTCAGTGGAGAAGGAGCTCAAGCACAAGCCAACGAATTGGTCCTGGAGTTTCGCCGCCGTTTCAATCTACCCGCCTACATGTACGAAATGACCTTTGGGCAACCAGGGACCGCGCCAGGTCGTGGAATTGACAACTCGGGAGCACCGATCAAACGACGCTACCAACAGGATGGAGCCAGGCGGGAATGGGCGGTGCTAGTTGGCAATTTTGCGACCGTCGATGATGCAAAAGGTCAACGAATTCTGAAACAAATCAAATTGATGGAGCCGGAGGCACTTAAAAAAAACACCGGGCAGACCTCGCAAACGATGGCGGAAGTTCGGGCGTGGCAGGACACGGTGCTGGCGCGTTTGGGCGCACACCGCCGCCGCGGCCCGATGAGTAAGGCATTCATGACATCCAACCCGCTCTTGCCCCGCGAGTACTTCGTACCCAAAGGCGTAGACAAATTTGTCGAGCAGATCAACAAGGGAGTCCAACACAGCTTGCTCGATTGTAAAGGGAAGTACAGCGTTAGAGTTGCGACGTTCCGAGGTAACTCGATCCTGCAAACCTCCACCGATTTCGAGAATCGTCGCGGAAAAGAAAAACGTGGAGGTGGGTTGGTTGCAGCAGCGGAAAACGCACACTTGCTCACGAAAGAACTTCGCAAACACGACTGGGAAGCTTATGAGTTCCACAACCGCTATGAAAGCATTGTAACCATCGGCAGTTTTGACCGACCCGGTCGCCAATTACCCGATGGCCGCGTCATGCCAACCAGCGAAATCGAATTGATTGTCCGCAGGTTTGGCGCCGCTTACGACACTCCATCAGACCCTCTTAACGCTATCGGTGATGACACGGAGAACCGTCACCGCCGGGAACAGGCACTCCGGCAGTTTTCCACCTCATTTGCAAGTAAAAATGGTCAGGTGACCACCAGGCTTAATCCCAAACATGTCAAAATCCTGAAGAGAAAGCAGTTGCTCCGTACCATTCCCATGGACATTACACCAACTGTAATTGAGGTTCCAAAACGCTCGCTCTCGACTGCGTACATGACACGTTAGTTTGGAAACCCACTTGCAGTAGCAGGCCAATCGCTCAAGGATAGGTCGTTCCAGTTTGTTAATCGGAGGGAGCGATCGCGTGGTTTGGGACCTGGTAATCGGCACACACAATCGCAAAAAAGGCGCAGAACTGGTTGAACTGCTCGCCCCGTATCGGTTTCGCATCGTGACCTTGGCGGAAGTCGATCAAGCGATCGATGTTGTGGAAGACGGGGAATCGTTTTCCGCAAATGCGAAAAAAAAAGCGGTCCAACAAGCTCGGCACCTCAATCGCTGGGTGATGGCCGACGACAGCGGAATCGAAGTCGACGCACTTCAATGTGCGCCGGGAATCTATTCGGCACGTTATGCCGGCCCAAATGCCTGCGACGAAGACAATAATCGCCGGCTCTTGGAAGAACTGGGAGAGTTACCTCTTCACCAACGCACCGCACGTTACGTTTGTCACGTGACCGTTTCGAATCCGGCAGGAAACGTTCGCGCCGAAAGTCATGCCACCTGTGGTGGGCGCATTCGCTTCGCACCAAGCGGGCAAAATGGTTTCGGCTATGATCCGCTCTTCGAAGTGATCGAATATCACCGCACCTTCGGAGAACTGGGCCCAATTGTTAAACGGGTTCTCAGTCATCGCTCACGAGCGCTGCGCGCAATCGTTCCGCAACTGACAATGCTGGCGAGTTCCGGAGAGTGGAAACCTGCCCGGGTGATTCACCCCTGAACCAGCCAGGTGTCCAGGTGACGCTGTTTCCAGGTCGCAGGCAGAAAAACCTCGGGACAGACCATCCCAAGGACCTGTCCAATCGATCGGGGAACAACACTGCTGCGGAGCCATGGCGCACATCCACAAACAACTCGGCCAACCCTTGCACCAAAAGCCATCTCGGAAATAAAATAGGGGAAAGATCGAACAACTGTGGCACGCAAGGGCAACCAGCAAAAAACGGACAATCAGTCAGCCCGATTCAAGCAACCAACGTAGAATAGAAACCACCAATAAAAAGCCTGCCCGGCGGATGAACTGCCGGGCAGGCTCGAATGAGAGAAGGCATATAGATGCGGCAAAGATACCGTTCCACGGCCCCTTTGACAAGCGTCGAATGGAAAAAAATCTCCGCGACACGACAACTCGTGGTGTTGATTGGGTTTGCGGCGAGTTTTCCCCTTCAATCAACCCTCGTTGCTGCCCCTTCGAAAGATGCATGGCTGGCGGCGAATCTGCCAGCGGTCGTATCGCTTTATCGAGAGCTCCACCAAAACCCGGAACTCAGTTTTGCAGAAAAACAAACTTCCGGGCGGCTCGCTGATGAATTGCGAAACGCCGGTGCCGACGTCGACCAGGAGATAGGGGGATACGGCGTCGTTGGCCTGCTGCAAAATGGTCCTGGCAAGGTACTGATGCTACGGGCAGACATGGACGCGTTGCCGATCACTGAGCAAACAGGACTCGATTACGCTTCCCAGGTTCGTGTATCCAATCCCCGTGGTGCAACCGTCGGCGTCATGCACGCTTGCGGACACGATATCCACATGGCCAACCTGATTGGTACCGCTCGCTTTCTGAGCGCACATCGTGATTTATGGGCTGGCACCGTTATCTTTTTGTGTCAGCCGGCCGAGGAACGGGGAGCTGGTGCCGAAGCGATGCTGGCGGACGGCCTGTTTGTCCGTTTTCCTCGTCCCGACTTTGCCGTTGCCTTACACGTTTCCCATGACACAGCTGCAGGGGAGGTTCAATATCGGAGTGGTTATTCTCAAGCGAATGTCGACAGTGTCGACATTACGGTCATGGGTCGTGGGGGACATGGGGCCTATCCAGAAACAACCATTGACCCGATTGTCATCGCCGCTCGTCTTGTCCTCGACCTGCAAACGATCGTCAGCCGTGAAGTGAAGCCAATCGAACCCGCTGTCATTACGGTTGGATCGATTCATGGTGGCACCAAACACAATATCATCGGCAACGATTGTCACCTGCAGCTGACCGTGCGGAGCTACACACCGCAAGTACGCCAGCGGCTTCACGAGGCAATCCGGCGCAAGGCGCAAGCGGCCGCCGCGAGTTCCGGAGCTCCGGAACCCAAGGTTGTCATCTCTGAAGGAACTCCTTCGCTCTACAACGACCCCCAACTTACGGACCAGGTCGTCTCGATACTGCTGCAAACACTGGGAGACCCTCGAGTGAAAGAATCGGCGCCCTCGATGGGAGGCGAAGACTTTAGTCTCTACGGAGAGGCAGGTGTACCGATCTGCATGTTCAAGCTTGGGTCGGTTCGCCAGGACCGACTCAATGAATACGCGTCGAAAGGCATTCCACCGCCTTCATTGCATTCCCCCCTGTTCTATCCCGATGCGGAAGCAACGTTGCAAACTGGTATCAACGCTATGACCAGCATTGCTCTTAATCTCCTCGCACCAGGTGAAACAACACAACCTTAGTGGGAAGGTATTCCGGGTCGATGGGTAAATTCATCGTCTGCTATCTGATTGTCATCTTTCCAATTGTGGGGTTAACATTTTCTGCTCGTCGCTGGGCTCTTCTAGAACTGACAACGCCAGCTGCCCACAGCCAATGGGAAACGTGGCGTGAAGACGTTCGTCAGGGGCGAGATCCGCAGGGGGCGAGCGTGGCGCGGCGGATTCCCGGAAGCGCAGAACCCCCCGCTCTGGTGTTGTTACGGGACTATTTCCCGGTTTGCCTGGTTGCCGCAATCGGGTTTTCTTCTCTGTTGTATGCGATGACGGCCTGGTTTTTGGTCGGCGCTTTAGGAGGTGGAAAAAGCGGCCCACGGAGATCCATCATTAAGGTTGCGAGCTCGGAAAAATGAGCTACTTCGTTTCCATCTTGGGATCGAGTGCATCTCGCAAACCATCGCCCAGGAAATTGAGGGAGAAGAGCGTGATACCGAGTGCCACGCTCGGAAAAACGATCAGCCACCAATAAATTCTAACCGGGTTGATCACCTTGATTCCCTCGTTCGCCAATAACCCCCAGGAGACATCTGGCGGTTCGACTCCCAAACCGAGAAAAGAGAGAAATGCTTCAAACAGCATGACTCGGGGAATCGTCAATGTAAGGTAGACAATGACAATGCTTATCAGATTAGGCAGGATGTGCCGCACGATGATGGCCGGCTGGCTCACCCCGAGTGCGCGTGCCGCCTCGATGAAGGGTTCATGCTTGAGTGAAATCACTTGTCCCCGCACCACCCTGGCCATCGTTAACCAGTAGATGGCACCGACAACCAAGAAAAAGATCGTAATTCGGTCAATCCCGACCAATTCAAGCGTCATCTTGATATCGCGTTGCCCGAGAATTGTGATGATGAAAATCACGACGAAGATGAACGGTATGGAATAGAGGATGTCAACAATTCGCATCATCAGGTCATCGACAAATCCGCCGCAATATCCGGCCACTGCACCCCAGGTCACGCCGATCAGCAATGAGACGACTGTAGCGACAAGCCCCACCATCAAAGAGACGCGGGCTCCCCAAAACAGGCGCGAGAAAATGTCACGCCCCAGCAAGTCCCGTCCTGCCACGGGACCAAGGGACCAATGGCCGAACAACCAATAACGGGTCCGTACCATCCAGCGACTCAACGGGCCCAGGTCGGGAAAGCCTGCTTCGCGATAGGGCTTTTGCAAAACATCGTTGGCCTGCTGGCGTTGCTCAAGGGTTTGTGAATCACCGCGGGCTGCCACGACCGCTGACGTCTTCTGAATCGCTTTTACATCGAGTGAAAAGGTTGGCCTGAAAAGGGGAATCAGCTGAGGCGGCTCGTACTGCAGGTGGGTACGATCGCGATCGGGAGGATCCAGTGGAAGCAGCGGCGTCAAAAGTGCAAGCCCGCAAATCGCCACCAGGATCCACATGCTAAACATGGCAACTCGATTGCACCGAAGCTTTCGCCAGGCGTCCTGCCACAACGAAACCCCCTTGGTCAACGTACGTACGTCGCTTGCGTTCGAATGCTGATTCTCGGATCCCGGCATTGCACGTTATTCCAGTTCGATCCGAGGATCAAGCAGAGCGTAGGAAATATCGACCAGTACGTTCATGGTGTAGAGCAATACGGTATACAGCAGAACAAATCCCATCGCTAAGGTGTAGTCTCGATCGAGTGCCGCCTGAACAAAATGGGATCCCAGTCCTGGGATATAGAAAATGCGTTCGACCACCAATGACCCCGTAAGGATGCCGGCTGTTGCCGGCCCGAGAAATGACATGATCGGCAAGAGAGCTCCGGGCAAAGCATGGCGCAAGACAACCTGCCGTTGGGTCAACCCCTTGGCCCGCGCCGTACGAATGTAATCCTGCGAAAGCACATCGAGCATACTGGTTCTCATGATTCGTGCGACATAGGCGGCATAGGGAGCTCCCAGGCAGAAGGCGGGCAGGATGAGTTGTCGAACGGATCCCCAACCGGCGGCAGGGAATACCGGAAACAGAAATACGAACCAGATGATGGCAAGTCCCGCAATGACAAAATTCGGGAGGGCAATTCCCACAGTTGCCACCGAACGCAAGGTCAGATCGCTCACCGATCCACGATAAACTGCCGAAACAATTCCGGCCGTGATTCCCAGCAACATCGAAAAGACCAAAGCCAAAATCCCTAGTGCGGCTGAGACGGGAAGCCCCTCACGAATGTAACGATCGACAGGTAGATCTCGTCGAAAGCAGTCCCCCAGATCACCCCGAACCGTATTCGATAGTTGCCGCCAGTACTGCTTCCAAAGAGGGTCATCGAGGTGGTAGCGGCGCATCATGTTCGCTTCGATTTCCGGTGGTAGGTTCCGCTCACTATCAAACGGCCCCCCCGGAACAGCACGCATCAAAAAGAAAGAGACCGTGAAAACCACCCAGAGCGTCACAATCATCCAGAGAAACCGCTTGACCAGAAAAGAGATCACCCCTCTGTTCTCCCAGGTGGCGGATGTTGACGATCGCTAATCATGCTGCCTGTCAACGGGCCTTGCGGCGTAGTATCAAAGTTTTGTTGCGACTTGAACTATTCGGAACTTATGTACTCGTTCCGCCCACGGGCGTCCCGATCCACGTAAATCGCGCCGAGCGGATGCAAATCGACCGCCGTGTTGTAAAATCCGCGGACGTAAGGCCGGACAAGATTACGCGATACATAGTAATAAATCGGGATTATTGGCAACTCTTCCATGAGAATGCGTTCGGCACTCTCCAACAGCCGCAACCGTTTTTCGTCATCCAATTCAGCGGCAGCATCTGCGACAAGCCGATCGTACTCCAGGTTCGACCATCCGCTCCGGTTGTTTTCACCGTCGGTGACAAACATATCAAGATAGGTGTTTGCGTCGAGATAGTCCCCCACCCAGGAACGCCGGCAAATTCCGAAGTTCATCTGACGCTGGCTGTTCAAATAGGAACCCCACTCTTCGTTCCGCATGCTGACCGTGATACCAAGATTCCGTTGCCACTGCTTCCGAATCAGTTCAGCGATGGTCTGGTGCGTTTCGTCGCTGTTGTAAAGGATCTCGAATTTGGGGAAACCGATTCCATTGGGATAGCCTGCTTCGCTGAGTAAACGGCGGGCTTCTGCGGGATCCCCACGGTGACATTCCTGGGATTGATATCCCGGGATTCCAGGTGGTACAAGCCCGTAGGCCACCACTTCACCGGCTCCCATGGCAATGCGGGTAATCTCTTCGCGGTCCAGAGCGAGCGAAAGCGCCTGCCGAACCCGCACGTCATCGAGTGGCTTCTGATTGAGATTCAGACCATAAAAATAGGTGCACAAAAATGGGGCCGGATTCAAGTCGACTTCATCCCGTCCCTGCTCAAGAAGATCTCTCACAATGAGCGATTCTGTATCGGTCAACCAGTCGATCCGACCTGTCTCGTACATATTGAAGGCAGTCGTGCGCGAATCGACAGACAACGCGTCGACGATGTTCAATCGGACATTTTCCCGATCCCAGTAAGTATCGCTCTTCACGAGTCGAATCCGGTCCCGAACTCGGCGAAACTGCAGCCGAAAGGCCCCGTTACCGACGATATTTTCGGGATAGGTCCAGTCAGGCGAACCATGGTCTTCAACACAGGGTCGGTAGAGTGGAAACAAGGCGTAGTGCATCGTGAGCTGAAGCCAAAATGGCGTGGGACGTTCGAGTGTCGTCACCAAAGTTTTATCGTCAACCGCTTCGATGCCGACTTCCCTGAAGTCGAGCAGTACCTGACGACACAGTTCGACTCCGCCAGGTGCTTCCTGCGTATCAGCACCGACCAGGAATTGCCGCTCTTGATTCCCAACACGCACCGCCACAACGTTCGAATTCTGCCCGGACTTGTCCGTTGATTTCTTGCTCAACAACACGCCGTGCAACAACTCACCACGGCGTGTCCAGGGATGACCAGCAGGCAGGTTCAGTTCAACCTCGACACGATCTCCTGGCTCGACCCCGGCAAGTCCAGCACTGTATCGGCGTGCATTCTTGATGTACCAGCACTGGTAAGCATAGCGAGCGCCGGTCATTGGATCCAGCATACGACGGATTCCGTACAGGAAATCATCTGCCGTCACCGCAACCCCATTCGACCAGCGGGCATCGGGACGCAGGTGGAAGGTGTAGACCCTTTCGTCTGCGGAAATATCCCAGGACTCTGCCACTCCAGGCTCGGGAAGATAGGTTTCAGGATTGGGCTTCGCCAATCCCTCAAAAATGGCGGCAAGAATACGGTGTTCGGGAATTCCGGTCACGGTCGCCGGATCCATGGACTTAATTTCCGTTTCATTGTGAAAGGTAAAATCGGCGGGGGGCAGGTTGCCGCGTAAAACAGCCCAGGCGACGGACGAAATTCCCAATGTTACGATGATGAGGATCAACAGAAAACGCTGCGACATGGTAATGACATTTGGGTTGGAGCAGATTTTAGTATGAGCGAGCGGCATCACCAACGTCACAAACCTCCTCGTGCGCTGGCACGCCCGCGAAATCTCGTGATCGTTTGTGCTCCTCTGCGGAGCAACATTAACCTCTCAAGGATTGCCCGAACTGCCGGTTGTTGCGGAATCGAGCGAGTCATCTCAATCGGTTCGGCCAGGCTCGACCCGAAAATTGCCCGCGATGCCGCAGAGGGTATCACGCTGGAAACCCACCGCACGCTCCCACCGGTACTCGACAAACTGGGGGCGGGGGGATATCGACTCGTCGGGCTGGAGCAGACGAACGATTCCGAAAACATCCACCAGTATCGATTCGAATCGAAAACGGCATTGATCGTGGGCAATGAGCGTCTGGGTCTCGAGGAGGATATCCTCGCAAAACTGGACGACATCGTTGAGATTCCGGTGTGGGGATTACCTTTCAGTTACAACGTGGCAACCGCCACGGCGATGGCCCTTTACGAGTATTGCCGGCAGTTTCCCGACGGTTAACCTGTTGCCCGAAGGTGACCATCGACCAGATCTTGGGCAACCAAATCGACGAGCTGACCGGCTGGTGGCGGTGAAGGCGTTTCGATTTCAACCGGGGCGTAGCGGCAGGAGGTTCCCACCTGCACGTTTGCCCGGTCGGGGTGAGACGATTCGACCAGGACCTGAAGCCGGGACCCCAGGAGACTGCGGAAGTAGCGATCTCGAAGTTGAACCTCGAGTTGAGCCAGGGCTTGCTGTCGCTGGCGCTTGATCTTTTTAGGCAGTTGTCCTGGCATGGCGGCCGCCGGGGTACCGCGTCGTGCACTGAATGGGAAGATGTGGATTTTTGAGAAACCGACCTGCTGGCATGCGGCAAGGGTTTCGGAAAATTCAAGGTCAGTCTCACCAGGAAAACCCACAATCACGTCGGTGGTGATTGCCGGATTTTCAAGTTGTTCCTGTACGAGCCGGCAACGATCAACAAATCGGCGGCTGCCCCACCGACGTCGCATCCGCCGCAAGACGTTGTCACTTCCGCTCTGCATGGAAATGTGCAAATGAGGACAAACTTTTTCACCATACTCAGCCATCGCGGAGATCAACTCGCGTGTTACTTCGGTCGCCTCGATGCTTGAAAGTCGTATCCGAAAGTCACCTGGAACTTCAGCGATGCGACGAACCAGGTGGGACAACCGAATCCAATCTTGCTTGGGGCGGTTGTGATTCCGCTCGACACCGTAATGGCCTAGATGAATGCCTGTGAGCACGACTTCCCGGTAACCTCGATCCACCAGGCGACGCACTTCGTCAAGGATGTGGTCGACCGGTCGGCTGCTGACTTGGGGCCTCACCTGGGGGATAATACAAAAGCTGCACCGCAACAAACAACCGTCCTGCACCTTGATATAAGCTCGATGGCGACGCCCAAAGCCGCTGATTCCGGTCGGAATGTCGGTAACGCCAAAGCGACCCAGCAGATCAGGCAATTCTCGCTTGTCGGTGACAACTTCCGTAACGTTCGGCAAGCCCGCAACCTCTTCTGGAGCTCGGGTCGCATAGCAGCCCATGACCACGATTTTCGCGGCAGGGTTATCGCGGGCTAAACGACGAATTGCCTGCCTGCTTTTCGAATCACCTTCGGCAGTAACCGTACACGTGTTCACCAGACAGAGATCGGCTGGTTGCTGCTGATCCGCATCTTCATAACCAATGCTCAGCAGCCCTTCCCGGACGTACTGGGTCTCGTATTGGTTTACTTTACAGCCAAGCGTGACCGCGCGGAACTTCATCGATTCGGTCTACTCCTTCGGTTCGATGGTGCTCCACATCGATCCTGCGCTGCTCTCGCTATGGTCTTTGCCGTAGGCATGAATTTGATCTCGCTTCAGCTCAGCATGCTCCTTGGTGGTGGTGAGGACCGTGGCACGCCCGTCCTCGTCGACCGATACGGCAATTTTGTAACATTCCTCTTGGATGTAGCCAAAAAGCTCACACAACATCCTCTCAACGTAGTCAAAGGTATGCTCATCGCTGTCCCATAGTATTACGTGATATCGGGGCTGACGGTTTGGCCTTTGTTCGCTCTTCACGGCTCGGTCGGGAACGAGCGTCGTCGTCGGGCCATCATCATCAAACCCCGAAAAACTACCGTCGAAAGGTTCATCCATCACCGTCTTTCCTCGGCTGGTGAAACTGGGTATCCAGGATTATATTGTACGCCCAAAGATTGGGCAAAGCATACCACAAACCTGGCCCCCAATGTTCCTCCAACCTCAGCTTCCAAGAACCAAGAGGTACCGATTCTACCGATGAGCAGTCTAAACGAATATCTCGAAAAGCACCGCGATGCTTTTGAAAGCGACTTGAGTGATTGGTTGCGGATTCCTAGCGTGAGTGCAGATTCTTCCTTTTCGGGGGATGTGAAGCAAGCCGCTCACTGGCTGCGGGATCACCTGGAAGACATGGGGATGACAGCGGAACTCATTGAGACGGCAGGGCATCCGCTGATTTATGCCGAGTCCCCACCCGTGCCCGGTAAACCGGTGGTACTCGTTTATGGACATTACGATGTGCAGCCCCCCGATCCCCTGGAGGACTGGATTACGCCACCGTTCGAACCGGCAATCCGCGACGGCAACATCTACGCTCGAGGGGCAACCGACGACAAGGGGCAACTGCTGACCCACGTCAAAAGCGCGCGGGCTTGGATCGAATCCGCAGGCGAGCTACCCCTGCAAGTAAAATACCTGATCGAAGGCGAGGAAGAAGTTGGCAGTCCCAATCTGGAAAGCTACCTGTCGACCCACCAGCAACAGCTGGCCTGCGACTGCGTTGTTGTCAGCGACACCAGCCAGTTTGCCCGGGGAGTGCCGGCAATCACTTTCGGGCTGCGAGGAATCGCCTACTACGAACTCCGCCTGAATGGGCCGAAACAAGATCTACACTCCGGAATTTTCGGTGGTGGAGTGACGAACCCCGCCAATACGCTCACGCACCTCCTGGCCGCATTGATCGATGAAAATGGCCGGATTCAAATCCCGGGCTTTTACGACAACGTGGTTCCCTTGACCGACCGCGAACGTGAACAATTTCAAGCCCTCCCCTTCGACGAAACTCAATTCATCAGCAGCCTGGGAGTGAATGGGTTGTCAGGCGAGTCAAGCTATTCGACACTTGAACGTCGATGGGCTCGCCCCTCCTGCGACGTGAATGGCCTGTGGAGTGGTTACCAAGGGGAAGGAGCAAAGACGATTTTACCAGCCCAAGCGGGTGCCAAGTTCAGTTTCCGCCTGGTTCCGGATCAAGATCCGGCCAGAATCGGAGCAGGTTTGCGCGAATTCCTTGAGTCGCGTCTCCCTCCAGGTATCGAAATGGAACTGATTGAGTTTAATGCCTCACCGGGAATCCTGGTCTCTCTGGAGAGCCCATACCTTGGAGCAGCCGCCCGTGCCATCGAGCAAGGATTTGGTTGCCCACCGGTTTTCATCCGCGAAGGTGGATCAATTCCCATCGTCTCGACTTTTATGCGCGAACTGGGAGCAGACGTGCTGCTGCTGGGATGGGGTTTGAACGACGACAATGCCCACAGCCCCAACGAAAAATTTTCGCTCGCCGACTTCCACCGGGGTGTCCGTTCTAGTGCTCACCTCTGGGAGGAATTGGCAAAAATTGAAATGTAATTGCTATGCTCAACAAACGCTTTGTACTTGAAAACGTTGAACTCGTTCAGCAAAACTGTAATTGTCGTGGTGTTATGGCCGACGTCGCGCGGTTTGCCAGCCTGGAAACCAACCGCCGTGCGCTCCAAGCCGAGGTGGAAGAACTCTCGCGGCAAGCAAATCTGGTAAGCAAGTCGATTGGCAAGGCAAAAGATGAAACCGAACGCGAAGCACGCAAAGAGGAAGGGCGGCGATTGCGCGAAGAAAAAGATGCAAAACAACAGGATATCGATCGGATCGCGGCGGAAGCCGATTCCATCCATCGCAGCATACCCAACCTCACTCATGCTGACGCACCGATCGGCTCAGAAGCCGACAGCCGAGAATTACGCCACGGGGCAACCGAAATTCGACCCCGCAATTTCCCGGTACTCGACCACGTCGAATTGGCCGAACAACATGATCTCGTCGATTTTGAAGGAGGTGCCCGAATCGCCGGTCACGGGTTCTACTTTTTGAAGAACGAAGCCGTGTTGCTGGAACTGGGACTCCAACAATTCGTGGTCGAAAAGCTTGTGCGCGAGGGGTTTACTCCAACTCTGACCCCCGATCTGGCACGTGGTGAAATCCTCCAAGGGATCGGGTTCATGCCGCGCGGCCCGGAAACCCAAATCTACAGCATTGAAAATGAAAATCTGAATCTCGTCGCCACGGCCGAAATCACCCTGGGAGGCCTCTACGCCGGGCAAACGCTCGATGCCAATCAACTGCCCATAAAATTGTGCGGTATCAGCCACTGCTTTCGCACCGAAGCGGGCGCGGCAGGACGAGTGTCGCGAGGCTTGTACCGTGTTCATCAATTCACCAAGGTCGAAATGTTCAGCTTCACAAAACCCGAACAAAGTGATGACATGCTCGAACACTTCTGCGCCTTGGAATGCCAAATCTTCGACGAACTCGGCATTCCCTTTCGTGTGATCGATACCGCCACAGGAGACCTGGGCGGGCCAGCCTATCGCAAATACGACCTGGAGGCATGGATGCCAGGACGTGGGTCAAACGGCGAATACGGCGAAGTGACCAGCGCCTCGAATTGCACCGATTACCAGGCACGGGGACTCGATATTCGCTTCAAAGCCAAAGGAGAAAAAGGAACCCACTTTGTCCACACCCTCAATGGGACCGCCGTTGCCATTAGCCGTGTCATTATTGCCATCCTGGAAAATTACCAGCAAGCCGACGGCTCTGTCCTGATCCCAGAAGCCTTGAAAAAGTACGTCGGCAAAGATCGCATCGGAGCATGACCGGCGAGGAACCACCGCCCTCAGACGGCCCCTCCCGGCCAAACCCGTCCTCTCGGTCTGAACCGATCCACCCCAACGGTCGAAAAAGATCCGTCCTAAGGCAAACGATTCTCATTGCATGCCCGCCGGACCACAGCGGGTGTCCGTTTCTGGCAAGCTGACTGACCGGTACAAGCAGTCTTTCCCCCAGAAACCATTTTTTCGGACTGGGAAATCTTTTCCGATCTGGAACTTTGGGTCGATTAGTTAAGGTGGGGGTTTCCGGGAGCCGATAGCTGCCAATGGCGTATGAAGCGCCGAGGTCAGGCATCTGTAAAATCTCGTTTCCGTCATGGACCGGCACGAATACGTTGACGTGCGGTCCAGGCGAGGACAATGCCACCTCAGCACCTGTTTCCCCTCCCCCACTATCCGAGGAGTCTCCCGATGAACCATCGTATGAACTTGGCCACGCTCGCCCTTGGCGTCGTGATCGCCTTTGGCGCGGCTGCCAATGCGAACGCTTTCGGTGGCCTTTTTAATGGCATCCTAAGCGGCGGCTGTGGCTGCTGTGAGCCCACCTGTGGCTGTGAGCCCACCTGCGGCTGTGAGCCCACCTGTGGCTGTGAGCCCACCTGTGGCTGTGAGCCCACCTGTGGCTGTGAACCTTCCTGTGGCTGTGATCCTTGCTGTGGTTGCTGCCGACCACGTTGTGGTTGTGGTTTGCTGAGTTGCCTCAACGGGCTGTTCTCATGCAACCGTCGTTGCTGCTGTGAAGCCAGTTGCGGTTGTGAACCCACTTGCGGTTGTGAGCCCACTTGTGGTTGTGAGCCCACTTGCGGTTGTGAGCCCACTTGCGGTTGTGAGCCCACTTGCGGTTGTGAGCCTTCCTGTGGCTGTGAACCTTCCTGTGGCTGTGAACCTTCCTGTGGTTGCTGCCGACGACGTTGTGGTTGTGGTTTGTTCCGTTGCTTCAATGGACTGTTCTCATGCAACCGTTGTTGCTGTGAAGCCAGTTGCTGCTGCGAAGCCAGCTGTGCCTGTGAACCCGGTTGCGGTTGTGAGCCCTCTTGTGGTTGCGGTAACTGAGACAATCGTAAACTCGCAAGTTGCAAATTAGGAATAACACGGTTCCTGCCGAAGTGGTGGGAACCGTGTTTTTTTGCACAAGTAACGGGACCACCACAGCTGGAGAATAGAAAGATACCCGTTGTTGTCTGCAGTTTGCAGCAGATGTCGGGTGTCAGGCAGGTACGACAGGCCCGACATCATGATCGGCTTCCCAAGTTCCTTACCAATCACTACTGCAACTGCCGCCAGTTGACATCTTCTAAATTGAAGGCCTGCAGTTGGATGTCGCCTTCCCGTTCTGTCGGGCAAACCAGTAAAGCTCGTAACTCTGGTCGTGCGGCGCAAAAAGTTGCGACCTCCACAGGGCCCATCACGTAAAATGCGGTCGAAAGGGCATCCGCTTCGGCTGCTGTGGGTGCAATTACCGTGGCCGAATAAATTCCTTCGGCTGGCAACCCGGTTCGAGGATCAAGGATGTGGCCATACCGCTTGCCACGGTGTCGGAAAAATTGCGTTCCCGATCCGGAAGTGGCAAGTGCCTCGTCACACAAAAAGAACTCCGCAAGACGTTCTGAAGGACGCATCGGATGACGCAAACCGATCGCCCAGCCCGCTTCGTCATGTCCGCGGGCCAGCACACTACTACGACCACCGTGAATCAAATAATCGGCAAGCCCGTTCTGGTCGAGCAACTCGGCTGCCCGATCCAAAGCGTAACCCTTGCCGATGCTGTTCAGGTTGATGGCAACTCCGGGAAGCTTGAGGTGAATTGTCTGCTGCCTTTCGTCGAGTTGCACGTGCTGAAACCCCACCTTTTTCAATGCCTGCTTTAAATCGTCCTCGTGGGGTAGCTTGCCTATTCTCCTCGAGAAGCCCCAAACGTCTGAAAGGGGGCCACTCGTAATGTCGAATGCACCTCCAGTCCGCTCATAGAGAAAGGATGTCAGAGAAAGGAGCGAAAACAGGCGGGACTCCACCTCAACTTCCTCCAGCGCCGCCCGTCGATTGATATCCATCACTTCACTGCGGTTGCGGTAAACGGTTAATTGATCCTCGATGGTTTCGACCAAGTCGAGTGCCGCGATCGCATGTTCGGTGGCTGCATCTTCATGCTGAGCCGGAAATTGGATTTCGAAATCGCAAGCCATCGCCCGCCGGTGAACGCTTAGCAGATACCGGCTAACCGCCACAGCCGCCTTGATTTTGACACCATTCGGATCAAGGTGATCGAGAGGTTCAAGCGGCGCGGTTGCACCCCTGCCCTGCAAGAAATCGCGCCGTGTGGGATGTTGCGGTCGAGACATCTCTCGATTATACCGTCAATCCAGGAACCATGGCGCCTTGGACCTGGGAGAACCCATTGTAATGTCAGATCTTATCATCAGTGTTTCGGGCCTCCGCGGCATCGTGGGTACGTCGCTGACCGACGATATCGCCCGTCGCTACGCGGCAGCATTTGCGCAAGGGATGCCAGAGGGCTTGTTCGTGGTGACACGCGATGGGCGGGATAACGGTCCCCAGCTGGTCACTCCGGTCTGTGAGGGACTCATGCAGGGGGGAGCGACAAAGATCCTGGACGGGCAAGTCGCAGCCACTCCCACCACAGGAATCCTGGTACGGAAAGCGGGTGCGGTGGGAGGAGTTCAAATCTCGGCCAGCCACAATCCGCCAGAATACAACGGGCTCAAGTTGTTTTCCTCCGCGGGCCGTGTCCTCCCGGCCACGCTTGGCAAAGAGGTCCTCGAGCGGTTTCACACAAGTTCGCCAGACGTTACAGAAAAACCCACCTGTTCGATCCAAACGATTTCTGACACGACATCGGAACATTGGTCGCTGGTAGCGCAAACGGTCAATTTAGAGCGTATCCGTACAGAATTGTTTCGGGTGCTGCTTGACGCCAACCATGGAAGTGGAAGTGTGCTTGGGCAACGATTGCTCGAAGAACTGGGATGCCAGGTGACGGTGGTAGGAGCCACTCCGGACGGAAAATTTTCCCATCCTCCCGAACCAACCTCTGAAAACCTCGCAGGCGTCGTGCAACAAGTCGTGCAAGCCAATGCCGCAATTGGGTTTTGTCAGGACCCCGATGCCGATCGGCTTGCCTTGATCGATGAGAACGGCCGCTACCTCGGAGAAGAATACACGCTGGCAATTTGTGTAAACCACGTTCTGCGGGCAACGCCGGGACCGATTGTCACGAACTGCTCAACGAGCCGCATGAGCGAAGACCTGGCGAATCTGTATGGAATTGGATTCCATCGCTCCGCGGTCGGCGAGGCAAATGTTGTCGACAAGATGCTCGAAGTTGGGGCCATCCTGGGTGGCGAAGGCAACGGTGGGTGCATCAACCCGCGGGTCGGTCTGGTGCGCGACAGTTTCGTTGGCATGGCATTGGTCCTGGATGCCATGGCCGAGCGGAACTTGCCAATCTCCGCGTTGGCCGACGAGCTGCCGTGTTACTCGATTTGCAAGACAAAGATCGAGTTAGCCGCCGAGGACGTTGCCGATGGACTCGATGCCTTGCAAAGGCACTTTGGCAGCGCGGCTCAAGACCGGCTGGACGGCCTGCGACTTGATTGGCCTGACCAATGGCTGTTGGTCCGTGCCAGCAATACCGAACCAATCGTAAGGGCAGTTGCAGAAGCACCGAGTGCCGAGGATGCCAGACAACTGTGCGCCGAGGCGGCCGCCGTTTTGAGTATGCAGTAATCAGGCTGACCTGGGCACCGATCTTGTTACTCGACCCGCTGACGTTTGGCTCAAGGCTTCCTGGGGCAGGTTGCCGTCTTTTTGGCTGCACCGCTCAGGGCAACCAGGTAGGGAACCGGTTCGCTCCCCAGTGCGTTGAGAACAGTCCCACCGGCGGTGAACACGTGCGTAACCCAGTCCGGTTCTCCGTATTTCTCAAGGGCTTTTCCTCCTTCGCCTCCTCCCACATACACCGCAACTCCCGCATCGGTCAATCGCTTCAGCTGTCGGATGAATTTTCGCGTTCCCTCCTCAAATCGTGGATCCTCAAACATGCCAAAGACACCGTTGTGGAATGCGACTTTGCCCTTAACTCCCTCCGTCAGAAATTGCCCGATCTTGTCTTCAAACAAGGCGGTTGACTTCGGCCCAATGTCAAACTGCTGATCGCTGGGCTCCAACTCCAGCTTCGCTGTGCCGTCGGCAACAATCGAATCGACAGGCACCACGAACTCAATGCCCCTGTTGCGACCGTCGGTGACCATCTTTTTTGCCTGAGCGACGCGCCCACGAGGAATGAAGTAAGGCTGATCGTTATGGGCAGGATCCTCCGCAACGCCAATACAAGTACTCTGACCGTCTAACTCGGCGATTGCCTTGCGGAGCGCCATCGCCAGGGATCCCGCGGCGAAAACATGCTTGATTTTTCCGCCACCGATCATGGCTTCCAGATCATCTAACTTGTCGATTTTCAAGCCACTGAAGACCACCAGTTCCGTATCGAGGCAACGCATCATGGGCCCTCTGAATTCTCCAGCCACGTAGTCGCCCAGTGCCACACGATCCATGGCAGCTGGAATCACCGTGCTGGACGCATCGAGACTACCGGCAGAAAGCGCCTCGTGGACGTAGACTCGAGCAACTTGTTCCACCATGTGGTTGGCAAAGCGTGCGAGGCGTGGGGCCAACGCTGGAAGATCATTTCGATCCGCCTTCCAGAGTGCCCGCTCCACATCAAAGCGGCGGGTGTTTTCGAGCATGATTACGGACCCCTCGGCTGCGGTATCGATTTGATGCGTGGCTGCCTCCTGGACTTTCAGTTGCGACTCATTCAACCAGTCGGTCACCAGGGGAACTTCACACTCAAGAAGTTCGCCAAGCCGGGCTGCTACCTTCGACAAAGACCCTTCAGGTTTCCGCCCAATATGGCCAAAGATGATTTGCTTCCAACCACGTTCTCGACCGAACGTCACGGTCTGAACCATCGATCGCAGACGAATATCGCCTTCCCCCACCTGCGGTCCAGGCTTGGCATCAACATCCCCCCGAACCAACACTTTCGTACCGGCAGGAACATCTGCCAGTGAATTCAAGCCTGGAATCGTGTTTAAATAGTCGCTCATTTTCCAAGTAGGTGCGGCCTTGCGACCGGCAAGTAGCATTTCGCACCAGGCCTGCATTTCATGATCATCGGTCGTCATCAGCGGGTTCCTCAATTCATGGTCATGTGCAGGGAGCCAGGGAAAACTGCCGGGCAACCGTAGAACAAGCGGAAATTTTGGCACGATTCCCCACGCTGTGCGACCCGTAAGTGGCACAATTCTATTCAACCATTCCGACAAAATCGTTTGTGGGTGCTTGCGCCGCCCCCAAATCAAGCGGCGGGGTCGAACCCGCTGGAGGTGAGGTTTTGGTCGTTTCTGCGGGAAGGGCTTTTTGGACCCTGGCAAACCCCAGGCCGTCAAACGATTTTGCGGCAACAGCGGCTTGAAAGTTACCCATTTCCGAGCGGAACGTTGCGAGCAAATCCTCGGCAACGTCCCCCCCCCCCATAGCGTGTCAATCAGCCCGTTGACCGAGGCCAATCAACCGAAATAAGATGACGTGATGGGATTGAATGACTACGGAAGGATGCATTTGAAAAACCACCGAAAGCACCTGGGGAAGTAGAAACGCGTGACAGCAACAAGAGAAGAAATTCCAGATCTGGCTGAAGCATTGCGAGCAACTGGCGCCCCGCTTGTCGAGGTCGCGGGAAACGATTCCCCCACATCGCGAACCTGCATCCCTCGCACAAAACTGCCGACAAAGGTTGCTGAGGTACTCGGCGATCCGATTGGGTACCCCCCGTTGTCCCGGGCTATCGTCCCAGGCGACCAGGTGGCGATCGCCACCGACGAATCAACTCCCTGCTTGCGAGAAGTCGTTGCCGGGGTTGTCGGTTACCTGGTCGCAAATGGTGTAACCATCGATTTGATCACCGTTGTCACTGGTTGCCGGCAAGTACAAGAGCAACTGAGTGAAGTTTTCACCCAGCTCGGCTACGATGGCCCGCGCGTGGTCATGCACGATCCCGCAGACCAAGACTCGCTCTGCTTTGTCGGCATGACCGAAGATGGCAACGCTTTACTCATCAACCGAACGCTGTGTGAAGCAGATATAATCCTCCCGATCGGCTGCGCGCGATTGGCAGAAGTACCGGGCCATGCCGGTCTCTATGATTCAATTTACCCTCGCTTTGGCGATGCCGAAACGGTGACACGGTGGCGATCACCAGCTGGATTTGAATTCACCTCACACACGTCGTGGCGACGCCGTGCCGACGAAGCTGGTTGGCTGCTCGGCGTGCCGTTGGTTCTGAAAGTGGTGCCCGGCCCAAACGGTAATGTCATGAAGTTACTCGCCGGAGACTCACGTACGATCGCCCGTCGAGCGAACGAACTCTGCCATTCTCTCTGGGCAAGATCGGTGCCGAGCCCGGCAAGTCTGGTGGTCGCGACGATTTCTGGATCGGACGTCCATCACAGCTGGGAAAACGTCGCCCGAGCCACGCGGGCTGCTGAACCCGTACTGGTCGAAGGCGGGGCTCTGGCTATCAGCTGTGCCAGGCTGTCAACCGAACCAAAATCGATCCGACAGTTGGCCACAACGGACGATTTCACGACCCTGCAATCCCGCTTGCGGGACGACGCTGAAAATGACACCTGGTCTGCCTGGGAATTACTGCAAGCTCTCGACCGAGGCCCTGTCTACCTGATGAGCGATCTGAACGATGAAATAGTTGAAGACCTGGGCATCGCTCCCGTCGGAAACATCACTGATTTTGCACGATTGGCAAGCCGGCATGAATCCTGCATTGTGCTCCCCGACGCGCACCATGTAGTAGCCGCTGTTTCCAGTTCGGAAGATTTCGAAGATCAAGCCCAATGACCCACGAATTGGCATCCCCCAGTCTGTTGGCTGACTACCAGGCACTGGATGACGGTAAGGGATTCTGGCAGTTACCAGACTGGACCAGTGTGGCCATCCAAGGTCACGACCGCACCTCTTTCTTGAACAACTTTTGCTCCAATGACGTCACGCGACTCGAGCTGGGCGAGACTTGTGAGGCATTTCTCACCGATGTCAAAGGCAAGGTGGTTGCCCAACCACTCGTAATTTGCCGGCCACATGATCTCCTGTTGGTAACGGTTCCCCACCAGGCCCAACCCATCATCACGCACCTTAATCGCTATATCCTCCGAGAAGACGTACACCTTGAAGATACAACCCTGCGTCGGTCGTTTATGGTGGCAACCTTTGATCCGTCGTCGGCAGATCTCCCCCAGGGTGCTCTTGCGACCAAGTGCAATTGGTTCAGTTCAACGCCAACCTTTCTGATCGAGAGACCTGCTGAGGTACCCTCTACAAGTCTTATTGAGCAACTCAGCGGCAAGGGCCGGCTCTGCCAGACCGCAGCTCCCGAAGCAATTCGAATTGAAGCTGGCCTGCCCCGCTTTGGAATCGATTTCGACCAGTCCAACTTCCCTCAGGAAATCGGACGCGATCAGCAGGCAATCAGCTTTACCAAGGGGTGTTATTTGGGGCAGGAAACGGTAGCTCGGATCGATGCGATGGGGCACGTCAATCAACAGATTGCCGGCCTGCAGTTCGACGAAAATCGTCTGCCAACGGTTGGTACTCTGCTTTCTTGCGCTGGAAACACGGTCGGAAAACTCACATCAGTAGCTTATTCACCAGGGTTACAGGCACCAATTGCCTTGAGTATGATCCGTCGCGGGCACCACGAAGTCGGGAAAAAACTCGACTCGCCGTTTGGCACATGCCACGTTGTCGCGCTGCCCATGCTTGCGTAAAGTGCCCTTTAGCGGGCATGGGGCGAAGTGGCGACCCTGATCGCCGACAAGTGGGAAAGCCACTGTTCGACACGATGAAGCACGCATTCGTCAGTTGGCACTTGACCGGTGGCCTTACACAACTCTTGAACAATTGCCTCATGCAAGTCCCTACAAGCTTGCCAAAGCTGAGCCAGAAACCGGGTCAGTTCTGCCTCGGTCAATTGCCGGCTGCAAAATTGAACCTGATTGTCCCTCCGTACACGGCGCATGGTTACCAGATAACCATGTTTGGCCTTGAGTAGTTGCTCCGCTGAATATGTCCGGCGCAACTCGTCGCCGGAATTGAAATGGCAAGCCAACTCAACCCCGAAATAGATGCTGGCACAACCGTTACGCCGAAACCCGACAACAACGGATCCTGCCTGACCGGCAAGCCCGCTCAACTCAACCCGTTCGACCAGTACGGTTGCTGCGCGGAAGATATCTTCCCTGTCCTTTTCTTACCTTGCCATTTCATTACCAATGAAAAAACCGGCCGTTTCGAACGTCATCCGCAACAGGAAGCGAAAAGCATGCCCGGCATGGCTTAACCATGGCAGGTTCGACAACTATTCATGCTCCAGTGAATCTTCTTCTTGCGACTCTTGGCGGTGACGATAGCGTTCACTGGCCCGGTGGAGCAACGCCCGTTCTTCGCCGGTCAGTTTGTCCAAACTCGATTGGTGCAGGCGAGCCAGAACATCATCAACGCGGGCATCTTCGTACTCTTCTTCGGCCCGCCTCGCCTGTTTGCGTCGCTGGCGACGTTGATCGTAACGTTGTTGAACAAGCACAACGTCCTTC
>Ga0315336_1002117_pt1 | contig 32402 bp, 23 predicted proteins | sample ASW5metaG_FD_204512 | JGI IMG/M metagenome (GOLD analysis project Ga0315336, IMG submission 204512) | Ammonia-oxidizing marine archaeal communities from Monterey Bay, California, United States - ASW #5 | ecosystem: Environmental > Aquatic > Marine > Intertidal zone | place: USA: California...
GGTACGGCGGGCAGTTCAAGGAGATGGTACTGCGTACCCAGGGGGTTGACAAACCCCGTTGACAGGAAAGGCAACGTCGTCACGAATGTATTTTCTGGGAATTCGAATTCATCGCCGACATTGTCGGCGTACCGCACGGATTTCGATCCACCCAGCCTCTTCTCGACCGACGCCGATACCGCCAGGTGATGGATCCCGTTGCAAAGCCCGAACCGGGAGTAGAGTTGCCGAAGGTCCGTGCCTTTTTGATCGAGGACATTGCGGAATGCATTGAACAAGGAATTGTAAGAGGTCGAAGCCGACAGGACCCTGATCTCCTCGAAAACTTCATAGAAGAAATCGATGCCACGGGTTGGTTCATTCGTTTCGGTCCCCAACTGTTCGGTCGCGTACGTCCAGAAGAGAGCCCCGTCGTATTCCCGATCCGGCAACCGCGTGCCGGGGTCGCACCACACCAGACGCAACGCTTGATCCTGAAATTGACCACTCTGCGTGTCCAAATCACTGAATACGATATCCTGGGCAAACGTGGCGGTCGACTCGGTACCGAACGAACCGAGCTGTAAGTAAATTGCGAAACCCAGAAAATCGCCTCGAATGTACTGCCGCTGCATCTGGTGGAACACCTCATGGAGGCACAATGCCCTGATCTCGATTTCGTTTATTCGCATGAGAAAAGGCGCATCCAGGTCGACCTTGTGCGCCCAGGCCGTGCCTGCCCGTCCTTCAACGTCCAGGTTAAAGCAGTTCACAGTAAAATGATTGTCCAGGCCGTTCCACCAGGGATAGGCGAAAGACAGATCCGACACCATACGTTCCGTCACGTTGGAAAAGGCATTCGCCGTTGTCCGCGCTTTCGGAAACGACAGAAAATCGGGATCATCGCCATACCACGTATGGTGCCAGACGTCGAACACAATGCCGACCGACTCGGCGCTCTGACTCTCGTTTAGAATATTCACCGCGTGCCCTTGCGCGACGGCGATGAAGAGCACGAGGGAGCTGCGAAGAAGTGTCTGCATGTATCAACCGTCCTGCTTTCGTCGTGCCGACGTCAGAGTTTCTTCCCGATATGGATACGGACATCCGAAAGCGATGAAATCTTGTGCCACGATTTCGAAAATGTCGAGGATCTTCGTGAGGGTCCGGCAGTCAGCAGTACGATCAGAGCAACTCCAGGAACTGTTTCGGTTCTACTTCGCGAAATCATGATCTCATGCCTCCAAGTCACATCTGCGTTGTCGTCCGTACGGGAGAACGTCCGGTTCGAGTTGGTGCCGGGTTGAAGATTGAAGTCGAATCACTTTCGTCGTTTGTCATTCCTACCTAATTCCCCATTGGATTTTCCGTCATTCGTCAGTTTCTGCGCCTTTCTACTTGCGCGGCTCCGGGGAGAAGATATACTTATCAATTTTGATTATTCAAAGCAAGTTATTTGAAACCTCACAACAGAGGGAACGAATAATGAAAATAACGAAAACCACAGTAAAACTACTACTTATAGGGTTTTGCACGACTGCTGCGTCGTCAAAAGAAATCGTGACCGACAGGCCGGATGCCACGGAATCCAGCTCTGTTGTTCTACCAGGTTACTTCCAAACCGAGATGGGGTGGAAGTACAGCGAAGACGGTCAAATTCAGACCCATGCGATCCCGCAAACGATGGTTCGAATCGGCCTCGTTGATCGCGTTGAACTGCGCCTGGGTTGGGACGGATACATGGATCGGAATTCGGCCGGCAGCGGAAGCGGAGCGGGTGATGGAGAGGTAGGTACGAAGATTTACCTGGGAGAAGAGCGGGGCGCATTCCCGGAGGCAGCGCTGGCGGGAAGCGTTTCGATCCCTTGGGGAGACAAAGAAATATCCAGCGATGAAGTCGACCCGTCGTTTCGATTCGCCTTTTCGCATACCCTGTCTGAAAAACTTAGTCTCGGCTACAATCTCGGCGCGGAATGGGAAACGGAGAACAATTCTACCCTCGGAACTTTCATATACACCATTGCCCTGGGCGTAGGCCTGACGAGAGAAATCGGCATGTTTGTAGAGTTCTTCGGTGATATCGGGTTGAGCGCTTCAGGTACTGCGCACACATTCGATGGTGGCTTCACATACCTGCTCCGGGAAAATATTCAATTGGATATTTTCGGCGGAGCAGGTTTGACCAGAAGTGCCGAAGATTGGTTTGCGGGTGCGGGGATATCATTTCGACTTCCAAATTGATCGGAACGTTCAGGCCGAATGTCACGGATCTAAGGGACCAATGCGATTGGGAGGGCGAAGCTTCAGCTGAGCCGGGAGCGATAGGAATCACGTTGGTAAAAGCGAATCGATTGCTCCAGTTTTGGCTTGTTCGACTTTGGCTCATCCGATCAGCTCAGCTGAAGCTTCGCCCTCCAGCCGGATTTGAGTGATGTACGGTGCGTTTACTTCGATCGTATATTTTTCCTCTTCTACTTCCTGGATTTCACCTCACCAACATCTCCATTGCGGGGCAGAAGATCCGGTAGCCGACCGACCCGCATCTCGGTCCAAGAATGCTCCCCCCCCGGCCCTTGTTGTGCTTGTTTTCCTGCATCTGTCATGGCATAATTGTTTTTCTCGTTCAACTGCCACAGTCCTGAGGAAATACAATGAGAACGATCCACCGAAGCTGGCCGCTCCTCCTCCTCTGCAGCCTGGCTCTAACCGCACATGCCCAGGGGCCCTTACATCCGTCCGGAGCACCCGCGCCGATCTTCAAGACTCTGAATGAAATCGAATCGCGCACTCCCATCTCGGGAATGCCTTTTCTGATCTCTTCACCAGGCTCTTATTATGTGACCAGCAACTTCATCGGGGTGGTCGGAGAAAACGGAATCTCCATCCAAGCTGATGACGTAACTCTCGATTTGAATGGATTTACCCTTACGGGCGTTCCGGGCTCCCTTGACGGCATTCGCGTGAATGGAACCCGCCACAACATTTCAATCGGCAACGGAGTCGTGGCAGACTGGGGCGGTGACGGTATCGATCTCTTCTCAGCCGAGGAAAGCCACGTATTGAAAATCCGATCTGATGAGAACGCGGGCCAGGGCATTCGAGTTGGTAACGGGTGCAGCGTGAGGGATTGTTCGGCACGGGCCAACCAGGGATTCAGTGGGGGCATCGTGGCCGCAGACGGATGTGTAATTGACGGTTGCATCACAGAGACCAACAGCACTGCGGGAATCAATGTAGGGAGTGGCTCCATCGTGACCGATTGCATCGCGAGTCACAACCGGGAGGACGGCATCGAGGCAGGTCCGAACTCCATCATTGTCGATTGTGTAGCCGGAAGCAATGGCGCGGGCGGCACTTGGAACGGATATGATCTGGGTGACGGCACAACCATTCGCGGCTCGGCCGCAAGTGACAACACCGGGGACGGGATCAACTGCGAACCCGGTTGCGTCATCACCGCGTGCTCGGTCAACAACAACGGAGACGACGGCATTGTGGCGGGGGCGGGCAGCCTCGTTACGGATTCAACCGCCAAGAACAATGCCGGGGACGGGATCGAAGTTTCTCTCGACTGCCGCGTGGCGGGAAACGTATGCGACAACAGCGGGTTGAGTGGAGGTGACGGGGCAGGAATCCACGCTACCGGGAATGAAAACCATATTGCGGACAACCATCTCTCCGACGGAGACCGTGGACTGGACATCGACGGTACCGGAAATTACGTGGCCGGCAACTCGGTGGTGGGCAATACCGACAACTACAGCTTTGCCGTGGGCAACCAGCTCAACCTTCTCCTCGGTGAAATACCCGAATCGATCGAGCGACCGGCGGTTGTAACTCTTGCGGGGACTCTGAGCGCAACCAACGGGATCACGATCGCGACCGACAACGTCACGATCGATCTGAACGGTCACAGCTTGATCGGTTCGATCGGGAATGCGGGATGTGGAGTACAGGCGGCTCTCGATTTTTTCAAAAACATCCAGATCCGCAACGGCACCATTCAGAATTGGGGCGCGGGGGGAATCTGCCTGGCTTCGAATGTGAAGTGCGTCGTCGAAAACGTCGGTGCATGCACAAACAGCATGGCGGGGATCTCCGTTGGGAATAGAAGCCAGGTTAACAACTGCCACGCATTGTCCAACACGAGTGCCGGGATCCGTGTTGGAGAGGAAAGCCGTGTTTCGAACAGCCAGGCAATCAGAAATGGAGGTACTGGAATATTCCTCGGGATGAGAGGTGCCGTTTCGCACTGCGAAGCTTCCGGAAATATGAATGACGGAATTCGTGCGTTGGACAGCTGCACGATCCAGGACAATATTTGCAGGATGAATCAAAACGTCGATCCCTTTGTTGTTGTCGCTGGAATTGACGCGAGCAGTAACTGCCATATCGAGCGAAATCTGGTGGTTGAGAACGATTTCGGTATCAACACGGACGGGGGCTTGCTACCACCCGGGGGCGTGACAAACTGCTTCATCGCTAGCAATCGATCAGGACGTAACGGAGAGAATTATCGCACCGGCACACTTGGTAGCGATGATATCGTTGCGCCCGTCGTCAACGTCGCCGGCGGATTCACCAACGCTGTAAACGAAACGCATCCTCAGGCGAACTTTTCCTACTAACCAGAAATCGAATACCTCACCGGCCAGTTGGCGCAGGGGCTGCCACGGACTACATGGAGATTCCCCATTACCGGATCGGCGACGACGGCGGCCGTGGTGTAGCATTCAGGATCTCGATCCCGGGTGTGATTGCATACGCCCAGGGGATAATGACCATGATCAGCCAACAGGGATAACGCCTTGGGCGCGGTCAATCGTCCCCTCTCCCCTTCGAGCAGCTCGCGCAGGCGCCCGGCCCGGTAAGAGGAATCCTCCCGCAGCCGTCGATTGCGTATTGTGTCGTCGAAAGGCAGTGTCTCCGCGCCCTCGGGATGATTGGCGTGGACGGCAATGCCGTCGTGCGCGGGGACCACGCTGACTCCACCGGCGTTGAATTCAACCGATGCGGAGGACCCTGAGGCATCGGTGAGGAGGCAGTTGCCGCTGGCACGCAATCCATGGGAACGGGCAAGCTCGGCGGCCTCGTCCACCGACCGACCTGCCAACGCCATGAGCCCCCACTGAACAAAGCCCAAACCCTCCGCCGATTCGGCGGTGGAATGCAGGCTGTTGCGGAAAATGCTCATGCCGGTAGACCACATCCCATACCCCATGATCTCGCCTGGATAGACCAGGGTCAGGAAGCTCGGCCCCCCCTTGATGTGCATTCGCAGCACGATGTACAGCTCCGCGCTTTCCGGTGCGGTATCCTTTGTTTGACCGGAAAGCGGGTTGCCCTCAACGGTCAGAATTCCCGAGACGCCGAAGGACGTGCATTTTTCCCTCGGCGGAACTGACGGATCGGCCGCCGCGGGCGGGCCCGCCGCGCCACATAAGCCACGGTACAGGTCGACCAGGAATGGAGCCCGGTCCTCCACCAGTTTCTTTATTCCGGGCTCGAGCCCGGCCCAGTCGAACGCCATGTCCAGGTAGATCCGGTAACCGGGAAACTGCCGGCGAACGATCTCGCCATACTGCACGCCGCAGTCATACGCATCGCCTTCGATCGAGATCAGCGGGGCAGGCTCAACGATCAGGGTCCGGGTTGTCGCTTCGTCTTGCATATTGATTACCGCGAAATCTAGCAGAAATGCGAGTTGTCGAACAGATCCTTTCCCTGCTTTCTTGCGGGTCGTTCCCCAGTCGGCACGCTGTATTTTACCTGCACATGATCGTGTGGTATACTGCCCTGAATTCGAGCGAATAACCTCGTACATGTAACATTGAATATCGAAAAAACAGGAACAGGACCCGTGTCACCTCGTAGAACGATGTTTGATGTTCAATATTTGTTGTTCGGTAAGAATTTTGTGCGGGCCACGGCGATCCTTCTGCTCTGCGCGACGACGGTGTCCGCCGGCCCGCCTGACGTCGCTTTTCCCGCCGGCTCGATCGGGATCAATGTTCCACTGGACACCGGCATCAATATTGACTCCTTCGGGTTCAATGCGTTTCTGGGCAATGGGTTCACCACGGACGGAATCGCTGCGCGCACCCCCGGAACCGGCGGGACGGGTCGGTTCGCGCGCTACCGATCGACGGTGCAGAACCAGTTCACCGTGACCCCCATGCCGGTGAACCAGGACTGGGTGGCCAAGGTTGTCTACAAGCACACCGGCGACTATGACAACCAGCAGGTGCCCTTCTTCATCAAGAACGAGAGCGCCGATGAGCGAATCGTATCCCTGTGGAACGACGGGGGCGACAATTGGAGCGTGCGGATCGGCGATGCGTCGGGCGGGTGGGAGGTGGCTGTGGGCGGACTTTCGCTGGACGTGTACTGGAACACATTCCTGTTTCACTACAAATCCGCGACGCAGTCCATCGATGTGTACCTCAACAACCGGCTGCTTGCCGCGGACCAGACGACCGGCCACGGGAATTACGACCTGGACTATATTCAGATTGAGTATGTGGGCGCGGGCACCGACTGGTTCGGCGAAATTCGCATCGGCAGCGCGGCGCCGGCCACCCGGTCCGCGACCTTCGGCCATGAATGGGTTCGTTCGAAGCCGTTTACGTTGCAGGCGTTGGCATTGCGGGACAACTCGCTGGTCGACACCCGGTACCGTGATGCCCACTTCTCCCACGTGCTGGCGTGGGAGAATAACGTCGGTCTGGTCGACAAGGCATGGGAGAGACAGTTTCTTCCCTGGCACTGGCACACCGGCAAGCAGGCATTGAATACAAATTTGACCAACCAGATCAACGACTGGATGGTCAACCGCCCGGGCGGCGAAGGGATGCTCGTGTGGGACGAGCCGAAGCGGCCGGATTTTTACGATGTGAAAGAGGTGACCGACTGGATCCGCGAGAATTACCCGAATCTTCTCGTGTACGGAAACCAGTCGACGATTCTGAGGCCCGGCAGCAACTACGGCCAGGAGTACGGCACGACCTTCACGCCGGGATCGGGCTACGCGGACCCTCCGGTCCCCTATGACTACGACATTTTCGTCGATGACTATATGTACGTTGTGGCTCCGGATATTCTGCAGTTTGACGTTTATCCTTTTTCCGACGACCCGACCGAATCCGCCGACCAGTTCCTGCGGGACCGTTCCTACTACCGGGGCGCGGAAATCATCCGCGCGGCGGGTCTGAGGGCCAATGTGCCCTATTACATGGTTGTGCAGAGTTTCGATGGCGGCGGGGTGTACATGCCGAGCGAATCCGACTTCCGCATGCAGCTCTTCTCGGCGCTTGCCTACGGGTTCAAGGGCATCACCTATTTTACGTTCGATCACTTCGGCGCCTATGGCAGCACCGGGGGCGGAATGCTGCTTGCCGTGCATCCCTGCGAATGCATCTACACGACGAATCCGGTCTACGACTATGCCCAGGCGCTGAATCCGGAGATCACGGTTCTTGGTGAAACGCTGAAGTACCTGGAAAGCACGCGCGTGCGGTACATTCTCGGAAAGCACATCGACTCCGGGAGCGGCCAGGAAGTGCCCAACGATCTGCCCCTGGGGGTCACCCCCTCCGACGTTCAGTCGGAGAGCAAACACATGACCGCCATCGGCGCCACGAATATCGGTACGATTCCGGATGTCACCGAAGGAGACCTCCTCATCGGCTATTTCAACCCCGCCGTGGAGGAGTTGGCGGGGCTTGAGTGCGAAGATGATGAGTATTTCATGGTGGTCAATCTGCTGCGGGAGCAGAACGTCTCCGCGGCCGATGCGTCCCAGCAGGTTCGCATCGACTTTGACTTCGGCGGGAGCGAGATCACCCGGCTGCTGCGATCAAATCGCACGACCGGCGAATGGGATCCGGTGGAGCTGACGCATGACGGCGGGTCTCTCTATCACCTGGACCAGGTCTTGCCGGGGGGAACGGGCGAGCTGTTCAAATATGACAATGGAAATATTCCGCGGATTGCGGATACGCAGTCCGTCCCGGGAGGAACCGCCCTGAGTTTTCTGAGCTGCTCCGGAATCGTGTACCATGTGGAGGAGACGCTGGATCCGAACGCGGATCCGGTGGTGTGGACGGCAAGCGGCGCCGTGTCGAATCACGCGGGGATGGCCTCGGTTACGAATCCCGCCGGAACTGCATCGGCCATCTATCGACTGCTCGGAAGCCAGTAGTCCACTGCGGACTGAAGTCCGCATCGACAGACGCGGGCTAAAGCCCACGCTACCAACGAACGTAGCGCGGAATTTATTCCGCGTCCGAGGTTGCGGACTTTAGTCCGCAGTGGAATTTCTATCGAACCTGGAAGGCAAACAGGTCACCATTCCGGATCATCAACCGCAACCGCACAGGCTTTTCACCGGCGGCATCGCCAAGGGTTCGTATCGTGCTCCCATCCGCCCACCGAACTTCCATCCGCAATCCATCGACCGGTTCGGCGCGAGTCTTCCGCCAGTCAAACCCCGGCAGCACGTGGCCGTTTTCGTCGAGGATCTCCGCCTTGATTTGCTCCGGATCGGCATCGGCATTCACGATCAGTCTCTCTCTCGAGATCTGCAGCGGCTTCGTTTCGAGAATCCCCTCCACCATCCAATTCGAGGGGCGCAATGACACGAACCGGTCCGCGGGCAGCGTAGCCAGCCCAATTCCCCACTTCGACTCCGGCAGTGGAACCGGCTGCTCCCGTGACCACTCCCCCTCGTGACCGAACCGCAATCTTCCGTCTTCCCACGTCCCTTCTCCCATGCGGTTGTTACAACCCACGTAGTAGATCCTGATTTCGTCGTCCACCACGAGCATGTTGCTGCCGGGATGACAGCGAAGGTCCCAGGCGCGGCGCCCGAACGGTTGCGGTTTGGGGTGCTTGAAGAAGACCGCCCGGTCGGCGACTCGCTGCCAGGTCCGGCCATCCCGGCTGACCACGAGCTGGGCATCCATTTCACTCATCGCGTTGTTCGGATGCTCGGGAACCAGGTGGACCATCACCAGCAAACCGATCAATACATCGCCATAGGGCGTGGCCGCCAACGCGTGCGGCTGGACCCAAGGATATCCGTCCTGTTCGTCCGACCGGAGAATCGATTCCTTCTTTGTCCAGTGATCGAAGTCGTCACTCGTGCAGAGACCCACGCCTCGCATGACGCCGGGCCAGTCCGGATCCTCCTCCTGGTTCCGTACGTAGGCATAGTACGTGCCGTTCCAGCGCGCGACGGAGGGAGAGGTATCGTTCTTTCCCACGGCGTACTTCCAGTCCTTCAGCTGCCAGCGAATCCCGTCCGGGGAATATCCGATCTGCGCGCCGCCGGCCGCCTTGTAGCGTTTTGCAGGATCCGGTTCCTCCTCTTCGCGCAGCACGCAGAGTCCGTGCGCGCCGGGCATGACGATGTTGTGCGTCTCGTGCGGCCCCCATCGCCCTTCGCCGACCATCGGCTTTTCCCACGAAAGACCGTCGTCCGATTCAGCGTACGCGATGCAGTATTTGCCGACGCGGATGTCATCCCCCGGGCCAGGCACCAGGCGATCGCCCGTACGGCCGCCGACGTACCAACACTGGTATCGCTGCCGGTCCGGCGCATAGAGGACAGTGCCGTAGAAATTCAACATCCGCGACTCCCACGGATGCTCCTGTACAATCAGCGGGTTGCCGGGATGCTTCACCGGCTCCTTCACGTCACGCTGCAAGTTGTGCGTGCGGGCGATAATGTAATCGTCGAGGAACAACTGGGGATGTTTTGACAGAGGAACCGTCGCGCTATTTTCTGAAGAGCCGACATTCATTGCTGATGCAGAAAGCTGTCGATGAGGGCGACGGCGTTTTCGAGGGGGACGCCGGGAAGGATGGGCTTGGCGGGCGCCATGACGTATCCCCCGCCCTCTCCGAGCCTGCGCCGGCATTCGCGGACCTCGTCTCGGACCTGTTGCGGCGTCCCCCGGGGCAGGGTGTGCTGTGTGCTGATGCCCCCCATGAGGCAGAGGTCGCGGCCAAACCGGCGCTTCACTTCGAAAACATCCATGGCCTCCGGCTGGAGCGGCTGGAGCATGTTGCCGCCCACTTCGATGAGATCCGGAATGATGGGTAGCACGTGCCCGCACGAGTGCATGTACACGAACTTTCCGGCGTCCCGGATGCGGGCGTACATCCGCCGCAGGTGGGGTTTGATGAACCGCCGCCAATGTTCGGGGCTGATGAGCAGGTTATGCTGGCCGCCGTAGTCGTCACTGAGGCCGATGGCGTCGATACGGTCGCCGAAATCCCGAAGCAGGCGATCGATGACGCCGAGACAGGTGTCGGCCAGCCCGGCCATCAACTCATCCAGGAAGGCGGGATGCTCGTGCATGTCCATGAGGAGATTTTCCATGCCGCGCATGCCCCAGCTTCGCTCGAAGAACAGCATGCCGAGTTGGACGATCCGGAATCTTTCCGCGTGCAGGTCGAGCCATTCCTCCAAGCCGTCAAAGTGCGGGTCGGTGGAAAGGTCCGGGAACCGGTAGCCGGACAGGCTTGGTTCGGGCAGAGCGGGCCGCTCCACATGCAATGCTGCTCCCCGGCGATATTCCACGCCGTACTCATCCACGAACCGGCTTCCGTCGTCGGATACCGGCTGGGCCTTGATCTCGGTGAGAACGGTATAACTGCCGGCGGTCGTCGCCGCGCCGCCCGGCGGGCCGATGAACTGATCGGCGCCGAAATGGCGGGCAAGCGGCTCCACCATGTCGGCATCCACCCAGATGTAATAGGGGCAAACGTCCGGCTCCTCGAACCGAAGCGTCTGAAAAACGATGTCCCGGGGGGCAGCCATCAGTCAGTCTCTTGTCGTTCCCTGGAAGGCCGGCGTCACGGCCGTTCCCGCGAACACGGTGTCGGGCGCCAGCTTCAGAAGATCTCCCGTGCCGCCGCGCAGAGTGAGTTCGAGGACGCCGTCGCGAACGGTCAGCAGTTCGCCTCGACCGGAGTCGCGGGAGAGCCGCCCGATCGACGACAGGGCCGGCGAGAGATGCAGCTCGACCGTAATCATCCGCTCCGCCGCCCGGACGTCCGCGCCGTGGCTCAGGTTCACGATCATCGCGTAGGGATCGCCGATCGGATCCTCGAAGAGGCCGATCAGAATGTTTGCATCCTTGCGCGAACCCTTTACGCGTACGGATTCGATCAGGCCGATACGGTTTGCGGAAGTGAATTTTTCGATGTCGGGAGAAACTGGGTTTTCCACCAGGTGGTCGCCCACGATGTGCTGCCCCGGCACGATCCAGACGCCGGTGCTGGTCAGGTATCGCAGGCAGGGCCCGATGTTCGAAAGCTCGGTGTTGAGGCGCTTCACATCATAGTACAAGGGGGTGGGGACCCCGCCCAACCCGCTTTCTTCGTCTTCGCTGTAAAGAAGTGCCCCGTCATAGGCGTGATCGAACATGAAGTAGGCAATCCCGGTGAATCCGTAGGCAAGAGACGAGAACACCTGCATGCGAAGGTCGGACTCGCTTGGCTTGCGCCAGTTGTTCCTGGCCTCGAACGCCTGGATAAAGGCCCAGTACGGAATGTTCGCTGCCCGGGCAACGCGGCGGACCGCGCCGATACGCTCCCAGTAGTTTTGCTGAAACACTCCATCGGGGCGAAACGGGTAGATATCGATCATCAGGACGTCGACGCCCGCGTCTACCAGGTCACGCAGATAGTTGTCATAGCTGTACGGGCGATCATCCGTCTGCTCGGGGTTCCCCGGATCGGCGTTGGAATAGACAAGCTGTTCGGGATAGGTCTGTTTCACCCAGTCGATGACCTGCGCCACTTCCGGGATGTCCCGGCGCGCGGGCTCGTCCCAGATGAGGACGCCCTGGCCGCCGTCGAACAGCCCGATGTGCTTCGAGATCCGTTCCTTCAGCGCGTCTGTGAGGGGATTCTTGCGGGTGTGCTGATGCCAGGGCAGGCCGTACTTCACGGCGTTTTCGAACAGTCCGGGATTCGCTTTCCACGCCAGCATGGTGTTGAATCCTGCATCCACGTATTTCGAATCCGCCACCTCCGTACCGCGGATGCTGAGGGCCATCAGGGTGAACGGATGGCACATGATCCAATTGCGGCCGAAATCGTCGATCCGGCGAAGCTCTCCTGCCTTGGCCTGTATCGACAGCAGCAAGAGCGATACGCCCAAAACAACATATGCACGGGCTTTGGAGTGCGGTGGCGGAGCGAAGCGGCGACGGCGCAGTCCAAATGTAAATAGACTCATCACAGGCTTATTCAACTTCTCCGGGAAATGACGAATCGCTGAACTTGAATAGATCGCCGGTTCCTCCGGGGAGTGCGATTCTCGCCTGACCTTCCCGCAATTCGATTCCCTCGACCTCGCCCGTCTCTCGCGACAATCGATGGAGTTGCTTCACATCCGCATCAAAACTGATATCGAATGTCGCCTCGGCGGCGGCGGCGGTGAGTTCCGGTCCCTGGCGCATGTTGCTGAGCATGAAGTAGCGTCCGCCGTTATCGTCGGTGAAGAAACCGATCAACCCGTTTTGATCGACACCTTCCTCTTCCACGCGAATCTCAGAGATCGCATCGTGACCTGCGAAAGCTTCCATGCCCAGCGGAACGAGATTGTCGACGGTGGGCCCGTACAGGGCGTTGCGTCCCGGCACATACCAGACCCCGGTACTGGTCAGGAAGCGCAGGGGGCCGCCAATGCGGGCAATTTCCGCGTTCATCTCCTGTGCGTACCCGTACATCCGTCCCGGGGTGTCGCACTCACCGTCCAGCAGGCCGGATTTGTAGGCCGAATCGTACGTGAAGTAGATGATACCGGTGAATCCGAATGTCAGGGCCGTGTATATCTGCATACGGAAGTCCGATTCGCTGGGATAGCGCCGCCCGCCTCCTCCTTCGTGGCTGTAAGCCTGCACGCACACCCAGTAGGGAAGCTTCTCGTGCAATGCCACGCGGCGGACCGAGGCCATGTTCGTAAAATAGCGTGTGTGCAGGAATTCCGCAGTCGTGCCTTCCGGCGGGATCATGAAGGGATAGATGTCGAAGCAAAGGACATCCGGTTCAAGCGTTCGGACGTAGTCCGTCAGATACTCGTCATAGGTGTAGTGAACACCCGGATCGGCGTAAACGCCGCTGGAAATCCACCGTGCGCCGTAGTGCTTGTGCAGCGACTTCCCGTGCGTGCCCCCGGGATAGGCATTCGAGTAGATCAGCTTTTCGGGAAACTCGCGCCGGCACCATGCCAGCGCCTCCGCCGCCTTCTCCATGTCGGGCCGGATCGGCTCATCCCAGGCGATGATTGCTTGGCAGCCCGGGTAGCTCCGAATCCAGTTCCGGATCTGCTCCCGGTACTCTTCCGTTTTCAACTTCTCCGCGCGACGCTTGTTGATATGCAGGTGCCACGGCATCCCCATGCGTCCGGCGGCCTGGAACAGCGGCTCCCGCTCCTTCCAGATGAGCATGTGCGTGAGTCCGAGATTCGCGTAGTTATCGTCGGCGACCGCACACGGACGCTGCACAAGAGCGGTCAGGCTGAAGGGATGGCTCCGGACCCACTGCCTGCCGAAATCCGCAGGGCGCTCGGCGAAAGATGCCCCGGCGCATGGCAGGAACAAAAAAGAAATCGAAAGTCGAACCAGAAGCCGGCACGCCGATGTACGATACTCACGGTTCACTGTTTACTGTTCGCTTCTTACTATTCACTTCTTACTACTCACTCCCCCGTCCCCTCAGAATCTTCCGCAACCTCTCCTCATCATTACCGATCGCGGTCGCCTGGACGTACCCGCTCCGGGTCACGCCGTGGTTCCTGCAGAGTCCAAAGAATTTGTCGACCAGCGGCTGCATACGTGCGGCGAGTGCGGGATCAACGGTGTCGCCTTCCTTCAGATGCCACAGCGGCTCGATCATCGCACGAACCGCCCAGACCGACGCCTGGTCGATTCGTTCCTGCAGCACCGGGTCATCGCCCGCGAGGAGCCGGGCCATCTCGATCGAGTCCATGCCGAACTGTGCGTCGCTCTCGTCCAACCCGTAGTCACTGAACTTGCCGCCCAGGCACCGGCAGTGCAGGCCGCTGTCGGACGCGCGGCGATGGAGGCGGTCGATCCACGCGAGCATGGGCGGGGCGGCGGGGCCGTAGTGGAGAGTGACCCACTCGGTCATGAGTTGCTCACCATCCTGGGAGGGGTCCCATCCCAGGCGGGCGAGCAGATAGTTCCGTAGCTCTTCGAACTGGTTGCCATGCGAGCTGGACGTGGTCTCGAACCACATGCCCCGAACGCCGAGTGAAGCCTGGATACGAATGTTGTCGCCGATGTAACGAAGATTGGGCATCGGGAGCTGGCAGCCGCGATTCTCATCGTTCAGCAGGTAATTCCAGGCATAAAGGTGCTTCGTTTTCGCCCCCCAGCCGCGGAGAGTCTCGATCTGGTGCTTGTTCTCCGGACAGTTCGTGTCGCTGTGCGGATGGACAAAGCAGGTCATGATGCTGCACCACATGATCTGCACGTTGTCGCGGGGACGGATGGTCTTCGGGGGGACCACGGTGTCGGAGTAGGCCAGGGTGCTGACCCGCCGGTCGGGATATTCCTTGGCAACTTCGTCCGCCACGTTGTTCACGAATTCCAGCAGGTTGCCCGAAAGGCCGCCTTCCCGTGCGAGGTCCTCCGCGCAGGGCGGGCACTGGCAGTGGGCGCCGCCATCGTTCTGGCCCACCGAGACATTGAGGTATTCGGGATGGGCGGCGAAATCGTCCAACACGCTTTGCGTCACGATCTTCAAGACGTCCGGATGGCTCAGACAGGGCTGCATTCCGTAGGGGAAGGCGCTCCCCTTGAAATCGATGCCATCCTCGCCCGGTTTCAGGGTGGCCCATCGTTTGCCTTTGTACAGGCAGTAGTAGTCGGGGTGATCCTTCGCATACTTTGCAGGCGGCAATTGACGGTGGAAGGTGTGCCCGATGTGCTGAAACGACGAGCGCCCGCCCAGGGGCCCGGCCCCGCGGGCGTCCTTATCATTTACGGGGAGAGTGGGAACCCCGCGTGCCCAGTTCAGCCGCAGCCGGGCGCAGAATTTCGGATCGGCGTAATTGTCTTCGTAGCCCACCCATCGAACTTCCATCGGGGGATGGAAAAAACGGTCGACCGGGCCGATCTGCCGCCAGGCGCCGATCGGCGGGACGTGCGTGTGCTCGGGCGTGAGGAAGCGAACCCCGAGGTAGTCCTCCAGAAAGGTGTAAACTCCGTAGAGGGTACCGCGGGGACGTCCGCCGGCAATCGTGATGGTGTCGTCCCGCACCACGATGCGGAAGTCCTCCTGGCCGAACGACTGAACATCGATTCCCATCCCGATGAAAATATGACGCTTGTCCCCGTCCTCGGCGCGGACAATGGGCAAATCAGGCCCGCCGGCCTCCTGCAGAAAGTGCTGAAATTCCTCCGCGGCAAAAACTTCGCTTTCAATGGGGTCTGCCGGGAGGACGATGTCCCAGCCGTCCAGTTCGGCAAGATTCACTCCCAGCGGCGGCGACGCGGCGAGAAGCAGGGGCGAGAAAACCAGAATAAGAAATGCGCGCATGGTCCGGACTGTATACAGGATAGATAATCCCACGACCAAGACAAATGAATGTGCCTTCGTTCTCTTCGTGGTCTTCTGTTCAAAAAAAAAGAAACGGCGGACAAGCCGCCGTTTCTTTCAGATGGATTGGTATCTTTCGAGCTCAGCTGCGCCGCCGAAGCGCGAGGGCTAGGCCGCCGAGCGCCAGCAGGGCGAGAGTGCCGGGCTCCGGGATGTGGCCGAGGCGGACATTCCGGATGTGGGTGATGGTGGGGCCGCCGCTCACGATTTCTTCGATCTGCCAGAAATCGAGATCGTACCGGCCGTGACCGGTTTGAGCGCTCCCGATCGGCGTGCCGTCCCAGTAGAACTCGAACTCGGGGGCCGAAGCGTCGTAGTGCACGTCGAAGTCGATGTATTCGCCCAGCGGGGCGGAAAGGTTCTGGGCCACGATAGTCCATCCGCCGGCATTGTCGCCGACTCGGACGCTGAAGCCGTCCGTGGTCCCCGAAGTGTACCAGATGCTGAACATGCGATCTTCGCGACCGTCAGCGGGCTGGCCAATGTCTGGCGGCGAGTGCTTGGAAAACATCATAATGTCGGAACCCGCGGGTACGGCGCCGGTCATCTGGAATTCAAAGTGAAACCCGTAGTCCACATTCTCCTGCATGGCGGCGAATGCGCCGGGACCCTGCAGGCTCGGCGCCATGCGGATGAGGGCGTTTACGCCCCCGGCGTTGAAGCCCTGGAACCCGTCGTACGTCCAGCCGAAATTAAAACCGGTGATCCCGTAGTCGACTGGGTTCTCGTTCGTCGGGTTGAACAACGGCGTCTGGTTTCCGGGCCCGACAGGGGTGGGAAAGACGACCGGTACGATGCTGTCACCCATCGCCACGGAGGCGATGCACAGCACACTAAGAATTCCTATCGATTTCTTCATCATTGCCGCTACTCCTCTTTCATTATGTTTGGGCATTTCCTCCTGCAAAGGAAAATGCGTGATATGTACTCTCTGAAGATGGACCTCGCGACAGTGCCGACAATTCTAAGCAATGTCAACCGAAATTCACTGAACGACCCGAATTCTGAACGTATTTCCAACCGAATTCGTTCCGCTGGGGTCGTAGGCATATTTCTGCGTGCCGTCACCGAGGATGGTCAGACCGACGGGTGTCCACGCCGTGGGCATCGCATTTGAGCTGCTCTCCACCCGGTAGCAGAGGCCGCTGTCGCTCAGGAAGGTAAACAGATCCTTCTCCCCGACATTGGCGGAGGAGAACTGGATCAGCCCGATGGAACCGACGATGTGGCCCAGGCGCACGTTCCGAATGGAGGTCCTTGGGTCGGATCCGCCTCCCGCGGCATTCTTGATCGACTCGACCTGGATGAAATCAAGATCGTAGCGCCCATGCCCTGTCTCGGCGCTGCCCAGGTATGCACTCTCCCAGTAGAAGTCGAACTCCTTCGTGGTGGAGCGGTAGTGAATGTCGAAGTCTATGTATTCGCCCAGGGGGGCAACCAGGTTCTCCGCCACGATATTCCATCCGCCGCTGGCATTTCCCACCCGCACGCTGAAGTTGCTGACGGAACCATTTTCGTACCAGATGCTGAACATCCGGTCCTCCCGGCCATCCGACGGTTGCCCGAGATCCGGGGGCGAGTGCTTCGAGAAAAGGAGAATGTCGCTGGATGACGGTGCGGCCGTGGAGAGCTGGAACTCAAAGTGAAAGATGTAATCCTCGTCCTCCAGCATGGCGGCGAATGCGCCCGGCCCCTGAAGGGTTGGGCCCATGCGGATGGTGGCATTCTGGTTTCCGAGGTTCGATCCCTGAAATGAATCGTAGGCCCACCCGGCGTTGAAGCCGGTGAGACCGTAGTCGACGGGGTTCTCGTTCGTCGGGGTAAACAACGGCGTCTGGTTTCCGGGCCCTACCGCGGTGGGGAAAAACACCATGGGCGGCTGGGCCCAAACCGGCGCCGCGGCGAGCATCGCGATCAGGAGTAATGTTTTCTTCATGTCAGTATTCCTTCGGGAAGGTCAGGGAAGCAGGACGAGTCGGTAGAGTTTGGAAGGATTTCCCGGGGCCGCCGGATCGTAGGCGAAACGCACCGCGCCGTCGCCCCGGATGATCTGGCCGGTGGAGTCCCAGGCATTGCCCGCCGGGTCGGTGGAACATTCCAATTCGTAGAGGGCCTGCGCCTCCGTCGACCACTCCAGGGCCACGGTCTGCGGCTCGGTGACCGGCGTCAATTCGACGGCGCTGAGCACATGCCCCACCCGCCAATTGCGAAAGCGGTCAACCCCTGCAGTGGGAAAGCCCTCGGGCAGGCCGTGCTTGATCGGCTCCACCTGGATAAAATCGAGATCGTACCGCCCATGCCCCGTCTGCGCCGAGCCCACGAACACATCATCCCAGTAAAAATCAAACGTCGGAACGGAGGCGCGGTAGTGCACGTCAATATTGATCAAATCGGGAGAGGCGTTGGTCATGGGCAGGCCCGAAACCACGGTATTCCAGCCGCCCGCGTTGTCCCCGACCCGGATTTCCCAGTTCGTGCTTGCAACTCCGAAAAAGGAAAACATCCTGTCTTCACGTCCACTGGTGAACTCATGCTTTGAAAACAGCATGATGTCCCCCCCGGCCGGGTTGTAATTCCCGGTGTGAAGATATTCGACATGGAAGACCCAGTCATTGGACTCCAGCATCGCGGCCGCGTTGCTCGTGTCCCCCTGCGGCGACGTGCAGTAGCGGAAAAAGGCATTGCTGATCGACATCCACCCCAAGTCGGCGTCGAAATTCACGCCGGCGAGAAAGTGCTTCACGCCGTAGTCCGTGGGGTTGCCGTCGTCGGAACTATTGAAGGGGACCTGAAGTCCGGGGCCGATCGGCGTGGGAAACACAACTTCCGGCGCCTGGGCGAATGCGGCGTGGGTCGTGGCAACGAATACCAGACACACCGATAATGCACATTGCTTCATTTCTGTACTCCTGTAAGTCGACCTATAAGCCGATAACAACTACCATGATTTAGTAGCATGTTCAAACTGAAATCATCTGTAATCTTCTACAAAACCTCGCTTTGTTGACGGTCCATTGGCCTTCCGGGCGGCGGGGTGAAGGAAATAGGCGACGAAAGAGATAGAAAAGTGCCTGACGGCGCTATATTGAGGAAGATGCGCAAGCCATGATGAGCCTCCCCATTCAGCAGTCGAGGAGCAGGCGTGGTTTCTCCGGGTGGGGCGAGTGCAATGAGGGTACATACACATTCATCGCAAAATGATTGAACTGACCGCCTACCCCCGCCGCAGGTATACGCATGGGGCGACTCCGCTGGAGAAACTTGAACGCCTTTCCCGCCACCTGGGCGGATACGGCCTGTACATCAAACGCGACGACTGCCTGGGGCTCGCCGGGGGCGGAAACAAGACGCGGAAGCTGGAGTTCGTGATTGCGGACGCCCTGGAGCAAGGCGCGGACACCCTCATCACCAGCGGGTCGGTGCAGTCGAATGCCTGCCGCCTGACCGCTTCGGCCGCCGCCATCGAAGGGTTGCAGTGCCGGCTCGCGCTGGAGGAACGGATACCGGGAAGCTACGATCCCGGGGCTTCAGGAAACAATCTTCTCTACTCGTTGCTGGGCACGGAACGGATCCGATCGTTTCCGGGCGGCACCGACATGAGTGCGGCGATGGAGGAGATGGCGGAGGAAGCGCGAGCCGAGGGACGGACCCCCTGTGTAATACCGCTAGGCGCGGGGACGCCGCGCGGCGTCCTGGGGTACGTCGAGTGCGCGCGGGAGATCGAAGAGCAGGCGGAGCGGATGGGAGTCCGGTTCGACGCCGTCGTACATGCCACCGGCGGCAGCGGCGGGACCCAGGCGGGACTGCTGATTGGATTCGCGGAAAGCGACCGGCCGATCCCAGTAACCGGGATCTGCAGCGGATCGCCCAAAGAGGTGCAGAAGGAGCGGGTGGTGGAGTTGGTGCGGCGCACGGAGAATACATTGCGGTTGCCGGTGGAGGTTGGGCCGGCCGCGATTATGTGCCGTGATGATTTCGTAGGACCCGGCTATTCACGGCCGACGGCGGAAATGGCGGAAGCAGTGCGATTGACGGCGCGGAAGGAGGGTATTCTTCTGGACCCGGTCTATTCAGGGAAAGCAATGGCGGGGTTGATCGGGATGGTGCGGGAGGGGACGTTTACGAAGGATCAGAATATCTTATTCCTTCATACGGGCGGCGTGCCCGGGTTGTATCATTTCGGGGTGTAAGGCGGGGATTGACACAACCCCGGTGGGGTTGGGCCCGCTTCGTTCTCTGTACTCAAGGGCAGGTCGCTTGGCGCCCAACCCTGGGCTCTATGATGCAACCCCGTTGAGGTTAAGCGGCCGAAGTACCGCGCTCACATCCAACAGGTACACGCCCCGATATCCCTCGTGCACGGAATCGATCGTGACATGGGTACCCGCACGGTTCCAGCGGGGGTGAAAATCGCACCGACATTCGACGAGCGCCGGGTCGGTGGCATTGAAGCGTCCCGAGTCATGCCGCGCGATGATGATCTGGCGATCGCCTGACTCGTTGCAGAAAAAGAGTTGCCGCAGATTTGTTTCACGATTGGGATAGGTGTCGGAAATGAACCATCCTGAATCGCCACCCGGCGCGTAACTCATGTGCCCATCCTCGTTGAGCAACTCCGGGTTGATGATCAACTCTTCCCCGGTTTTATCGGAGACGAGCCGGTAGCCGGGCGTCACCTGTTCGTTCAGCGCCCCGCCCCACACCATGATCGTCTCCGGATCGCGCCACCAGAAGTGAGAGGCCTGCCAGCCCGCCGGGTTCGCCGCGTCGCTGACACGATGCAGTTCCGTTCCGTCGGGGCGGCAGGTGAACATCCGGGTCAGGCGCGGCATCTGCCAGCGATGCAGGAAAATGATTCGGCTGCCGTCGGGGCTGTAGAGGATGTGGTTGAACCAGTTCGATTCAGTACGCATCGTGGGCACCGTGTCCTTCGCCACAATGTCGGCAATGGAGAAGATCATTTCGCTTTCGCCGGTCTCCAGATTCATGCGCCACAGCCCGGTGTCATCGGGCGCATGCACTTCCAGGTTGGGATCGGGAATTCCCACGTATCCGTACCCGGGGCGCGTGTGACCCGTGCGCGCAAAGTCGTTGCTGATCGCCTCGCGTCCATCCGGGCTGACGGCGTAGACGGCGCGCGGCAACCGTCTCTGCACGTTGCCGGACAGGTCCACGATCACGGACCCGTAGTGTCCCTCCTCACGGGTGTTGTAGATGATCCGGTCATCGTGACCGGGAAGCCATTGCAGCATGCAGCCCTGCTGCCAGCACCAGGCGGTGGTAGTGCCCAGCGGAATCCAGCGGTCGCCGTCCTGCAGATCGATCATCCCAACCTCCAGCACATCGTCGGGCCGGGGCGGGCGATCGTCAAACGGTGCGCGCTGGGCAAGGGCATATCGATCGTCGGGAGAAAACTGCAGCTTGTCGTAATAGGCGAAGAAGTAGTGACCACCCGCGGGGGTGATTCGGCGGGACTCGATAATGTGATCAGTTGTAAGGCTCACGGCCGGGAGTTAACCACGAAATACACGAATTACACGAAAAAATTCTCGCTGGCAGTTTCCGATCCGTGGCACGGCGGCTCCGCCCCGTGTCGGAACAAGGGGAGCGAAATGTTTGAGGACGAAATGGGAAGGCTCCTTTTGTGCATTTCCTTTTCTCTTCTTCATTTTCCGACACGGGGCGGAGCCGCCGTGCCACGATCCTGAGGACCGGTTTTCCGGTGTGTAGTATTCGCAGTCAGACCCTCAAGGCATATAGCCGGGATCGATCGAGAAGAAACCGGATTCGCACCGGCATGCCCTTGAACGAGTTCAGATCCACGACCTGTTCGTCGATTTCATCCCCCTCGAACGAAGCATTACGCAGCACTTCCTCTTTCTGCGCATCCAAAACCTCAACGACAATTTTTCCTCCCGGTTCCGTCTCGGCGTTCAGAAACAACCCGCCGGCTTCCACCCGAATCGGGCGCGTCGTCATCGTTGCGATCCCGTCCTCCGGTTCGGCGAAGGCAAATCGGTGCGGCCTGGTGCGGGCGATTCCCGGTAGATAGGTCGTCGCTTTGCCATCGGCGTAGTGCCCCTCCCAGGTGGAAAAGTAGGACGCAGTAGCATGGCTGGGGTATTGCTCCGCCAGCTCCTTCGCCCCCCCCATAGAGCGGGCCATAACACCGTAGCCGTTGTGGCGAGTATTGACGCCGGTGTAGCCGTGCCACCACTCGTCGCCGAAGTCCCAGTAATTGTACCGGGGACGAACCTGGCCGGCGGCGAAGGAGCCTCCGGCGCCCAGCGGGATAAAACTTCCTCGTCGCTCTTTGAAGCGGTGAAAGTGAATCAGGTCCCGGGTCCAGATGAATTCAGGGGCCTGTGTCTGCTCGATGCCCCAATGCATCAGGGTTCCGGCCGGGTAGAAATTTCGGGGAGACACCGCCTGGTTGCGCTTGGCGCCCATTTTGTCGATGACAGGACGGGCGTCGAGCTCTCCCGCGGAACCATGAGGCTGCAGAAGGCCCATGTCATAATACTGGGTTCCCACCGGATCGTAACGATCCGGACCCAGGATAAAACGACGCTCAAAATGCTGCCCATCGTCGGTCCACATCACCGCCATCACGCGCTGCGTCATGCTCATGTTGTCGCAGGCGGCGCCCAGCGGAGGATAAGAAGGGGATCCGGGCCGGAAATAGTAGAAGAGACGGCGCGATCCCTTGTCGTTCAATTCCACGTGACACCGAATGGACTCGGTGGTGTGCATGAGATCCATGCCGATGCCAAGGTAAAGAATGGGTTTCCGCGTGAGGACGAGATACTCATCCCCCCGCCGCTCCATCGGCCAGAACTCGCCCGGCACCGGGCGGAACGTATTGTCGTCCTCAGTTTCTTGCTCCCGTCCGGGCAGCACGCCCAGCCCGTCCGCGCGCAGATCCTGTCGCTGGGCGTCCTCGACATGCGCCAACTCCTTCCCGGCAACTCGATCCTTCAAACTGTTGCACTGAAACGGGAAATATCCCTTCCCGGACGCGACGAAGACATGATCCACGTTGACCGCGCCATCCTGCTCCGAATCGTAAAAACGAAAGACCGCATGTTCGACGTCATGTCGCTCCACGAGCGACTCTTCGCTCGGGCGTTCCCGCTCGTCGTACAGGATGTTGTTTTCATTGTTCCCGTCGTAGGTCACCTTGCCCAGGCTCGATTTTTCCCAGTGGATGCCGTCCTTGCTGGTGAGTTGCATCACCAGCGGCTCACGCTCGGCGAACGACTCTTTGCGTTCGATCGCACACCCCTGGTTCTTGTAGAGACATTCATACAAATCGGTTTCACCGTTCCGGATCATCGAGAGAATTCGCAGCATTGAATCCTCATGCGATTCGCTGGGGGTCGTGACAGGTTCCCCCGAGGCCACCGCGGCAGAGGGGACAAACTGAATCCCTTCACAGGATTGCATGGAATAGTCGTCCACCATGACTTCCGGGATCCCGCGTAGCTCGAGAATCTCCGGTGGGGGCGCTTCGACCGGGTTCTGAATCCAGAACTTGCGCACCATGTACGGCCCGACGGGTTCGCCGCCGATCCGCACCCGAATGCGGAGCCAATACTCTCCGTCTTTCCAATCCTGAGCTGAAAAACTCCGCTGCTGTGGAGAATCCGTCAGGCGGTAGCACCACGGACCCGCCATCCGATTCTCCCCTTCGCGCTCCGTCACATCCACCTCCACGTTGCAGCGGCTGACGCGGTGTTCCCGGATCCGGATCGAAAAGGTGACTTCGTCCTCCTCCAGGTAGAGGGATTGCCGCGGCGCGCACTCTATGAACTGTTTGCGGGAATCGATCGCGATGATATAGCGGTGATCACGAGGGAAAAAGTCATGGGGATCCAGCGAAAACGTATCCGCAGCCACGACTTCCGAGTCATCCCGCAATTCCGCCTCGAAGCAGTACACCCCCATTTCCCAGGCGCCGTTCCAGGTTCCGTGGGAGGCGTCATAGCGGCCATCGTCGATCAGGGGATATTGAATATCCAGAAGCGCCTCGCCTCTTTCAATGCGCACTTCCGGAATCTCGATGGTCTGGCAATACCCCTGCGGTTGCGTGATTTTCACGGACGCCGCCAGGGATCCGGATGTCTCGGGCGCATCCATGACAAGGATGCTTCGGAAAAAGTCCTTTTCTATTAATTTCATATGCGAACCAAGGTGCTACGGTCGCGAGTCTTGTCAAAAAAGCGGATCATTCCAAGGCAGATCTTCGCATTCGGGCCGGACCAGGGGAGATTGTTGGATTCCAACCTGATTCGTGATACCACGGGAAAAACGCCCGGCGCGTAGCCGGCAGGGAGAAGCTCATGAGAGACTACGGACAAAAGCGCGATGGCAATTCCTTCAGCATGCATACCGTGCTCCAAATCCTCCGGGCCATGAGTGCAGTACTTGGGATTGTCACGATCATCATCGGTGTGATCTACGCGGCGCAAATTTTTTCGTTACTCGCCCGTGCGCTGCAGGAGCCGGACAGTATTCATACGTACCTCGAAATATGGACGGAAGCAGTGGGTGGAGACGAACTGGATATCGTGATTGATGGCACGATCTATCCCTGTGCGAATGCGATCGCGATCACGGTCCTTGGAGGCATTGCCGTCTGCCTGGCGTGGATATCAATGGGACTCATCCTCACCGGAGCAAAGGTTGTGTCATGGACATTGAGCGATCGAGAAGCGGTAAAGAAGATTCTCAAACATGCTTTTGGCGGGGAAAAGGCGCCCAAGACTGAAGCGGGCGGCAAGAGCGACGAGTTTTAGTGGGATTTTTCCAGATTTGCGCAGACCAGTGCCTCGTCGTTCCGCGCGAAAACGTGCTTGTAGGCAAAGGCCGGATGCGCCCAGCACACCCCGCCCCGCTCGTTGAGTTGCCGGAGCGTCGGATCGATGAGTTGCGCGCGGCTCAAGATCTTCAATCCCGCCGGCGAAAGGGTCGTGATGAGCAACTCACCCCGCTCGTTGAACATCCAAATTTTATCGCCGTTGCGAACGAAGTGGATGGTGCCCCAGCGCGCCCGCGGTACGGCAGTCAGGTTTTCCCAGACGCGCTCCCCGGTACGGCTCTCCAGGCAACGCAATTCGCCGTAGCTATCCACACCGTAGATGTGATCGTCGAGAAGAAGCGGGGTCGAGATGATGGACTGAAGAGCGTCGGTCTTCTGTTCGCTGGCCCCGATTCGATGCCAGATCTTTTCGACAGTGAATTGCTTGGGATCTACGTTCAACATGAGAGAGCCATCGTAAAATCCTGTAAAGAAAAGGCGATCCCGGTGAAATACGGGACTGGCTACGCCCAACACCATCCGCACAGACGGATAGTCATACTTCCAGCAGGCCTCTCCGGTTTGCGCGTCCAGGCCGACGATGTTGTCGCCGGTCCAGCAGACGACAACACGCTTTCCCGCCTGGTCGATAACGATGGGAGCCGAATAGGAGGCTCGATCTCCGAGGGCGCGCCACTTCTCATCGCCCGTTTTGCAGTCGAAGGCCACCAGGCAGGCGTCGGGCGTTCCCCCAACCTGAGTGATGAGCAAATCCCCTTCGATCAGGGGCGAGGCGGCGATCCCCCACATGGGCATGTCGATCCGATACTCGCTATTCAGGTTTTTCTTCCAGCGCAATTCGCCGCCGACCGCATCAAGGCAGTGCAAATGCCCCATGCTGCCAATCGCGTAAGCCAATCCGTCGTGCACGATCACCGAAGCGCGGGGACCCGCGGTATAGCTGACATTCCGGTATTCGCACTCATAGACGAAAGACCACAGTTCTTTACCGCTGCGCCAATCGAAGCACAGAACTCGCTCCGCCTGGTCCGGCTTGGTAACGCGGTCGGTCAGGTAGACCCGGCCGTCAGCAACAGTAGGGCCGCTGTAGCCGCCGGAAACGGGGACGCGCCAGCGCAATTCGACTTTGTCCCCGGCGAATGCATCCACCACGCCGTCCTCGCGCCATACCCCATCGCGATCGGGTCCGCGCCACTGGGGCCAATCATCGGAGTGAGCAGATCCTGCAAGGAACAAACCTAGTAGAAAAACGAATCTCATAGCGAACCTTAGTCCAAAAGAAGTCAGTGTGTAAAACTGTAAAATCGCACTCAGCCATAGCCTGAAATTGGAGTTACCTCATGTACATTTAGTATATTTACACACTGACTCCTTTTGCTCTTTTGGTTACACTACCCTCCTTTTTGAACATCGGCGTTAGTTCTTCATTTTCGGAATGCCATGATAGAGTCGATACTATTCGATTTGGATGGGACGTTGCTGGACAGGCACGGGAGCCTCATCATTTACGTCCACCGGCAAATCGAGAGACATTCCGCCCTGCTGAATGGTATCCTCCTGGACGACTATCTCGCAAAGGTCATCGAGTTCGATGCACAAGGACATACCGCCAAGGACAAACTCTTCCAGCAGATCGAAAAACATTTTGATCTGCCGGAGCGGAGTTGGGACCTGCTGTTTGACGACTTCAAGACGCACTTTCCCGACACCTGTGTCCCGTTCCCAGCAATGCACCAGACCCTGCGGCGCCTTCAGGAGCGGGGACTTTCCCTTGGGTTGATTACGAACGGCAGCAAAGCTTTGCAATACCCCAAGATTGACGGTCTCGGTATCCGCCTCTATTTTGGCGCCATCCTCGTGTCCGAAGCTGAAGGAATCAAGAAGCCCGATCCTGAGATCTTTCATCGTGCCCTGCGGAAACTGGGTACTTCTCCGGAAAATGCTGTATTTGTTGGAGACAATCCAGAGGCCGATATCCATGGGGCTGCGGCCGCCGGGATGAGAGCGGTCTGGATGCAGAACTCCTGGTGGCCCGAACCCAGCGACGTAAACGCGACAATTAACAGGTTGAGTGAACTGCCGGAAGTCATCGATAAGCTGAACATGGGGCAGACTCAGTCAGAGTCTACAGGGTAGGTTGAAGGATCCGCGGACAGCAAAAACTGGCATGTTGCAAAAGAGAAAATGAAACTTGACCACCGACCCTTGGTAAAATCACTGCGAAAGGCATACTCCGCTGAGAAAGCAGCTTCGTTTGCCTATATTGGCCACGCCGGTTCTCTGAAGAACCCGGATGAAATCGCCGTGGTTCAGCAAATTGAGCAAGACGAGTGGGACCATCGCAGAAACGTTCTGGAGATCATGCAGCAGTATGAAATCGGACCGTCCCGGTACTATGAGGTAAAGTTTCATATTATTGGAAAAATCATTGGGTACAGCTGTTACATTATCGGACGATTCATGCCCTACTTTTTTGCCGGCAAACTCGAGAGCGGGAACGTTTGCGAATATTTTGTAATGATGCAGCATTTTCATTCCCTGGGAATCCGGGAGCACGATGAAGTGCTCTATGAAATGGGAATCACGGAAAAAGAACATGAAGTCTATTTCCTGGAAACCATAAGCGATGAGAAATGGCTCCCTGCTTTTGAAAGAGTTTTTTCCTGGGGGAAGGGTACGAGCCTCAATGACGTGGATCTGGGGAAGAAGTATCCGGTGGATATCTCCCATCGATACTGCAAGAAATACAAACCGGAACAGTCCACAAACGAAGAGACCACCACCGGCGAGCTCCGGCGGTAGCCTGCATATCACACGATCTCCCCGGATCAATCAGGAATCGCCGGCTCGACAACTTTTTCCGGGCTCTTTTCCGAAACCGTTACCTTTTCGACCTGGTACCCCTGCTCCTGGAGAGAGAAAATGATTCCGTCCGGACCGACCATGTGGCCGACGCCCACCAGGACAAGCTCTACCTCAGGAGTTTCGTGTAAAGCCTGAAGCTTCGGCAGCCAGGCCTTATTTCGATCCGTCAACAACTCCTTGTAGAGTTGGGGCATCGCCTCCTTAAGGTCCTTCACCATTAACTCGCCAAGTTTCTCGGTGTCACCGCGCCGCCATGCATCCGCAAGGTTTTCATAAACTTCCGAAATCTCGCCTACCTCATTTATCGAATGCGAAACATAGTCGTTCTCGTTGCTCGCGGACATGCCGAAGATGAATTCCACCTGCTCTTCGACCGTCTCCAGGAACACCAGCGTTTTCCCGTCGTCCGTGGCTTTTTTGTAGTAAAACGCGTCCACGCCCTCCATCGAAACGCCCAGCTTTTTGAGCTCCCCCATCATGATTACAATGATAATCATCGATGGCTTGAATTGCTTAATCATTTCAAGAGGTATGCTGTTCGATGAACAATACGAACTCAGCAAAGCGTAGGCTTCGGCGGATAGATGCTGATCTATGGTGGAGCCATCGTCGTACACAGCCCTGGAGAGGATTGCCTGCTGGGCCGCGGGTTCCTTGAGCGCTCCAATATCGGTCTCAAACACGATGACCTCGGACGCATTATAGGCCTCATCAAATTCGTCGGGGAGAGGAAAGTCCGAGGGCCGAAGAAGGTGACATGTCCCTCCCAGGTACGTTATGGATCCATCTTTCGTCGCTTTCCAGACTGAAGATTGGGCGGATGCCCACGTGGAGGCAAGCAAGACCAAGGTAATACTCAGCGAAATTTTCATCAAGATCCTCGCTTTCGGTTGGCGAACTGTTGTTACTTTACTTCCCGGGGAGATCCGGTGAGAGATAATAGTGTATTCTAGAGAGCAAAAAGACTGCAACGAAGCATTGTATCAGCCATGGAGACAGGGTCGGGGCAAAATTGTTCGAGACAAATGCCGATGAAATCTTGCGATCAAACAACATTCCGGGGAAACCATGTGCAGAAACATAAAAACGCTCTATAATTTCGAACCGCCCGCCACCGACGACGATGTCCGGGCGGCGGCGCTTCAATTTGTTCGGAAAATCAGCGGATCCACGAAGCCGTCCAAGGTGAACGAGGAGGCATTCGAACGCGCGGTTGAAAGTATTTCGAGGGCGGCCACTGAACTCCTCCACTGCCTGGTGACGTCCGCTCCGCCGAAAAATCGCAAGCCTGAAAGACTTGAACAGGCCGTGGATCAGAGCCATCGGTGAGGTATTATGGAATCGATTACAATGTCTACATCAAGAATGCCGATTGTAAATCGCGCGGTTCGACGCTCCCGGAAACGCTTCACTGCCTGCTCGGTGGCCGTTGGCTCAATGCTGTTCTGTGCAGCCGCGCTCGCGGAGGAATCCGGTCCCGCTGAAGCCGTCGAAATACGTTATCACGAGGACTTCGAAGACGAGGATCCCATCAAATTCTGGACCAACGGGGGCAAAGGCGAGTACCGGGTCAATTTCAAGGGCCTGACCACGGAAAGATCGGCGTCCGGAAAGAAATCTTTCAAGTTGGATGTCACCTTCCTCAGCGATGGAAACTTCAGCTACTGGTCGGGCCCGATCCTGGACATTCCCGCGGTACAGGGAACGCACTTCAAGGGAAAAATCTTTGTCGAACAAAATGACGGCGTGCAGGTGGGATTTGGAACAAGCTACTACGCACCCGCGGTGACGCTGGAGAGCCCGGGTTCGACGGGCCGGGGCATGTGCCAGGCGGAAGACGTGTTGGTCCCGAAGAAAAAGCATATCGGCAAGTGGATCACGCAGGAGGCAGATCTCAGCCTGGTCGGCAACTCCGTGAGTCCCACACCCGGCGTTCGGATGGAAAAGTGGTACATCCACATCGGCTGCCGGGGCGCACGGGATGCGCGGCTTGTCTTCTTCGTCGATGACGTTTCCGTGGAGGGAACCGTCCCCGCCGACTGGGAACAATCCAGCGAAGAGGCTCTCCGGGTCTGGGATACGGAGAGGCGGAGGGAGCACAACGAAGGACTTCAGGCATTCGAGAATGCCATGCTGCCGGTACGCCTCGAAGTGGAGACGATCAACGCGAGCCTCCCCGGTGAAGAGGTCCTGGACGCCGTGCCCGATCAACCCTGGGGTGATTTTGCCCGCAGCCTACTCGATCAAGCCCGCGAGAAGAAAGAGACCCTGGCCCGGGCGACGGCTCCCGGGCGCACCGAACTACCTACGGTGCCCATCCCCGTATCAAACAAGCCGGGCGAGTATCTCCGGGACCTGAGAGATACCGGGACCCGTCCCGTGCGCTACGCGATCGAAAATCTGAAACGACTCGCGGACTGCACCGACCCGTTCCTGGTATTTGTCCGGGACAACCCGATCACGAACTACCGGGTATTACCCTCGACCCGAATGATCGACGGTCTGATCGGCGGAGAGATCAGCCTCATTGCCGCTCCCGGCGAGTACGAACCGGCCTCTTTCTTCCTTGTCCCCTCTGAGGACACAACGGTCACTTTCGAGTTGAGCGAACTGCGCAGCGCCTCGCACACGATCCCGCAAAGCGCGCTGGATCTGAAACTGGTCAAGGTCTGGTACCAGGCAGGAATCGTGGTAGGTGAAACCGACAAGCACATCCTCACCCCGGAATTGCTGCTGAACGACAACGATTTGGTCCAGGTTGACTACGAGCGCCGGGAGAACAAGGTGCGGAGTATCGATCTGCCCCGGGACGCGAAAGAATTGTTGCCGGTGCGCGTTCCGGCACAAACTGCGCAGCAGTTCTGGCTCACGGTACACGTACCCAGCGGCACGGCGCCGGACAATTATGCCGGCGTCATCACGATTCGCGCCGAAGGGCTCGGCGATCGTCGGCTCAAGATGGCTCTGCGCGTACTCCCGATCGAGCTGGAAGAGCCGGATCAGGAAATCAGTCTTTACTACCGGGCGTTCCTGGGCGCTTCGAAACCTGAGATTGTCTCCTCCGAGCAAAAAACACTCCAGCAACTTGAGGCGGAATACCGCAACATGAAGGCCCATGGCGTCACCAATCCGAACGTTTACCAACGGGTGAACGTCAAGCCGGACGGATCATTTGATTCAAAGTACCGCTCAAGGGTGGATTTCTCGTACATGGACCAGATATTGGAAATAAGGAACCGCGTCGGATTGAAGACCGATCCCCTCTACTATCTCGGGGTCGGGACGGGGAGTTCCACGAACGATGCGGAAATCGCACGACGGATCGAGATCATGCGGGACGTGATTGCCTGGGCCGGGGACCAGGGCATAGAGACCGTCTATTTCCAGGGCTCGGACGAGGCAAGGGGAGAAAAACTCAGACGCCAAAGGCGGATATGGGAGGAGGTGCACGAGATTGGGGGGAGAATCTTTGTCGCAACCTCCACCGGATTTTTTGACCTGGTGGGAGACCTGCTGGATCTACCTGTGGTTGCCCGCGAATCTCCGGCCGATGTGCCGCGGGTTCATGCGCTGGGGCACAGAATTCACTACTATTCGAACCCGGCCGGCGCCATTGAACAGCCATATACTTTCCGGTACCGGTTCGGCCACTGGCTGGACACTACCGGCATGGATGGCGTGCAAACCTACGCGTATCAGCATGGAGAAGGACCCGGCAAGAGCTTCGGGCGAATGTGGGACGACTTCGACGATCCCAATGTTTACCGGACGATCGCTTTTACCTACCCGACTGCAGACGGCGTGGTGAACACAGTGCAGTGGGAGGGGGTGCGCGAAGGCGTCGACGACCTTCGCTACCTGGCCACGTTACGCAGAACCATCGAGCAGGCACTTTCCAATTCCGATCCCTCCGTAAAAGAGAAAGCGCATCATCATGAGAAATGGCTGGCAAAAACAGACCGCGAGGGGGATCTGCAGGCGCTCCGCCGCAAGATCGCCGATCGAATTGTCGGGCTGCAGAATCTCATGGAGCGCGCGGATTGATCGAGAAACCTGCTCGAAAATCCTACTCGACTGCGATCAAATCGAGTAGACATTATGAGCGAAGTGTCGGAGGCGCAAAAAGCCGCCCAACTCTATGAATCACGCACAAAAATCATCCTCGACCCGATCGCCCGACTGGTTCCGATACGCGAATGTCCGCTTCACGATGTGCGTCCCGCACAAAATCGGGGACCCGGGGTACGCACGCGACGAGATCCGAATCACCCGCGAGCTGGGATGTGAAGTACTGGTCTTCTTTATTCAGAATGAAGGAAAGCTCGTTTATCCTAGCCGGGTGACCGCCCAGGATCCGGCCCTTGGCGGACGGGATTTACTGGCCGAGATCCTGGCCGAGGCGGAAGAGAATGGGATTCTTGTCGTAGCCGGATGGTTTGGCGCGCACTGCCAGACCCACCAGGTTAAGACCCATCCCGAGTGGCGGGTGCACAGGCTGGATCTATCCGATGAAAAGGGCGACGGGGCATTGTCCATCGAGACCGCTTCCTACGAGTTGGAGACCCTGTGCTTCAATTCGCCATTCCGGGATCTCTTCCTCGCCCAAGTGCACGAGGTGCTGACCGCCTACGACGTTGCCGGCGTGTATGTGGACGGCATGTACAGCTCGGTGGGCACGTGTTGCTGTGAATTCTGCCGGCGGCAGTATCGGGCCGAGCATGGCGAAGACATTCCGCTCGATGTGTGGTCCACGACGTGGCGCGATTTCGGGTTCAAGATGGTTGTCGATGTTTCGCGCAAAATCCGTGAGGCAATCGATGCGATCAGACCCGACGCCATATTCGTCCAGGACTGTCATGGAACCATCATTGGCTACCGGGAAGCAGGAGAGCCTATTTTTCTAACCGCCCCCTACGTGGACGTCTTCATCCTGGAATGCTACTGGAATATCGTCAAGGAACCGCCTTCCTATGTGGGGATGGAGTCAAGGCTGGTCAGGGCGGAAACGGGAAAGCATGTCTGGAGTCCGAAGTGGGTCGCTCGAAACCCTGACCGAGACTACACGCTCGTCCCCCCAACGGCGGTCAAGATCTGGATG
>Ga0315336_1002118_pt1 | contig 32376 bp, 19 predicted proteins | sample ASW5metaG_FD_204512 | JGI IMG/M metagenome (GOLD analysis project Ga0315336, IMG submission 204512) | Ammonia-oxidizing marine archaeal communities from Monterey Bay, California, United States - ASW #5 | ecosystem: Environmental > Aquatic > Marine > Intertidal zone | place: USA: California...
AAATGGTGGTGGCATCGTACATCGAGGCCAGTCCTCGTTACAGCCGAATTTATCGCAGCGCCGACAGCGGTGCCAGTTGGACCAGGGTTGATAGCACGGATGAGATGCTGCTTGGCAAGGAACAGTCCATCCTGTGCCTCAACGACAATAAGACAGTGCTCTTGAAAACGCAGATCGCGGGGCAACCGCCGTACTCGCCGCTCTACCGTTCCGCGGATGGCGGCATTACCTGGACCGAAATCGATTACGGCCAGCGCTCCCTGAGTTACCCCCGGAATCTGATTCCGTTTTCCGACGGCAGCATCGCCATGTTCAACTCCAGCGGCAATTACGCGGAAGTCCAAGGCGCCGAAAACACGAGGGCATGGCGAATTCGGTCATTTGATTGTGGCTTGACATGGCCGGAACGAAGAGAGGTCTCCGGCGCCTGGAAGAGGCCCCGGCCGTTCTTTACCGAGGCGACATTTCTCGCGATCTCGGACACGCACATCCTGGCGGCTGCCAGAGTAAACGGCGATCATGTTCACAATGTAAGCGGCGAGATTCCGCCCATGGGTTTGGGACGACACAACGCCGAGATCAATCAGAAAATGGCGCTCATCGAGTCAACCGACGGCGGACTGAGTTGGTCCCGCGAGAGGTTCGTGTTCGACTTCGGCGACGTCCAGGCCAGGTTTCTCCGTCTCGCGGACGGCCGCATCCTGTGTACGTATCGCTGCCGGAGCGAGCTCCCCTTTGGAGTCAAGGCTGTCTTCAGCCGAGACGACGGCAAGACCTGGGACCTGGATCATCCGGTCATTTTAGGAGTGCATTCCACGATCTTCGGTACGTGGCAAAACGATATCGAGTTGCCTGATGGAACGATGAGAACTGCGTGGGCGCGTTTCTACGATGGTCCTCCGACATTCGAGGTCGTGCACTGGCAATTGCCGGAAACTCAGTAACTCAGACTCCGGCTATGAAACTCACGCTGGCACTCGCTGCTCTCGTTTTCTCATGGCGCACAAAGAGCAACTGCACCATTTCGGTGGCACTGGGAGCTTCGCTTTCGTCGTTGGGATTGGTCATCACCTGTAATGACACGGCGGCCGCGATTGTTTCCGAAAAACGTCTCGGAAGCTCAACGGGGCCAGCGTCGATTGAATTCGCTGATTGTCTCGTCCAAGTTTCTGGTGCGAAACAGTTAGCAGGATTTGAACTCCATAAGTGACCTTCTGAAGGCAGCTTGCAGCATTTCGCCGATAATCAGCTGACGAGACTCCTGTCAGTTTGAACCTCGCCTAGAGCTCACGCAAGAACAGCGTAACCTCTTCCCCAGAAACGAAAAGCGGCTCCTCACCAAGCTGACGACGAGCCGTTTCGATTTTAAGATGTCGGGGCGACTGGATTTGAACCAGCGACCTCTGCGTCCCGAAAAGTCTTCGCCGATCATCTTTGCTCGGCACTCTGATATTGTATTTTCCATGTATACAGGCATTTGAGTCGATTGCAAGTGCCAACAGCAGGTCGTCTTTTCAAGCGCCCATTCGCGGTATTCGCATTCTTGTGAGTCGCAAAACGGTAACAAAACAGTAGTCGCCAAAACGCGGTCGAAGAGTGAGCCAAACGAAAGAAAAGCTCTTCAATTCTCCTCAACCGAGCCGCATGAAACGACGCACCGCGAGAATACGAGCACACGCCCCCCCAAAGATCCTTGCGAGCGCTCTGGAATGCGCGCCCGCCGACAACTTGGACCGAACTTGTCAGAGTGCCATGCACCTAGCAAGTCACATCAGAGTATCGGCCCGTGATCAGGAAGAGGGGATCGTTCTTTCCTGCCGACTTCCTGATCCGCTGGCCCAACCTGCCAGTTCACATCCGCCAGGTCATTCTGATATTGGTGCGTTCGGTGGATTCAACCACTGCACCGCCGTCCTGAGCGGCCACTTCCGCAGCCTGCTGGCACAGTTCGGGCTGACGCCGAAGTCCAAACGCGGGCTGGCTGCGAGTGATCCGGGTGGTGCGGTCGATCCACTGGATGCGTTGTGACAAATTGCCAGTGAATCAACCGGCTGAGATTACGTTGTTCCAGATTTCGGAAGTGCAAGAATCTCCTGCATTTAACGGTCGGCGGAGTTTTTTGACCCTACGACGAACGGATGCGACATAATTTGCGACCTAGCTCTGCGGACTCTAAAGAAAGATTCGCGACTGCCTCGATCTCGGAACAAGCCAGCCACCATCGAAGCCAGCGTCTTTCCCGTGATCCGGTTCGCACGTCTTAGCGACCACCGTCTGGTACGGTTTTCGATGCCGGGCGATTGGCCGCCAGCGCCGCTAGTATCTTTCGCGGTGGCTGGTACGGCTGACGTCCGTGGGCGACCAGCTTGTTATCGCAAATCAGCACGTCGCTCTCCTGCCAGTCGAACATCACCATCGTTTCGTCGATCACGCGGCGGATGCACTCCAGATCAGAGATGCGGAGTTCCGAGCCGTCGGCATGCGTGGTATGAAAGAAGAAACGGCTGCTGAGTGACCCTCGCTGTCGTTCGGCTTCCCGCTTCTGCTCGTCGCTTGGGCCGAGGAAGTCTGTGGTCCACGGCGCATAGGCCTTGTGAAGCAGGTGTGCCTGGTTAAACCAGACCATCTCACCCGTGACGGGATGCGACTTCACCACCGGTGACGGTCGCTGAAAAACGCGTGCGCCCCCATCGCTCGTCCACTCGATTCGCCAGCCGCGTTGCTGGGCAAAATCTTCTGCCTCGACGCGATCCGAGGAGCCGAGCACTGTGGGCCAGGTGACTTCGTATCCCGCCAACTTCGTTGCGGGCAACTGGCGCGTGAGCATAATGCCCTGCGATTCAAATCGCTGGACCAGGTCCACGGGGAGTCGTTTATAAACCACGCGCATGTCGCAAATCGGAGTCTGACCGCCGGAGCCCGGTGCCACCTGGCAAAAAAAAGCCACTCGGTCAGGTGTCGGGTCGGGAAAATTCGGCGACGGTTCCAAATAGCTCATTTCCTGATGAAGACCGATCGTCAAGTGATCAGGCGCGTCGGTCGACGTGAGGACTTTTCCGCTGACGGCGCTGCGTGGTGTATTACCACCCGCATAGTCCAGAAGCTCGGTGGACAGTTGCCCGATGACGGCTTCGAAATCCTCCGCGGTGCGAAGCGAGTGAAAGCCACGAAGGAGAATAGCGCCGTGCGCGAGCAAATGGGTTTCCAGCCAGTCTATTTCTTGGGCGATCCAGCCAGGCAACTCAGTTCGGGAAGCCTCCGAAGTTTCGGAAAGTGCCTCCAATACAAACGGCAGGGGTTGCGTGCCGACTGCTTCGCTTGCCAGCGATGGAAACGTGGCGAACGCGTTGCGATTTGCGACCATTAGATCCTCCTGACGCAGTCGCTGTGCCGAGCCATCTGGAGCGGTCCCAGCGATCGATATTCTAACAACGTTGGACCGCGAACGAATGACGAGCTTCCGCTCGACCTCGAATTACCCGTTGGTTTGTCGTTGAAACTTCTCATCCTGATTGATTTCTCACTCGCAAGCATTCTACTCCGGGTCATCCTTGATTCAAAGATCCGGAATACAAACATGTTTCAGAGGTCGCGAGTTGGATTCGTAGGAAGTACCATGCTGGCGATGACTCCCACTACGAACGTCGGAATGCACGTGATCGCACCGTACCACCAATGGGAAATTGGAAAAGCGAAGGTCGACGCTAATGTGAGTGTGCCCGCAATCAGACCGATTCCGACGGAAATCGAATCCGCTCGCTTGACGAGAATCCCCAATAGGAAGATTGCTAAAATCAAACCGAAAAACATCCCCGCGATCTTCATGATCAGTGGAAAGACGTTTCCCCCTCGATAGAAAAATGTGACTGCCGCCACGACGGCAGCAATACCGAACATCAAGCAGCAGACGCGGATCTTCCACAACGCAAGTTCGCGGCCCGGCATCCAATCAGAGACAATGGAGGCGGTCATGCTGTTGATGCCGCTATCGACGCTGCTCATCGCCGCTGCGAAGAGGCCGGCCAAGAGAACGCCCATCAGTCCGGGACGGGGTATCACCGTCATCACAAACCGCGGCAATAAATGATCCTGATTCTTGGCGTCTGACAGCTCGTCATACAAATTAGACGCAGGCACCTGCGTCAGCCCGCCGCTTGGCAAACCCTGGTTTGCCGTCGCTGCGCCGGATGCGCGAGCACTCGGCTGATGGTAGAAAGCGAACATGACGCTGCCGGTGCCGAAGAACAATCCGCAAACCAGTACGCTCATCAATGCGGAGAGCAGCAAGGACGATCTGGCGGCCCCGATGCTCGGCGTCGACATGAACCGTTGAACGCTGGTGAAGCTCACGGAGTGTGTGGACAAGTAGACGAAGAAGCCGAACATAAAGGCCCCGTACAGATTGTTCGTCTCCCAGTCGAATTCTGTACGAAACATCTCGAATCGTCCGTGTTCACTCCCGATTTTCCAGACGTTTTCCCAGCCCCCATCGATCTTGTTGAGTGCTATGAAAAAGACGATCAGCATGCCTCCGCCGAGCGCTATCGCTTGGATGGCGTCCGTCCAAACGACGGCTTTGACGCCACCGATCGTAGTGTACACCGTCGCAAACAAACCGACGCCCACCAGTACGAGCACAGTCTGCGAAGCCGACATCACGAACACGGCCTGCATCAGCACCCCGATGGTTCGTAATAGATTCCCCATCCAACCAATCATGTAAAGCATGAATAGAATACTGCAGACGATTCGCAGTCTTCGGTTGAATCGTCGCTCGACGTACTCGTAAGCACTGGTAACGCCCAGTCGAAAGTAGAGTGGCAAGAACAAATACCAGACGATGGGAGCGACGACGAACGGTATAAACAGGATTGACAGAAAAAGATGATAGTCGCGATAGGCTGCTTCACTTGGAAGGCCGACGAATGACAGCGAACTGAAGCTCCCCACAAACAGCGACAACCCGATCGGCAGCCAGTGCATGGATCGGCCGGCGACAAAGTAGTCGTCGCTATTATGCTGACCTCGTGCCAGTACCAAGCTGATTCCGAGCACGGTGCACAGGTATCCGATACAGATCGCCCAGTCGAAAGTACCGAGTGTGGACATTGTTCCTCTTGTCCGATACGTATGAACTGACGAAAGATTACGTGTCAGTCGTGCGGCCCTGAGGCTAAACTTCGCATGATAACTGAAACCAAGCGACTGATAGTAATTTTGATTCTCCAGCACCCTCATCGGTGGAGTTCGGCGTATCGCTGTTGACAAGTTTTCCACCCTGGATAACGGCTCGGAGCAGAAAAACTCCCCTTCGTAACGATTGCAAGCCCAATGGTTTACGACCATGAGTCTATGAGTGGTGGCCTTCGACCCGCAGTAAGTGTACGTCAGTACACATGTCCCGTGTATACTTTCGCATTCGCACCCTCGGTCAATCCGCCACGGAGGGGTTCGACGGGCTGGGTGCCGTGTGATTTGCGACCATGGGACTCGATAGGGCGTTCTTTTCGTGGCTGCGCCGTGTGCCAAACCGCCTGTTTTTTACCGTCCACGCGATCCACAAGCTAACAAAGGGGACACCCACATTTGATGATCCCAGTCAGCGAATCACGGTTTGTCGGTGGTGAACTCCACAACACAAACCCAGTGTATCGCGGTAGATAAGTGGGAATTATCGCTTGAGTTGCCAGCACGGCACCGGCCTGCGAACCCAGGAGCGCTGGGACCGAAAACGGAGGCCTGACTATTCCTGTTCGGACCAGACCGACTCTGCATCGCAAGATGCAGCCACTTCGGCCTGCCTCACTCACATTGCCTATATTCCCAGTTAACACGTCACGGGATCAGCCCGTGATCGTGAAGAGTGGGTGTCCCTTTTGCTCACCAAGTCGATCAGTAACGACAAGTTCTTTTCAGCGTAGACGTCGACGACGTTGGTCCTGGCGTGTTCCAATTCTAATTGGGCTGCTTCCACTCCGTGAGTCTTTCTCATGCGTGTCGCGTAAATGCGCCGAAGTCGATACGGCGTCCACTTTGGGATCAGCTCGGCTTTCGAGTCCTTCTTTTTTAGTTCCCGGTTTGCTTTCGCGATGCCGTATTCGATTGCTTTTCGGTAGCTGTCCGAACAGTAACAGTCCCTCCGGGCACGTTTTGATCCGCGTTTTCGTTCATGGATGCCTTCGTTCTATACAGGTCAATCGCACTGCCAGCGATCGTGATGAGTGCGGATATTGGTTCTGCTCAGCATAGTCGAAATTGCAGTCCCGAAGCTTGCGACGAACCGTGACGATCTGAACATCGCACTTCGTCGCGATCACTCGAACGTCATGCTCTCCGGGCATCCACAAGTCTGCGATTTAACTTGTGAGCGGATCGTGGATCGCGAGCGGGTCAGGAACCGCGTCGAACATTGGTTGCAGATGGGCAACAACCGCGGTGGTTTCTGCCCGAGCAAAAGGGTCAAGAATTCGACCCCCGGGGCAGGTGTAGGCATGGAAGTGGCCCGTCAATTAACGGAGCCGGGAGTTCGAGGAGGACGGCGGACTTGAGCATCAAGGAGAAAAGTTTGCCGATCGCAGGGCCGTCAGGATCGAATGCGGGCCCTGACGAGACGTCTGCCTGCTGGCACGCCGACTCTGTGAGCGGGGAGTCCGGTTCGTGCAGCTGTTTCACAGGGGGTGGGATCAGCACTCCAACCTGCCCAAGGAGATCCGCGAGCGCTGCCGGGCCACCGATCAGCCGACCGCCGCATTGCTACGTGACCTGAAGCAACGAGGCCTGCTCGAAGACACTCTCGTCATCTGGTCCGGAGAATTTGGCCGGACCGTCTACAGCCAGGGCAAGCTGACGGCCTCGAACTATGGACGAGACCATCACCCGCTCTGTTTCTCGATGTGGATGGCCGGTGGTGGCGTCCGAAGGGGACTGACGTATGGAGCCACCGATGACTTCAGTTACAACGTCGTCGAGAAGCCTGTCCACATCCACGACCTGAATGCGACGTTGCTGCACTGTCTCGGGATCGACCACCGCCACCTGACTTTCCGCTACCAGGGCCGCCATCACCGGCTGACTGACGTGCATGGAGAAGTTGTGCCCGAACTTCTCCGCAGCTCTGACCCCCAGTAGGTGTGGGCCAGGGGGTATGGAACCCTCCATCACTGGCTTGCGAATCGGTCCCGTGTTTTCCGCTTGTGGACCGTTATTGTGCTGGTTTGGTGGAACTGAACCACGACACCGGAAACATCCGTAACCGCGTCTGGTTAACGGTTCGTTTCATCTTGCCGCTGTCATAGTGATAACGGCGATGCGTATAGATCAGGTACGCCGATTCACCGATCACGCGAATTCTGGGGGCCCGGTTCATGTGGAATTCTCTCGCAAGCATCTCGGACTCCCTGGGAATCGCACGTTGAGTCTTGAGAAAGGCGATCGGTTCGACGGCCGGAATCCTGGTGGTAGGGGCTTGTCCGGGTGAGCTCGCCAGCGTGCGAAAGTTCGTCCAGGTCGTGCCATGGTCTCGAGAAATCGCCGAGGTCAATCTCGCGCGGTAGTAACCGGTTTCGATTTCCCGCTTGCTGGCCTGGTTCCAGACACAGAGCAGCGTGTCGGACTCGGGCAGTCGGTCCAGGAAAATCTCTGAGTTGCTGCTGAGCAGGCTGGTCAGTTTCACTGCACTCCAGGTGCGGCCGCCGTCCCGACTTTCGCTGCGCGCGATTCGTTGAAACGACGTTCTCATGAACATCAGCAGACGACCGTCAGAGGTTTCGACAACGGTGGGGACTTCGCAACTGCCCTGCTGCCGTCCCCCGTTTTCCCAGACCCAGAGGCTGTCGCGGGATTCCTGCCAGCTCCGTCCCTGGTCGTCGGAATAGAACGCCGTGCAGACTCCCAGGCCACGGTCCATTGGTTGTGTCCGCCAGTACTCGTTGGGCAGAACCAGGCGGCCTTTTCGAGTCTGGATCAACCAGGTCGGGTTGGCGGGAGAACCGGGCCAAGTGACTCGGATTGGTGGCAACCAGGTCTTGCCTTCGTTACGAGACTGGCTGAAGAACGATCCGGCCTCCTTTCGCAAGCCGCTTTCCTGCCCGGGCGGGATGATATCGAATGTGACGGCGATCGCACCGGACTGCAGCCGCAGTAAGGTCCACGGACGGACGTTGCCCTTCATGATTACCTGGCCCGCCGCATCTCGAAGCGGTCCGATACTGGTCCAGGTCCGTCCCTGATCGGCGGAGCGGGTCATCTCGAGAGTCCGGTCGATTGCCAGCAACCGGCCCCCCTTGAGCAGTACCGGGCCGACGAACCTGTGATCAACGGTGACCTCGAAGGACTCTCCGGCCGTTGCCCGGTACGGTGTCCCTGACAAGAGCAGGCCAATGATCACGATCCGTTTCAGCACGACCGTCTCCAATGCGTTAGAAGTCGGTGAAAACAGCGGATTTCGTTCCCTGTCAGTGTCGGTCGAGGTCGAGCGACTAGGGGGAATCGAATTCGCGGCTTGAGCTGGCCGATCGTTTCGCAGCCACCCAGCTACCATTCGTCGTCCCAAAGGTATCACCTGGGGTATCACCGAAGGTATCACCAGTGATTTGACCCAAAAGGTATCACCGTTGGCGACTCATAACTCACTTACCAGAAACGGCTTAAAAAGTCGGGGCGACTGGATTTGAACCAGCGACCTCTGCGTCCCGAACGCAGCGCTCTACCAGGCTGAGCCACGCCCCGTCTGATTGCGTGAGTGAAGTATTCTAGCAGGACACCCCAACGGGTCAACGCAGCCTCGTGCCCCACGCCAGACACAACAAACACCAATCCGGCTGCCCACCGACAACACCAGCCCCAGCCAACCACGCTCCAAGATCAGCGACCAACTAACAACGTCCCCAACGCTTCGCACAACCCATCGATCTCGGCGCGCGTGTTGTACAAATGACACGAAACGCGCAACAGACGCTGACCTCCATGACGGGTCAGAGGTACCTCGATCTGATGCTCCGACCACAGTGCCTGCTGCAACGCATCCGTCTCGTTCAAACTCGGCTTCGGCCAGCCCGGCGCGTCCACCACCAACGTGGCCATGCTGCCCTGCCAGTCCGGCGATTCCACAAACGCTTTCACTCCCGGCACAGCACTCAAACACGCGCGCGCGTAACGCGCCAGACCAAAACTGTGCTCGCGAAAAACGTCCAGACCCACACCCTCCAGATAATCGATCGCCGCCGGAATCGACAGCAGTGGAGCCGGATTGCGGGTGCCCAACCAGTTGAATTCATCACGCCAATCCGGCCCGCGACCACCAACACTCCGACCCCAACTGGTCACCACCGAACGCATCCGCGATTGTATGCCACGACGCACATACAAGAATCCACTGCCAAACGGAGCCGACAACCACTTGTGACAACTCGCCGCGTAATAATCACACCCCAGTTCCGACAGCTTCAGCGGCAACATCGCCACCGCGTGCGGACCGTCGATACACACGGGCACACCGCTCGATCGCGCCCGCGCACAGATCTCGGCAACCGGCAAAATCAACGCCGTGGGCGACGTCACGTGACTGACCACCAACATCCGCGTGCGCGGCGTCACCGAAGCAAACACCGCGTCTACCACCGCGTCGACCGAATCCACGGGATCCGGCAGTCGCGCCGTCACCACCCGCGCACCCACCCGATCGCAAACCGCCTGCCACAACCGACGCACCGCTCCGTACTCGTGATCCGTCAGCAACACCTCGTCGCCCTCGGCCAACTCCACGCTCTGAGCGACAATGTTCATCGCCCACGTGGCGTTGTCCAGCAACAACACGTCCCGCGGTTCAGCGCCGACAAACTCGCCCAACCGGCTCACCGCCACATCCAATTCCGGCTCCATCCGCCGAATGAAGAAATCCATCGGTTGGGATTCCAGTTCATCGTTCCAGTGGGCCAGCGCGTCACGCACCGGACGCGGCGAAGGCCCGAACGATCCATGATTCAGATAACTCACTCCCGCGGGAAATTCCCAATCCCTACGCCAGTCGGAATTCGTGCTCTGGCTGTCGCTCATGTCGGCTGCAACCCCGCTTCCTCAGGCAAGTCGTTCGGATTCGACGGTGGAGCGACGACCGGAGCCGTCAGCTTCTCCGACAGGTCGGCTTCCAACACCGTCATCGACTTCCAACGCCCTTGATGGAACCGCAACATGAAGCCCAGGCCGACAACCACGATGTAAACCGTCAGCGCGATCCAGCCTGAGAGCAAACCGCCGCCAAACCAGCGGATCGCCAGCCAGGCGGGCAGCACCATCAGCAACCAGCAAGTCAGACTGGTGAAGATCAGGCTGAAACGGGTGTCGCCCGCTCCGCGGACCGCACAGGAAAACACAATGGCCATCGCGTCGAAAAACGCGTACACCGCTACGAATCGCAACAGAACATGCACCGTCCCGCGAACCATCTCGAACTGCTCGGGATCACTGGAATAGGCGTAGGGATACAACACCGCGTCGGGCAATGTCACGCACAACAAGGCGAACGCCAGCGTATAGCTGCCGGAAATCCAGAACGCCGTCCAGGTCGTGCGCACGGCCAGATGCGGTGTGCCGGCTCCCACCCGCTGACCGACCAAGGTCATCACGGCGGTGCCCATACCCATCATCGGAATGTAACCCAGCGAATTGATGTTGAAGGCCAGGTTCGAAGCCGCCAACTCGCGGACCCCCAAGCCACCCAGGAGAAACAGGAACAGAGTGAAGCCGAGAATGTCCGCCAGAAACTGCAGCCCGTTCGGCAATCCGTGCCGTATCAAACGACCGAACAGTTCGCGATCAAAGGCGAAGTGCTGCCAGATGCGATACGTCAATCGCTCTTCGGACCGCAGCATCAGGAGGGCGAACCACAGGCAGGCCACGACTTTTGAGATCACCGTCGCCCAGGCGGCACCTTCCATGCCCATTGCGGGAAAACCACCCCGACCGAAAATCAAGCAGTAGTCCAGACCACCGTTCAAAGCCACCGACGCCAGGTTGACCGTCATCACCACCTTGGTCCGGCCGCGGCCGCTGTAAAAACTGGACAACACCGCCGAAAGCAACAACGGCACACAGCCCCAGCACAGCACGCTGAAATACTCGACCTCCAACCGCTGCACGGCGGGCGCGTGTCCCACGCTCCGGAAAATCGGCCCCGCCAGAGGAATGAACGCCATCAGGATCAGACCGCCCAAAACGGCCATGTACACGCCTTGCCACATGGAGGCCGAAACGCGATCAGGCCGTTGCGCGCCTTCGTATTGAGCCACGAACGTGTTGACATAGGTCGACAGTCCCAACACCACGCTCATCACGGTCCAGTGCAGCATCGAAGCCGGACTCGACGCCGCCAAAGCATCGGTGGACAACCAGGTCAGAAACACGCGGTCGATCACGTGCATCAACGACAGCGAACCGGCACTGATCACCAGCGGCAGGGCCACTTGATACAATTCGCGCGCACTGCCGGGTGCGGGTGGAGCTGGAGATGGTCGGCTGGAGTTCAACGTTGTGTCCGCTTTCTGATCAAAACTCGGCATCAACTGCGATGGACCCGGCCGCACGCAATCACAGGGATGCGTGCCGGATTGTCCGTGACCAGCCTGGACACCCGTGCCTCACGGCGGGTTCGCGTTCCGTCGCTCGCCGTCAGGAATTCCAGCGACCCCGCTTCACAGACGGGCAGAATCCGCGCTCACCACACGATCCATCGCCCCTGACCGTGCCTCCCCTGACCGGCGCTCCAACGCACTTGCCGCCCGCGAGACACGGAGTTCCCTGTCCGCGGGCGTCGGGCCCGGCACGCCGCGTGATCCACGGGTTCGCTGTGGCACAACGGAGTGATTACGGCGGCTTTCGTCTATTTGTTGGCCGCCGGCTTCTCTGTTTTTTTCTTCGATCCAGCTGCCGGTTTTGTGGGTGATTTTGCCTTTTTCAGGTCCCCGACGGCCACGATGACCAGCTTGTCGGGATGGAGATGTTTCTTTATGGCGGCGTGCACCTGCTGCTTGGTCACCGAGCCGATCTTCTGCTCCAGTTGACTGGTGAAAGCCATGGTGCGTTTGGCCACGATTGTCGAATCCAGAATCCCGGCTAGCTGGGCGTCGTTCGTTCGGGCGACCTCGCGGCGTTGCAGATATCCCTTTTTCGCCGCCGCCAATTCCTGATCGGTGACCCCCTGTTTCAGCAGCTTGCCGAGTTCCTCTTGGATCACCGCTCGCAACTTCGGCACATTGACCGGATTGGTGATGGCATAGATGTAGAACGTGGTGCGTTTATCCAGCGAAGAGGCTCGCAGTCCACTGCCCACACCGTAAGACAACCCCTCCTGCTGCCGGACACGATCTCCCAGCCGCGAGGACAGTGAGCCGCCGCCCAGAATGTAATTGCCCATCACCAGCGCCGGGTAATCGGGATTGTCGTCCCGCATGGGAAGCACACTGCCGGCGAAATACACCGCGTTGGCCTTGTCGGGAATAATGACTTCCCGGAAACCGCCCTTGTACTTCACATTGCCGTTGCGGGCCACGCGTGCGTATGTGTGTGACGACTTCCAGCCGTCGAGCATGTTTTTGGCGATGGTGGTCACTTCACCCGGATCAAAATCTCCCACCACAACCAGCTCGCCAGACTGCCCGCTGACAAGTTCCTCGTACACCGCCTTGACGTCGCCCACTTTCGTCGCCTGCACGTTTGCGATTTCTTCCTTGGGAGTCGGGATGTATCGGGGGTCGTCGGCCGGGTAGGGATTGATCACCCGGTTGACCGTGTTCGTGGCCACCGACTGCGGGTTAGTGATGCGTTGTTCCAGAGACGACAACTGGCTCCGTTTGATGATTTCAAATTCCTGTTGGGGAAACACCGGTTCGCGAACCACCTGCCGCAACAGATCCAAGGCGATGGGCAGTTTGGGACGCGTGGTCTGGATGGAAAACGTGATGACCCCCGGTCCTCCGCTGGCCGACAACTGGATGCGGTGCTTGTTGAGTTCATCCTGCAGATCCTGGCGGCTGAGGTTCTTGGTACCGCGCAACATCATGACCGGCAGCACGTCGCAGGCCTTGGCGCGCCCCAGCATGGCCGCCAGGTCGCCGTACCGCAGGTTGAGCTGCACTTTGACCGTCTCGCCCCGCGTTTTCTTGGGCAACAGGGCCATTTTCAACCCGCTGGGCAGCGTTGAACGTCTGGTGCGGGATTCGATATTGGCGGGCGTGACATCAAAGGCCTCGCCGGCACTCACCAGTTTACGTCCTTTGTAGCCGCCAATCATCTTGGCCAACTCGGGCGTGGCGGGTACCGAAATGCGTTCCGCTTTTTCGGTGGGCAGGTACAGTCCGACGGTGCGGTTGTTCTGCCGCAGGTAGGCCGCCGCCACGCGTTTGACGTCGGCGGGAGTGACCTTTTCCAGGCGGTCGCGATACAGGAAGAACAGCCGCCAGTCGCCTTGCGCGGCCCATTCGCTGAGTTCGATCGCCAGTTGGCTGGTGTCGGACGTGGACTGCTCGCGAACCCGCAACAAGCGATCCTTGGCACGTTTGACTTCCGACTCGGTGACCGGTTCGTTGGCTACGTTTTCGACCACGTCGATCAGAGTTTCGAGCACGTTTTCCGGAGCGACTCCCTGAGACACTTCGGCCACGAAACGCAACACGCCGGGATCGTGCAGCGCATAAGCGCCACCCGACACCGATGACGCTTTGCGGGTCTCGACCAGGGCTTTGTACAACCGGCCGGCTGGAGCCGCGGTCAAGATGCTCTCCAGGACGTCGATGGCCACAAAGTCCGGATGCGCGCCGGAAGGAATGTGGTACAGGGATCCCACCACCGCCACCTCACCCACGCGGCGCAGCATGACTTGCCGTTCGCCGTCCTGAGCCGGTTCCTCGGTGTAGGTCGCGTCGAGTTTGCGCTGGGGACTGGGAATGGAGCCGAAATACTTCTGCAGGTACTCCAGCGCCTTGTCCTGTTCAAATTTGCCGGCGACGACCACGGCCACGTTGTCCGGCTGATAATACTTGCGATAAAACCGCCTGAGGTTCTCCACCGGAACACGTTCAATGTCCGCTCGGTTTCCAATCGTACTGCGGCCATAATTGTGCCATTCGAACGCGGCGGACATCATGCGTTGGAACAAGACGCGCGAAGGCACATTCTCACCCCGCTCGAATTCGTTCCGGACCACGGTCATTTCAGAAGCCAGGTCCTCGCCCTTGATGAAGCTGTTCATCATGCGGTCGGATTCCAGTCGAATGGCGAACTCCAGGTTCTCGTTTGAGGCCGGCAGAGTTTCATAGTAGTTGGTGCGGTCGAGCCAGGTGGTCCCATTGAATCGTGCGCCGCGCGCCTGCAGCACCTTGGGAACATTCGGATGATCGGGAGTGCCTTTGAACAGCATGTGTTCGAGTAAGTGCGCCATCCCGGCCTCGCCGTAGCCCTCGTGACGCGATCCGACGAAGACGGTCATGTTGACGGTCACCGTCGGCTGCGACGTGTCGGGAAACAACAGGGCTTTCACGCCATTGTCGAAATGGTATTCCGTGATGCCTTCGATCGAGGCGACCTTCTTGGGTGGAGCCGACTGCAACGACGTCTGCGGAGCGAGTCCCACGGCCGTCACAACAAACAGGGAAATAATGGACTTCGGCTGCATGAAACACTCCTTGATGTCCCGTTGAGAGGGGACGCTACGAAAACAAACACCGAACCACAACAAGCGAGGCGCTCGAATGACAGTCGTCAACTGTCGCACCCAACCTCCGCGACGAGCGTGGTAGCGGAGAGGAGACTCCGAAACATGGAATGGTCGCGCGGCACAGGACGCCGGCGGTTCTCCGACATGATAGCACCGGACCACGTCAAAATTAAGCCTGCCGCAGTCGGCTGAGACCAGACGTCGGCATGGCCCGGCCCGGCCAGCCCGCCAGGGCCTTGGGGGCACCGGCGGTGCGATGCAGGTCGGCCGCGGCCGTGGGACTGGCCCCGCTGTCCCCATCCCGGCATTAGCGAGCGGAACGCTTATGGTTTCAAGGTGTCTATCAATTGCTGTGCCTGCCGGCTCAGATCACTGTCGGGCACAAGCTTGAGGACGCGTTGTGCGTATTCTCGAGACTTGGTGCTGTTGCGTCCCTTATAGAGTTTGGCCATCCGCAGGGCTGAAGCCGCGCGGCGTTCGCTGTCAGCCGCCGACAGTTTGCCGGACGCCTGGCGGTTTTGCGAGGACTTACCGGCGAGGGTCAACAGGGCATCCCGTGGTCGGAAGCTGCCCCACGGCCGAGCCACCGAGGACGGTTGCAGTGTCAGTTGGGTTGTGCCGTGTTTGAACGTGAATTTGGTTTCGTTCGCCGGAACATCAAACACCAGCACGAATTCGGGGATCGAAATCTGCCAGCCGGCGAGCTTGGCGCGCTTCTGACGCTGGGCGTCCGTGTCCCCATGTGCCACGGCCAACACGGCAAATTTGTCTGTGGGAACCGGCTCGGCCGGCGCGCGTCCGGGAGCTACGTAGACCAGACGGATTTTCTCTCCCGCCGCCGACGCCACCTGGTAATCCCCGGCAATGAACCGCTGATCTTCCTCGCCAACCATCATCTTCAACATCAACAACCGCCGGCCGGCAGCCAGTGGTGCGTTGTCCATGCGCTTGCGACGCCAATCGGCGACAAACGGCAGCAGACCGTCCAGGTAGCCAACCTGCACGGGTTCCCCAATGATGGGAGCCCGGGGGACGCGGACGGTGTCTTCAGCGAATGCCGGGCGAATTTCGCCCAGCGCCTGATCCGAGGCGATCAATTCGACGGGCGCGTGCTGGGGAAAATGCAGCACCAATCCGGTTTCAAAGGGAGGGTCTTCAAACACAAGCCGCAGCGATAACGTGCCTCCATACAGCCCCAGCCGCAAGCCACCGGCTTCCACCCGCCGCATACGTTCTCCGTTGTATGTCGTTTCCACATAGACCGAACCGGGAGCCATCCGCATCTCTTTGTCATCAAAATCGAAATAGAACTGCCGCGTCCTGTTGCCCGCTCCCTGCAGGTACAAGTCCCGCGCGTTGAGCATCAAGCCTTCGTCAGGACACTCGATTTTGAGTTGCAGTTCGTAGACTTCGGCACGCTCCCGGTCCAGTTCGCCGATGACCAACTGGCCCTTGACAACTTCCAATTCCACGGCGGATTCGACGGGTTGTTTCACGGTGTCCGGCCCGGAGACCAGCGAGGCGGATGACGGTGTGGCAATCCAATCCGGTTGATCATCAACCTCCAGATTGAACATGCTTTCTCCATGTTGGATACGAATCGCATCGCTGCCGGTCACCTTGTAAAGCAATGCCAGTTGAGGTGTTGCCAGCTGCGCGGCGGCCAATCGTTCGGACTGCAACCCCACGCCGTCGGACGACCCGTGGGAGATCTCGATCGAAGCGGCTGCGAACTGATCCGTATCAAAAAACAACCCCAGCTTGTTCCCGAATGACACTCCAATCGGCTGATAGACTTCCGTGCCGACTTGAACACGGTAGTCCGTTGGAATCAGCGTTTGTTCGTCAGCCCCGACCTCGACCAGGATCGCCAGCAGAAACTTGTTGGCCTCCGACGCCAGGATGCCCTTCTTTTGCAACGGATCGGGGCCGGTCTGCAACATGGTGAGGCCTTCCAGATAGCCGGCCTTGGCCGGTGTACCGGCGATCCGGGAGCGGGCCACGACCGGTTGCACATCCGGAGTGGTCTCCGTTTTTTCATCGTCCGAAACCGGTTCTGGGTCGGACGAACACCCGGACACCAGTGCCAGACCGACCAGAGCCACGGCCTGCACAACTCCACGAATGGCCTTGGCCCGTGCCGTTCCCGTCCCGATCCACACAGGGCAGCGCAACATTGTTCCCATGCCTCCACTCACCAGATGATTCGCTGACTCGATTCTTGCTGACCCGGTTTCCCGTGACGGCACGCCTCAACTGCACGTCTCAACCACATGATATCTCAGCCGTAGGAATCGGCAGAGCCTGTCAGGCATCCCGGCCGTCGGAACCCCCCGATGGGAAGGGTTGTCGAACAAACCCGCCAGCCGGGGTTGCTGTTGGACGATTTTCCCAAAAAACCGCAATTCGACCGAAACAGGCGCGGAACCGTGCGTGTTGATTACGGACGGGGCCAGTTCCATCTTAATCCCACAGCACGCGACGACAAATCCAGGAAAGGGAAATGATGACCAAATTCAGCATACTCGTTCTGTCCATCGGTCTCGCGACCATGACCAACGGTTCGGAGGCGAACGGGGCCGATCGCGGCCAGTCGCGGAGTGGGGGCAAGCGTGTCACGGATCGGCGCCCCGACTCTGCTAAGCGACTTGACGCGGCTGGAAACAACAACTCGAAGGGACTCAAACGCGGTGCGGCCGGAAAACGCGGCGCAACCGACTCGAAACGGCCAGGGCAGGGCCAGGCCGCCGGCAATCGGTCTCCGAAAAACAACGCTCCTGACAACGCTCAGCGCCGCGCGCGCATCCTGGAGCGGTTCGATCAGAACGGAAACGGCAAACTGGACCCCGACGAACGCGCAGCGGCAATCAAAGAACTCCAGAGCCGGCGCAACGATCAACGCGGCAAGCCAGGCCAGGGCAAATCCGATCAGGGCAAGTCCGATCGCGGCAAATCGCGCCAGGGCAAATCGCGCCAGGGCAAATCGGGGGACCGGCGGACACAGATCCTGGAGGAATTCGACAAGAATGGCAACGGTCAATTGGATCCGGAAGAGAAGCAGGCCGCGATCAAGGCCATGCGAGATCGTCGCAACTCGAAAGACAGCGGGAACCGCAAGCGACCGGGAGCGGAGAACAACGGGAACCGCAAGCGACCGGGAGCGGGGAACAGCGGGGACCGCAAGCGACCGGGAGCGGGGAACAGCGGGAACCGCAAGCAAGCGGGGACGGGGACCAGCCGGAAACCCCGCGGCGGCAAACGCTAGTCGCGTGGTCGCTTCAAGAGGGGTTGATGATCTCGTTGTCGAAGTAGTTTGTGGACATGCCGGCATCGACAACCAGTCCTTGGGCGTTGACTCCCGATGAACGATCGCTGACCAGAAACGCCACGGTATTGGCCACTTCTTCGGTCAGCACGGCGTCGTTGCGCAGCGTGGCTTTTTCAGCGAACAAGTAGCTGTCGACGTAACCAGGAATTCCAGCCGAGGCGGATGTCTTGAGCAAACCGGGGCAGACCGCGTTGAATCGCACGCGGGAAAATGCGGCAAAGGATTTGGCTAGAAAACAGATGGACGAGTCCAACGCGGCCTTGGCGGGCGCCATGAATCCGTAATTTTCAGCGGCCATGCGTGTGGTGGAGATCGAGATGGTGGCCACACTGCCCCGTTGTTTGTCGAGCAGGTCGCGAAAGGCGTTGGCGACGGCGATCAGAGAAAAGCACGAAATGTCGATGGCCTGCAGGAACGCGGCTCGGGGCGTTTCGTGAAATGGCTTCCAGCCGTGTGCGTAATCAGCGAATGCGATCGAATGCACGATGCCCTGCAAACAATCGCACTCGGCGCCGACTTCTTCCCGCAGACGCTCGATCTCCTGCGGCCGCTCGACATCACACACGAATACGGGAGCTTCTCCCACAAGTTTCGCTACGGCCTCTTTGCGTTGAGGGGAGCGCACCGAATAGATCACGCGTGCCCCGGCTTCGGTCAACACACGGCCGACGTGAAACGCGACGCTCTTGCGATTCGCCAGGCCCAGGACCAAGACGGAGCGACCTTCCAATTGCAAGAAATCCATGATCCGCCTTCTCAGTAGTCGAGGCTCGCTCCACCTTCAGCTTCGATGGCTTGGCCGGTTACAAAACTGGAGTCTTCGGTGGCCAGAAACAAGGCCACACGGCCCATTTCTTCGGACGTGCCCATGCGGCCGAAGACCTGCATCTGGGACACGCGGTCGAGTGCCGAGGCGGGATCGTCCAACGTGGCTGCCCAATCGCGCATCAAAGGAGTATCGATGTTGCTGGGCAGAATCGCATTCACACGAATCCCTTCGGCTCCCAATTCGATCGCCAGAGCCTTGGTCAAACTGACCTGAGCTCCCTTGGTCGCACAATAGGCTCCCGAGTGCATTTGCCCGAGAATCGCGGTCATCGAAGACATATTGATGATTGTGCCCCGCGTTTTGCGCAAGTGCGGCAGGGCGTACTTGGCTCCGGCAAACGTACTCAGATAATTGACCCGCAGCAGAGCTTCCATGTCTTCGACCGACGTATCGTCGATCGATGTGGCGGGAGGATGCACTCCGGCGTTATTGATCATGCAGTCCAGCCTGCCGAATGCATCCACGGTGCTTTCGATGGCACGGTGCAACTGCCGATGTTCCCCCACGTCGCATTGGAAAAACACAGCGCGTCCCGGCCCGGTTTCCGTCAATTCGCTGGCCAAGGCCTCACCGGCTTCCCGTCCTCGGGCCAAAATGGCAACCCATCCGCCCTCACGGCAGAAAACCCGTGAACAGCCTTCACCAATCCCTTTGCTGCCACCGGTGACCACCACCGCCCGATCCTGGAAACGCATGCTGCCTCCCTCTTTGCTCAACTTCGGCGTCCGCTGAAACCGGCAGCCGGCAAAGCACCATCCACAACCGGCCTGTTCTGGTCATCGACATGACATCGAATCAGTGGCCTGTGGCCACCCCGCGACCACCGCTGAGGCCGGCGTTGCCAGGGCCGGACTGTTCGGAGTTTCAAATCCTCCAAGAAGCTAACGCCGCACCAAGCTTGTTCGCAAGTCCGACATCCGCCAGCGATTCAAACAGTCCATTCGCCCGAATCGATCTGCATAGCCTACAGTGTCGGTGCGGATGTTCGTGCAGGCACCGTGGGGCGGATCACGGTTGACCGGCCTCGCAAAACACAATGGTCGTTATTTGTACAGGTATGAGTTTGACTACGAGATGCCTGTGACCTAGTGTTCCCTGCTCGAAATCTGTTCGTGCAGCTCGGAGTGACTCAGTCAGCATTTCGGTGCCAGATCGCAAATTCCTGCGTGTCATTCAATTCTCTGTAACAAACCGAGGGTGGCATGAGCCAATCCAGACTTGAGTCACAAGGGCCGTCGTCTCCGCATTCATCGGGTTCCGGCTCGGCAAAGATCCGACTGGGTGGTGAGGTCAGCGGACAGCAGCCGCCGGGTCAACTGGAGGAGTTGTTCGACAGGGTTCATGATCTGCTGGGCCTGACTGACGCGGACTCGGCTGGATTTTTTCAGCCCGCGATGCCTCTGGATCTGCGTGGCTCCGGTTTGACAGCATCGGAAGTGGAACGCCTGATTCTCAAGATGCTGTTCGCTACCGGTCAACGAAACGGTCGGGAAATCTGCACTCAAATCAAACTGCCGTTTTCGATCGTCGACCTGTTGCTCAAACAGCTCAAGCAGGATCAACTGGTCGAACTCAAGGACACGGCCGCCGTTGGCGATTATGAATTCGACATCACCGAGGCCGGCCGTGAACGCGCCCGACGCTATTCCGAAGAATGCACATACTTCGGCGCGGCACCGGTGCCGATTCGAGACTATCTGGCGGCAATGGAACAGCAAAGTGTTGCCAGGCAGCAGGTAACCGAACAGGGCATACGCGACTCGTTTTCCGACCTGATCCTGAATCCGCACATGCTCGACCGACTGGGCCCCGCGATCAATTCGGGTCGTGGACTGTTCCTGTTCGGTGAACCGGGCAACGGCAAGACGAGTATCGCCGAGAGGATTACGGCCTGCTTTGGAACCACCATCTGGATTCCACGCGCTTTGAGCGTCCACGGTGAGATCATCCGGTTGTACGATCCTGGCGTCCATGTCGAAGTGGAACAGGCGGAGACGAATGGTCTACTGGACGAGCAGAACATCGACCATCGCTGGATTCAGATCATTCGTCCGACGGTCGTGGCCGGCGGCGAACTGACCATGGAACAACTCGAGTTGATCCAGAACCGGGAGACCAAGGTGTGTGAGGCGCCTCTGCAGTTGAAGAGCAATTGCGGCACACTGATCATCGACGATTTCGGACGTCAGCGAATGCCCATAGATGAACTCTTGAATCGCTGGATCGTCCCACTGGAAAAGCGGTTTGATTATCTGAACATGCCCAGTGGCAAGAAGATCCAGGTACCCTTTGATCAGTTGATCGTGTTCTCGACCAACCTCGAACCACGGGAACTGGTGGACGGAGCGTTCTTGCGACGGATCCCGTACAAGATCGAGGTCCTGGACCCGACGGAGGAGGAGTTTCACGAGATCTGCAAGCTGGTGGCTCCCACGGTCGGCTGCCAGTACGACAAGGCGGCGATCGACTACCTGTTGGCCACTCACTATCGTCCACACAATCGTCCGTTGCGCGCCTGTGAACCGCGGGACCTGTTGTTGCAGGTCCGCAACTTCTGCGCGTACAAGCGTCAGGCCAAGGTCTTGACCGAAGCCGCTCTCGACCTGGCGGTGGAGAACTACTTCTCAATCCTGTAACCGTGCCTGGCGCACCCGTCACGCGGCCGGCCGTTGCCGCTCGGCCCGCACGGCGCTCCATCGAATACGGATTGGTCCGAGTGCGGCGGAGACGGTGCCCACGCAACGCGGTCGATTTGCCGTCGTGTTGCCTATTTGCCGTCGTGTTGCGGGTACAGCAGCACCCGATCGTGCGACAGCAACATCAGGTCCAGACGTCCGTCGTTGGTCACGTCGCTGATCACGGCCTCTCGCGGTTCGGCTCCCGATTGCCCACTGGCCGAGAAACTCTTCTCCTCGAACACCTTGAAATTGAGTGCGTGTCTCAACCCATGTTTGGCCGAGAATTGCAATAACTCGATCTGGTGCGAGCGGGTATCGATGACGGCCACATCCTGTTTTCCGTCGCCGTTGAGGTCACCGGCCGTCAAGTCCGCAAAGAACACATTCTTCAACTGAGTCTGAAAGGAAGCGATCTCGGTCAAGATCGGATCGGTTTGTCCGTTATAGAGTACGGCAAAGGTGCCGCGGCCCAACAGCAGCAGATCGTCTCGTTGATCACCGTTCAGATCTGCGACGTACGAACTCTGGAACGACAGGTTGCCGAGTTCCGCTTCGCGCCAGTCCCGAAACAGGTTTCCCTGTTTTCTCAACACACGCAATTTGCGCACGCCGGAATCGATCAGAACGATTTCATTACCAGGCTCTCCATCGAGGTTCAGCGACGCGACACCGGTAATCCGGGCCCCGGACTCGGCGGCATTGTACTGGTCGATCACGCTCCATTGGTTGCCTTCACCGAGTTCCAGTTCTCGAGCGAAGGTTTTTTGAGCGACGAGCACGGCGGCTTCGGACTGGCCGCCGACAAACACGGCACCGGGGGCCACATTGCCGAACTGTCCACCACCGCGGGCCTTGATCGACGTCGGAGCCTGTTTTCCGTTGAGAGCCAGCAGTTGCGGGGGTTTGCCAAGTCCGAGGAACACGAGCAGTCCTCCGCGACCGCCGCGCGACTTGACGCGTTGCATCCTGGTGGGCGTGCCCTGCAAGCTCAGATTGACGAGAGTCTCATCACCCCAGCTGACGGGTCCCCACTTACCCTGAGGTCCGAGCATGAGTGCACGCAGTTGATACTTGGTCGAGCCACCCTCGCGGGTTTTGACGATGTAGACGATGTCCAGGTCGTCATCACCGTCGGCATCGGCCAATTCCAGCACCAGCGGTTCCAGCGGCGACTTGCTTTCGGGAAGCGTCAGAGATTCCGGGAAGTTCAACCGGTTCCCCGTCATGCGGCTGATACCGATCGATTTTTCGCGTGGGCTGAGCACGACGACTTCGGCCTTGCCGTCCGCATCGAGGTCCGCGCACCTGAGGCTCTTGGTGTCCGACAATCCGGGATAGGTGGAGCCCAGATCCAGTCCCAGCTTGGGGTGCTGCCGAAACACGATGAGTTGAGCGGCGGCGGGATCGGAAACCACGACATCGACCCGACCGTCGCCATCGACATCACCCGTGGACAATTCGCGATCCTTGGACGACTGGCCACCGAAACCGTATTGGATCAATCGACCTGCCAGCTCGCCGGGTTTGGACTCGGGCCGTTTCAATTGAGAGATCTTGATGCGGCCCGTTCGGCCGTCGATGGCCAAAATCTCTGCGCCGGGTTGCCCATCCAGATTGTGCGTCGATATGCCACGAGTGGTTGGAAACTCAAAAGACAATTCGGGGCCCAGTCGTCCGTTCGCATCCTGAAAACGCACACAGAAAGACGGGTTGTTCTCGGCATCCGAGCGGTAGGACAAATCCGCTCGACCGTCGCCGTCGATGTCGACGATCTGAGCGATCGAAATTTTTTCGGACGTATTGAACAGGCGCATGGGGTTCGCCATCGTGGCCTTGTCGGTTTGGTACAGCACATAGGTGTGGGTTTTCCCGAGCACCACAATGTCGTCGCGGCCGTCGTGATTCAGATCTCCGCCAACAACGCTCCAGCCCGCCGGTGGCACATCGGGCAAACGGATCGATGTCCGCTGTTTCCAGGTACCCGTTTCCGGCTGATGGCGAATGATCAGGCGGTCGGGAAGTCCGAAGTAGGCGATGTCCAAACGGCCGTCGTGATTGAAGTCTCCGGAGGTCAGTGAACTGATCGCCTTATCGACCGAGATCTTTCGATGTTTGAACCGGCCATCCGACGGAACGCTGTTGACTTCGTCATCGCCGGCCTCTGGCTCCGCTTCCTGGCCCTCACCGCGCTGCTGTAACAAGTCAATGCGGCTGTTGCTGTTGTCCGCCGCGATGATGTCGGTGCGTTTGTCGTTGTTGAAATCGCCGTACAGCAGATTTGCCGAACGTTGATTGAGCTTGAAGATCTCCAGTGGCAGGAACCCGTAGGAATCGCCCAGGTGCGACTCCGCTTGTTGAGCATGAACCGCAGATCTGTTCCCCCCGCTGGCGAGTGTTCCCACGGCCATCACGACAGCAAACCACTTCACCAGGCGCTTGGGCATCGCGCAACATCCTTCCATCTCAATTGACCACATGAACGTCGAGCTGTCTTCAGATTTCTAGCACTTCCGTATCCGACGGCTATTCAGTCTAACACGCGCGGCGGAGACTGCCAGTTTGGCCGACATTTCCAGCCGTCGATTTCTGGGCCCCATCACCGGTCACAGAATTGTATTTTTTGGAGGGTGCGATACCATTGGCCGTTTCCCCTTTCGACCATTTTGGTTGTGAGCGACCATCTGTCGGTACGGAGTCCGCGCCGGATAGCAGGGTCTGACAGCAATTGTGGAATGCAGTAAATGAGTCTCTCAACCGCAGCCACCTCGGATGACGCCGCCGCAACAACAGCGCGTGAAGAATCGGTCCTGGTGCTCGACTTTGGTTCCCAGACGGCCCAGCTGATTGCCCGCCGAGTCCGAGAGCAGAATGTGATGTGCCAGTTGGTGCGGCACGACTTGTCGGCGGACCGCATTCGCGAGTTGCAGCCCAAGGGACTGATCCTGTCGGGGGGGCCGGCCAGCGTCTACGGAAATCAGGCACCCCAGCCCGATCCGGCCATCTTTGAACTGGGAATTCCGATACTGGGCATCTGTTACGGGATGCAAATCTCCTGCCGCAACCAGGGCAGCCAGGTCACCTCCGGTCACTCGGGTGAGTTCGGACGCACAGTCTGCCGCTTTGACCTGGACAACCGCTTGTTCTCCGGCCTGTCTGCGGAATCTGTTGTGTGGATGAGCCACGGCGATCAGGTCTCGGGTTTGAGCGACCGGTTTGATTCGCTGGCGTCCACCGACACGTGCCCTTTTGCCGCGGTGAAACACCGTGATCGCGAATTGTATGGGCTCCAATTCCACCCGGAAGTCACACACACCGAACAGGGAGGGCAGCTACTTGCCAATTTCGTACACACGATCTGTGGCTGCCAGGGCACCTGGCAGATTCGTTCCTTGATCGAGCGAGAAGTTCGTGAACTGCGACAGACCATCGGTGAACAACGTGTGATTTGCGGATTGTCCGGAGGCGTGGACTCCTCGGTGGTTGCCGCGCTGCTGCACGAAGCCATCGGGCCGCAGTTGGCTTGTATTTTCGTCGATAACGGCTTGTTGAGAAAGAACGAGGCCGACGATGTCAAACAGCAATTCGGCGAGTGCTTCGCGGCCGACCTGCGTACCGCCGACGCTGGGGAACGCTTTCTGCAAGAGTTGAGCGGGGTCACGGATCCACAACAGAAACGCAAGATCATCGGGCGCCTGTTTGTGGAAGTGTTTCGCGAAGAGGCCGCGCGGATCGACGGCGCGCACTTTTTAGCTCAGGGAACCTTGTATCCCGACGTGATCGAATCCGGAGCCAGCCCGGACGGCCCGGCCGCCACGATTAAGACACATCACAATGTCGGAGGACTTCCTGAAGAACTCGGATTTGAATTGATCGAACCTCTCCGCAATCTGTTCAAAGACGAAGTCCGGCAAATGGGACTGGAACTGGGGCTTCCCGAGCGGGTTGTCTGGCGGCATCCTTTCCCAGGCCCCGGACTGGCCGTTCGCTTGATCGGAGAAGTCACGCAACCGCGACTGGAAATCTTGCGCGAAGCCGACGCGATCGTCATCGAAGAATTGACACGTGCCGACCTGTACCACAAGACACAACAGGCGTTCGCGGTGTTGTTGCCGGTTCAATCGGTGGGTGTAATGGGGGATGCGCGGACGTATGAAGATGTGATTGCGATACGTGCCGTGCAAACGGACGACTTCATGACAGCGGATTGGTACCCGATGCCACCCGAGGTGTTGCAGCGGATGTCCACTCGGATCATCAATTCCGTACGCGGAGTGAACCGAGTGGTCTACGACGTGAGTTCCAAACCGCCGAGCACGATCGAGTGGGAGTGATCCCTGGCGTACCCGTGACGGCCTGCCAGAGGTGCCGTGGCCGCGCCGCTGCGAGGACTTACGACGAAGCAACACGACCAACGCAGCACCTGCTCACCCAAATCGACATCACCCGTGTCAGCGTTTGACGCCGGTGACGCTTGCTTTGGGAGAGGGATGTTGCACCATCGGCGCCTGCTCCCAGACTTTGAAGTCCCATTGCTGTGGAATCTGGGATACCGGCCAGTTGGAATCGGTGCGCATGCCGTAAACGCCACCCCCCTGATGCTCGAAAAACTGGCGGAACCACAACATGCGATTCACGTTGGGCTGGGGATCGTACAACCGTATCGACACTCCGCGATCCTGCCAGTCGAATAACATCCCGAAAAACCCGCTGGGGATGTACTTGACTGACGACATCGCCACACCGGCGAAACGACAACCACGTTCGATGAGTTCCGTCAATGTGTCCCGGAGCAGCGCCAAATCGGCCCCGTCCCAGATCTCGACACCCTTCAGATCCAGTACCAGAAATTGGCCATGTTCGTTGATCGTGATGCGTTCTTTGCGCTTCGATGCCATTCTCAGTCGCCTCAGTTGGTGTGTCTCGATAAGAGGGGACGCTGACGACGAACCTGGCAAAAGGCAAACAGCGGGCCAGTGTTTCAATTCTTTAACGTCCACCGAATCTCCATCAACACAACTCGTGAAGCGACATGGGGTAAGCGATTTTTAAATTGCGCACGCAGACCGGGCGTGGATGTACCGCGTTTCAAACACTTTGATCGAAGTGTTGTGCAAACGCATCGTCGGGTTGACCACCAACCACGGTACGACACAGCCCCACGCCTCTTGCAGACACTCGGTGAATATTGTTGAATTTGTGACCCGACCCCGACCTGTTCGGCCTGACGTCGACCGCGCAGCGGATGTGCGACGGCAGCCGCATCGGTGTCGTTTCGCTCACATCGAGTCCGATGGAGCATCCGCGCAAACCCCGTATTGACTGGAGTGCACGATGCGCAGCACGTTGACGGCCTGGCTGATGATCCAACTTCTGCCGCATGCCCAGGGAGCGGACGAAGTCCTGTACCGAGCCAGTCCGTTGACCGAAGCGAAGCAGTTCACCGCAGGCATCGAAGGTCCGGCCTGCGACCGCCAGGGCAATGTCTTTGCTGTCAATTTCCAGAAACAACAGACCATCGGCCGCGTCACACCGGCCGGTAAGGGCGAAGTCTGGTTGGTGTTGCCCGGCAAGAGTACGGGAAACGGCATCCGATTTGACCGCCGAGGCCGCATGTATATCGCCGACTATGTGGGTCATAACGTGCTGCGTGTCGAACCGGGCGGCAAGCAAACCGAGGTATTCGCTCACGAACCCGCCATGAACCAACCCAACGACCTGACAATCACGGCTGGCGGAACGTTGTATGCCAGCGATCCAGACTGGCCAAATTCCCGAGGTCAAATCTGGAAAATCGACGCACAAGGTCAGGTGCAGCGGGTCGCCGAGAACATGGGAACCACCAACGGAATCGAGGTCAGTCCGGATGGCCGCACGCTGTATGTCAACGAAAGCGCCCAAAAGAACATCTGGATGTTCACAATTCAGGCCGACGGGACGCTGCGTGACAAGCGGCTGTTGCGAAAATTCCCGGACCACGGTTTCGACGGGATGCGCTGCGATATCGATGGAAATCTGTATGTCACGCGCTACGGCAAGGGAACGGTGGTCAAGCTGTCGCCGTCCGGAAAAACGCTCCAGGAAGTCGACGTATTGGGCGCGAAACCGAGCAACATCTGCTTTGGAGGCAAAGACGGCCGGACCGCGTACGTCACGGAGGTGGAACACACACGGCTGGTGCGATTCCGTGTGGACCGACCCGGGCTCGCCTGGCAGCGCTGGTCAACTCCCGTCCGCTAAGTCCGTCAGCGATCGTTCTCAGAAGTCAAGGTGCGGTACCTGCCCAGGGCCATCAGCGGAAAGTACATGCGATAATAGTGGTATCGAAGGTAGAACACCCTGGGAAACCCGGTACCAGTGAACCAGGGCTCGTCCCATGACCCGTCCGCGTCCTGCTGGTTGATCAGGTAGTCGATCCCTCGCCGAACGGGTTCCGAGCGTGTTTCGCCGGCGGCCATCAGGCCCATCAGGGCCCAGGCGGTCTGCGAAGCCGTGGCCGGTCCAATGCCTCGCAATTTCGGATCATCGTAACTTGCCGGAGACTCACCCCACCCGCCGGACTCCTGTTGTACGGATTTGAGCCAGCGAACGGCGCCGCGCACGCGGGGATCGTTTGCCGGCACACCCGCCCGCTCCAACCCCAGCAGAACCTGCCAATTGCCGTAAATGTAATTGACACCCCAACGACCGTACCAGCAGTCGTCCTGATCCTGATGCTGCCAGACACAATCCACTGCCCGCTGCATTGCGTGATGCTTGGGATCGATACCGATCGTTCCCAGCATTTCCATCACCCGGGCGGTGATGTCGGCCGTGCTGGGATCGATCATGGCGTTGTGGTCGGCGAATGGAACCTGCGTGAACAACTCGCGATCGTTGTCCACATCGAAAGCCCCCCAGCCGCCGTCGGCATTCTGCATCGACAGCACCCAGCGCACTCCCCGCCACATTGCCGCCAGTCGCGGGCTGGCGTTGGTCAGTTCACGGTAGGCGGACAAGGAAGCGGGGCTCCGCCCCGCGACGACCGCAACCGCATCCTGATCCGCCGCATGCGGGCTCCATGGCTCGCACAACAGCGAAACGTCCCAGGCGCCGGTTTCCGATTGCGGCAAGCAGCGTGCCAGAGCCATAACCACCATGATCGTGTCATCGACGTCCGGATAGAAGGCATTTTGAAATTCGAAGAACCAGCCGGACGATTCCTGACCTGGACGGCGTTTCGCCCAGTCGCCGGGACGCCGCACTTCCTTGTTCAGCAACCAATCCGCCGCCTGTTCGATGGCCGGATGATCCCACTTCAGTCCCGAGTCGCGCAAGGCGATCAGGCTGAGCGCCGTGTCCCAGACCGGAGACTGGCAGGGCTGCAGACGTCGGCTGTCGCCTTCCAGAATCGACAAGCGTTCGAGTTCTTCCAGGGCCTGGCAAACGAGGGGCGCATCATCGGCATGCCCCAGGCACTTCAAGGCCACAACACTCCAGATGATCGGCGGAAAAATCGCTCCCAGCCCGTCGCTGTCCGCGAACCGTGTCGTCATCCACTCGGTCGCCTGGCGGACGGCATGCGTTCGCAACGGCAACAGATGCCAGCGTTCCAGCGTTTTGATCGCTGTATCGACTCCACAGAATACCCGCTCCCAGTTCACCCACCGCGCTTTTGACAAGGGGTCTCTCTTGTGGACGCCGCCCATGGTCACGGTCAGATCCGCGGGGCGTCCACAAAACAGCTCGTCGATATCAACCGGAACATCGGGACGATTCACCGGCTGATGGGCCCAGACGATGCTCAACGGCACGAGAATCGTGCGGGACCAAGCCGACATTTCATAGATGTTGAATGGTATCCACCGCGGAATCAGCATCAGTTCCGGCGGGATTGCCGGACACTTTTCATAGGGAATGACTCCCAGCAAGGCGAGGTAGTACCTTGTGAAGCTGTTGACACTCTCGACTCCGCCGGCATCAAGAATGGCCATCCGCGCCCGCTGCATGTATGCGGCATCGGGGCTGTGACCCGTCAGCTTGAGCGCCAGATAGGCTTTGACCGACGCGCTGACTTCAACCGGGCCTCCGGGATAAATCGCCCAACCGCCAGCCGAAAGCTGTTGTTGGAGAATGTAATTGGCTGCCTGCTGTGCCGGCTCGTGTTGAGCTCGACCAAGAAAACACAGCAACAGGATGTACTCCGACTCCAGGATCGTATCGCCCTGCAGTTCGGCGACCCAGTAGCCCTCAGGATGCTGCTGTTTCAATAGCCGTGCCTGCGTTGCCTGGATGGTCGCGTCCAGGCTCAGATGCGTCGATTCGGCATCGGTGTCAGCGGTCACCGGTGACAAGATCGGTGCGGGTCGGCCCCGTTCGGGAAATCGCCGCTTCCCCGAGTCCAATTCCCCTGAACTCATTTCAGGTGCCTCGTGTGTTGCTGGTGCTGTGTTTCATCCTTGAATGCGCGTCGCCCGAGGCGGATGGTATGGCCGCGTCGGATTGCGATCAACACCAGTTTGGTCCGCCTCAGGTCGGAGCTCTGACGAGCCGCCGCAGAGCCCGGAAGGGAAACCCGCAGGTTAGAATTCAAGCGTACTGATGTCCGATTCCATGGTATCCACCGGCCGGCCGGAGAGATTTCTGCGTACCAAATGGGTGTCGCGGGATTCCGGATTTCCCACCGATCCTATTCCCAGCAGCCTGGGACAGAGCACCAGCAACACCAGGGTCACGCCGGCGTACAAATACGCTCCGCGCACCGACAGCCAGAAACAGGTCACCAGGTTCAGAACCCAGACTGTCGCAGTCAGCCACAGGGATGATGGCCCGGTATCTTGCGAAGAATGCAGCGAGAACCGCCCGAGCACGGCTGCCACCGTGACACTCAACGACATCAGCAGCGCCAGCAGCGGCCCCTCCAGCTGGCCCAACAGCCCCAGAAACAGCAATCCGGGAACGACTGCGATGCACAGGAGACCGCAGATCTGCCCGCAAATCAGGCCCACCAGAGGCGACGTTCTCAAACGGCGACCGATGGGGTTCAGGCCGCGCGACACAAGCCGAGCGATACGAATCACATTCTCAATGATTGGAGATCTGGTCATGGCAGCATTCCAGTCCTGACATCGTGTGTTACGGAACCGTTCATCCACCTGACGTACTACTGGAAACGGATTGGCGAAGGCCGGGGATCTCAATTGCTGAAGTTCTGTGGGCGGATTTTTCTTAGATTTCGCGGTCGGTCCCGACAACCGGTCACCACAAAGCCAGCCTCCGAATGACCTTTACCCGTTGCGGGAATTTGTTTACGGAACGATGCGACCAAGCTCAAACACGCCATTCGAGCCATCGAGATTCCAACGGCATGCCGGTATCAGGTTCCGCGGCACATCACACGCACACATCCGCTGCCTTCCAGTTGCGGTTCGGCCAGCGTATGAACGGAAAATCAGCCATCGGTTTGCTGATCATGGGTTGTCTGGTCTGCCAATTGCCATTCTGTCAGTCCGCCCGAGGTGTGGAACCTGTGCGAACGGGACCCGGACGGATGCTACCGGGTGAGTTTGAGAGTCAGGATGCGATTCTCATCGGCTGGCAGTCCCGGGATCCGATCATTCGACAGGTCCTGATCAGTATCGTTTCGCTGACTTCTTCCAACGTCCCGGTGCTGGTCTTAGTGAACGACTCGACGGAACACCGCGACGCCGCTCAGGCGCTCCGACTGTCGGGAATTGCGGCCAAGTCCATTCACATACTCACGGTACCTCGTAACACGATCTGGGTCCGTGATTTCGGACCGATCGCAGTCACCACGAACACAGGGCGTCCGCAGATCATTGACCTGGACTATGCGGGCAAGCGGAGACGCAACGACGATCGTGTGCCACAGCGCGTGGCTCAATTTCTGGGCATGCCGATCGTTTCGTCCGGTCTGCGTCTTGAAGGTGGTAACCTGCTCAGCAACGGCCGCGGCGTCCTGCTGACCACTTCCCGCATCCTGGACCAGAACTTCGAACGAGGATTGGGCTATCGAGACGTGGTTCTCAGATTGCAACAGTTGTACGGGTGTCGGACGCCCATCTTGTTGGAGCCACTCAACGGGGAGCCCACCGGCCACATCGACATGTTTGCCGCGTTCACAGACGCCACCACCGTGGTCGTCGGTCGATTGGAACCGGCAGTTGACCCGGTCAACTCGGAACTGCTGGACCGCAACGCGCAACGGTTGTCGGCAGCCGGACTGCGTGTGGTCCGCTTGCCGATGCCGGACCACGGCGACGGAACCTGGCGCAGCTACACAAACGTCCTGTTCGCCAACGGCAAACTGCTGGTGCCGACCTACGCCGCAACCGATGTGGCGGGCCGCAAGCGGGCGTTGAGCATTTACCGGACGCTATTGCCTGACTGGTCGATCGTGCCAGTTGACTGCACCGAGGTGATTCGGCTGGGTGGAGCTCTGCACTGTCTGTCAATGAATCTGGCCGTGATCGACCGAAACGGAAAGCCGGTCAATTCCCGCATCAAGCAACCGTCGGCACCGGCGGCTGGTCGTCGTGGTACCAGACCGTAACGGCATGGGATTCAACACGCGGCTTCGGATCGCAGTCTGAGTCGCCTATACTACTGCGTCTTGCGTCAAACTCCCCGCACCGCACGCCTGCGTCGTGTCCGCCGAGCGTGGCGCTCTCAGCGGAATTGTGGATGTCAGCGACTGTGGAGGCCTGCAAGGCGGCGTCCCACGTCGCGGCCGAAAGTCTGCGTGAGCGATCGTCTGTGCGGGCTATCGTCCGTGTTGGCCGACGCGCGTCACCGGTGGGTGTCAAGCACTTCGATCCGGAAATCGAGCCGGCAGCGT
>Ga0315336_1002119_pt1 | contig 32369 bp, 22 predicted proteins | sample ASW5metaG_FD_204512 | JGI IMG/M metagenome (GOLD analysis project Ga0315336, IMG submission 204512) | Ammonia-oxidizing marine archaeal communities from Monterey Bay, California, United States - ASW #5 | ecosystem: Environmental > Aquatic > Marine > Intertidal zone | place: USA: California...
TGGCGGATACGAGGCGGTCGTCCTTCGCCAGGGATATGAGCCGCACCCCCTGCGTATTTCTGCTGATGATCCTGAGATCCGCCACCGGCATGCGGACCGTCTGGCCACCTTCCGTAATCAACATGATCGTGTCGGTATCCTGGACCGCGTACGCGCCGACAACCATTCCGTTCCGCTCGGACGTCCGAATGGCGATGACTCCCTTACCGCCGCGCTTCTGAAAACGGTATTCGTCGAAACGTGTCCGCTTGCCATACCCGTTTTCCGTGACGGTAAGGAAGGAACCCTCGTGAGTAACCACCGTGATGTTCACGACGCGATCGTCTGTCTTGGCGAGAGAAATGCCCCGGACGCCGCGCGTTGCGCGACCCTGGGCCCGCAACTGCGTTTCCTCGAATCGAATGCTCATGCCTCTTCGTGTAGACAGCACCAATTCGTCCTCCCCCCCGGTGAGGCGAATGCCGATCAAAGAATCGTTCTCATCCACCGCGATTGCGATGATGCCCCCGGCGCGTATGTTCCGGAATGCGCTCAGGCGGGTTTTCTTGACGACCCCGTCTTTCGTTGCCATGACGAGGAACCGGTCTTCCGCGAACTCCCGGATGCAGAGAAGGTCCGCAATGGACTCATCCGGACCGACCTCGAGAAAGTTGATCAGCGCTTTTCCGCGCGCGGCTCTACCGGACTCAGGGATTTCGTAGGCTTTTTTCCAATACACGCGCCCCTTGGTGGTGAAGAAGAGCATCACGTCATGCGTCGAGGCAGTGAATACCTTTTCGACGTAGTCCTCCTCCTTGGTATTCATTCCCTGGACGCCTTTGCCGCCACGCCGTTGCTCGCGATACGTCTCCAGCGCCACCCGCTTGATGTACCCGGACTTGGAAAGAGTAATGACCCAGGGTGTGTCGGCGAGAAGATCTTCGATATTCAACTCCCCTTCGTCCGGGAGAATTTCGGTCCGCCGTTCACTGCCGTACACTTCGCGAATCTCCAGCAGGTCGTCCTTCATCACGCTGTACAGTTTCTGGTCGTCGGAAAGGAGATCTTTCAGGTAGGCGATACGGTCCAGCACATCCTTGTATTCGTTTTCAATTTTATCCTGCTCCAGTCCCGTCAGCTGGTACAATCGCATTTCGAGGATCGCGTTGGCCTGGATCAGGGAGAGGTCGAAGCGTTCGATCAATTGCGCCCTCGCCTCGTCGCGGTTCTTGGCATCGCGAATGACTTTTACCACATCGTCGAGATGGGCCATCGCAATGCGGAGCCCCTCCAGCACGTGAGCGCGGGCTTCGCACTTCTCCAGGTCAAATTTCGTCCGCCGCGTGATGACGTCGTACCGGTGACTGATGAAGCACGTCATCAGCTCTTTCAGGTTCATCACCTTGGGGCGAGCCTTGTCCAGCGCCAGCATGATTGCGCCGAAGGTGGTGGAGAGCTGAGAATGCTTGTGGATGTTGTTGAGGACCACGTTGGGAATCGAGTTTCGCTTCAACTCGATGATGATTCGAATGCCTTCCTTGGAGGACTCATCCCGAATATCGGAAATTCCCTCGATTTTCCGTTCGTTCGCGAGCTGGGCGACTTTCTCGATCAGCGTCGCCTTGTTGACCGCATAGGGGATGGAGCGCACGATGATAATGGGTCTGCCGTCCCGGGCTTCATCGATTTCCGCCACGCCGCGCATACGAATCAGGCCCCGCCCGGTTTCGTACATGTTCCGGATCGCCTGTACGCCTTGAATGGTTGCGCCGGTCGGAAAATCAGGGCCCTTTACAAATTGCATCAGGTCCACAATCTGGGCATCGGGATGATCGATGAGATGGACGATGCCGTCGACGACCTCTCGAAGATTGTGCGGTGGAATATTGGTCGCCATTCCCACCGCAATGCCGGTGCTTCCATTTACCAGGAGGTTCGGGACCCGGGCCGGGAGCACCGTCGGCTCGGTCTCCCGCTCGTCAAAATTAGGCTGCATATCAACCGTGTTCTTGTCGATATCCGCCAGCATCTCCTCGGCGATGCGCCGCAATCTACTTTCCGTGTACCGGTACGCCGCCGGGGGATCTCCGTCTATGCTCCCGAAGTTTCCCTGCCCATCGATGAGCATCTCGCGCAGGGAAAAATCCTGGGCCATGCGGACAAGGGTGTCGTACACCGCCTGGTCCCCGTGCGGGTGATACTTACCGATCACGTCACCCACCACGCGCGCACATTTGACGAATGCCCGGTTGTGCACCCATCCGCCCTGTCCCATGGCGTAGAGGATTCGCCGGTTACTCGGCTTCAACCCGTCTCGCGCGTCGGGGAGCGCGCGCCCGACGATAACGCTCATCGAGTAATCGATGTACGCCATGCGCATCGAGTCTTCTATATTGATGAATTCCAGGTTCGATTGGTCTTCTGCCATCAGGGTGTCCCTTGCGGTCGATTCCGGTTATACGTCGAGATTGCGGACGTTCAGCGCGTTCTCCATGATAAAATCCCGCCGCGGCTCCACTTCGTCGCCCATCAGCATGGTAAACATTACGTCGGCCGCAACCGTGTCCTCCAGGGTGACCTGTTGCATCTTGCGGGTCGACGGATCCATGGTCGTGTCCCACAGCTCCTCGGCGTTCATCTCTCCAAGTCCCTTGTAGCGCTGAATGGACAGGCCTTTTCTCCCCGTCTCCCGGGCGTGGGTTAACATTTCCCCCAGGGCGAACACCGGGAGTTTCTCCTCCCCGTTCGCCAGGTAATACATGGGTTCTTCCCGAGGCTTCAGCGGCAGGACGTTCAGGCCAAGCGACTCCAGTTCCTGCACCGCCCTCGTTAACCGGGGCGCAATGAAGACTTCGACCCAATCATACGCGGCCTTTTCGCCTTCTTCCGGATGTGGCGTGCCTACCTCCACCGTCCGCCCCAGCTTCTGCTCGGTCTCTTCCCGTAAGGCTCGCAGGTCCGATTCGTTGTGAACGAAATGAAACTCGTCGGATCCATTTGTCCGGATTCGGACGCGGTATTGTGGAAACTGACCGGTTTCCTTGTGGCGGTGCGCAACGTATTCATGGAATGAGATTCCACGGCGCTCCACCTGGCTTTCCAGCTGTTCCAACTCAGCCAGTAGCATGAGAGTCTTCGCCAATTCGTCGTGGCCGAACACCGGCATCGCGTCCGGCGTTTCGAGGGTGATCTCTTCGATCCCGAAATCCAGGAGAATTCGCGTCAGTTCCTCGTCGCTCCCGACGTACTGTTCGCGTTTCTTTCTCTTGATCTTATACAGCGGCGGCTGGGCAATGTAGATGTATCCGTTTTCGATCAGCTCCGGCATCTGCCGGAAAAAGAACGTCAACAGCAAGGTGCGGATGTGCGATCCGTCGACATCGGCATCGGTCATGATGATGATGCTGTGGTACCTGGCCTTCTCCAGATCAAACTCGTCTCGTCCAATGCCGGTCCCGATCGCGGTGATCATGGTCCGGATTTCGTTGTTGTTCAAAATCTTGTCGAGACGCGCCTTTTCTACATTGAGTACCTTTCCGCGTAGAGGCAACACCGCCTGGATCATCCGGTCACGGCCTTGTTTCGCCGAACCACCCGCGCTGTCACCCTCCACAATGAACAACTCGGACTTCGAGGGATCCCGTTCCGAGCAGTCGGCCAGTTTTCCCGGCAAACTGCCGCTATCGAGCGCGCCCTTCCTGCGGGTGAGATCCCGCGCCTTACGAGCGGCCTCCCGGGCCCGGGCCGCCATCAGGCCCTTTTCGATGATGCGGCGCGCTTCCGCCGGATGCTCCTCGAAATAGGTGCCGAGCTCATCGTTGACCACCGACTCAACAATGCCCTGGACTTCGCCGTTGCCGAGCTTGGTTTTGGTTTGCCCTTCAAACTGCGGATCGGGAACTTTTACGCTGATAACAGCCGTCAAACCCTCGCGGATGTCATCGCCGGTCATCTGTGTCTTGTCATCCTTCAACAGCTTGTTGCTGCGGGCATACTGGTTCACCGTACGAGTCAGGGCGGACCTGAATCCGCTGAGGTGCGTTCCGCCTTCCACCGTGTTGATGTTGTTGGCAAAGGAAAATACGCTCTCCGCATAGGAGTCGCTGTACTGAATCGCGATCTCCACCTGGATCCGGTCCCGCTCCTTTTCAAGGGTAATGACATCCGGATGCAGGGCCACTTTGGTGCGGTTCAGGTGCTCTACAAATTCGCGAATGCCCCCGTCGTACTTGAACTCTTCCTCCCGCTCGGGGTGTTCCTGGTGCAGGACGATCTCAATGCCGCGGTTCAAAAAGGCCAGCTCGCGAATCCGCGAGGCGAGGATGTCCCAATTGAATACCGACTCGGAAAAGATTTCGGAGTCCGGCAGAAACGTGATGCGAGTGCCGGTGCCTTTTACCGTCCCGATCTGTTCCAATGCCGTCACCGGGATGCCGCGCTCGTACCGCTGGTGATGCACCTGTCCGTCCCGGCGGACCTCCACTTCCAGCCACTCGCTCAGGGCGTTGACACAAGACACCCCGACCCCGTGGAGACCCCCGGATACCTTATAACTGGAGTGATCGAATTTTCCGCCGGCATGCAGCGTGGTCAATACCACTTCCACCGCCGGTTTCCCCTCCGTCTCATGCATGTCCACGGGGATGCCGCGCCCGTCGTCGTCGATGGCCACCGACCCGTTGGGATGGATCGTCACCCGGATCCGGGAACAATGCCCCGCCAGCGCCTCGTCCACGCTGTTGTCAACCACCTCGTACACAAGATGGTGAAGGCCGCGCACCCCCGTGTCTCCAATGTACATCGCAGGCCGTTTTCGAACCGCCTCAATGCCTTCCAATACCGTGATGTTACCCGCATCGTAGGCGGCCGGGGGAGGGCTCTCCGGCACACTGGTTCCTTCTAAATTTTCCGATTCTTCCTGCATATTCTTCGACCTACTTTCGACGGATTCCGCCCTGCGTGGCCCCTTCGACAGGTCTGCGAAAGCACACCTGAGTAGCCCCCCTGATTATTCTGTAATTTTATACGCGAAACTGGGGCCGTTGGCAAGGGAGATATCTGCCAAAACAGGCAAAAAAACCAAGAAAAAATCGGGAAAATATCTTTTTTAATAAAACCGGAATGATCCCCGCCATACACCGACAAAAAGTCAACAAATTAGTTGTTTTCCGGTGCGGGCATTTGCACCCGGAATCCCACCCCCGTACCTCCCGCCAATCCACCGATTCCGCTTGGCACCAGAAGGCCTTGCGGTGCATAGTCTCGCCCCCCTGTGCCGGGCAGGAACGAACTCACAACAAGAAATTTAGCCGGCGGAGAGCGAATCATGTACTCGGTTTCGGAATTACGAAAAGGTTTGAAAATAGAAATGGACGGCGAACCCTACGAGGTCGTCGATTTCCAGTTTGTAAAACCCGGGAAGGGGCAGGCCCTCTACCGGTGCAAAATCAGAAACCTGGTGAGTGGCGGCACCATCGATAAGACGTATCGAGCGGCGGAAAAAATCGACAAACCCAACATGTCGGAGCGGGATCTCGTCTATTCCTACCAGGATGCCGAGAATTTCATTTTCATGGACGAGAATTATGAACAGGTCATTCTCGGAGCCGATGTCCTCGGTGACCAACGCAACTTTCTCGTCGAGGACAGTGAAGTAAAAATACTTTTCTTCAACGACCGGCCCATCGAAGTGACGCTGCCCAATTTCATCGAGCGCACCATCGTAGAAACGGAACCCGGAGCCCGCGGCGACACCGCAACGAATGTAACAAAACCCGCGATCGTAGATGGCGGCTACGAGATTTCAGTGCCGCTGTTCGTGAACGAAGGCGACCGGGTGCGCATCGACACGCGCACGGGGAAGTATGCGGATCGCGTGAACAAGCGATAAGACTGAGTCCACCCCGGTCCCAACCGGAATCAGGCTCGCACGCTGCGACCGAGCCGCAATGTGGGCGTGAAGGCGGATAGAGGCCGCGGTATTGCGAGTCATGCCACCTATCTCTTTAGACACCGAGCACCTCCGACTTCGACGATTGCATGACAATCTTCGCGCCAGAAGTCTCATTCTTCACGCGGTGCGTGAATTCTTTACGGAGAAAGATTTCATCGAAGTGGAAACCCCGGTTCGGATCGACGCCCCGGCACCGGAACTCCACATCAACGCGGAGCCAAGCGGCGATGCCTATCTCCGAACATCTCCTGAATTACAAATGAAGCGGCTCCTGGCGTCCGGGATGGAAAGGCTGTTTCAGATAGGTCCCTGCTTTCGGCTCGGAGAGTTTGGGGACTTGCACAATCCCGAGTACACGATGCTGGAGTGGTATCGCGCGGAGGCCGACTACGTGGATGTCCTGGCCGATACCAAGTCGCTCCTCCTCTATATCGCGTCGAAACTCCTGGGCCACACCCACTTGACGTACAACGGTGTCACCGTGGATCTTGTTCCCTGGGAACGATTGACGGTTCGCGAAGCCTTCATTCTTCATGCCGGTTGGGATCCCGTGTCGGCATACGACGCCGACCGGTTCGATGTCGACATGGTGAACCTGGTGGAGCCCGCGCTTGCGCGGGATGCGCCGGTCATCCTGAAGGACTATCCGCGCGAGGCCGCGGCGCTGGCCCGCTTCAAGGAGACCGATCCGCAGGTTGCGGAACGCTGGGAGCTATACATCGGGGGCCTGGAGCTTGCCAATGCATACTCAGAACTTACCGATCCGGCGGAGCAGGTGAGAAGGTTCGAAGCGTGCAACAGACAACGCAAAGAGCTCGGCCGGGAAGCGTACCCGATCGACCCGTCGTTTCTCCGCTCTCTTCACCGGGGAATGCCCCCCTCCGCCGGCGTCGCGTTGGGTATCGACCGGCTCGTGATGTTGTTCACCGATGCCGCCCGGCTTGACGAGGTGATGGCGTTTCGCTGACAGCCCGAAACCGGAGCTCAGAAAGATGGCGTCACGACGAATGATTCAATCTCCGAAATTCGACATCGGAATTTCGAAATGACCGACATCCTCATCATCGGCGCCGGTCACAATGGCCTGGTTTGCGCGGGGTACCTGGCGAAGGCCGGCCTGGATGTTCTTGTCATTGAGCGCAGTCACCGCATCGGAGGTGCGTGCATCACGGAGGAACTCGTTCCCGGGTTCACGTTTTCCACCTTCGCGTACACGGCACACGGACCCTCGGCGAAAATCTGCCGAGAACTCAACATTGCCGCGGACGCGTTCAGCATCGTTGAATACGACCCTGCACAGTTCGCTCCGTTTCCGGACGGTGATCACGTCCTCCTGTGGAAGGATCCGGAGAGAACGGCAGCCGGATTGGAACGGTTCGGTCCGGAAGAGGGGAAAGGATACCTCGCGTTTTCGAAATTCATGACCGATGCGGTAGAGATCATGCAATCCGTGATGTTCTCCCCGCCGCCCACCCACCAGGAGTTGTACGAGCGATTCGGCAAGACGCCCCGGGGCCCCGTCCTGGAAACGCTTCTCACGAGAAGCTACTGGGATGTCCTCGCAGAATATTTTCAATCCGAGAAAGTTCGCTGCGCGATGTGCCGCGCAGATGACGTGGGTTCTCCGACCACGGTCGGATCGCTGCTGGCGGAGGTCGTCGAAGGCGCATCGGAAGGCGCCGGTATCGGGAACCATTCCGGTATTCCCCGGGGCGGAATGGGGACGATTTCGCAGGAACTTGCGGATGCCGCCCGCCGGTTCGGGGCGGAGATTCGAACGGAGAGCGAGGTGGAGGAAATCGAAATCGACTGTGGCAAGGCCATGGGAGTGAGGCTGTCCGGCGGCGAGCGGATTCGCGCGCGCAACGTCGTGTCGAACGCGGATCCGAAGCGCACCTTTCTACAGCTGGTGCAAGCGCGCGATCTGAATGCCGATTTTGTCGGACAGGTAAAGTCTATAAAAACCCGCGCAAATTACATGAAGTATCATGCGATCCTGTCGGGGCCGCCTCGATTTACCGCCGCGCCGCCGGAATTTGTGGACGACCCCAGGCTGGTGAACGGATCCCGGATCGCGCCGAGTCTCTCCTACTACGAAAACGCCTGGAACGACTCGCAGTCCGGAATCCCGTCTCGTGACCCTATTCTCAGCATGCAGTTGCCGACGGCCTACCTGCCGGAACTGGCGCCGCCGGGGAAACACATTTTCGGTTCCTGGGTTCGATATGGAACCGCGAGTCCAAGCGAAGGGTCCTGGGAGGATCTTCGCGAGCCGGTGATGCAGAACATCATCCGCGTCGCCGAGGAATACGCACCGGGATTCAAGGATCTCATCGAGTGGCAGACACTTTATTCACCCCTCGATATCGAGCGGGAAACAGGAATCACCGACGGGTGCATCCGCCACGTGGACATGACCCTGGACCAGATGCTGGATCGGCGCCCGCTGCCGCCGTGGTCCGCGTACCGCACGCCCGTCGAAAGGCTGTACCTCTGTGGTTCAGGCACGCATCCATGCGGGTCCGTGACAGGCGCTCCCGGGCACAATGCCGCGCAGGCGATTCTGGATGATTGCGGGCTTGCGCAGCACGCAGTTCGCCGGGAATAAGCGCTTGACTCCCAAGACCGTTGTCCCGAGGGTCGACGACAGGGAGCTTGGACTATGAAAACGATCGTAATCGCAGAGATCGGGGAGAACCACTACGGCAACTGGAGAATCTGCCGCGGGATGGTGGAGGAAGTTGCCGCGAGTGGTGCGACCTACGCGAAGTTTCAGACCTACACGGCCGAGCAGTTCGGCACGGACCACGAGTGGTACGACGAATTCAAGCAGGTCGAAATGCCGCAGGACGTTCACTTCGAGATGCAGGAAGTGTGCAAGGAAAAAGGTGTCGGCTTCTTGAGTTCCACGTTCACCGTTTGTTCGACGCAATTCCTCATCGACAAGATGGGTCTGAATGTATTGAAGCTGGCGTCCAGCCGGTGCACCGACAAGAAGCTGCTCGATTATGTAAACAGTCGCGCGGACCAGGTGAAGACCATATACCTTTCCACCGGGATGTCCACGGTCGATGAAGTTTCCAATGCGTTGAAGCGAATCGGGGGGATTGAAAACATCTACCTGCTGCATTGCACCAGTCAGTATCCCTGCGCCGACGAAAACGCGAACCTCCGCGCGATGACCACCTTGCGCCAGGCCTTTCCCGATCAAGGCATTGGCTACAGCGACCACACGTTTGGAAACGATGCCTGCCTGGCCGCGGTGGCCATGGGGGCGGAGGTAATCGAGAAGCACTTCACCTATCATGTCCGGATGCCGGGCGACGACCACTACGGCGCATGTACCCCGGAAACGCTCTGCGAGCTGGTGCAGCGGATCAAGCGGCTGGAAATTCTTCTTGGTTCGCCGGAAAAGTCGCCGGTAGCCGACGAGAAGAAGGCGCGCGAGGCCCTGCGGGTGGAGATGAAGGAAGTCGGGTTCTGATTCACGATTGCTATCGATAGCAGTCGAAATGGAAGGCGAAGGAGTCCAATGAATGCTGCCTACAAGGACTCCATGCGAGTCATGAATCCCTTACACCTTGGCGTGGAAGCGATCGACGTAGAACGCATTCCGCTTGGCACCCACGGCGACTATAAGCCCTGCGTTGCGATTCTTAACAACGGAACCCTGCTGGTTTCCGCCTACCGCACCGCTCCTGCGATTCACGGAGCCTACTGGTCGAATTATCACGACTGGAACGCGAATGACCAGGCTTGGATGGATCCGCAGCGGATCGTTCTGGAGACAACCCTGCTTTTCCGCTCGGCCGACGGCGGAAAGAACTGGTCGCCTCCGCGGCTGGCCAACATTGCCGGCAAGGAGCCGTATATCAGCGTCATGGAAGACGGCACTCTGTTCATGACCGCCCATCTCGTCTCCAACAACATCATGAACAAGGACGGGTATTGCTACGGATTGTTGCACCGGAGTCCGGATAATGGGGAGAGCTGGTTCACGGTCCGCGCGCAGCCGCAGATGGCGATTCCCGCGCGATATTCGTATGGGGAATGCACAACCCGCAACGTCCTGCAACTCCAGGACGGATCCTACTTTTTTATCGCTTCCGGCGTGGGCCCCGATGCCGATACGGTATTTCGTTCGCGGGACGGCGGTGTGCTCTGGGACGAGCAATACCCGGCGGTGGTGGATGATCAGCCGGAAGGATACCTGTGGCCCGTTTTCGGCGAAGCGGTGCTGTGGCACGCGAAGTCGGGAAATCTGTTTGCGATTCTGCGGGTGGACTGCCGCGGGTGGCCGGAGATCGAAGGCAGCTCGCTCGGAATGAACAAAGAGGAGATGATCGACCAGTACGACCGTCTGGTTTTGTACAAGTCGGAGGACGAGGGCCGGACCTGGAACGGGGTGCGGGAATTCGCGGACTACGGCCAGATGTACCCGGCAATCACCCGGTTGCAGGACGGGCGGCTGCTGCTTACATTCACGCAGCGCGCAAAAGACCGCCCACTGGGTCTGCGCGCCGTTATTGGCACCGAGGACGAAGACGGACTCGATTTTGATCTCACGAAAGATGTGATCGTCATCGAGGAGCACACGCCCGATCACCTGGACAGCGGTGGCGGTTTCGGTCGAACCGTGCAACTCGACGACGGCACACTGGTTTCGAGCTACTCTTACAAAACGGACCCCGACGAATGGGCCGGAAATTACAGCGGCCTGCACCTCGAAATCGCAAGGTGGCGGCTGCCCTAGCCTCGGGCTGATATCATGGCCACAAAAAGGCACGAAATGGCACAAAAAGAATTCGCAATGAATTCTTGTGCATCTTTGTGGCCAACACGTCGTTTACGCTCGAGGCACTGACTCCATCTTACGATTTCGGCGGAAGTCTCCACCGCGCCAGTTCCGCGTGAAGATTTTTGCCGTCGGTATACGTATATGGCGTTAACAGGGTCCCATCGTCCAATTGAATCGTGTTGCCGAAACCGCCGCCGCTGTAGGCTCCTTCCGGCGACTTGGATTCGATGACGATCACGTCGTTTTCGAAGTCGAAATGCAAACCGTCTTCGTCTTCATACCCCAACACCGCTCGAACACCGATTCTAGGACTCAGCGCGCGAACCGTGTACGTGAGAAGCAGTCTTCCATCCTGCAGCTTGAGAATGGACGGATACATTTCGCCGTAGGTCCCCAGGTTTTTTCGATTCCCCCAGGTTTTTCCTTCATCCGCCGATTCGAATACAACCATGCGCTCCGATTGATCGTCCTTGGTTTCCTTGTCGGGAAGTTCAGTGTCCGGCAAAGGTTCAAAGTACCTTTCGTCTACGCGAAGTACGGCATAAATCTTATTCCTGTCCCCCTTGTAGAGATACGATTCCTGGAACAGACTGCACCAATAGAGTTTGGGATTGTCCAGGATGAAATCTTCAAACGTGGCTACCCTGCTGGTATCCCAGGTCTTACCACTGTCCTTCGAAACCCATACGCGCTCATAGCCTTCCCGGGTTCCAACCCCGCAAAGCAACGTTCCGTCATCCAGTTCAAGAACATTGTGGGAACCGCCGATCATCTGGCCGATATCGGACTCGTGCAGATTGTCTTCCGTAACAAGCGGAAGTTCGACCCAGGGGCCGGGAACATAGGTGCAATCAGCAACTTCGAGAAGAGCGCGAACGCGTATCGACTTTCGATCCCCAATGGGCGATAGGCCCTCTTTCACACGTCCGGGCCCCCAGGATCGATAGTAGATGTCCCCATCATCGAATTCAATAATGTCGCGACCACAGTCGATGGAGTCGAGCTTGTCGCGGCAACCTTTCAGGTTCACGGTGGTCCCGGCGCCCGGCATGTCTTCCATGAGGATATCGCGGGTGGTCCACGTCCTGCCGCGGTCTTCTGATCGGTGGAGAACCGTATGGCCGTAATGGAGGGGATTGGTTTTCTGTTTCTGAACGCAGTGAGCGTTCATCATGATGGTGCCGTCTTTCAACACCGTCAGATGAGCTTCCTTGCTGCTGTGCGCCGGCAGCAGTTCGGGTTCCGACCAGGTCACGCCGCCGTCCCGCGAACGGTAGAGAAACGCATCCTCGTGGTGCTTTTGCAGTTCGAGGGGGCGATTGTAATAGACGTATTCGCGGGGCCCCGCCACCGTCATCAACAATTCCCCATCATCCAGGATGGAAATGTCGGGCTTATAATAATTGATCCCGCCGAACGGAATTCGCTCCGCCTCCAACTCGCTCGCGCCGATCTGTACGGGGTTGATTACCACGATCGGTTCGTTGGTGATGATCGCAGCCATATTTTAGCCTCCTCTCTCTGCGGGAGAGTAAGAGAGACTGAGTAGCGGAGTCAATCGGCGGCGCACTGACGCCGATGCCCACTCCAGGTTGGGCGACCTCTGCACGCTACACTCCCGGGCAGGTCTGGAGCCCGGTTTCCGTGTCGCGAACCGACGTCAATCCCCGGCCGCTAAACCCCTTGACCCCAAGCAACGGACTGATCGGTTGCTCTTCCCGTGACGAAGAAATGATCCTGGCGACTGCGTCGGAACCCTATCAGGAGCTTTTCCAGGGTATCTATCACTGTATCTATTCCGACTTCCGTCCACGTAACCTGTCCCGCCAGAAAAGCGATTTCTTACCGATTTCAGCAAAATGATTTTGTCGTACCTCTCTGTCAGTTATGTTGACGATCGATGATGCCTCAAATCCTCAAGCTCTTTTCGTAAAGGCGCCCAGTACGCCCGGTCGGCCTTGCGTTCTGCCCACTCCTCCTCCTGCAGGGCCTGCTCCAGATCGTCTATCTCGCCATCCTGTAGCAATGAGAGAAGTGAGCGTTCAGGCATCAACGCCTGGGATAATTCGGGATGCCGGGCATGCAATTCCCACAGCATCTCGGGGGTTCGCGATTCGAGCAGCCAGAACTGGATCAGATCCTCGTCCGCCGCGGACGCTCTCTCCTCGTAGTCGGCTTCGATCAGTCTTCGCATCATGGGCCAGTCTTTGTCACGCTGTGTCTTTTTTGCCTGTACCAGATCCGGGAGGGAAATCACTTCGATACGTTCTCCGTCGAGTTCCAGCGTACTTCGACGCGCCCACAGGTCCTCGAAACGGTCTACCCCGCGAAGCACCGACATGACATCCAGCCTGATGCCGTCCGCATCCGGGTGTCGACAACGAAAATGGACCGCGTGACCCCGCTGCAGATAATCAATGTTGAACGGAGGAACGGCGATGATTTCGGCCTGCAACTCATCCAGTGCTGCCTGCAGCCTTTGCAGGTTCGCCCCCTCGGCCAGCAAAACAATATCGGTATCGCGACTGAATTCAGCTGCGCCGTATAAGACGCAGGCCTGACCGCCCATCAGGAGCGCGCGAACGTCCTGCGTAAATAAAGTTGAAAGGACTTTGCGAATCGGGTTCTGGATCAAGGGAGCCTCCCGTGCTCAGGTAAAACGACCACAGCTTCGAACTCTCCCGCCAGCGCCCCTCAGGCCCCAACCGGTACCAGTCCAACCATTCCGCGTCGATCATCGACTCCGGACGGTAATACCTTGCTGATCGCACGCCGCTCATACCGGAATATCCTACCCACCTTGTCACACGCCACCAAGATTCTTTTCATCTTCTGAGAATGTCGAGGAGGACGCAAAAGCAGCTTCCTGGTACTTCAGGTTTCACAATCCGAGAGCGCTTGTGGTGAAGACCTATGACCTTCAGCAACGAGTTTACTAATGTTTTCGCCCGTCAAAGCCGCGAATAGGGAAAGTCGGGTTAGCACTTTGAGATTCCTCATGCTCGCTCCCCAGGGAGTCCTGCCTGTTTTTCACGAGTTGCGCTCCAGGCCCGAGTGGACACGTAGAATGGTATCCAGAACAGAGTCCAGGTTCTGGCCCACATCTTCTGCGAGGAATCGAAGCACGAAATATCCGTTCTCCTGCAGCATGGCATCTTTCCGTCGGTCCCGGCGGTAGGCGTCCAGACTGTTCAGATGCTGGGGCCCGTCCAATTCAATCGCCATGCCGGACTCTTTGCAGAGCAGGTCGACCTCCATGGTTCCGGCCCCGTCGAAGGGGATCGGCAACACAACATTGAGGCGAAACCTACCGGCCACCGCAGGAAGGGTCTCGAGTCTCTTGAAGAGAAACTTCTCGGTTGCGGATCTTGCACGGTCCGCCCCGGTCGCCTGCGGATCGAATGGCCGGGCTGCGTGCACGAATAGATCGGCAAGCGGTGTATCGACGCCGTCCCGAATCAGCCGTTTGATCGATGCCGAGTAGTCTCTTTTCCATGACGAGTCCATCGGTAGCGGGACGTCGGCCGGCCACCCCGGCACTGCACTTGCCGGCAGATGAATGGTGTATCCAATCGCCTCATACCCTTTGCACCGTCGATCAAACATCCGGGCCAGCATCGGCTCGTTAAGATCCGCGTAGTCATAGATTTGCACATCCTTTTTCGAATCGTGAATACGGTGCAGTCGTCCGGCGTACTGTGCGATCGTTCCTCTCCAGGACACCGGCATGGTCAGAAACAAAGTATCCAATCGAGAATCATCAAAGCCTTCTCCAATGTATTTCCCGGTAGCAAGAATTACTCGCTTTTCGTCCCGCAGGCTTGAGCTTGCCTTTGACATTTCATCCCTCAACCTCTTCTTGCCCATTCCGCCTTTCAGTACAATCAAGTGTTGGGCCTGAGGCTTCAGAAGCGTTGCCAACGCGTGGAGATGTTCTGCTCTTTCCGTCAACACAAGCGGCGACCGATCTTTTTCCATTGCACGAACTACATCGTCGCAGATCATGCGGTTTCGGTGAGGGTCTGCAATCATCGCATCGCACAGCCCTTTGAAATGCATTCGCTGATCCGATTCGTTGACTTCATCGGCCCGAAACGATGTCGGCCGGACGACGACCGTATGACTAAACGGGCGAAGTCGAGCCTGCTCTTTTGCATCCACTCGATAGCGAATGGGTCCGCATTGCATCGTAACGATTGGATGGTGGCCATCCTTGCGAGTCACCGTTGCCGAGAGGCCCAGAAGATATTTCGCTTTGGTCCTTCTTGCGATCTGTTCGAAACTGGCTGCGGGAAGGTGGTGACACTCGTCTACTACCAGATGCCCGTAATCCGCCACCCGGTCATTTACGACTCCCTTTCGCACGAGACTCTGTATCAAGGCAACGTCTACCCGCCCGAGTGCCTTCTTGAAACCGCCGCCAATGCGACCGATTTCTGCATCCTCGATGCTCAGAAACGTTGCCAATCGCGCAACCCACTGCTCCATCAATTGTTGACGATGGACAAGAACAAGCGTATTCACGCCACGCAATGCAATCATGTATGCGGCGACTACCGTCTTGCCGAACGCGGTGGTTGCGGAGAGCACTCCCGCATCGTGCCCACTCAACGCATCTACGGAAGCCTTCTGATTCGGCCGCAGTTCTCCACCGAACTCAATCTCAAGGGGCTCGCCGGCGAATCGCTCATCTCTGCATGCCGGCTCGATATTTAGGGATGTAAACAGAATGCGGAGGTCTTCGAGACACCCTCGGGGGAGGCAGAGATGCTCCTTGTACTCTTCCGAGCAGGAAATGATCCTGGGCTTGCCGTAGGTGGGAAGGCGCATGGCCTGGGCTTTGTAGAATTCGGGATTCTGAAAGGCTGCCAAACGGATCAGCCGATTTCGAAGACCTGGCGACAAGTCTTTTTTCGCAACGTAGATTCCATCACTGAGAATGAGTTCGACTTTCGAGGGTAGCGGTCCTGAAAGCGGTTGGGCTTTTGTATTCCTGGAAGGCGGCGCTCTCCACGGTGAAAGATCTAAATCGTCGCTTTCAGGAAAATCAACCGCGACAATCCGCCCCTTTGCGGATGCCTGTGTGGTCAAATTTTCGACTTCAGCTCGAGTGGTCTTACGGATGCTGAACAATCGGGCCCATTGGTCGCCCGGTTCGCCAAGTGATTCGTCGATGAAAACGCTGTTTCCCATCTCGCGCGGCTGCTTCTGAAGGGGTAGGGCGATCAGGTTTCCGAAACCTCCTCTGGGCAGCGTGTCCTGATTCGGGAAAAACCGATCGTAGGAATCGAGTCCGAGTTCCGGTCGACGCTCCATGGTTTCCGTCAGCAGATGTGCCCCAAGTCTCCTGGCCAATACGGCAGGTATGGCGTCGTCGAAGAAGATCCACACGTGCCCTCCCTGGCCTGATCTTGAGCGCTCCAAATATGCCGGTACGCCCAGATCAGCGCACGTGTTCATCACGGCAGTGACATCCTCCTTCCAATGCCTCTTGTCGAAGTCCACTGCGAGAAAGAAGCAGGACTCGTCCAGGAGCATGGGATAGACACCCATGACGAACTCCTTTCCTTCTTCGTCCTGACCCTTCAGATGATTCCTGATCGCCGTGTCGCTTACCGGCAGAAACTTCTGATTCGGACACAGGGAGCATTTGACCCTGGGCTTTTCGCACACGCCACGCACCCACTCATTTCCGCAGGCCGGCTGATATCCGCTCTTTCCGGATTTTCGGCTTTCGAAACGGCGCGGGTAAACGTCTTCGCGCCCTCGGAAAAGCGATCTGAAAAGAGAAATTTTTTCCTCGGGTGATGCGTACTCGTTCATGGTTGTAATCCCGCAGAGACGCGAACGTGTCTCGTGACATTCGTGATTTCAGTACGGAAAAATGCTCACCACGCTACACTGCTGTAAAACGTTCGAACGTGGAGGGAAAACGTCGCGAGCACGCTACAGACGATCAGGAACAAAATTCGACTGTTGGTGTTCGAACTTCCGAAGTCAAGGACTGGGGCAACTCATTCATGCCTCACTTAAGGTTCCTCGATCTGGACTGGCACCCTCGACATCTGCGGTCGAATATCATGCTGTAGACCTCAAAATGAGATCTTCATTCTTGCATTGTCACTAATTATGCAATTCTGACCTAGATTTTTCGATCCAAATGACATCCCGTGCCTGCCCTGCGAAGAGTTTCTCGGCAAGTTGGCCCCGGGGAAGGAACTGCCGGGACGAGTGTAAAGCTCATCCTTCACGCCCCAGTAACTCGACAAGCACAACCAGCTCCTTCCGTTTTTGCCGAAACAACTTGCGATCCGAGTCACGGGTATCGGCCACGGTCTTGATGATCTCGTCCAGCGTCTGTTGATGCGTTTCGCCGGCCTTCCCTCGTTTTTCGATCCGCTCCCGCGCCATTTTCAACAGCATGTAGTCCTCGATGCCCATTCGCGTGTATCGCCACCGGCGGCTCGGTACGACTTTCTCGGCGGTCTGCACATCGGGCGGCGGATCCGGGTAGCGCGGCGGCCCGATGGGATAGACCATCGGCCAATATACATTGTGGATGGACTCATCTTCCCAGATCGGCGAATTGCCGTTGTTGTGCAGCATGTTCCAGAAGTGCACGCCGGTCGCGTCGTGCAGGAAGGCGGTCCAGTGCAGGTAGCGGAAGAACCCGAGCGGGTCCCGTTCCTTGCCAGAGCCGAAAGCCGCGTCCGCCGCGCCGTAGATGTGAAGCTCCCGTCCGCCCGACGAAAGAATCGGATAGCCGTCCGGCGCGTTGTCGTATCCGACTCGAATCCCATGATGGTTGAAGACATTCATGCCGGCATCCACCAGGTGCGCGATCGAGGCCGCGTCCGCCTGCGGCATGGTCATCTTCATCCGCACCTTGGGATCCACGCTGTGTACCAGCTCACACGTCTGCCCCACTTTTTCGGACATCGTTTCGTCGAAGATCATGATCATGAATTCGTCGTAATCCCGGCCGCCGGCCTTGAATCGGTCGATGATACCGCCGATCCATTCGCGGAAGATCGCTTTGAATTCGTCGTCCATCCAGGTCACATCGCCGAACCAGTCGTAGGTCGGCAATTCGATGTGCTGGTTGAAAGCGATGAAAATGCTCAGTTGCGGGAAGTCCTTGTGGAACGCGATGAACTTGTCCAGGTCGGTGGTATCCAGTTCGACGGGGCGAATGACTTCACCTTGTTCATTTTTTTTTGGTTGCGGCCAGACACCGCCTCCCGCGCCGATGGTTATCCGGTTCGCGAGCATCTCCTCGCGAACGGGTACCGCCATGGCGAATTCGCCGTTGTTCAGGTCCGACCAGTTGCCGGTTGCCAGCGGGGTTTCCAGGGAAAGTGTAACGTCGTGAACGACAACCGAAAGCGGAACCTTGTGGACGGTATCGCCGACCCCCACGGAGACTTCGTACTTGTACCGGCCGGCCCGGGCTCCCCCGCTTTCCACTTCCAGCCACACCAGCACGGATTCCCCCGACGGGATCACCCGGGGCGAATCCGTCAGAAGCAGTGCGTCCGGGAAGATCTGGGCGTTTGTCGTGACGAAGAATCTTGCCACCCGTGGCGTGATGGCCGGACCTCCCTCGTGCTCTCCAAGCACTTTAATCTTCAGGGACTGTTCGTCTTCCGTGAGGTTGGCGACGCCGAGCGCGGTTGCTTCCAGCGCGTTGATCACCGTATGGACGGATGCTCCCTTCGGCGAATTGATCGTCGTCGGCATGGACAGCATGGTGAACCTGTCGTCAGGCGCCGTCTCCCAGACCAGTGTCTCCGCGCCGTACACCTGCCGCGCACGGCCGCGGTGGTTCTCCGTAACCTCGGCGCGAATCTCGGCGAGCATGTCCGATTCCGTGACGGCGCGCTGCTTGGCCGCGGACAGTTCCTTCCGTTGCGCTTCCGCCTGCTCCGCGGGCCAGGCTTCTACATGTTGCAGCACGGGCCCCGTCATATCCCTCAGCAGATTCACCGCCCGGGTGCCGCCGGATAGAGTTCCCTGGAGTCCTTTCGCCCCGGTTCCGGGAACCGCGGCGAGAACAGGCAGCGCGGATTTGGAATCCGCCGGGACTCGGCCGTGGATCTCGATCTCGTCTACGAAGACAAAGTAAAAAGGCGGCGGCGCCTTGGACGCCAAGGCAACGTAACGGGCCCGGAATCCGTTCAATGGCAGCCTGATCTGCACGCCGGTCCGATCGTTTCCGGCCTCCCCGGCGGGCGGCGCGACATGCTCGGCGGCCGGAATATAATGCTTGTCATCCAGGCTCACGAAGACGCGTACGCCTATCTCGACAACGCCGGCCCCGCCCCCGCCGCAGGTATTGAAAACCAGTTCCTCAAGGGTCGCTTCTTCGCCGAGGTCGAACTGAATGACTACCGGCACATCCACGCCCGCGGCCCATCCCACCGTCGACTTGTTCATCCACATGCCGCCCGTGTATTTCGTCACACCGTCGGTGAGGTGGATCAGGTCGTTCTCCGGGTCGAGACTGTCGTAATATTCCGGGATTGGCCAGTAGTCGTACGGGCGATCGAGGACGAGGTTTTTCGTTTCACCGGCGAATGTCGGCGAACTTGCCACAAGGCACAGCAATGCGAATTTCTGAATGGTGCGATAAAGCATGAATTCAATCCAGTTTGAGCGCTAGAATCGTGATCAAAGCGGTAGCACAGACCCGGTTCATCGTACAGTCCGCAGTTGAATCGACTGCAATCGATAGCAATCGACCGCAATCGACGGCTATCGATTCAGCGTCGGCATCACCGAACCGCGAGGTATTTTCACAGCAAAACCACCCCGCCCTCCCGCGCGGAGCGGTTTCCGGCCTCCACGATACGCATCGAAGCCACCGCATCGTGCAGCGCCGGGCACGGATCCAGATCCTCGCGCACCATCCGGACGAAATGCTCCCACTCTTCGTCGAACCCTTTCCACGGTGAGCGTTCCAGCACTTCCTCCTCGCCGCCGACCGGGCGAAACACCGTTTCCGCTTCTTCTTCTCCGCCCTCGGTCACCGGGGCTGATCGGACGCCGACGTACCCCTCGGGACCGATGGCCTCCTTGGTGACTCGCGCCGCGGGATAGCTATATCCCCAGCCGGCTTCGTACAACCCGCGGGAGCCGTCATCGAACTCGATTTGATACGCTTCCCAGTCGAAGCACCCTTCCGGAACGTCCGGATGCGTTCTGGCTCCGACGCCCTGCACCCGAACCGCTTCGGCGCCGGAATACCAACGCATGAGATCGACGTAGTGCGAACCGCAATCGATTCCCGGCGACGTTTCGCAGATGAACGATTGCAGAGCGCGTTCCCAGTAGAACGGCTGTTCCCGCTCATACCGCTCGAAGCTGATCATGCGAAACACGAAGGGGCGGCCGATCCGGCCCGCATGTATCACCTCGCCCATCTTCTGGAAACAACGCGTGTGGCGCAGCAGGAATCCGACGAACAACTTCCGGCCCGTCCGCTTTGCCGCCGCGACCATCTCTTCCGCCGTGGCGCTGTCGTGGCTGATGGGCTTTTCGGTAAAGACATGCTTCCCCGCTTCCATGGCATCGATTGCGATGCGGCAGTGTTGTCGGGGAGGCGTGAAAATGGCGATCGCGTCAATGTCGTCTCGATCCAAGACCTCACGATAGTCTTCGTATGCTTCGCCGCCCCCGAAACGCGGCGAAAACTCTTCTGCCCGGGATCGGTCGCGATCCACGAACGCGGTAATGCAAAGGTCTTCCGAGGCCGCCATAACCGGCACGTGTCCGTATCCGGCAACCGTGCCGCATCCGATTACGGCGACGCGTAATGCTTCCGGTTGTTTGTTGGCGTTCATTGTGACCTGGTTCCGGGTGTCAGTGCGGCCATTCATGTATCCTAATCTCAATCCTAGTCTCAATCCTAATCGATAAAGATTGAGATTAGGATCTTTGAATCAAATGAACTCAGAATTTGCTTACCAGCCCCAACCTCTCCATGATATCGCTCGGCGATGTGCCGGCCAGTTCCAGCTTCTCGGCCAGGTGACGCGTCACCTGCCGGATATCTTCTGCCGTGAATTCGTGCCCGTCCGACCCCTTCACGCCCCGGCGCGCGGAGATCCGTTTATCATTGAATTCGAACTCGCTGCGCGCCTACGATGCATGCTGCGATCATCTCATGGAATGATCGCGTGTCGTCATCGAAACGCAACATGATACAGGACTTTAAGGGAATTCTCCCGGCAATTGCCAGCCCCTGCGACGAGGCGGACCGGTTTCTGGAGGATGCGTTCGCTGCGCTGGCAGAGACGTTGTATGCGCAGGGCGTTCATGGGCTTTACGTCTGCGGTTCTACCGGCGATACCCAGGGCATGCGCCCGGATGAGCGCAAGCGAGCCGTGGAAATAGCGGTTGAGATCTCGCGGAATCACAACGGAATGGTGATCGCGCATGTCGGTGCGGCCAACACGCGCGATTCGGTGGAACTGGCCGAGCACGCCGCCGTCGCCGGGGCCGATGCCGTATCCGGCATGCCTCCCGCCAACCGCACCCATGCCCAATTACTCGACTACTACGAAGACATCGCCCGCGCCGGCCAACTCCCCCTTTTCGTGTACTACATCCCCGGGCTCTCCGGGCACCGGTTTACGGTGGAGGAAATGGAGGCGCTCCTGGACATAGACGGTGTCGCAGGTTTCAAGATCAGCGATTGGGATCTTTTCTACATGACCCGTGTGCTTCGCGCCCGGCCGGAAGCCATCGTATTCAATGGGAACGATGAGTTCCTGCTGCCCGGGCTGCTCTACGGAGCCCGGGGAGGGATTGGAATGAATTACAATCTCTTTCCCCGGCTGTTCACGGGCATTTACGAGGCCTTCAACCGTAAGAATCTTCAGCGCGCCCAGGAACTGCAGCGCCTGTTCCTCGCCTATGCCGATGTCTTCTTCAGGTACGGTGGCATCAGACCTAATTTAGAGACGTTGATGCGGGACCTTGGCCTGGCGCCTTTTGTCTGGCGTCGACCCCGGCCCGAACGGGACGAAGAAACCAACCGTAGATTTCTCGCCGAAGTGAGACCCGCGATCGAGGCGATCGAAGCGGCGGTGGGCAAGAAGTCGACATGAGCAAAACACTCTCCATCGTGGCAGTCGGGGCCCACATGGACGACTGCTGGTTGGGCATGGGGGGCGTGGCGCTGAAAGCGGCCCGGGCCGGTCATCGGGTCACCATGGTGCAGGCCGTATCGCAGTACGGTGCCTGGCCGGTGGTAGCCGGACGTGAAGGCGAGATCAAGCAGCCGGTACAACAACTGGCTGACGATGCCGGCATTCGCCTGATTCTTCTGGGTCATGACTACCTGCGTCTGCAGAACAGCCCCGCGCTGGTGGATGAACTGGCCGGAGTGCTGGATGAACTGAAGCCGGACATCCTGTTCTGCCACTGGGAGGACGACAACAATCAGGACCACGTCGCGCTGGGCGAAGCATCACGTATCGCGGCCATTCACGGTGCCTGTTTCCTGTCTCACCCGCCCGGTTCGTATCACGTTCCCGCGGAGATCTACCGCTATCGGGTGGACTGCCAGGCCCGGAACTTCGCGCCCGATGTCTTCTCTGATGTCAGTGATGTGCTGTACGATCTGTTGAAATCTTGCGCGCTGTTTGACCGGATCTATGCCAGGCACATCCCGTCCGCGGTTCGGCACTTCTCGGTTGTCGATCACTTGCAGGAGGATCGTGAGGTCGAATTGTCCTGGCACACGGAGCAGAAATTCGCGTCCTGTCTCCTCTACGGATATGAGTGCGGCGCCCGTTTCGCCGAGGGATTCCGGGTTTACAAGACCGCCACGGCGGACTCGAGCTTGCTTGGGTCACTTTGATTTTCAGATCAAACCAAAATCCAAAACCTAGTCTAAAACCAGTATCTCCCGGCCCCAGGTTCCGACAAGGTTGATGACTATGCAAAAAGTACTCTACGTCGGTGATATCAATGTGGACGTGATGATGGGTGGATTGGCTTCCTTTCCCGTCGCGGATAAGGAGATTACCTGCGAATCCTTTGACGTCGTCATGGGGAGTTCCGCGGTTATTGCAGCCTGTGCCTACGCGGCGCTCGGCGGGAACACCGCTGTTTGCGGACTGGCCGGTCTGGATGATCACGGTGACTTTATGATGAAAGGTTTGCAGGAAGCCGGTATCGACATCTCTCTTGTTCAACGAACCGCGGAAGTCGGAACCGGGGTCACCGTCAATCTGATTCAAGATCGAATCCGCACCCAGGTGACCTATCCGGGCACCATCGAGGCCTTTGACGGAGCGGGATTGGATCGATCCGCTCTCGCCGATGTGGACCACGTCCACTTTGCCGGTCCGTACCTGCAGACCCGGTTTCGACCCCGGGTGACGTACGTACTGGAAATCGCGAAAGATCTTGGTGCATCCACCTCGCTCGATCCCCAGTGGGACCCCACCGGGAGATGGGAATTTATGGATGAGTGGCTGCCCTTGCTTTCCTACTTGTTTGTGAACGAAGATGAAGCGATGTCCATCACGGGGAGCGAATCCGCGGCACAAGCCTGTCGATCACTGGGTGAGCGCACGGCGTGTCCGGTGGTGAAGACGGGGAAGGATGGCGCCCTGGTGTTGGATGATGACAGGATCGAATCGCGACCGCCCATTGACGTGGAGGTTGTCGATACCACCGGAGCGGGAGACAATTTCGATGCGGGATTCCTGTTTGCGGTTTTGGAAAAGAAAATGAACCGGGTAGAAGCATGTGAATTCGGGAATGCCGTCGCTTCGCGGAGTTGCGCCTTCGTAGGCGGGACGAACGCCGGGTCCACCTATCAGGATGTCATGAACCTCATGGAGACGAGCCGGTGAATGCGTTTGAGCGGTTGTTGGCATTGCCCCCGGAAGAGAAACAGGTAAAAGGCGTAGAGTTTATACCCGGCGAAATCGCGCAGCAGCCCGATACCTGGGCAAAGGCGGTAGACCTTCTTCGAGCGGACCGGGAAGAAATCAAGGACTTTATGACGCGTTCCGGTCTTACCGGGGAAGCGGAGTCGACCCTGATCTTGACCGGCGCGGGAACATCGGAATTCGTCGGGAATTCGATCGTGAACGTACTCAGAAAGCGCTTGCGCCGTGAAGTGATCTCCGTACCGACGACGCACCTCGTCACGCATGCCTCTTCCATCCTGGTTCCCGGTAACGACTACACGGTTCTTTCTTTCGCCCGCTCCGGAAACTCCCCTGAATCGATCGCAACCTATGAGCGCATCAAGCAAATCGCGCCACACACCGAGCAGATGGTGATTACCTGCAACAAGAACGGGGCGCTGGCCAGGGCCGCGGACCTGGATGGTTCGGCTCATTGCATCCTCCTTCCCGAGGAAACGAATGACCGCGCCCTGGCAATGACGAGTTCGTTTTCGACCATGTCCCTTTGCGGGATCGGGTTGTCATTTATGGACGATCTGGATGGGTTTGCCTCTCTGTCGGTACGGTTGGGCGAGGCGGCGAACCGGGTCATTTCATCCTATGGCGACTTGATTTCCGACTACGCCGACCGGCCCTTTACACGGGCCTGCTTCCTGGGTTCGAACTCGCTTTTCGGCGCCATGCAGGAGTGCCACCTGAAAATGCAGGAAATGACGGAGGGGAAGGTGGCGTGCCGATTCGACTCTTTCCTCGGCCTCCGGCATGGCCCCCAGGTCTTTGTGGACGACGCGTGCGTCGTGCCGGCATCCCTGGCTACGGATCCGCTCGTCCGGAAATACGAATTGGATATGCTGCGTGAACTAAAATCCAAGGGGCAGGGATGCGGGACGCTGGTCATCTGTGACCGGGCGAGTCGGGAGATTCAGGACGTTGCAACCGATGTCGTCGAGCTATTCCCGAATTCCGAACCCGTCGATGACGACTTTCGCGTGATGACGGATGTGGTCGTGGGGCAGATTCTGGCGACGCTGAAATCATTGAACCTGGGACTGAAACCGGATACCCCGAGCGAGAGCGGCACCATCAACCGGGTCGTCCGGGGCGTAGTGATCTACGACACGTAAACGGGAAAATCAGACATGCCGATCGGCACGCAGAAGGATTCAGATTTCTTGAAGGGAATCGTTGCCGCTCAGAAGGCGGGGAAAGCGGAAGGCGTCTATTCTATTTGCTCCGCGAATCGATTTGTGCTCGAGGCGGCTGTTCGCCAGGCGGAGAAGGACGGAAGCCACGTGCTGATCGAGGCGACCTCGAACCAGGTCAACCAATTCGGCGGCTATACGAACATGACCCCCGCGACGTTTCTCGCGTATGTAAGAGACATCGCCCGCGACATGAAGTTTCCTTTCGAACGGGTTGTGCTCGGCGGCGATCATTTGGGGCCGAACGCCTGGCGGAACGAGAGTGCTGCACGTGCGATGGCCAAGTCGAGAGACCTCGTGAAAGCGTTTGTGCTTGCCGGATTTACCAAGATTCATCTGGATGCCAGCATGCGCTGTGCGGACGATCCGGGCGACGAGCATACGCCGTTGCCCGACGAATTGATCGCGGAGCGTTCCGCGGATCTTTGCGCCGCCGCAGAGGCGGCCCTTGCCGAAGCAGGTGGGAAGGCACAATCGCCCGTTTATGTGATCGGAACCGAAGTTCCTCCTCCGGGAGGCGCACAGGAGGAACTCGTTACCCTCCAGCCGACAAGTGTCGAAGATGTTGAGCGCACGATCGAGGTAACCAGGCGCGCGTTCTCGAGCCGGGGACTCGAATCGGCCTGGGATCGGGTCGTGGCTGTCGTTGTCCAACCGGGGGTGGAGTTCGGGAATGAGTCGGTCATCGAGTATGACCGGGCCAAAGCGCGCGAGTTGAAGGGGCAGATCGAGAACTATGAGAACCTCGTGTATGAAGCTCACTCCACGGATTATCAGACAAAGCATTCCCTGAAGGAGATGGTGGAGGATCACTTCGCGATTTTGAAGGTCGGCCCCTGGCTTACCTATGCCTTCCGGGAAGCCCTGTTTGCCCTCGCGCGGATCGAGAGCGAGTGGTTGTCACAGAAGCAGAATATCAAGCAGTCGAATCTTCCATCCGTCCTCGACGGCGTGATGGTCGCGAATCCCGAGCACTGGAAAAATCACTACCATGGAACGGAAGCAGAGATTGCTCACGCGCGGAAATACGGATTCAGCGACCGTTCCCGGTACTACTGGCCTCATCCCGAAGTGCAGGAGGCCGTTTCGCGGCTTCTTACGAACCTTTCGTCCGGGCCGCTTCCCCCGGGTTTGCTCAGCCAGTATCTGCCTCGGCAGTATGAGGAGGTTCGGGAACGACGCAGTAAGAATACCCCGCGGGCGTTGATCCATGACAAGATCATGGAGGTCACCGGGCAGTATGCGTATGCGTGTGGAGAGGGATCGCATGTTGCATGCGGTGAACTTCGGGAAAATTTTTAGCCGCGAAAAAGCGCAAAATTTGCAAAGCTGTTTTTCAACCACTAATCTTCACTAATGAATTTCATTCCAAAATTAGTGAAGATTAGTGAGGATTAGTGGTTTCATCTGGTTGCAGCTTTGGCGCCTTGGGTCATGAAGGAAAGGGAAAGGTCGGTAATGCCGGACAAAATCGATGCGAACACGTTACAGCAAGCGGACTAAACTTCCTCAGACGGTGGAAATCCAGATCGAGAGTCCACGCCAATGGGTAGGCGTTCAGCTGACGGGTGAACGGGTGAAGTTAGGGTCTCCGGCCGACTACAAGCCATGCGTGGCAAAGCTGCCCGATGAACGGTTGATTCTTACCGCTTTTGCCCCTGGCTCCTTTGAGGCCGGCCCGAACCTGAAGCAGCGAGAGGAAATCCTGCTTTTCCGGTCGCAAGACGGGGGCCGGACCTGGTCCAACGCGGAGAATCTGACCATATCCCGGGGCCTTCTCGGGCGGGAACCCTATTTCACGATACTATCGGACGGGACGGTATTGATGACGGTGCACTTTCTCATCAACGACGTGCGCAACGACACCGGCTATTGCCGGAGTTTCGTTCATCGCTCGGCGGACGGTGGAGAGACATGGGAGACGACCGCCGTGGAGGCGCCCGGCATGAAGCCCGGTGAGTCGTCGTGCACCACCCGCAACGTGCTCGAACTCAAAGATGGCTCACTCCTGGTGGGCGTGTCTGCGCCGGGGACCGATCGTAACATCATCTGGCGAAGCCGGGACGGGGGGAAAACGTGGGACGAGACCTACCCGTCCACGATCGAAGGAATCGACGACGACTACCCCTACGGATTCTTCGGCGAGGGACACTGGTGGCAGGCCGCTTCCGGGAAAATCTATCTGGCTCAACGTCTCGACGGAAAATATTGTACAGAGAAGTTCGGAGACGATGCGGGTTTGATTGCAGAAGACTCCGATCAGTACGATCGGCTGGTTGTTTTCGAGACCACCGACCTGGGGCGCACGTTGTCGCCGGTCTCCATCCTGGGCGAACTCGGTAACATGTATCCGTCCATTCTTCGGCTCCAGGACGGACGGCTCCTTTTTACCTTCACTGTTCGAACAGGACGAACGCCGCTGGGTATCCGCTCCGTCCTCGGGGAAGAGACACACGATGGATTCCATTTCGACTGCGCTCACGACCGGTTCCTCCTCGACCCCCAGACCGCGCCGGACGTGACCAGCGGGGGCGGCTTCGGCCCGACTGTCCAACTCGACGACGGGACGCTCGTCACAAGCTACAGCTGGCGCGACGCCGGGCACGTGACACATCTCGAAGTGATGCGGTGGCATGTGCCGGCGGGCTGACGGCGCGGCGATTTCTTACCACGGAGGACACCGTGAACGGAAAGACCTATACCAACGATCCGGACTACTGAAGCCCTGGCTCCTTCCTCGGAATGTACGCCCCACCAACGTAGCGCGGAGTTTCCACCCAGGGCGGACCTGCATTCGGCATGGCAGTCCGCAGTGGGGTTTGGCCATTTCGCCTGCTCTTGCACGGACTCTCCTCTTGCCTACCGCATGGCTCCACTTCCTTCTCTTCCCTGGCTCAGGGGCAGGTCTATACGACAAGCCCTGCCCTACCAGCACACCAAAGCTACCTAGATTGCGCGGTCTGATATGGCTGAATGGCTTGCGAAACGGCCAATCCCCAGAGCGGACTTTCCGCCAAGGGCGGACCTGCCTTTGGCATGGCAGTCCGAAGTGGACTTCTCACTCCTCCAGATAAAGCTTCAAACGCTCTCCGTAGTACGCGGGAATGATTCGCCTCGCCGAAACCCGGGTCGGTGACTCGCTGATGTATCGCTCCCACATCAAGCGGTAATCGCTCTTCACGATCTCCCGTCCGAAGGCTGCGGACTTGTCTCCCCCGTAGAGGTGGCCGCAATAAGGATAGAGCATCTTGTCCGCGAATGCTTTGTCGTTGCGAATGAGGCGGAACGTATATGACCACCGCGAAAAATTTGCCCTGCCGCCGCGCCGGGTCCTGCTCGAAATCAGCTGGAGGGCGAAGCTTCAGCTGAGCAGGGGGCTTGAATCAACCCACTTGGATAGGTTCAGTGCATCGCTCCTCTGCTGTCCGGGTCTGCTTCAATCCAACCGATCGGCTCAGCTGAAGCGTCGCCCTCCATGGGTAGCAATGGGCGGTACCATCGGTGATGAACCATGCGCGATCCCGGGATCCTCAGGTCGACAGATTCGACCACTGCGGACTAAAGTCCGCTGCACAGACGCGGAGTGCCATGCCGAAGGCAGGTCCGCCCAAGGCGGAAACTCCGCGCTACGTTTTCGCTGCGAATTACGGAATCGTCTCGACCAGTTCCACCAGCTCCTGCCGTTTCTGCCGGAACAGATCCCGGTCGTCGGAGCGGTTGACGAGGACGGTCATGACGAGGTCGTCGAGCTGGGTCTGGTAGACCGCGCCGCCGCCGCCCAGGGCGTCGATCTTCTGCTGCGCCAGGTCGAGGAGCATGTAGTCCTCGATGCCCATCCGGACGTACTCCCAGCGACGGCTTGGAATCGCCGCCTCGGACGTAGAGATGCCCGGCGGAAGTGCGGGGTAGGCGATCCCGTTCGGATAGACCATCGGAAAGTAATGCTGCGACTGGTTGTCCGGTCCCCAGATCGGCGCGCCGCCGTTATTGTGGATCATGTTCCAGAAATGCACTCCGACGGCGCCGTGGTGATAGGCCGTCCAGTGCATGTACCGGAAGAACTCGAGCGGATCCCGCTCTCGTCCGCCGCCGAACTTCGCGTCGGCTGCGCCATAGAGCCAAAGCTCCCGCCCGCCGGAACGCAGGGTCGGGTACCCGCTCGGGGCATTGTTGTACTCAAGCAGAGTCGCGTGATGGTTGAAGATATCCATGCCCGCGGCCACGAAGGGGGCTATCGAGCCGGTCGATGCATGCGGGATGGTGCAGTTGACCCGGACGTTTGGATCGATGCTCTTGATGAGGGAGCAGAGCTGCGCCACTTCGTTCGCCAGCGACTCATCGAACATCTGGAAATACCACTCGTTGTAGCCCCGGCCTTGCGCGGTCACGTGCCCCACGAAGTTCGTGAGCCACTCGCCGAAGATGTCCTGGAACTCCTGGCTCATCCAGTCCGCCGGCCCGAACCAGTCGTGGTGAGGGCGGCTGGAGTGCGGATCGAACGGGTAGAACCAGCTCACCTGGTCGAAGGCGCTGTGGAATGCGAGGTACTGGTCGAGTTTTGTAAAGTCGCTCTGCACCGGACGGATCACATCGCCCATCCCGTCCTTCAGCGGAAGTGCCTGCGCGCTCGCGGCGCCCATCGTCATGCGGTGGTCCAGCATGGAGTCCCGCACGGCGGCGGCGCCGAAAAAGGTGCCCTCATTCAGGTCGGACCAGTTGCCGGTCGAAATCGGCGTCGTGGTGGTCAAGGTCACATTGTGGACCTGCACACAGAATGGGATCATGTGCACGTCGCTTCCGATCGTCACGGTGGCGGTAAATTCATGAGTTCCCGGCGTCGCACCGGTCGATTCGGCGAGCAGCCAGATGATTCTCGATTCGCCGGATGGAATCGAGAACGAACCGTCCGTAAGCAGCAGGGGGTCCGGCGTGTAGCGCGCGTAGGTGGACGGGACGAAGTGTGCCACCCGGGGCGTGATCTGCGGCGCGCCCGCGCCGCCGCCGGAGACCACAACCGAGAGTGACTGCGCCGAACTCGTCAGGTTCGCCGCTCCCAGCGCTGTTGCCTCCAGGGCGTTGACCACCGTGTGGATCGTCGCGGTCTGTGGCGGGCTCAGCACCGCCGGATACGACAGCATCGTGAAGTCTTCGTCCGGAACGACTTCCCACACCAATGAATTGCCGCCGTACACCTGGGCCGCTCGAACCCGGTGATTCTCGGTCATCTCCAGGCGCAGCACGTCGAAAGTCTGGTATTCATCGAAGACGCGGTTGCGGAAGCTGTCCATGTCGTTCGCCTGATCGCTCGCCTGGGGTTCCGGCCAGACGGGAAGATGGTTGTCGATCGATGCGAACAGATCCTCGAGGTACAGGGACGCACGCAGACCGCCCTGCAGCACCTGTTGCAGTTCCTGCGCGGTGCTGCCGGTGATCGAGAAGCCGGTTGGAAGATTCGCGCCGGGGTCCGGGGGAATGGAACCGAAAAGCTCCATCTCGTCGACGAAAATGAATGTAATGGGCTCAACAGGCATGGGCACGATGGCAACGTGCCGCGCGAGCGTATTGTTCAGTGGAACCTGCAGGATGATTCCATAGCGAGCCGTCGGCAAGGGGTCGGGAGGGGGCGGGGCAACATACTCGCCCGCGTAAGTAAAGCTCTGCCCATCCAGGCTGGTGAATACGCGGATTCCCACCTCCCATACGCCGGCGCCCCCGCCGCCGGCGGAGTAGAATTTCAGGTTGGAGAGGCTTGCCAGATCGCCCAGATCGAACAGGATGACGGCCGGCACATTCACGCCCTCGCCCCAACCGACCGTGGACGGATTCACCCACATGTTCGCCCCGTAGAACGTCTGTCCGTCCGTCAGTTGCGTGATGTCTCCGGGGTCAACGGACTGGTAGTAGCCGGGGTTCGGCCAGTAGGTGTATGGCTCGCTGATAATGAGGTTGCCCGTCGTGTGATGCGGCTGTATCCCCGCTTGCAGCCGGTACCACCGCACTGTGTTCGCCTCGGCGGGATCGTGATACGACATGACGTTTCCGTCGCCGGTGATCACGGGACCAATATTGAACCAGAGATCGGAAACAGGATCGAGAGAACGCTGCAGGCGGTACTCTTCGTCCTCTTCACTCTCGAAATAGAGCCCGACGGTGTCGGGAACCGTCATCCGGGTGGCGGGTACGACAGGTGACTCGGCCTCGACTCGAATGTCATCTATGTCCGCCGGATCCGGCGAATAGGATCCGTTGTTGAACATGCCCCATTGCAGCGTCACTTCGTCCAGGTCCGCATTGTTGAGAATCGGAGATTTCGTGGACGTTTCGCTGCCTGTAGGACCGGTGATCGTCGCCCAGGTCTCGTTGTTGTCCATGTCGAACACGATCTTGGCCGTGACGTTTTCCTCGAAAAACGCGCCCTGGGCGAAATCGTAACCGGATGAGCCCCCGTTTGTGACATGACGGGGATCGAAGCTCCAGTTGCGCGTGCCATTGTCAAGATCGATGACAGTCAGGAACACACCGCCCACAAACGTGTCACCATTTGCGATGCCGGTGCTGGACCGAAACCCGACGGAGGACCAGTGAGCAGAATTACCGCCGTTCGATCCCGTGAGCGCGTGCATCTGAAAGGAAACCGAATGAACCCCGCTATTCGGGAGTGTCTGGCCGATGTTCTTGGTGTACAGATGTACCTTCCCCCAATCCGAGCAATGCGCACACACGGCCAGCCCGTCGGGATCCACATCCTGCGATGCGGAATTCCGGATGTTCACGTTGTACGCCCCCTGGGCGGTCCAAAGGTACGGACTCGCGGTTATGAAGGTCCCGTCGCTTCCCCCCTCGAAATCTTCGAAGAAAAGTGTTTGTCCCCGTGCGGCCGCGACTGCGAATACGGTGACCACGAACAGCAAGGCGCACGCCTTTTCAATCCGTCGACGATGTAAGATAGATTTTGCTTTAATGAGAAACACTCCATCCCAAGCGATCAAACCGCTCGAATATAGCAGACCGACAGAGTCTTGTCGATGAATCGCCGGAAAAGGAGCTGAAATCACCCGGCGTTGCGGATATCCCTTGACAGTCCATTCGTTCTTCAGCCCGCGGCGTGATGTACGCGGGCTACGAGTTCCTGGAACGGCTCGGCGCGGTCAGAAGAGATTCGCAAGGACCATCGACAAATGATTGCGCTGGACCGCTTCGCCGGGCTGGAGGAGATCGTCCCGGCGGTATTGTTCCTAGCGAGCGACCAGGCGAACTACATCACCGGGACCGCGATCGGCGTGGATGGCGGGATCTCCGGATTCAAGCCGTTGAAACATCCAGGGAATGAACAGGAATAGCCGTCTCCCGCCCTCCCCAACCGCTGGAGCCGGCGGTCCCCGCCGTGGATAGCTCTTCCCATGAAATGAATAGAGCAAGAAGAGGAGGTTGCACGGGCCACCCCAACCACCTGGAGGCGGCGGTCCCCGCCGTGGATAGCTCTTTCCATGAAATGAATGGAGCAAGAA
>Ga0315336_1002120_pt1 | contig 32343 bp, 33 predicted proteins | sample ASW5metaG_FD_204512 | JGI IMG/M metagenome (GOLD analysis project Ga0315336, IMG submission 204512) | Ammonia-oxidizing marine archaeal communities from Monterey Bay, California, United States - ASW #5 | ecosystem: Environmental > Aquatic > Marine > Intertidal zone | place: USA: California...
AGGTCAACAGGATCGGCGTCTCCAACTCTCCCAACTCGCGTACCTGGGTCACCCCCAGAAGCTTGCCGAAGCCGTTGCCCACGTACATGGCGGCTGGCACGCGTTCGTGATAGATGCTGCCCGGGTGGGGCCGGATCGCGGTTACACCCGTGTTGATGCGGTCGCCTTCGACGATGGTCACCTGCCCGACCAACACACCCTCGACGTCGGTGATGGCGTTCAGCGGGCCCGGAGGGAAGATTCCGACTTCGACGCCTAGGTCCCGAGCCCTGGGCCGATCGACCTCCTGACTCAGGGCGTTCGGAGCGAGGAGGAACAGTGCGAATGCCATGGTCAGTGCAGGATGTTTAGTCATGGGGCGACTCTCTCTGTGGAGCGGGCTGTTGCGGTGCCGGCGCAGTGCTTCTTCGATGATACGGCGATCGTCAGCGTACGGTATCGATGAGGAGCAGCCCCAGCAGAAGCGGCTGATAAAGTAGAGACCAGAGAAAAACCCGCCGGGCCCTAGTCCGCGACATTTCGGCTGCTGCCGCGACGGAAAAGCCGAGAGTGATCAGCCCCAACGTGAGGGCTCCCGCCAGGAAGATTTGGCCGGTGAGCCCCAGCAACGTGGGGAAGGCGCTGACCATCAACAGTGAAACGGAGTGGTAGACCATGTGCCTGCCGATTCGGACGCCCTTGGGGTCGGTCGGAGGGCTCAGGAAGAAGCCCACACGGGCGTAGTCCTCCCGAAGCAACCAGGCGAGTGCCAAGACGTGGGGGAGTTGCCAAAGGAACGCGATACAGAACAGTAGGATGCCCCCGAATTCCACGGTTCCCGTCGCGGCGCTCCATCCGATCAGCGCGGGAAAGGCTCCGGGTACGGCGCCCACGAGCGTCGCCAGATACGACCGGGTCTTGAGGGGCGTGTAGGCGAGGATGTATGCGGCCGCCGAAGCCGCGGTGAGCACGGACGGGAGCCAACCCACCATGAGCCCGAGATAGACCAGTCCCACCACAAGGAGCGCCCAACCGAACGCCAATGCCTCCCCGGGCCGTAACCGGCCCGACGGCAGGGGCCGCGTGCGCGTGCGGGTCATCAGAGCGTCTACGTCTCGCTCGACGTACTGGTTCAGAGCGAGTGCGCCGGCCGTCCCGAGGGCCACGCCGACGATGGTATGCGTGATCGGGAGGATGTCTGCACGGCCGCCAGACGCCACGTAGTAGCTCACGCCGGCTGTCATCATGACGTAGCCCGCGATGCCCGGTTTGGTGAGTTCGTAAAGCGCACCGGTCTTGCTTTGGGCCGGAGTTTGATCCGCTTTCGTGTCGACGGCTTGGCTCATGGCGGGCCTCGTCGTCCCTCCAGTTATCCGAGCGAGTCCAGCGTGTCCCTCATGGATCGGGCCAGAGCGGTAAAAGCCGGCACGTCGAAGAGGGTGTAGGCCGACGCCTCGGTGAGACGAAGAGCCATGAGCAAATCGAGAAAGCGTCCCGGATGATCCGACTCGAAGGCGACCACGAATTCCTGGTCGTCCAAACCGTATGAGTAGGTCGTGTTGAGCTTCACGTCGGGCCATTGGTGACCGACCCGGATGTGTTCGTCCATCATGCGCTGGCGGTCTTCATGCGGAAGCTTGTACCAGTCGCGGATCTTCGCCATCGGATAGACGAAAAGATACTCGGACCCCTGGGGGTTGATGGCGACGCGGGCCGAGTCGAGAACCTCCTCACCGCCGTACGTCTGGATGTACTCACCCTCGTAGCGGTTGAGGTAGATCGACCGTTTGGTCATGGCGAAATACGAATGCGCCAAGGAGAGGTATCCGCTGAGGCCGGTCTGGTTCAAGGAAGCCGCGAATTCATGGAGTTGGCCCATGTCTCGAGCCGCTTGCCAGAGGAGAAAATCCGCATCGCCGCGGGTCCCGACCAGCGCGTAGCTGTAGATCATCATGTCGAGGACGCGGGCCGCCACCACCGACTCGAACTCCTCCTTGTGCGCGGTCCGTTCCTTCACGGGAAGCCGACGCCATGCGGGGTCCACTTTGAAAATCGAGAAACGAACGAACTCCCGCTCCTTCATCTTTTCCTGCGCGGCCTGGATCTTCCCCCAGGCGTCCGTGTCCATGGCGGGTCTCTGAGGGATGTTCGGTCGCACACCCCGGGGGAGGTTCTCCTTCGTTTCTGTCATGGCTCGGCTCGTAGATTGGTGGCCCCCGGGCGGGTTCCCGGGGAGCAACGAAAGTGCAGAAACCAGAGAACCGGAGCAAGGCGGTTCGGATTTGGGCGTTGGAGACGAAACATGCACGGGCGCAGTACAGTACTATGAGGGTCCTATCCATACTTTCCTGGAGACGAACGATCTCGAAGCTCACCACCGCACCCACGCACGGCATGAGCAATGCTGATCGTCGCGTCGCCGAGCGTGCCCTCTGGCGCAGCGGATTTCTCGCGGCGGTGGTCGTGCATCTTCTCGTCTTTTTTTTGTGGTGGGGCCAGCCGGAGCCGGAGTCGCCGTTCGCGGCGGCCGGACCGCGGGAAGGGGATAATCGGGCGGCATCGGGGGGCTTGCAGGCGATGAACATCAGGATTCCTCCGTCACGGCCCCTCATTCGGCCCCAGGTGCCGCTGTTGACGCTCGAACCCGTCACTCCGATCGAATTGCAGCAAGACCAGCAGCAACAGGTCGAGACGGCCTCCATTCTGGGCGACCGCCCGGGTGTGGACGGCCCCGGGCTGCCTACGGGGGACGGGCGCGGTGACGGCGGGACCGCCGAGTCGGGTCGGTTCGGCAAGGTGCCGCCCTCTCCGCGCGGCATCATCATGCCGCCGTCCAACCGGAACGTCCGTGGACAGCGCATCGAAGTGTGGGTGTTCGTGAACGAGCGAGGACGGGTGGTGGCGGACTCGACTCAACTCCGTCCGCCCACGTCGGACGGGGACTTCAATGCCCGCATCCTGCGCGAGGCCGCGGAGTGGGTGTTCGAGCCGGCCAAAGAGGGGGGACGCGCGGTGGGCTCCTGGTTCCCGTACACGATCAGCATGTAACTTTGCTCATGAAGCCGTCGGGAAAACGCATCCTTTGGGTCGATGACGAGATCGACCTTCTCAAGCCACACCTTCTGTTTCTGCAGGCGCGTGGCTATCAGACCGACGCGATCACGAATGGGGACGACGCCCTCGTCCTGATGCGTGAGAACGCCTACGACCTCGTTCTGCTGGATGAACAGATGCCGGGGCGAAGTGGCTTGGAGGTTCTAGAAGTCATGTGCCGCGAGGACCCACATGTCCGCGTGGTCATGGTGACCAAATCGTCCGAAGATCAGACCATGACGGATGCGATCGGACGTCGGGTCGCCGACTATCTGGTGAAGCCCACGAGTCCCCGTCAGGTCCTTTCGGTCGTCACCCGCATTCTGGAAGGGTCGTCGATCCGCCAGCAGCGTGCGGCGCAGGATTTCGCGGCTCGCTTCGGGCGGTTGTCGATCAAGCGCGAGGAGGCACGGACTCCTGAGCATTTCGCGGAGCTTTACATCGAGCTGACGGGTTGGCACGTCAGCCTCGAAGAGGCCGGGGAGCGGGGCCTCCTCAATACGGTGCAGTCGCTCATGACCGACCTCCGCTCGGACTTCGGCCGGTGGGTTGGACGGGAGTATCCGCGCTGGTTGAGGGGCGAAGGGGACGTGCCCGACCTTTCGGTCGACGTCGTACGGGAGCATCTCCTTCCACTCCTGGGACCCTCCCCCGTTTTCCTGGTCGTGTTGGACTGCATGCGCTGGGACCAGTGGCGAGTGGTCGCACCACTGCTGGCTCCGTTTTTCGAAATCGAGGAATCGTATCACTATTCGATCCTCCCCACGGCCACGCCGTATGCGAGGAACGCGATTTTCAGTGGCCAGTATCCGGATGAGATCTCGCGGGACCACCCCGGCTGGTGGAACAAGTCGGACGACGAAGGCAGCCTCAACGCGTTCGAGGACGAGCTCCTCATAAAGCAACTGAAGCGGCTCACTGGAGAAGAAATCCCGGTCCACTATGAGAAGATCTTCACCGACAGGGACGAAGATCAGGTGCGCGGCCGGGTCCGTTCGGCCGTCAAGACGCCCAATTCTGTTGTCGCGATGGTCTTCAACTTTGTGGATCTCATGACGCACGGGCGAAGCGAGTCGCCCATCCTGATGGAGGTGGCCAAGGACGAGTCTGCGCTTCGGGGTCTGACTCGGGCGTGGTTCAAGCGATCGACGGCGTTCTCCGTTCTCAAGGAGGCTGCTGCTGCAGGCCACCAAGTGATCATGACCACGGATCACGGCTCGATTCTCTGCCAGAGGCCGGCGACCGTCTTCGCGAGGAGGGACGCGACCAGCAACCTCCGGTACAAGTATGGCCAGGATCTCAGAACCGAGAATCCCAAAACGGCGTTTGCCACCAGCCGGGCCGAGGACCTCCGGTTTCCGGTCGGAAAGCTCGGCATTACGTACGCACTGGCCGTCGACGACTACTTCTTCGTGTATCCCACTAAGTTGAGGGAGTACCAGCGTCGGTACCGTAACTCGTTCCTGCACGGGGGCATCTCGCCGGAGGAGATGATCGTTCCAATCGCGCACCTCACACCGCGTCCTCGTGGAGCTGCACCCTGACCGACGGCGTGACGCTCTACACTCGGGTCCTCTCCTACCTCCGCCCTCACCTCACGTCGCTCGCGGCGGCAGGTGCGGCGACGTTCGCCTTTGCCGCGCTTGATGCATCGGCATACGTACTGCTCATTCCCTTTGTGGATGCGCTTTTTGGAGTAAGGACGACCGGGGGCGGTGGCACCGACCTAGGGGGTGACGCGGATCTGATGTCCAAGTTCCTGGATGCGACGGTGTACCGAGTCGTGGACGTCCAGGGTGATGCGCTTCAAGCAGTCCAGGGAATCATCGTTCTCATCGTGGTCGTCTTTCTTCTCAAGAACGTCTTCGATTTCGCCCGGACCTATTTGGTGGCGTGGGTGGAGCAGTCCGTGACCAGGGACTTGCGGAACGAGGTCTACGACCACGTCCTACGGCTCGATCTTTCGTTCTTCGGCCGGACAAGGGTGGGACAGATCACCTCTCGGCTCACCCACGATGTGGAGCAGGTTCGTCGATTGCTCACGTCCGAGTTGGCCAAACTCCTCTCGTCCGGATTCGGGTTTGCGGTGACTGTGGCCTTCATGCTGCTGCTGTCATGGAGGCTCACCCTTGCGGCCTTCGTGGTGATTCCCGCCACGATGGGAGTATGGGGACCGTTGGTGAAGCGCCTTCGGCGGGGCGATCGGCGCGTCTTGGACCTGGCGGGGGACGTAGGTGCCCACATCCAGGAGACTCTGTCCGGCATTCGGGTGGTCAAGTCCTCGTCCGCGGAGGACCTGGAGCGGTGGCGCTTCCGCACGATCACGGGCGACTATCACAGGACGTTCTTGAAAGCGGAGCGGTTACGGGCACTCGCGGGCCCCCTCACCGAGACGCTCGCGACCGTCGGGACGGTCGTCATCCTGTGGTACGGGGCGCGCCTGGTCGTGTCGGATGGAGTGTTGAGCGGAGCCCAGTTCGTCGGGTTCGTCGCCCTCAGCCTCAAGCTCTACGCGCCCGTGAAGTACGGTGCCAAGTTCCCGACGCTGGTGCAGCCCGGACTCGCGGGCGCCGAGCGCGTATTTGAATTCCTAGACACATCAGTCGAGATCGAGGACCGGCCGGGGGCGAGGGTCCTGCGAGATCCGAGGGGCGTGATCGCGTTCGAAGACGTCACCTTCGGTTACAAGCCCGGAGAGCCCGTACTCCACGATGTCACGATGGAGATTCCAGCTGGAAGCGTCGTCTCCCTGGTCGGACCGAGCGGCGCCGGAAAGACGACGCTCGCCGACCTCGTCGGGCGCTTCTACGACGTGACGTCCGGTCGAGTGACCGTGGATGGGGTGGATGTACGGGACTGGACGGTTTCCAGTCTGCGAGGAGCGATGGGTATCGTGCCTCAAGAGATCGTACTCTTCCACGATACGATTGCGGCCAATATCGCTTATGGAGCTAGGAGCGCGACGGAACAGGAAATCCACCGTGCGGCGCGGGCGGCCAACGCACACACCTTCATCTCTGCCCTGCCGGAGGGGTACGATATGGTGGTCGGGGAACGGGGCACTCGCCTGTCGGGCGGAGAGCGCCAACGCATCGCTCTTGCGAGGGCGATCCTCTCAGACCGTCCCATCCTCATTTTCGACGAGGCGACGAGCGCTCTTGATACCGAGTCCGAGCGCCTGGTGCAGGAGGCTGTAGGGCGCCTCATGGGCGGGCGCACCGTGCTGGTGATCGCCCACCGCCTGTCGACGGTTCGCCGCGCCGATCTCATCCTCGTCCTGAACGAGGGACGAATCGTCGAACGCGGTGACCATGCGTCCCTGTTTGCGGCGGGAGGACTCTATCGGCGCCTCTGCGAGCTTCAGCTTGGGAACACCAGCGGGAGAGATAACGGGAGCGATCCCGTGGCCGCCCCTGCGGGCTCCGCGCGCGCCGTTGGTGAGGCAGCCTCATCGTGAGCACGGCGGTACCGGTGAGCACGGTTCGGTACCAGATCGAATTCTGGATCTTTCGAGCGCTTTCCTGGATCCTGGTCATGCTTCCCGAGCGAGCCGCGAGCGCCTTGTGCAGCGTCGTCGGGTGGGTTGTCGGTGTGGTGTTGCGGGTCCGCCGCGTCGACACCGAGCGGCATCTCCAGATCGCGTTCCCCGAACGGGATTCCGTCTGGCGGCGGCGGGTGGCGCGGAGCAGTTACATGCACCTCGCCCGCGAAGCTGCAATGACCGTCCGTCTGTCCCGGATGCCGCCTGAGGAGATTGTTCGGCGCACGGAGGTGGTGGGTTTCGAGGCCCTACGAGAGGCGGCCGCCGAGGGCAGGGGTGCCGTCGTGATTTCCGGGCATTTGGGCAACTGGGAGGTCGCAGCGGCCGCAGTGGCGGCGAGAGGAGTGCCCATGGATGTGGCGGCCCACCTCCAGAAGAACCCGTTGTTCTACCGCCATATGGCCGAACTCCGGGGCCGTCTCGGTCTGACGGTCATCGTGAAGAACGAGGCGTTTCGTCTGGTGCCGCAGGCCTTAGCCGCGGGCCGGGTCGTCGCGCTGATTGCCGATCAGAACATGCGGAAGCGTGGAGTCTTCATCGATTTTTTCGGAAGGGCGGCGGCCACGGCGAAAGGACCCTCCTTGTTCGCCCTCCGCACCGGTGCACCGGTCTTTTTGGGGGTGGCCGTGCGGAAGCCGGGATACCCCTCCCGGTATCGTGTGATCATCGAACGCGTCCCCGTCGGGGAGGGGGCACCCACCGCGGACGCGATCCGTGATTTGACTCAGCGGCACGTCTCCAAGCTTGAGGCCCGGATTCGCGAAACGCCGAACCAGTACTTTTGGCAGCATCGCCGATGGAAGACACGCCCGGAGCCCATGGCCGAGACATTTCTGGAACGGCACTGATCCCGGACCGCGCTCGCCCCGGAATCGCTCTGACCCCGGAACCACCCTGATTCGTCATATGTATTAGATTTCCCGGCTCTTCCGGGTGTGGCCCGATTTTCCTTCGGATGGCGTGGTCCCGTGATCTACATCTGCATTCCTGCGCACAACGAAGAACGAACTATTGGGGTTCTCCTCTGGAAGATCCGGAAGGTGATGCTCGAGTTCGGGCGTGACTACGAAGTGCTGGTCTTCGATGATGCGTCCACCGACGGGACACCCGCGGTGCTCAATCAATACCGCCTGGTGCTTCCGTTACGGATCCTCAAGGAGGGGCATCGCGCGGGATACGCCGGCGCGGTTCAGCGCTTGCTTCAGGAGGCGCTCGAGCGCACGAGCTACCCGAAGCGAGACGCGGCGATCTTGCTTCAGGCGGATTTCACGGAGAACCCCGACTACATCGTTCCGCTGGTCAAGGCACTGGAGGGTGGGGCTGACATCGTAGCTGGCGTGGTTGAGTCGAACGCGCGTCCCGCGCCAGCGGTCCGGGTGGCCAGGCGGGTGGCACCGTGGGTCCTCGGAAAAGCCTTTGGCAGTGCTCCGGTGTCCGATCCGCTATCCGGCTTTCGGGCCTACCGGCTGATCGTGCTCAAGAAAGCGATGACCGAGTTTAGGGGAAAACCGTTCTTGGCCACCGATGGATGGGCTTCCAACGTGGAACTACTCGGTCTCGTCGCACCCCACGCGCGCCGGATCGTCGAGGCGCCCCTGACGCTGCGTTACGATGTCGAGGGGCGACCCTCGCGTTTGAGCGCGGTCCGAACCCTTCGTGGGCTTCTCCGTGTACGAAGTGAGAGGTGGCAAAGTCCCGTAAGAGAAGGAAAGTAGTAATGCCACGGACATGTGCGGCGATTGGTATGGCCCTGATGCTGGGCGTTGTGATACCCGAATCGGGTGTCGCGCAGGGGTCCAATGTGCCCTCCGCCGCCGAGTTGGCAGACAGCGTTGTGGCCCTAGGCTCAAGCTCAACGGCGGATGACTCCGCGGTGAATGGCTCTGAGGCGACCGGCTCCGAGGCGGCAGAGTCCGGGACGTTTGACGACCCGGAGACCCACCGTATCGAGGCGGTCTCCTACGAAAGCGATCCTTTCGCGGCGGTCGTTCCCTACGGCCCCGGCGAGCGGCTCGAGTACAAGGTCAAGGCCGGTATTTTCAATGCGGGCGACGCACACATGGAGGTTCTCGGCCTCGATTCGGTTCGGGGCGAGCCCACCTACCATGTCGAGATGGCTTTGAAGGGGGGGCTCCTCTTCGGCGCGCTGAAAGTCGAGAGTTATTGGAGTTCGTGGATCGACACGCGCCTGATCATGGCTCACCGGTTTATTTCCGATGTCAGCAACACCGGCCACAGCAGCTACCGATCTTTCGAGTTCTATCCGGACGAGATGTACTGGGAGCAGACGGACGAGGGTGTGATCGGTGAGCTGGCGACGGCTCTTCCCTTGGACGATGTCTCGTTCATCTACTTCGTCCGGTCCCTTCCGCTCGAGGTGGGCAAGACTTACACACTCCCGCGCTACTTCAAAAAGGACGGCAACCCGGTCATCATCGAGGTCGAGCGTCGGGGCGTCCGGGAAACGCCTGCGGGGACGTTCAACACGATCGTGGTTCGGCCGACGATCAAGACGAGCGGCCTCTTCAGCGAGGGGGGTGAAGCCGAGCTCCACTTCACGGATGACGAGAATCGGTATCTCGTGTATATGCGTGTCGGAATGTCCATCATCGGGTCCATCACCATGCACCTCGAGAATATCGTAGAGGGAACACCTATCCACTCCGGGGCGGCTGCCTGGTAGAACCGAGGGCTCTTCCCTCTCGCGGTGAGCACGTGAGCCGGCGACTCGATCTGAGAAAGCTTCGCCTGAGGGCCGTCTGGCTACTCATCATCCCGTTCTACATCTACGCGTCCCCTTCGACGATGCTGCTGGCCTGGGGTGCTGGCTTGAGCACTGTCGGCCTGGCGCTTCGGGCTTGGGCCGCGGGGTCCATTCAGAAGGACCGCGAATTGGCCACGACCGGACCCTATGCGCACACACGGAATCCACTCTACTTAGGTAGTTTTTTTCTCGGTTCCGGAGTGACGGTCGCCGGTGGGCAGTGGGCGTTCGGCGTGGCGTTGCTCGCGTTCTTCGTTCTGGTCTACCGTGCGACGGTGCTCCGTGAGGTCTCGGAGTTGGAGGCGCGTTTCGGAGGGCGGTACCGGGTCTACAGGGCTCAGGTACCGTCGGTGCTGCCCAGGCTCACCGCCTACAAGGGGGAGTCCTCAGACTCGGCGCCGGTAAAATTCTCCCGAGCTCGCTACATGCGGAACCGCGAGTGGGAGGCGGCACTCGGTGCGGCAGTGGCGTTCGGTTTGCTGGCCTTGAAGCTTGAACTCTGGCCTTGAAACTCGAGTTCTGGGCTTGAAGCGTGACCTATTCGATCCCGACTTCGCGTTGCAGCCAGCGAATGTAGCCGACGATCTCCAGCACCATTTCGTCCGTCACACCGGGGAGGGGCGCCATATCTCCGAATCTCCAGTGATGCGCCCGGACGCCGTTACGCGCCGCTAGGACGAAGGCCGCATCCGCATGATGGCTCGGTTCATAGATGATGTGCACGAGGGGCGGACCCTGAGTCGTGCCGTCGCCGGCAGGACCATGACAGACACTGCAGTTCTGTTCGAACAGCGTCTTGCCCTGTGCTACTTCAGGAGACGACGTTGCGGCGATCTGGCGTAGCAGGACTTGGATTTCGTCGACCGGCGGAGGCGCGGACTCTGGCTCGGGCTCAGGCGAGCATCCCGTGCTGCTGATGGAAAACAATAGAGCCGCTACAGTCGTCCAGAGCCCGGACACTCTACGCATGGTCACGTCTACTCCGCGTGCTTGGGAACACCAATGCAAAGAAACCTCCTCAACAGCGTTCTTGAACCACACTCAACAGCCCTCTAGCATCACAGATAGTTGCGGACGGCCAAGTCCACTTTCTCGAGAACCATGTTGACCGTGACTCGCTTCATGCCGTCTCGCCGCTGTGTAGAAATCGGATATTCCTCGCCTGGGAACTCCGCATAACCATCCACCACGAGGTCGTAGTAACGCCGGTAGGGTCCAGTGCGTTTCGGATTCGTGTATCCGTAGATGCCGACGACGGGCGTGTCGAGGGCCCGACTGATATGTAAAGGTCCGGTGTCGGGGCTTACAGTCAAGACGCTACCGTCGAGGAGATAGACGAGGCGACGCAGGTCGTCTCCTAGTGCGTCCACCGGATGGGCCTTCGTCAAGCTGAGAATCTCGTCGGCCATCTGACGTTCGAACTGGGAAGGTCCACCAACCAGAATCGGTTGCATCCCATGCGTCGACTCAATTTCCTCCAAAACCCGCGCGTATCCCTCTGCGGTCCAGTTTTTCTTGGGCTTGGTCGTGCCAACCACCACGGAGCAGGCGGGCTTGTCCAATTTGGAGAAGAACGATGCTTGGTCTTCACGTTCCGCGTCTGTGATCGGGATGTCCCACTCCACGGGCTCGGGATCGATGCCCAAGTAACGCAGAAATTCTAAGTATTGTTCCTGCACGTGCTGAGGAGAGTGAGGAGGAATGCGCTCGTTCGTGAAGATCCAGTTACCGTCGCGTGCGCGTGCGTGGTCGAAGCCCAGCTTTCTCTTCGCCGGGAGCATGCCGACGATGACCCCCGCCTTGAGATAGACCTGGAGCGCCAGCGCGAGATCGAATTCTTGCCCTCGTACGTGGTGCGCGAGGTCGGCGAAGTTCGTCCAGGATCGTAATCCGCGCCGCCGCCTCTCGTAAACGATGAACTCATCTACGGAAGGGTGTCCCTCGACGAGTGTCTTGAGAGTGGCCTGAATGATCCACGAAATCCGAACATCCGGCCAGGCGCGCCTCAGCGCGTTCGCCACTGGGAGCACGTGGACGACGTCGCCGATGGCGCTCAGCATCACGATGCACACGCTGCGGAGGGGTCCCTTCTCCGCGGGCGTCATGATGCTTTTCCCACGCCAAGTAATTGGTCTATCTCGTCGTTATTCAGGTGCCCCTCTCCGTCGTTTTGGAAGTGCGGGCGCGTCCGTTCGAGTTTCCGGATTGAACGGGCCAGCCGACGTCGAAGCTTTGCGGCATCCACAGGGACGCTCGGCCCCGCCACCCTGCATCCATCCAGGTCGAGGAGGATAGCATGGACGCACTGCGCTTCTCTTGCAATGAGGATGTTCTCGGCATTGAGATCCGGATGATGGACGCCCGCCCTCGCCAAGCGCGTGATCAACTCCGCGACGCAAGCCATCGCCTCCCGGCGTGCGTTCCCGCCCATGCGGCCACCAGAGGGTCCGTTCTCCCCGAACAGTACATCGGCTAGGGTGCGAGCGCGAGGCACTAGCTCGGTGACCAAATCGGCCCGGTAGAGAAGGCCGCCGGGATATACCGCAGCGGCCACGATTCGGGGTGTGGCGAAGCCCAAGTCCGCTACCCGGGCACTGTTCTCCACTTCGATGAAGCTCCGAGGCGTCCCCGCCCGAAGGAAGCGATCGCCAAAGGGTCTCATGAGCCCGCCTCGGTAGTAACGCCGCACCACCCACGGCGGCCACGTGCCGTTCGGATTCGTCAGGACCGGAACCGGCCCTCTCCCATGGAGCGTCGTGTCGGCCGAATCCCGTGCGGCTCCGTACAGGGATCCGTACGCCGAGACCGCTTGGCGGCTCCAGGACAGGGCTTCGGTGCGCGCAAGAATCTGGGCCCCCCCTACCGTCATCCATTCGAATCCTCGGGGACAGGATCTCTCCGAGACCGCTTTGGCCTCCCTCATCAGTAGTGCCCAACTCCGTATCGCTCGCTGGCCCGGCGGACGCGCTCCAGGACATCGGTGACCGCAATCCCCGACATTCGTCCGGGACGTGGCCCATAGTGGGCCGGGACACGAGCTTCGCCAGGACCCGTGAATCGATCCACGATCAGGTCTTGATATTTCTCGTAGGGGCCGACCCGCCATGGATTGGTATGGCCGAAGAGACCGATCACCGGAATCCCCATCGCATGGGCAATGTGGAGCGCTCCGGTGTCCGGGCTGATGATGAGATCACACCCGCGGATGCTCCAGATCAGTTGGCGCACGGAGTTGGACAGCGCCGACCTCTGGGTCCTCCCGTCATCCAAGATGGCCCGAGCGGTCGCCTGCTCCGCCTTCCCCGGCCCCCCCAGTAGAAGTACGTCGAATCCGAAATCGGCCTCCAGTGAGCGAGCAAGCGACACGTATCGGTCGGTCCGCCAATCCTTCGCCGGGTTGGCCGTACCCAACACCAACCCGACGACTGTCGCCGTCGGGGAGGCAGAAAAAAAGGTCGCAGCTGCCGACTCCTCCTCCTCCGTAAGGGTGATGTCCCACACCAGCGGCTCCGGTCTTGCGACACCCACGACATCCAGGAACTCCAAGAACAGGTCCTGGGTATGTCGCCACGCCCCTCCCGGTGTGTAATGGGTATTGACGAACCGGACCCCGTCCCGCGTTCTGGAAGGGGCGAGGCCCACTCGTACTGGGGCGCCGGAGAAGTACGTCGGGAAGACGCTCTTGGCGTACCGTTGCATGTTCAATGTCAGATCGCAGGAGGGTCTGGCGCGAAAAATTCTCCAGAGATCGTATACGCCACGGAGGCCTCTTTCCGGCCGAAAAACGATGACTTCGTCCACGGCAGGGTGGTGCTGGAGAATCTGCGCGGGCACGGCCTGGGCGACCCAAACGATTTTGCGGGAGGGCCGATCACGCTTGAGTGCTACCGCGACGGGTAATCCGTGAACGACATCCCCAATGCCCGAGAGCAGTACGATGCATACGCGATCGCCTCCGATGGCGTGGTCCTGGGCGCTCCGAGCGCCTTGGTCTCCGGGCCCCTGGACGTGGATCACGCTGTGGACGTCCCGGATGGCTCCAGTTGCATGAGGAAGAGTGAGGGGCCCTCGTGGTCCCGACCCTGAATCCGAATCGCAAAACGGTATGCACCGGGATCCGGAAAGATGACCTCTCGGAGGGGCATGACGATCCGAGTGCGGGCGGGCGGGCGGTCCGGGTCACGGCGATCGACCTCCGAGTGCCCCTGGATCGTCATGCTTCTTTGACCGGATGGCCCGGTCAAGTTCACCTCGAAGTCGTAATGGCCTATGTCGTCTCGGCTCCACTCCACAGCCATGACCAACACCATGTCGTGCTTGGCCGGGAACCCCGGAGCGGCGAGGTCATTGAAGACCCCGTGGACGTCGAGCTTCCCGTCCGCGGTTTCTTCAGCGTGGTCACAGACAAGAGCTAGTTGCAGTCGCATCAGCCCCATCCTCCCCCGCCGGGCGAGCGGATACTGACGATGTCGCCGGTCTGTGCGAAGAACGTAACTTTGGCCGGAAGTGGTTCTTCACGCCCGTCTCGGATGAGGACGTTTTGGCCGGGGCGCCCGTCGTGCCCGCCCCGTGTGCCCGAGGGCCTTCGTTCACGGCGTTCGGAGAGCAGCGTGACGGTTCCCTCGCACAGTAGCTGAAGATCTCTGCGGAGCCCGTCCCCGCCCCGATGAGCCCCGGCACCCCCGCTCCCGGGCCTCAACGAATACTCGGTGATCCGGAAAGGATACGCGTGCTCGAGAGCTTCGATCGGCGTGTTCAGGGAGTTCGACATATGGGTGTGGACACCGGAAAGTCCATGCCCGGTCGGACCGGCGCCCATTCCTCCGCCAACGGTCTCGTAGTAAGCGAAATTGTCTCCGTTCCTGGGATCCACACCCCCGACGGTCGTGTTGTTCATCGTGCCCTGGGAGAGTGCAGGCATGAGGTCCGGAAGAGCACTGGCGAACGCTCGGAAGAGGACATCGGTAATGCGCTGGCTCGTCTCGACGTTCCCGGCCGCAACGCTTGCGGGAGGACCGGCGTTCACGATGGAATTTTCCGGAAGAATCAGCCTGACCATCGACATAGAGCCGCCTCCGGCCGGGAGCGATTCACCCAGGAGCGCTTCTACGACGCAGCGCACCGCGTACCTCGTGGCGGAGTCGGTGATCGCGCTCACGGCGTTGACCCCGCCCCTCACTTGAGGGCTGCTCTCCGTGAAGTCGACGTCGAGACCATCATCACGCCGGGTGAGCTTCACCCGAATCGGGATGTCCACGGTTCCGAAACCGTCGTCCTCCATGAAGTCTTCGGCGCTGTACTCTCCCGGTTCGATGTGGGCGAGGCCAGCCTCCACGAGTCGATCCGCGTACCCGATCAACGCGTCCATGGCCGCTTGTGTCTCCTGTGTGCCTCTGCGTTCGACGATCTCCAACAGCCGGGACGCGCCCGTGTGTAGTGCTGCCAACTGGGCATCGAGGTCACCCCCCCGTTCGATCGGGGTTCGGACGTTCGCCAATATGAGGTCCCAGACCCCTTTTTGGCGTATGCCCTCCAGGTAGAGATGGACGGGCGGAATACGGAGGCCCTCCTGATAGATTTCCTGGGCTAACGGCATCGATCCTGGGCTCATTCCTCCGACATCCGAGTGATGCGCCCTTGAGGCCACATAACCAAGTGGTGTGCCCCGGTCCGGGTCGTGGACCGGCGAGATCAGCGTGATGTCGGGAAGATGCGTGCCGCCCCGGAAGGGGTCGTTCAGGCAGACGACGTCACCCGCGCCGAGCGGGCCGAGTTCACCGAGCGCAGACTCCACGCTCATCGGCATCGCCCCCAGGTGGACCGGCATGTGGTCCCCCAACGCGATGGGAGCACCCCTCGCCGAGAAGAGGGCGCAAGAGTAATCTCGACGCTCCTTGATGTTGGGTGAAAAGGAGGCTTGTCGGAGCGCGGCCCCCATTTCTTCCGTCAGAGCCGTGAAGAGGTGGCGAAAAACCTCGAGCGCTATGGCATCGGGCTCCTGCCGTTCGGTTGGCCGACCATCGAGCATGGGTTACACTTAATGGCTGAATTAGCATCGCATGTATTTGAAACCGCATACATCTGAATTGGATATTCTATCCGTTCACAAGGAATTCAGGGAGGTGTGAGTGCCCCAAGAGAAAATTTTCGCGCAGGCTCGTGACGAGTTGTTCAGCCACATCAATCGATGTGGCGTGCTGAGCGCCACGGATGATGACCGGACGGCGTGGATGAACGAGACCATCGACTATATCGGCGAGCGTTATCCGGATCTGGTAGACCCCGACCTCCGGGAGCTCCATGCGGTCGGCATCAGGTTCTGTCAGCCAGCGATCAATAATGTGCCAGCTGTCGTAGTGGCCGAGCCGGTCGCTGAGACTGCGACGGCAGTGTCCGAGCCAGTGGCCGAGATTCCGACGGCAGTGTCTGAGCCAGTAGCCGAGACCGCGACGGCCTCCGGGGCTGGGGCTATGCAGGAGCAGGCTGGGGACGCCAACGCCGCCTGACGTCTCCACCCAGAGGACTCTAGTCCTCGACCATACGGCGGGAAGCTGAGCTTTCCCGCCGTTTTCCTTTAGATAGAGAAAAAGGGGCGTCTCCGGCACACTGCATAGGGAGCGCTGGCGAACCCCCCGGACGCATAGTACGTTGCCGCCCCAGTTGGCGGAGCAGATCAATAAGTGCCTCTCGGACGGGTGATGCGGACGCCTTTATGAGGGATTTTCAAGAAACGCAATTGTGGTGCAGAGTGCGTTGCGACGGCTCATGACCGGTTCCCGCAATCAGGGAGGTGTGAAGGCGGAGAGTGCCCAAGGCCTCCCTTTGCCGGATGAGGAGGGACTCTTGGGCCCCTATTACGATGGAGGACGTCTTCCCTCTCCGTCCGGAGGATTTCTGATGGTCCTGGGAGTCCTGCCTGAAGATGACGGCTCGGGGCTGGTCCTCCTGGAGTGCACGGCCTCATCGCTTCGGTACCGGATGATTGTGCCCAAGGCTACGCGCACTGAGCGGAAGAAGGTGCGGGACATGATCGCCGAGGGCAGTGATCCGAAATGTCCGCGGCACCGCGGGGAACTCTTGACACGAATACACCACGACCTCACGTGTCCGAGGTGTGGTGTTCGCTATGCGAAGGCCAAGTAGCAGCCGGTGAGAGTCAGGGTGGTGATCCCCATCGGCCTCCATTAGATTGCGCCCTAGAGCCGTGTGCACTCTAGCTTAAGGAGCTTCGTCGCGATGGCAGAGGGATTCCTCAGCTCTGAAGAATACGACGAACAGGCTCACCAGTTATACAACAGTGGGGATTACGAAGGGGCCTTCGAGATGCTCAAAGAGGGCCTCTCGCTGTATCCCAATGCCGTAGAACTCTGCGTGGGAATGGGCCATGCACGTCTGGCGCGGGAGGAGTACGCGTGGGCGCGCAAAGCCTTCGACCGTGCGCTCGTCCTCGATCAAGGGCATGAGGACGCCTTGGTGGGGTTGGGCGAGACTCTCCTCCGTTTCGGGGAGCGTGACGCCGCGCTCGCACTTTTCGAGCGGGTCGCCGCGTTGGGGTTCGAGGACGACGTCGAGCTGATGCTCACGATCGGGCGGGCGCTCTATCGTGAGAGCCTCTATGCTGAAAGTCGTGACGTGTTCGCGAGGGCCTCTGCCGCCCGCCCGGATAGCGCTGAGGTCGCGGCATCGCTCGGCTACGCGCTCCATCGCCTGGGTGATGAGGTGGGTGCCGGGCGTCAGATCCGAAGGTCCCTCCGTCTCGATCCCGACCTTTATGAGGCCAGAATCTACCTTGGCCATCTCCTGTACGATCGGGGAGACTGGGAGGGGGCCCTCCGCGAGTTCGAGCGCGTCCCGCCGCTCGATCACTGGGATGCTTTGGCCGTGTGGCGCCTCATCGAGCTCAAGCGAGCTCTTTGGCAAGTGGAAGACGGGGACGAGCGGGTCGCGCCCTGGCAAAAGCGCTTGGACGAACTTGAGGCGCTTCATGATCCCATCGACCGCCTACTCGCCGAGGTCGAGGCACAGATCAACGGTGACGAGCGCTCACTGATCGATCCGAGTCAGCTCGAGCTCTTCGAGCGGGGTGAGCGAAGGGGTGCAACGGAGTCGCACGAGGTTCGCTTGGGCAATGGACACCTCTTCCGTGGCACTTGGGGCCATATCGTGCGCCAAATGCGAGATCAAGCTGGATTCTCCCACGAAACCCTGTTCCAGTACATGAGACGGCTGGCGGAGCGGTGGCACGAACAACTCGGCGTGGAGATTCCCTTCGCTGATCCCGAGAGCTTTCTCGAGGCCGCCATCCGCGCTGGCGCCGTGTATCTCGAAGACTGACATCATGTCGCCGCCTGGAGATGTGCTCCAACGGTTCCTCGAGGCACTCGTACAACAGATCGCAGCTACCCGACCGGAATATCTGACCGGTCCGTTCACGGTCGCGGAGATCTATCAGGATTTCGTTCCTTATCGATCCCACGGGGACTTGATCGGGGTCGAAATGAACGGGGACTACGAGGACGCACTCGCCCGGCTGCTCTCTGGAGAAGGCGACTATCTGCTGCTCGACTCCGAGGTGGCCCGGCGGGAGTTGCAAGAGGAACTCGCTGGCCCCAATCCCAACACCGCTCTGTTCCGGGAGTTTGCGGCGGTGGATGTCCGTCTACATCCGAGCCAAGTGCCCTTGGGCGCCGGGGCCGAATCCGAAGTGCGAGCCGAGGATTCAGAGGCGGACGCCATCGATGTCGATGGGGATGGAGAGAGCGCCGAAGACTGGTACGGAGAGCTGGAGGCCGAGTTCGGGGCCGAGTTGGAGGGGGAGCTTGAGGCTGAACTGGAGTTGCCAGACCCAAGAAGGCCCGGCGAGGGTGGCGTGGTGGGCCATATCGAGACGATCACGGCTCCGCCTCTGGTGTCGATTTCGGCGCAGGCGCCCGCCGGAGCCGATTCCACGGCCGCCGACCCCAGTGACAGAGTGACGGTGTGTCACTGGTGCCGCGAGGCCCTTCCGGAGCGCGACTCCATCCATTTCTGTCCATTCTGCGGCAGTGACCTCTGCCCGTCCCCGTGCCGCGAGTGTGGCGAAGCGATGGAGGCCCGTTGGCAGTTCTGTGCTTCCTGTGGGGCCAGCGTGCGTGATTAGACGAATCGGAGCCATCGCCTTCCTGGCGGGCATGGGATGCGGTATCGAGCCGAAGACGATTCCCGAACCGGTCGAGGAGGCCGATACCGGTCCGTACGCCGAGATCGTCGCTACTGCCCAGGTGGTTCAACTGTCCGGAGGCCGAGACGTGGAGCATATCGTCCCGCTCCACCTGGACATCGCGACGGGGGAATGGGTCCAGTTCGTAACGCTCGACCGCCGCGTACACGTGGTGTCTTTCGTGCCCGACTCGCTTTCACCGGAGGCCCTCGGGTACTTGGCCGATACCGGGCAGCTCAAGGGCCCACCACTGCTCCAGCAGGGGAGTCGATTCCTGGTCGACTTCCGCGAGGCGCCCGCCGGTCGGTACGTTTTTTCGAGTGTCAGCCATGGCGACCCCGTCTTCGGCAGTGTGCGCGTGCGGGAGCTTCCTGCGGTTCGTTAGATTCATCCACAACGCGGCACACTACGCGGCACACCGTACTCGTTCCACAGGCCTCTAGCATGGGAACACAAGGACACGCCAAGGACATCGTTGTTCTCTCGGGAAAGAGGACTCCCTTCGGAACCTTCGGTGGAAGCCTCAAGAGTTTTACCGCAACGGATCTTGCGGTTTTCTCGAGTCTCGCCGCGATCGAGGCCGCCGGCGTGGCGCCGGACCGGATCGATCACACCTTCGTCGGGAACGCCCTCCAAACCTCTTCGGACGCGATCTACCTCGCCCGCCACGTTGCGCTACGATCCGGCGTTCCCCAGGAAAGTCCGGCGTTGACCGTCAACAGGCTGTGTGGCTCGGGATTCGAGGCGATCGTCCAGGGAGCCAAGGAGATCCTTCTTGGGGGGGCCGAGGTGACGCTGTGCGGTGGTACGGAGTCGATGAGTCAGGCGCCCCACGTCGTGCGCGGAGCACGCTGGGGACAGCTTCGCCTAGGACCCGCCGCACCCGCCTTCGAGGATATCCTCTGGGAGGCTCTCCGTGACTCCAACTGCGACATGACGATGGCTGAGACGGCGGAAGAACTGGCGGAGCGTTACCATGTCACCCGTGAGGAGGCCGATGAGGTGGCGGTCCGCAGCCAGCAGCGCGCCAAGGCGGCGTGGGACGGCGGCCACTTTGCGGCCGAGATCGCCCCGGTCATGCTCAAGAGCCGAAAAGGGGAAGAGGGGTTCGCTCACGACGAGCACATGCGGCCCGACACGACCCTCGAAGCGCTGAGTGGGCTTCGCCCCTTCTTCAAAAAGGATGGTCTGGTGACGGCCGGCAACGCCAGCGGGATCGGTGACGGGGCAGCGAGCGCCCTGCTCGCGGGGGCTGATTGGGCCGAACAACACGGGGTCGAGGCGCTCGGCCGCATCGTGTCGTGGGGATTCGCCGGTGTTGAGCCGAGCGTCATGGGCATGGGCCCGGCGCCTGCCTCACGTCTGGCTCTCGAAAAGGCCGGGTTGACCCTGGACGACATGGACCTCGTGGAAGTGAACGAGGCGTTTGCAGGCCAATACATGGCGATCGAGAAGGAGCTCGGACTCGATCCTGCGATCACCAACGTGAATGGGGGGGCGATCGCGATCGCCCATCCCCTCGGGGCATCCGGGGCGCGCATCACGATCCACCTTCTGCATGAGCTGCGGCGGCGCGGAGGCAAGTACGGCCTCGGAGCAGCGTGCATCGGCGGGGGGCAGGGGGGTGCGGTGGTCGTGGAGGCCCTTTAAGTGGACATCGAGAGGGTGGGCGTAGTTGGGTGCGGGCTCATGGGCAGCGGGATCGCCGAGGTCGCGGCGAAGGCGAACTTCGATGTCATCGTGCGGGAAGTGAGTGGGGACCTGATGGAGGCCGGCCGGGCCCGCATCCGAAAATCGCTCGGCCGAGCGGTAGAGAGAGAAAAACTCACGGGGGCTGCCCGGGACGCCGCGTGGAGTCGTCTCCGTTTCTCCACTGAACTCTCCGAGTTGGCGGACCGCCACCTCGTGATCGAGGCGATCGTGGAGGAGATCGGGAACAAGAACGAGTTGTTCTCGGCTCTGGATGATCTCTGTGGGCCCGAGGCCATCTTCGCCTCGAACACCTCATCTCTGACCATCACCGACATGGCGGCAGCCACCAAGAGGCCGGATCGGGTGGTTGGCCTCCACTTCTTCAATCCGGTCCCGGTGATGGAGCTCGTTGAGGTCGTGCGTACCATCGCTACGAGCGACGAAGTGTTTAGCGCAGCGTTTGCGTTCGCGGAGGCCCTGGGCAAGAAGCCGATCACGGCGAAGGACAACCCAGGCTTCGTGGTGAACCTGCTCCTGGTGCCCTATATGCTCGACGCCATCCGGCAACTCGAGCGCGGCGTGGCCTCGATGGAGGACATCGATCAGGCGATGATGCTGGGGCTGGGTCATCCCATGGGTCCGTTCACCCTCTGCGACTTCGTCGGGATCGATACGGTCTATCGAATCTCGGAAATCATGTTCGAGGAGTATCGGGAGGCTCGATACGCACCGCCACCGCTTCTGAAGCGGGTCGTCTCGATGGGGCGGTTCGGCAGAAAGACTGGTAAAGGGTTCTACGATTGGTCGGGGGAGCAGCCGACTCCACTGCCGCTCTGAGGGGGGGACCCAGAAGGGTCTCTAGATCTTACCTCGGCGCTGACGGCGGCGTTCTCGCCGAATGGCGGCCTCGCGCTTCCGCTTCCGCTGGGCGCTCGGCTTCTCGTAGAAGCGACGCTTCCTGAGTTCCGAGTAGAGGCCCGAGCGCTGCACCTTCCGCTTGAAGCGGCGGAGCGCCCGTTCGAGGCTCTCGTTGTCTTGAATCGTTACTTCCAAGGAACAACAACTCCCTTCGTGTACGGTCGATTCCAAAAGAAAGAATGGATGATCAAATATCTGACCAAGGCCCGAAGAATAGTGGCTATGGCCGCATCAGGGAAGTCTTCGTTCGCGGTGGAGGGTGTGCGTGTAGAGCACGTATTCCTCCCTGTGCGCCAGGAAGTCCTCGGCCCAAACTTCGAACGGCGGCATGGGAATACGTGCTTCGATGTACTCGATGACGAGCATGCCCAATTGTAACCGATCCTTGGCGCCAAAGTCTACCAGTTGACCCCCGAGAATCGAGTCGACCGCTGCTTCGAAGCACTTGGGGTCCACGAGGGTGATGAAGTGGCACACCTGATCCAGCCGATAGGACTGGTAGAGAGACCGGAGTTCGACCGTGTCCAACCCCTCGGCGTCATCCAGATGTTCACCCAGATGCCCTTCAGCGGATGCGGAGAGTTCCTTCGAATTTTCCAGGAGCAGTTTTTTGAACCACCGACGGGTCCTGGGAGATTCGGGGGCCTCCTCTCCCTGCCGTGCGTGCAGAGCCGAAGAGAGCAACCCCCGGACGAGCGGCCGTCCCAGGCCACGGGCCTTGTGGTCAACCTCCTCCTCAGACGCCTCGATGAAAATATCGGCGGTCCGCACCTCGTCTGACTCACCGTCACTATCCTGCGGGCGGAACGCGAGATGACCGTGCCACTGGTTGTCCCTTCCGACGAAGGTCACCAGAAAACACGACCAGGTTTCCTGTTCCCAGTCCAGAAATCCGAGCGATCGCCTGCGGGATCGGTCGATCAGTGCGTGTTCGGTCAAGTCGTTGGTATTCCAGGTCGCCAGGGCATGGGACTAAAAATGCTGTCCCGCCGCGATGCGGGCAAGCAAGGCCCTTCCGTGTGGACGACACTGTCGACCTTCTTGCCAGGACCGTAAACATATTGTTATCGTGGATCAGTAGGACTCGAAAAAATTAAACATTACCGCATCGCAGAGCCTTTTGCAGACGTCTGCGATTTGGGAAAGTCCCGGCAGGAATGCCGGTTTTTTTGCCTCGATACTTTCGGGGGGTCCGCCTTCGGGGGTCCGCCGATTGAGAAATCGACCGCCCATTCGGACAGTGAGGAGACATGGAGGGGACGACTTTCTCGCTTCACTCCGCAGCCCGGCCCGAAGCCATGGCCGATGTGCCCGGTGTCTGTGAACTTCCGCTGACCAGGGCTGTGGTCCATTACCGTGATCTTCACGAAGTGGATCCACCGGGGGGGCGTATCCAAGACATTGGACTAGCGCTCGTGCTCGAGGGTCGTTTTGCGTCATCTTCGGAAGTCCTGGATCTGGGAAGCTCCACAGTGAAGATGTTGGACCTGAGTTCCGAGCTCGTGGTTCTCGACTGGGTCTATGAGCCCACCCTGAAGCACGTCAATCGTCTGCTTATGGAAAGGGCTCGCGGAGCCGACGAGGTGGATGCCGCTAGACGGCTGGGCGCCTACTCGTTTCAGATGGCCTTGAGTCTACTCGGCCGCCTCGGATATGGGCCACTCACTCGCCCCACGATTCTCAGGATCGGGTTTCGGGACATTTGCCGGGACCTAGATTTTCACGACGGCACAGCGGTCCGGATCGTCTTCGGCGAGCATCGGGTGGCCCGCGCGCACCTCGACTATGACGCGAACTCTTTGGTGTTCAGTACACCCTCGCCAGAGCCGGACGCTATCCTCGAAGCCGGCGTGCTCGAAGCGTTTCCCCACAGCGATATATTGCGTCTCAGCGAGGCCCACAACGGTGGATCGGTGAACTACCAGGTCCGTCTTTCGTTGCCGGCCAGTTTCGCAGAGGCTCGTGAGGAACTCGGAACAATCCGGCGGGGGCTTGGGGCATTGTTGGCACGCTTCGAGCCGGAACGATTCAAAGGCCTCGAGCACCACCTCACCACCTTCGGCGTGCGAGACACCCTCTCTCAGCTCCACATCCGAGAGCGGCGAACGAACGTCGAGGCGCTCCGCACCTGTCATGGGGCGAATGGTGCTACCGTCCACTAGAGCTTTCGGTATAAGGCCATGACCCTCACTCCTGGCCTTCGGGTCACGGAGGAACCCCCTTGATTCAGTTTCAGTGGATCGTGGAGGTTCGCCGTCTAACATGGCCGTACTCGCCGTGGGCTACGCGAGGGGTATCGCCAGTGCCAAGTGTCACGTCTTTTGGGGCTCATCCCGAGGGAGGCGGTGAGGCCGCTTTACCGACGCGCACGGACTTGGGCGATGGAGCGGGGGGTCATTCGGTTCCAGCGCGATGGAGAGGAAGGCCACTTCCGTATCGGTGAGATCTTCTGCGAGGATGACTTCCAAGGCCTTGGCGATCGCTTCAGTTCGTTCACTGCGCCTACCATGAGTGCTTTTTTGCGTTCGACGCTTCCGAGAGCCGAGTTTTTTGCAAAAAACTCGATCGGCATACAGATCAATTTTCGCGGAATTGATTCCCGTAAGTTCCCATCATAGTTGAATTTCCCTCCTCCGCAAACCCAAAAATTGCAGTGCTCGAGGGGTCGAGGAACAGTTGATTTCTAGAAAATCACCTAATTCATAAGTAGTTGTGACACAACATCTTACAAACTTTCGTTGGGCGCACGACATTTCCAAAAACAGGGTTGCGCCGGTCGGAAATCACGTGTAGTATGTTTTCGCTTAGACGCTGTTGCTTTTCTTTGACACTTTCGCAATTCACGATGCCTCAGTCGATCCTATCGGATCATTTCGTGAATTTTCGAGCCACCTAAAACCTTGGGGAAGTGCGCCGATGTGGGAGACTCGATCTCTGCAGATTTCCGTCCAACTTCCCCATGACATAGCAGAGCAGGCCGAAGAGGTGCAGAAGGTGGACCCGGAGTTCTTGAGCCGGGTCGTGCTCTATGGTCTCACTCGCCGATCGATCTATCACCAGCTGCGTGAGCGCAGCCTGGACCAACCTTCCGATGGTCTCCCCGCCGAACGCGCCACATAAAGGGCTTGACTCTCCCGGTGCACGCCAATAAGAACTAAGGGCAAGTAGGGCAGGTACTTGCATGCCGAAGGCCGGCGTGCACGCCTTGCAGCGCTGGGAGGGAGGACATGAGCGACGCCCCGCCGAAAAAACCCCAAGCGGGCAACGGTGAATTGGCGAAACGCGTTCTCCGCGCGAAGTATCTCGATTACTGTTCCTCTCAAGTCGCCGAGCATCTGCTCAGGCTTTCGCCAGACGAGATCTATGTACTTGCTCAAGAAACACTGCGTGCGGCCGGGCGAGAAAGTGATCCCCCCTACGAAGAGATGGTGCGATTGGCAACCGAGGGCGTTGCCCAACGGCTCACTCTTCCCCCGTTCGAACAGTGGGCCGATGAGTATGAGCGGGATCCAGCGCGGTACGACGATCAACTGATCGGTCTTTGGGAAAGCGAACTGGGCGAGCCGACTTAGTCGAAAGGCGCCCACCCCCCTTTCCGACCACCCCTCTAGAACGGCAGGTCGTCGTCCGGTTCGGAGATCGGCGCCGCCGGCGACGAGCCGGGATCGTCCCGATCGTTGGCGCCCCGGCCACCTCCACCTCTACCTTCACCACCACCACCGGGACTGGATCCGAGCATGACCATCTCGTTCACGACGATGTCGGTCCAGTATTTTTTCTGACCGTCCTTTTCTGTTTCTGAATACTCGACACGCCCTTCGACGTAGAGTCGGTCACCCTTCTTGACCCATTGGTCGACGATGTCGACGAGGCGGCCGAAGAAAGTCAGACGGTGCCACTCGGTCTTCTCCTTCTGTTGTCCCGAGCCGTCTTTCCACTGGCGGCTCGTGGCCAGGGACACCTTCGCCACTTGGCCACCCGAAGAGGTGGCTCGGACGTCCGGGTCGCTCCCCACGTTTCCGATGAGCATGACCTTGTTGAGGGACCGGCTCATTATCGTGCACTCCTTGGAGATTGCTACAGGGTCACGCGCCATTTCGGCCGTGCGGCGCCACAAGGTACCAAGTGCTCCGAGTGGGCGCTATGGGCGGGTGGCGCCTCCCGAACGGCCCTCCTAGCTTTTGCTCGATGGGTCCCCATCGGGGTGCCTTCTTACCATGGATCTGGCCGAGCGAGCGATGAGTGATCTTCAGTACATTCGAGTGGAGTGGGACGGGGAGTTGGCGATGGTCGTGATCGACCGTGCCGAGAAGCTCAACGCCCTGAATGCCGAGGTGGTTCGCGAGCTGGGGGACGTCTTCCGCGATCTCAAGGACGACGACGACGTCCTGGGAGTGATCCTGACTGGGGCGGGTGAGAAGGCCTTTGTCGCCGGGGCGGACATTGGCGAGCTCGCTCAGCTGACGCCGCTCACCGGGATGACGGTCAGCCGAGAGGGCCAGCGGATTTTTACCGAGATCGAGCGTTTTCCGAAGCCTGTACTGGCCGCAGTCGGAGGGTACGCCTTGGGTGGTGGATGCGAGCTGGCTCTCGCGTGCCACCTCCGAGTCGCCAGCGAAAATGCCCGCTTTGGGCTTCCTGAGGTGGGGCTCGGCACCATACCCGGGTACGGCGGAACGATGAGGCTCGCCAGAGTCGTGGGGTTCGGTCTCGCCGTGGAGATGATCCTGACCGGCGCCATGGTCGACGCAGAGAGGGCCGAGCGGATCGGACTGGTGAGCGCCGTCTATCCCCAAGCGGCGCTTCTCGATCAGGCGAAGACGTTTATGCGCGGGATTACAAAGAACGGCCCGGTCGCCGTTCGGATGGCGTTAGAGTCCATTTACTTGGCGCAAAATTCAGCCCCCGCCGACGCCGCGAGCTTCGAATCCGCGCTGTTCGGATTGCTCGCTTCCACGGCCGACATGAAAGAGGGAATGACGGCCTTTCTCGAGAAGCGCAAGGCGGCGTTCAAGGGCGAATAACCTGGGGTGGAGACGGGTGGTTGTAGGGCCCTCCCACCGTTAAATTTCCCCATGATTTCAAGGCTTTTCCTGGCATCACTTCCTTGCACCTGAGCGTGCTGACAATTCGGCGTTTTCGAAACCTCAGTGACCAGGAGCTTTCTTTCCCTCCAGGGGGCGTGGCGGTCATCGGCGCGAACGCCCAAGGGAAGTCGAATTTGCTCGAGGCTATCTACTATCTGGAGACCTTCCGCTCGTTTCGGGGCGCTCGTATGGAGCACCTCATCGCATTCGGGGAGGATGTTTTCCGGGTGGCTGGTCGAGTGGTCACCACAGACGACCCCGGGGGCTCAGGGACTGAGGTCGCTGCGGCGTATGAAGGATCGAGTCGTCGTCGTAAGGTGACGATCGACGGTGCGGAGCCGGAGCGCATCGGGGATGCGATCGGGAAGCTGGGTGTCGTGATCTTCTCGCCGGCCGATGTTGGCATCGCGAACGAGGGACCGTTCCGTCGGCGCCGATTCTTGGACGTGGTCCTTTCGCTGAACCATCCAGGATACCTACGGGCTCTTCAGGCCTTCCGGCACGCGCTGGCACAGCGGAACGCGGCCCTTCGCAGGGATCAGTCCGTGGCGGTGGTGCGGGCGTGGGACGAGCCCCTCGCTAGGAGCGCCGCGATCGTGATGGAGGCCCGGCACCGATGGATCTCCGAGTGGCGGGATGCCTTTCGCGGATACTACGAGGAGGTGAGTGGCGGGGATTCGGCGACGATGACCTACATGCCCAAGGTTTCCGTGGACGACTGGCAGGACGATGGCATTTACCGGGCGTGCCGAGACGCTCTGGACGCTCGCTGGGCCGTGGATCTTCGGCGCAGAAGTACGAGCTCCGGACCGCACCGGGACGAACTCCTGCTCGCGCTCATCGACGGCGAGAGTGAGATAGAGGTGAGGGAATTTGGCTCTGGAGGGCAACGCCGAACCGTCGCGCTCGCTCTCCGGTTGGTAGAGGGTGATGCGATCCGCAAGGTGAGGAATAGTGCTCCGGTTCTCCTTCTCGACGACGCTTTCGCCGAGTTGGACGCCGGTAGGAGAGAGAGGGTTCTCGGGCTGATGGGGCCAGGCCGCTTCGGTCAGGTCATCCTCACGGCGCCCAAGGAGAGCGACGTCCCCCTCCGGGGCGACGTGCTTCCTCGATGGGGCATCAGCGATGGACGGATCTGCGCATGAACAGCCTCGGGCCGACGCGCGTGGGGGATCTCCTCGATGGCGTTTTGGCGAAGCGCGGCCTCGGCACGCAGATCCAGAGGATTGGTGCGCTCGACATCTGGTCGGGTGCGGTCGGGGAGAAGATTGCAGAGGTCACGAATGCGAGAACGGTGGTAGCGTCGACGCTGTTCGTTGAAGTGCGGAGCAGTACATGGCTGATGGAATTGAGCCTAATGAAGGAGGCCCTGTTGGAACGGGTCAATGCTGAGTTGGGAGGGGAGGGGACGATCGATCGGATCGTCCTGACGCTGATGGAGGGAGATGGATCGTAACCACCGGCGGGATGGTTTTCGGTCCTGACCCACATAAAGGAGTGTGCTGTAAATGGCGAAGAAAGCCGACAAGAAAAAAGCCGACACGAAGACGAATGGCGACTACACGGCCGGACAGATCACGGTACTCAAGGGGCTCGAGGCCGTTCGGAAGCGACCCGGAATGTACATCGGGTCGACGTCCGCCCGGGGACTGCACCACCTCGTTTATGAAGTTGTCGACAACTCCATCGACGAGGCGATGGCCGGCTTCTGTACGGAAGTGGGCGTCACGCTGCGTGAGGACGGCTCCGTCGTGGTTCAGGACAATGGTCGGGGCATCCCGGTCGATATACACCCCGTAGAGGGTGTGCCCGGCGTGGAGCTCGCCATGACGACGCTCCATGCGGGAGGGAAGTTCGACAAGGACTCCTACAAGGTGTCGGGCGGGCTCCATGGTGTCGGTGTAAGCGTTGTGAACGCGCTTTCGGAGTGGCTGGAGGTGGAGATCACGAGAGACGGCGAGCGGTACCACCAGCGCTACGTCAGGGGGATCAAGGACACGGAGCTCAAGACGCTCGGGAAGGCCAGGGGCAGCGGAACCCGCGTGATTTTCATGCCGGACCCGGAGATCTTTACCGAGTTGGCGTACAACTTTGAGACGCTCAACAATCGTCTCCGTGAGCTCGCGTTCCTTAACAAGGGGCTGATGATCGTACTCACCGACGAGCGGGATGGCACCGAGGAGATCCATCAGTACGAGGGCGGGCTCTCCTCGTTCGTCGAACACGTGCGGGGTAGCCGCCAGCCGCTTCACGAAAAGATCGTCTACTTCGAGGCCAGTCGTGAGGAGGCCGACATCGAAGTGGCCATGCAGTACGATGACGGCTTCAGCGAGCACACCCACACTTTCGTCAACAACATCAACACGCATGAGGGTGGGGCCCATCTGACGGGGCTCAAAGCCGCCCTTACGCGGACAATCAACGACTATGCCCGGCGGAACAAGCTGTTCAAGAAGGACGAAGAAAGCTTGTCGGGCGACGACGTGCGCGAGGGCCTTACATGTATTCTCAGCGTGAAGGTCATGGAGCCCCAATTTGAGGGCCAGACCAAGACCAAGCTCGGGAACAGCGAGGTGCGGGGTGCCGTCGAAGCCGCCATCAATGAGAACCTCGCGATCTTCCTGGAGGAGAATCCCAAGGCGGCCAAGTCGATCATCGAGAAGTCACTGTCGGCCGCGCGGGCTCGAGAGGCCGCCCGTAAAGCTAGGGATCTGGCTCGCAAGAAGAGTGCCCTTGAAGGAGGTGTTCTCCCGGGCAAGCTCGCGGACTGTTCCATCTCGGATCCGAGCCTGTGCGAGATCTATCTGGTCGAGGGAGACAGCGCTGGAGGTAGTGCGAAGCAAGGCCGGGACCGGTCCTTCCAGGCCATCCTGCCGCTCAAGGGAAAGATCCTGAACGTGGAGCGCGCGCGGATCGACAAGATCCTCTCGAACGAAGAGATTCGGGCGATGATCACCGCCATCGGATGCGGCATCCGGGAGGACTTCCAGCTCGACAAGGCGCGCTATCACAAAATCATCATCATGACCGACGCGGATGTGGACGGTGCTCACATCCGCACTCTCCTCCTCACCTTCTTCTTCCGGCAGATGAGGAATTTGATCGAGGAGGGCTACATCTTCATCGCCCAGCCGCCGCTGTATCGCGTGGCGAAGGGGAAGAAGGAGCATTACGCGTACTCGGAGGAGGAGCGGGAGGACTTCATCAGCCGCCTGTCCAATGGGAAGGCCGCCGGTGAGACGCGTGGCATTCAGATCCAGCGCTACAAAGGCCTCGGAGAGATGAATCCGGACCAGCTCTGGCGCACGACCATGGACCCGGAGGCCCGGACGATCTACCAGGTAACGGTGGAAAGTGCGTCCGAGGCCGACTTGATCTTCAGTCAGCTGATGGGGGACGAGGTAGAGCCGCGGCGGGCGTTCATTGCGGCCAACGCCAGGTATGTCAAGAATCTGGACGTGTAGGATATCCCGGTGACGGACCCCAAGCGCCTCAACATGCAGCAGTTGGTCTCGTACCTCGCGGAAAATGCCGGGCACTGGATCGAGAGTCAGCGTGCCCAGCACCGGGTGCATGCGGGCCCCCTCCCTGACACGACCGTGGCCGCCCTCGGTGGCTTTTTCGAGCAGGAGACGCTGGATCGTGCGAGGATCAGGCACGTCGCCGGCATCGACAATCCTCCCTTCTACAGGGAGTTCGAAGAGGCCGGAGAGTCGTTTCCGCTGGACTTCAAGGCCTGGGCCGCCATCACGTTCGGGGACGTCATTCTTGTCAACGGCGAGCAGGTACCGGGGCCGCCGTCCCATTCAGTCGTCTTCCACGAGATGGTCCACGTAGTGCAGTATGACGTGCTCGGGATCCACGAATTCGCCCGCCGCTACGTGGAGCCCTTCATACAGAACCGCTTCAACTACATGTCGATTCCGCTTGAAACCGTCGCCTTCGACCTCCAAGGACGATTCGAGGAATCGCGTGGAGACCCGGTCTCCGCAGAGGCGGAGATTCGTTCGAGAATCGGTGCGCCGGGGCTTCCTTACGCCGGGAGTGGAAGGGCTGACTAACGCCTAGCGCCCGGGCCGCCTTCAAACGGCGTCCGGACTCGGTCGTCGCTCACCCCCCGGCCCCCCGCTGGCCGGGCCGTCTCTTGCCAGGCATACCTTAGCCGAGCGGTCCCGTGATCCGGAGTACGTATACCGCGATGAGTCCCAACACGCCGATCACGGTCAGATAGTAGATCGTCGGCAGGATGGTTTTCCGCAGGGTGGCTCCTTCCCGTCCCAGGAGCCCCACGGTGGCTGACGCGGCGACCACGTTATGGATCGCGATCATGTTGCCCGCCGCGGCTCCCACGGCCTGGAGTGCCACGATCATCGCGCTCGACATGGCTAGGCGCGCCGCCACACCGTGCTGGAAGGCAGAGAACATGAGGTTGCTGACGGTGTTCGAGCCGGCGATGAAAGCCCCCAGGGCTCCAGTTACGCCCGCGAAGAGAGGCCAGACGCCCCCTACGGTGTCGGCGACCCAACCCGCCATTTCGAGCGGCATCGATTCGAGGCCCGAGCTGTTCACACCCGAATTGATGTAGACTCGGACCATGGGCACCGTGAATACCAGTACGATGCCAGCTCCCACGAGAACGCGCGTGGAGTCGACGAACGCCTTCCCGACGGCGGCCGCGCTCATGCGGTGCAGGAGCGCTGTGATCCCCACGACCGCGATCAGGAGCGTGCCCGGCAGATAGAAGGGTTGGGTGGAGGCGGTCACCGTCGTTCCGAAGATCTCCGCCCACTCGATGGTGAAGCTCCGCAGCATATCTCCAAACCATAACTCGGGATGGACATCGAACCAGGGGAATTCACGAAGGCGGCTCAGGACCAGGAGAATCGCTAACAAGAGGTACGGAATCCACGCCTTTCCGGCCGACATCTCGGGGTGTTCTCCTTCGTCCTTCGGGCCGACCTCGAGATCGCTCACCCACTCGGAGGGCCATTGGTTCGACGAAGGGAAATCCCAAGTGTCCTTCGGGAGGAGGAACCCCCTCCGTGCCGCGGTGGACACGACCGCGAGCCCGATCAGGCCTCCCAAAAGCGATGGGAACTCCGGCCCGATGAGCCATGCCGTAAGGAAGTAAGGAACGGTGAAGGCGAGACCACCGAACAGCGCAAACGGCACGATCGATACCCCTTCGGTCCACGACTTCCGTGCGCCGAAGAAGCGGGTCATCATGACGACCATCAGGACGGGCATGATCGTGCCGGTAATCGCGTGCAGGCCAGCCGCTCTAACGGCCACGGCCCGGACGTATTCGGGCAACGTGATCCCCGCGGCAGCAATCGCGGCCGTGAACTCGGGGCCCACCACCCCGCCGTTGACACCCACCAGAATCGGCGTCCCCACCGCACCGAACGTCACCGCTGTGCTCTGGATCATCATGCCCAACATCACCGCGCCCGCCGCCGGGAAACCCATGGCAACCATGAGTGGCGCGGCGACAGCGGCGGGCGTCCCGAATCCTGCGGCACCTTCGATGAAGGATCCAAACAGCCAGGCGATGATGACGACTTGAACCCGGCGGTCATCGCTGATGTCGTGGAAGCTCCTCCGTATAGCCGTCACACCCCCCGACCGCTCGAGCGTGTTCAGGAGGAGGATGGCTCCGAAGATGATCAGGAGTAGGTCGAAAGTGGTAAAGAGCCCCTGAATGGTCGAAGCCGCCACGTCCACGACGGGCATGTTCCAGACGCCCAGGGCGATGACGACCGCCGTGACGTAGACGATCGGCATGGCCCACTTGGCTGGGATTCGGAAGCCCACAAGGAGGACTCCGCCAAGAAGGATGGGCAGGGCGGCTAGCATGGCTAGGGTTGCAGGACTCACGGGGGGCTCCTTTGCCTTTTGAGATCGGTCCCGGTCGGCGATCCGACCTGGGCTGTGCTCACACCCAACCTTCAACCGGCCCACGCCTTCGGACCGACCGGACAACATGATGTGGGGAGAGGGATAGGAAAAGACCGCGTCCGGTTGAGGGGGAGGCGTGGGAGGGTGGTGTGGCTTGGCGGATGTCGGGGCA
>Ga0315336_1002121_pt1 | contig 32331 bp, 24 predicted proteins | sample ASW5metaG_FD_204512 | JGI IMG/M metagenome (GOLD analysis project Ga0315336, IMG submission 204512) | Ammonia-oxidizing marine archaeal communities from Monterey Bay, California, United States - ASW #5 | ecosystem: Environmental > Aquatic > Marine > Intertidal zone | place: USA: California...
GCCAGCGGAAGAACATCAGCTGGCCGAACGCTACCACCGCCATCAGGCACAGGGCAAACGGATAGCCGACCACCCATTTCAGCTCCGGCATGTTCCAGGCCGAGATTTCCGGGTCGAAATTCATGCCGTAGACGCCGGCGATGAAGCTCAACGGGATGAAGATCGTGGCGATCACGGTGAGCACCTTCATCACGTCGTTCATCCGATTACTGATCTCGGTGGCGTAATAATCGCGGAGATCGGAACAGGCTTCTCGAAAATTCTCTAGCATGTCGATGATCTGCACCGTATGGTCGTGGCAGTCGCGCAGGTAGACGCTTGTTTCCTGATCGATCAGCCAGTCGTGCTCCTTGGCTAGGGAATCGACCGCCTCGCGCAATGGCCAGACAATTCTCCGCAGGAGGCGGACGTCGTGCCGCGCGGCATGCACACGGGCTATGATCTGCGCCGCAGCCCCCTCTTCGATCTGTTCGTCGAGCTCGTCGAGCGATTCTCCCAGCCGTTCCAGTTCAGGGTAATAAGCGTCGATCACCGCATCAAGCAACGCGTAGAGCAGATAGTCGGCTCCCGACTGGCGGATCGGACGCCCGGCAATCCGCATCCGCTCTTGTACCGTATCAAAACAATCGCTGGGGCGTTCCCGCAAGCTGAGCACGAAATTCTTACCGGCAAAGAAACTGATTTGCTGGACCGAGACATCTTTCGTGCCGCCCGGCAACTGCGCTACCAGAAAAACGTGCTGCTGGTAGTCCTCCACCTTGGAACGCTGCGGGACATTCACTACGTCTTCCAACGCCAGCCGGTGCAGTCCAAGGAGTTGGCCAAGTTTCTCGATCAGGTCGGCGTCGCCCAGTCCGACGACGTCGATCCAGGTGACCGGTTGCTGGCCGATCAGCTGGACGATCGTTGCGAAGTCGCAGGTGTCGTGTTCCTGGAGCTCTTCGGGTCCGAAACAGGTAACGCGGATCGTCGGAGCAAGCGCACCATCGGGCACCACAATCGAACCGGGCCGGGCCCCGGGTCCGGCGCGTTGACTGTACCGCTTCATCACCATGCTTGCGCCGGCTGCGGCCCGCTTGTCCTTCATGTTTGTGTTCCTCTTATCAAATCTTCCCTGTCGGCTCTGCAGTTGTTTTCTATCGGTTTCTAGCACGAGGCACGCTTGCCGCACGTTCAAGGGCAGTCGCTTTGAATCTCAATCGTGCTATTTCTCTTCCGCTTTGGTTTCATCTGGCGAGTTGACCATCCGCACCTCCAACGGGGCCACCGAGTCAATATGGACGTCGCGCTGCGGGAAGGCAATCACAATGCCCTCTTCGTGGAAAAGTTGGTCGATTCGGTAACGAACCGCACTTTCCACTTGCAGCCGATCCATAACGGTCCGCATCCGAATCCAAAAATGGATTTCGAACGTCAGCGAGTTATCGCCAAACCCAGTAAACAGGATAATCGGTGGCGGATCTTTGGCTACCCTACCTGTCTCGACGACGGCCCGCCGCAGCAGCTGGGTGACCGTAACTGTAGGCGAACCGTACACCACGCCCACTCCAACCATCGTCCGCACCTTGTCGCTGGAAAGTGTGAAGTTGATCACGTTGTTCTGCAGAAATGAGCTGTTGGGGACGATGATCTCCAGATTGCTGCCGGTCCGTACCCGGGTGCTACGGGCACCGATATGCTCCACGTTGCCATACAGTTCGTCGAGTTGAATCAAGTCGCCGACCTTTACCGGCCGCTCTGCGAGTAGGATCAGCCCGCTGAGAAAATTATTGATCACATTCTGGCTGCCAAAACCAACGCCCAGCGCCAGGGCACCACCCAAGAAGGTGAGTGCTGTAAGAGGGACGTTGACTACCTTCAGTGCCAGCGTCGCACACAACAGTAAAAGCAGATAGTAAAACAGGGCCTGGATCGTGGCCGACGCGCTAGGGTCGATATCCATCCGGCGGAGGACCTGCCGTCCAAGCGACCGGCTAAGCGCACGCGAGAAGACCAAGCCGGCCAACAACACCAACATCGCCTTAATCACCTCGGCAATGGTCACGCCCGTCTCGCCAAAGGTGATGATCTCCAGATTCCAGGTCGCGACGATCTTGCTCCACACCTGAGCCAGTTGATCCCTGGCCGTCGTGGCCAGCGAATCGCTCTGCATTTCCCGGAGCAGCTTTTCTTGCAGCTGCTTGTTCTCGCGAATGCTGGTTAGGTTTTGCTGATACGTTTCCAGCAGACTGTCGGCGCTCTCTTTCCGGCGCTTGGTCCATTGTGTCTCGCTCTGTTCCGCCAGCTGGTCCTGCAGCGTTCTCAGATCGTCCAGATCGAGAGTCTGGACATGCTCATCCTGGCCAAGCCGTTCGAGAATCTCCTCGGCCTCAACGGTCCAGTCCCCGACGATCTTCCTCTCAGGACGACCGTTGAACAGCTGCTGCCGTCGTTTCCACAAGACCCTCTGCTCGGCCAGGCGATCGAGCGATTCCTGCAAGCTGGCCAGTTTCTCCTGCAGTGCCCGATGGCCTTCGACGTGGGCTTTAGCCTCTTCGTCCAACAGACTTGTATCGCCAGTCGAAGCGTCTGCCTTCTGTCGGGCGCGAATCCATAGCTGCTCGAAGTATTGCAGATTCGGATCGTTCTTCACTTCGTTAATGGCTCGTCGCAGGGCTGCTTCCTTTTGACCGATCGCCGCCAACTGCTGGCGAAGGTCGGCGTCGCTGAACCGCACTACGGACCGCAGCCGCTGCGTTTTTTCTTCAAGCAGCTTCACATGCAGTTCCCGGACCGCCAGAACCTGATTCGCAGTGGCTGCTTCCTGACCATGCAAATCGGCTGTCGCCTGCGCCAGGTCGCGTTGCAGCTCACTCTCGATAGCGTCTTGCTCCAGCGAGTCAACCAGCAACGCATCTTCGTTCGACTCCAATACCTCTAGGGCCAGCCGTCGGGCCTTCTGCTTTTCGTTCAGATCCTCGCGTGCCGCCACCAGCGCCACCGCCGCCGCTTCAGCCTTCTGGCTCTGTCGCGACACCCGCCGCTGTTCCAATCGCAGCTCGTCGCGCAGAGCGTCGAAGTCGAGGAAAGAGGTCTCGTGATCGTCTTGCAGGCCGTCCCGCAGTAGTACCGCGAGCTCGGCATCTACTTTGTTATGTTCCTCTTTCAGTTGGATAGAAAGATCGTTAGCCGTCCTGAGTTGAGTTAACGTTGATTCCAATCGCGAGAGTAGCTTGATCTCGCTCTTCAGATTCTTCTCGATCTGCTGGTCGTCGTCGGCCTCAGCTTGTTGGAGCCGCGCTTGGGCCTTGGCCAACCGGCTCTGAGTCTGCTCGAGTCGCTGCTTGAGCGTTGGCTTGGGCGGCTCTTCGGCTGGCTCGACATTTTCTTTGAGAAGCTGAGCCGGCCCTTGGGCCAACAGCACGTTGCCAGGCAGATTCAGACTCAGTAAGACGGCAACAACCAGCCAACCGGCTGCCCAGTTGCCCGATTGGCCTTGGACTGCTTGCTTGTTTCGAGAATTGATTGTGATGGAGCGTTGAGACATCGCCTGGAGATCAGCGTTGGGGAATACTTGGCGGGGAATCCAATCAGAGGGGGCGTCGCCAATCTTGGCTCGGCACCCCATCCAAAAGGATAGTCCTTCGCCCGAGCAGACTCAAACCGCCGCCCGACCAGCCCCACGCCCTGCGCAGGCCCTACGCCCCTCCCAGCAAGCAAACCAACCGTCCAAGATTGCCTCTTGAGCCCGTTTATATTGGTAGCAGCGCAATACACCGCACCCTAGGCGGTCCAACGAGCTGCCCACACCATGCGCTACCACGTCCGCAGCGGTAGAAAAAAATCGATAGCTTACCGTCGGTCATAACGGTTGTCTTAATCGTAAGGGTGCACCGATCCCAAGTCGCAAACTCAAGAAACGACCAGGGGGCCGCATCGATGCTGTACCGATCGAGTACAGCACCAGGCCGTTTGCATTACGGTTCCACTTTCCCATGCGGCCGAACCTCACTCCCCTGCCGTTTGGTCAAGCGGTCGCCCAACTCTTCACGAGCTTGCTCGGCAAACTTCTCCAGCCGCGCCACCACCTTCGGATACTTGGCCGCCACGTTGGTCGTTTCGCCCACGTCGTTTTTCAAATCGAACAGCTCGCGGCCGATGGTCGCTTGATCGTACGGAACATGACGGCCACCGCTGCCGGGCGACTTTCCTGAAAGTGTGCGGTACTTGTGCGGAAAATGGAGTTTGAACCGCGGATCGCGGATCGCACGCAAATCGCGTCCGTAGTAGCAATAAAAAACTTCGTGCGGGCTTTCGGCGCCGCCCTGGCCCTCGATCAATGGCCAGATATCGCGGCCGTCTATCTTTCGCTCCGGCGGGAGCTCCACACCGATCAGCTGAGCAACCGTCGGCAGAATGTCCATGGTCGTCGCCAGCTGGTTGCAAACGGTGCCGGCCGGTATCCTGCCCGGCCAGCGCATGATGCACGGTTCGCGATAGCCTCCCTCGAACATCGTTCCCTTCCCCTCCCGTAGCGTTCCGGCCGAGCCGGCATGATCGCCATAGTTCAGCCAGGGACCGTTGTCGGACGTAAAAATTACCAACGTCTTGTCGTCCACGCCGTTGCGCTCAAGCGTTTCAAGAATCTGGCCCACCGACCAATCCAGTTCCTGCACTACGTCGCCATACAATCCCGCGCCGCTCTTGCCCCGAAACTTCTCCGAGACGAAGATCGGCACATGCACCATCGTGTGCGGCACATACAGCAAGAAGGGTCGCCCCTTGTTACTCTCGATAAAATTGACTGCCCGCTCGGTATACCAAGTCGTCAATTGAGCCTGATCCTCGGCCGACACTTCCGCGTCGACCACCCGATTTCCATCAAACAGCGGCAGGTTGGGCATTCTTTTCCTGTGCTCCGATACTGGATCCCCAGCCACGTCGCCCTGGGGCCACATGTCGTTCGAATAGGGCAGGCCGAAATACTCGTCAAAGCCATGTTGCAGTGGCAAATAGGGCTGCTCATCACCCAGGTGCCATTTGCCGTAGATGGCCGTGGCATAGCCCCGCTGTTTGCACACTTCGGCCAGCGTCAGCTCATCTTGATGGAGCCCGATCTTCGCGTGCGGAGACAGAGCCCCCAAGATGCTCACCCGCTCTGGGTAACAACCGGTCAGCAGCGCCGCCCGTGACGCAGAACAGACCGCCGTAGCTGAATGAAAATCGGTGAAGACGCGACCCTGCTGGGCCATCAGATCCAAATGCGGCGTTTGATACGCCTCGGCCCCAAACGGACCGATGTCGGCGTACCCCATGTCGTCAATGAAAATAATGACGATGTTGGGGAGCTGATCGTCCGGCCGCTGAGCTTCAGCCAGAACCGACCGCTGCTCTGCCGCCCCGATTACCACGATCGACAACAGCAGCTTGGCCGAGGGAGTGACTCTTCGCATGAGAAACGCCTTTCGAATAGACCGGAAACCAAGTCGCCATCGCCTGTGTAGCCTGCGAGTATAGCAGAAATCCGACCCGATCAATCAGCAGTTTCGCTTTCCCGATAGCGACTCTCGTTGATCGGGCCCTCGTCGCTCAGCAGCAGGTGCAGATTCTCATCTCGCAACACGTCTTCCACTCGCGCCGGCTGGCCGTCGAGTGTCAGCCACCGGTCGACCAGCCGGACGCCATGGCTGTAATCGACGTACGATTCCACGTGCACGGTTGTTAAAGGCTGGATCGGTTTGCCGTCCAACTGGTGCCAGCCGTAAATGGCCACCCTCCGCGGCCTCTCGGCCAGCTTGTTGCTGATCACCACATCCTTTTTGATCCCAGCGATCAGCTGTCCTCGGTCGCTGCTGTCGATCTGTTGCTCGATCAACCGTTGATGCTGAACGAATGTGGCCAGCGCTTCCCGTTCTTCCACTAGCGGCTGCGGAGCAAGCTTTACGTTTGCCTGTTGATAGATGGCGTCGACCATCTTTCGCGTCGGCAGCACACAGCCAAACAGATCGGCCACGTGTTGCGCCGCTCGGGGCGTCAACGGCATCCGCACGAAATCGTCGTCCGAGCCCACCGCCAGATAGTCGGGCAGGACGCGCAGCACCAGCTCGTGCGACGAACCGTCAGCCGCTTCGGCCGTGATCTTTACATCGACATAATTGCGCAACTTCCGCGGGACGTTGCCGCCAACCAACTCTCGCACGACGACCCGTTCGCGCTCTTGCTGTTCCGTGTGAAGCAACGCGCTGGTACATTCAGACCCGCTGAGGGCTTCTTCTTGACGTTCGCGTATGGCGGGTTTCGTCGGCTGCCACGTCTCAGGATCGCAGGGCGCCGGCTGCACCCAGTCGGTGTAGGCCCGAGGCTGGCCCAGGCCTTCCCAGGAGTGCTCGTCGGCGGATCCGACGGTCAAGGCGTACAGCAAACCGTTCATCTCGCCAACCAACACAGTATGCAAAATCTTATTCTTCGGATTCGGATGAACCAGCGTAATCCAGCGGCCATCAAGGCCGGTGTACGAATCGAATTCACCGAGCGTCCCCTCAACAAGTGCAGCATCGGGGCCCATCTGATCGATCATCCGCCGACTCGCCCGAAAGGTTCCGCCCGTCGGGCCAACAACCTTCTTGCCGTTCAGCTCGATGTTGCGGTCGTCGTAGGCGAGCACAACCAATTGCCGCGCCGCATCGCCGCCGAGCCAGTCGAGCAGCTTCTTTCCATGCGCCAGCTTGTCGGAGAAATAGTAGTTGGAATCGAGAAACGCGATCCGCTCGATCTGTGGCGGAATCTGTTTGACTGCATCGATAAACCCAAAATCAAAACTACCGCCACCACTATGGCCAGTCAGCACCACGCGGACCGGTTCGCCAGGCGTCGCGGCGATCAACGATTCGACCACCTGCCGCAGGAGCTCTCCGCTCGATGCGCGTTTTCTACGCCACGTCGGCCAACTCCGATTGTCAGGCTGCAAACAGACCAGCACAATGTTCTCTCGAGTGTTGATCTCCCGCAGACGCCGCACCTGCGCTGCGGCATGTTGAATATCAAAATGCCAATCGAGCCCCTCCGCCGCCCGGCAGCCAAGCGTCTGCTCGATCGTGTTTCCATTGGGCGTGGCATAAAGCACCAACAACGTCGGCCGCCGAGCATCAAACCGCTCCGGCAACGGCGCCACGACAATCGCCCGCGCATCCTCGGCAAAGCGAATCTCCCGCACCTGCTCGCCAAACTGGCCGCTCGCCACAAACCCGGGCCAACATTCATCCTCAGCAACGATGGCAGCGTCGCCGATCAGCGCCAACGGCAACCCAGTCAACAGCAAACTAAGAACACGTTTCACATCCATCTCCGATCCCCCTAGAGCGAGCCCTGGAAATCTACCCTGGGCTACCTTATCCCAGCCCTTCGGACTGAACAACCGTAGCATTCGTAGGCACACAACCTTACTCGCTCAGCTCGCCGCTGCCAGTGAAGCACCGGTGTCGACTAGCAGCGGAAGTGCGTATGCAGGCCGTTTAGGAACGAGCCTCTGAAAAGAGAAACGACAATGATTACAGAAGCACTTAGCAACGCAGCAAATGATACAAGCTGTGACATTGATGCCACGAAAATTGATTTGAATCGTTCTTTTGCAGAATACTTTGATGATGATCAGGCATCTGCGTCGAATAAGAAAGATTTCAAGTCGCGTGCAAAAGAACATCTTAACAGTGCGATTGCTGACACTGTGCAAAAGTCTAAAAGCAAAGAATCATTTGCGCAGACTTTTCCTGCCTATATTAGCTGGGTTGAAGGGGTGATTGGAACAATCAAAGATCTTCTCCAGGCGCAGTAAATAATCACTTACCCAGCAGGACACAAGCTAAAGCAATGAATACACTTCCTGCTCCGCCCACGCTGCCGGTTGCAAGTGAAGCAGCGGATTCGCAAGCTACGAACACCGATTCTACGCCTGAAAGTATTACACCCCTGATTACACCTGCTGGTGACTTTGCCAGTCTTTGCGAGGCCGTGGCTGACTACAACTGTCCATCCGAGGGTGCGGAAGGCTCTGTGCAAAACCCCTTGCCACAGCAAGAGTTAGTCCTCCTCTGTCAGGCTCTGGCTTCGGATGACCTAAGTAGCGGAGGAGGGACTCGAACCCCCGACACGCGGATTATGATTCCGCTGCTCTAACCAACTGAGCTACTCCGCCTCAGGAAGCTGTCGACCGTTGGGCCGACAGGATGCCGGCGGGTAAGAATACGACCGCCCGCGGGCTCCGGCAAGTCTTACCAGCGTACCGGTTTGATGCGATTTGACAAGTGGAGACCGGCAGAATCGAAGTGGGGGTAGTGTGTAGGTGGAGGCAGAGTGTAGCGAAGACCCGTTGCGTAGTTACAATGGGCGTTTGGTCAAAACTGGGGATTGGAGCCCCGAGTCCTGGCGCGTTCTTCCTATGGTATTGTCGTCGCTTTGAACTTCTCTGTCGCGGTTTCGTATGAACCATCCCGTCAAACTGATCTTGGCATTGCTGGTACTGACGGCCTGGTGCGCAGGCGACTGGTTCATTGCGCTGCCCGAAGGTGCCCGGGCGACCTACGTTGGCCGCGACACGTGTGCCCGCTGTCACGAGACTCAGTTGCACCAGTGGACCGGATCGCATCACGATCGGGCCATGGAAGTAGCGACCGAATCGTCGGTCTTGGGTGATTTCAGCGACGTCGAGTTTGATCATTTCGGTTTGACCACGCGTTTCTTCCGCCGCGACGGGAAGTTTTTTGCTCATACCGAAGGGCCCGACGGCGAGTACCGCGACTATGAGATCAAGTACACCTTCGGAATCGAACCGCTCCAGCAATACATGGTGGAGTTTCCCGATGGGCGCGTGCAGGTGCTCAGGGTGTCGTGGGATACGGAGCGTCGGCGGTGGTTTTACGTGGAGCCGCCCGACGTGATCGGCGAGCGGATCGAGGCGGGCGACCCGATGCACTGGACCGGTATGTCGCAGAATTGGAACACGATGTGTGCCGAGTGCCACTCCACGAACCTGCAGAAAAACTTTGACCTGGCCAGCAATTCCTACGACACCGCTTACTCAGAAATCAACGTGAGCTGCGAAACGTGCCACGGGCCCGGGAGTATGCACGTGGAGCTGGCCGAGAGCCACACGTTGTTTTGGGATCGTCACCATGGCTACGGGCTTGCCAAACTCAAGGGCGGCAGCGCCGATCGGGAGATCGAGACCTGCGCCCCGTGCCATTCGAGAAGATCGCCCGTCCGGCCGGAGTACCACGCGGGAGAGCGGTTCTTGAATCATTACCAGCCTAGTCTGATTCGCCAGGGGCTGTACCATGCCGACGGGCAGATCTTGGACGAAGTTTACGTCTATGGCTCGTTTCTGCAGAGCAAGATGTATCAGGAGGGCATTCGCTGCACCGACTGTCACAATCCGCATACACTCGAGCTGAAGTATCAAGGCAATCGTCTGTGCGCCCAGTGCCATCAGCCCGGCAAGTACGACACGCCCAATCATCACCATCACACCGACCTGGCGGCGACCCAATGCGTGTCGTGCCACATGCCCAGCCGCAACTACATGGTGGTTGACGGCCGGCGTGATCACAGCTTGCGAATCCCTCGGCCCGATTTGAGCATTGAGCTTGGTACTCCCAATGCTTGCAACGACTGTCATCAAGAGCCGAACGAAACGGCCAGCTGGGCGGCCGACGCGGTGCGCGATTGGTATGGTGAGAAGAGGCCCGACGATCCGCATTATGCGGTTGCCTTGGCAGCCGGCCAGAAAGGGGAACCCGAAGGGCTAGGGTTGCTACGTAGTTTGCTGCGTCGCAGGGAGACTCCCGATATTGTTCGCGCCACGGCGGTCGAGCTGCTTGGCGGCTATGACCCTAAAAAGATCGAAACCTTGTGCCGCGAAGCGCTAACCCACGCCAGCCCGTTGGTCCGGGCTGCGGCTGTTCAAACGGTTCCTATGTTGGACAGTTCCGGTCCCACTTCTGTGGAGCGGGTAAAGCAAGACGTGGCCAGTCGGCTGAGCGATCCTGTGCAAATCGTACGCTCGGCTGCGGCCCGTCGGTTGATCTCGGATGCAGCGAGGCTGAAGGACTCCGAGGTCCGCGAGGCGCTCGACCGGGCGATTGAGCAGTATCGGGAAGGCGAACTGATGATGCAAGATCGGGCTGGGGCGCACATCAACCTGTCGATGTTAAGCAGAGCTTTGGGCGACGTTGATGCGGCAATCGAGTCGCTACGGACCGCGATACGATTGGAACCCTACTTGACCGGCCCGCGTGGCGAACTGGCGATCGTGCTGCAAGATAACAACGGCGATCCCGAGGAGATCGACCGTTTGCGCCAAGAGGAAATCGAACTGTTGCTGCGCGATTCCGGGTTGATGCCGAACGTGTCGTTTCCTCATTACCGTCGGGGGATGCTCCTCTATCAATTGGGTCAGGTTGACGAAGCTCACGCGGCACTTGCCGAGGCGTGCCGGCTGGAGCCTAACTCCTATGACAATTGGCTTGCGCTGGCGCTGATTTGCGAGCGACTTGGGAAACAGGACGAAGCGATAGAGGCTTTAGGCCGGATGTACAAATTGCGTCCCGACGATCCAGCCATCCGAGGTATCTTCCAGAGGTTGCAAAACCCCAAGGATGCGCAACAGGAATGAGCGGGTTGGGGCGTCCTGGAGGGATACGGAAAGGTGACTTGCACCGGGGCCTGATCGCGCAAACAACCGCCGGGCAGATCTTGTTCCAGTCTGAGTCTTGAATTTGGTCGAAAGACGCCCTAGCTCTGCACAATGTGCTACCGTAGGACGACCTCCCCATGATTGCGTCGCCCTATTAGATAGGTTATATTCGATAGATTAGGGGCCAGGCCCTGAACCAGTTGCGAAGTCGTTGGCGATCGTTCCCTCAAAGAAGTTTTTATGGGGGAGGGAGGACGTGCTTATCAGATCGCCACGATCTCAGCTGCAGGGTTGCTCCAGTTTTGGAAATCGTGCGGTTTCTGAGAAGTTCATCTCACTTGTTGGCAAGTCGTCGTCTGTTTGTGTTGTGTGGAGCGACCGACGAGCAGCTTCGCCAACAGGCTTCGGCTGCCAGGTGGGGCGTGGATCGCGCTGACACTCGGGATGTATTTCCAAGACTTATTGAAACATTTTTTGCGGTGGATTGTTCATGGATCAGGTTTCCAGTGACAATGTCTTTGGTGCTGTAGAATTCGCTGAGAATCCCGAGCCCCGGGTGCCTTGTGTGCTGATCGTCGATACGTCGACGTCGATGCATGGCCCGAGAATCGACGAACTCAATGCGGGGCTGCAGCACTATCGGGACGAGCTTTTGAACGACCCGCTGGCAGCCAAGCGAGTCGAGGTCGCCGTGGTGACCTTCGGCGGACGGGTGCGGCGACTGATGGAATTCGTCACCGCGACGGCCTTCGATCCTCCTAAGCTCCAAGTGATCGGCGGGACGCCGATGGGCCAGGCGATCAAGATCGCGCTGGACATGATCGAAGAGCGCAAGGAGAACTACCGCGAGCACGGGATCGCCTACTATCGCCCCTGGGCTTTCTTGATTACCGATGGCGAACCTAACGACCATTGGAAGCCGGTCGTCTCTCGCGTGCAGCGGGGCGAGGATGAAAAATCGTTCTGCTTCTTTGCCGTCGGCGTCGAAGGCGCCAACATGGAAGTTCTGGAAGAAATCAGCGTTCGAAAACCGCTCTGGTTGGAAGGCACCAAGTTTCGCGAGATGTTTAGCTGGTTATCCAACTCGCAGCAGGCGGTCTCCCGATCTTCTCCTGGCGACGAGGTGCCTCTTGACGATCCTACGACAGGACCGCAAGGTTGGGCCCAAGTATAGGTATTATTGATGACTGCGCAACCAATGAGCCCACCGCTAGCGTTTTACTCGCTAAATCTGGGCTTCCGCTGGGCGCCCTTAGTTGACTGGCTGCGCAGGGGTCAATAACGTGTGGCGACATATTGCCCACAGCTTGCAGGGCTCTTTTCACACCGCCAAGGGCGGGTCGTGCCAAGATAGTAACCGTGTTGAAGTTCTAGGTGCCGAATCAAACGGCACGCTCATCGCCTGTGTGGCGGACGGTGCTGGGAGTGCGAAACATAGCGAGGAGGGATCGAAACTTGCCTGCGATTCAATTGTTCAAAGTGCAATCTCCTACCTGGAATCTAACGATTCTTTCGACGAGTTTGATGAAGAAGTCGCGCTGCGCTGGTGTGATGAAAGCCGAATGGCGATCCAGCGCGACGCCGATGGCAGGAATTGCAAAGTCCGCGAACTGGCGACGACCCTCTGCGTGGCGATCTTGTCGCAGGGCCGATCGATCTTCTTCCAGATTGGCGACGGAGCGATCGTCCTGGAAAACAATGGCATCTACGGAGTGGTGTTCTGGCCGCAATCGGGCGAGTATGCCAATTCGACGAACTTTCTGACGGCTGAGAACTACCAACAGCATCTGGAGTTCTCGACAGCCCAAGATTGCTTTTCGGGAGTCGCCTTGCTCACCGATGGGCTGGAGCGCCTGGCACTGTTGTTCGAAAGCGAAACGCCGCATCCGCCGTTCTTCGATCCGCTGTTCAAAGCGCTACGGAAGACCGATGATTTAGAAAGCTTAGGGCTGGAGCTCCATCGCTTCTTGCAATCGGAATCGGTGGAGTCCAGATCGGATGACGATAAGACGCTGATTCTCGTTGCGAAACACTCGCAGGGGGTCGGCAGCAATGATTGACTCCAGCGGCCAAACGATCCAGCTTGGGAAAGAAATTGGCAAGGGCGGTGAAGGCAGCGTTTTCGAAATTGTTGGCGCAACGACTCTGGCAGCCAAAATCTTTCACCAGAAACCGTTGCTCGAAGATCGCGTGACCAAACTTGAGGCGATGGTCGGTTGCTGGTCGCAAGAGCTCGGATCCGTTTCGGCCTGGCCTCGCTCTCTCTTGTACGACGAACGCAGCCGAAAACCATGCGGCATTCTGATGCCCATGATAAACGACGCCAGACAGCTTCACGAGCTCTACGGCACAACGAACCGCCGGCTCCATTTTCCTGAAGTTCAGTGGCACCATCTGCTGCTGGCCGCTCGCAATGCTGCTGCGGTGTTCGACACCCTTCACACGGCGGGAATCGTGATAGGGGACGTCAATCAGGGCAATCTGCTGGTTGACCAGCGCATGTGTGTGCGGCTGATCGATTGTGACTCATTTCAAATAACCAGTAACGGGGAGACCCTTCACTGCCCAGTCGGAACGCCCCACTTCACGCCGCCTGAGCTCCAGTCGACCAAGCTGCGCAAGGTTGTCCGGACGGAAGACCACGACGGTTTCGGTTTGGCGGTTCTTATTTTTCACCTCTTGTTCGTGGGTCGGCATCCGTTTGCTGGGCGGTTTCAAGGGGCGGGAGATCTGCCGATCGAAAAGGCGATCGCCGAGCGCCGGTTTGCGTTTTCTGAGAATACCGAGGCGACCCGAGTCGATCCGCCGCCCGCTTCGTTGCAGCTGCGTGATCTGCCGGCAGGTTTGGCCCGACTGTTCGAGTTGGCCTTTCGAGTCGATCCCTCCAAGGGCGGATCTCGTCCAGCGCCACGTCTGTGGGTCGAGCAGATTGACCTGCTTATCAAACAGCGTAGGGATTGCCGGTTTGATCCGGCGCATGTCTTCTATAGCCGGCTCAATGATTGTCCTTGGTGTCGGATTGAGGATGAAGGTGGTGCATCGTTCTTCGTGCTGGCTGGGGGCAGTTCAAGTTTCTCTCAAGAACGGCTCCAGGCGCTCGATCTCAAACTTCGAGCGCTCTCTGAGATTGTCTTTCCCGACTTGTCCCCGGGGAAATTTGCGATACCTACTATTCCGCGGCGCAAGAAACTAGCGACTATGCCTCCATGGGGTCGCCCCGCGGTTGCTGCGTTGGTGTTGGTCCTCTCAGGGTGCTTGTGTCTACTCGGCGCAGTCTGGCCGGTATCGCTGATTGCGGGTTCCGTATTGTCGCTCTTTAGTGGCGGCTACTTACTCGTGAGCAAGGCCAGTCGGGCCATCAGAAAGAAGGTGGCTGGATTCCACGCGAGTCTTGCGGAAATCACGGTACATCTCTCGAAAAGGGCGTACATCGCACAGGTTAAGCATCAACAGCAGGAAGCGGAGTTCGACCAGGAGCTGGAGAACCTGAACGTCGAGTTCACGCATTACAGGGCGGAGGGAAAAGAGCTTCAAGACGTGTTGCGAAAGCACAGCAATGTTCAGAAAGATGAATTCCTGCGCAAGCATTTAATTCGAGATAACGTTCGAACTATCCCGGGACTCTCATTTTCGATCGTCTCGATGCTGGAATCTTTCGGCGTAGAGTCGGCCCTGGACGTCCACAAGCTGAATCTGACAGGTGTCCCGAACATCAGCTCAAGAACAGAATTGGAGCTCCTACAGTGGCGATCGCAGATGGAGCGACAGTTTACCTTCAAGCCCGAACATGGCGTTACTGTGCGAGAAGTAAAACTTGCGGGAGAAGTGGCGGTATGGCGATTCAAAGTTGCTCAGGCGCGAAAGATATTGATGGCTTATACGCGGATCAAGGCCCTGGCTGACATCAGAAAGACAGAGCTCAAGCAGGCCTTCGCCAAGTTTGACCAGGTAACTTCCTGTTGGCGAGAGATCGCTCAAGAGCTCCGCGAATTCCAAAGCAGCAGGCGAACCCTAGAGTATTACATCAATCGCTCGTGGTCAACGATTCTCGCTGTAACGTTCGGAGTACCTCTGCTTGGCCTCGTGTTGTACGCCATCTTCAGATAGTGAGCTCTGCGCGAAAGCTGCCGCTCGTAGGAGAGAACTACCAAGCAGCAAGAGCAGCCAAATCGGCGTAGCTAACAGCCCCGGACAATAACTTCTGTACACCATCGTCCCGCAATCTCGGGATATTTCGTTTTCGCGCGTAGTCGTGAATTTGCCCTTCGTCGAAACCGGAGACAATTCCCCGAGCAAGTCCTTCATCGATAGGAAGCAGCTCAAACAGACCCACGCGCCCCTGATAGCCGCGCCGGTTGCAGTTCTCGCATCCGCTCGGTTCGTACACGGTCGCCCCTGCTGACTCCTGGCAACCGAGCACCTTCGCCTCAACAAGCTTCAGCTCGCGCGGTTTGCGACATTTGGTACAGAGCTTGCGGACAAGGCGTTGGGCAACCGACAAGCGTAGCGTCGCAGCAACCTGATAGGGCTGCAATCCCATGTCGATCAAGCGGGTGATCACCCCGGCTGCAGAGTTGGTGTGCAAGGAACTAAAAACCAAGTGTCCAGTCAGAGCGGCTTTAACTGCGATGTCTGCCGAGTCGAAATCTCGGATCTCTCCGATCATAATTACGTCTGGGTCGCTGCGTAAAATGTTTCGCAAAACCGAGTCGAAGTTGACTTTGTCAGCCGCGTCCACCTCCGCCTGGGCGACGCCGACAATGTCGAACTCGACGGGGTCTTCGACCGTGATGATACGTCCCGGCTGGTGAGCAAGCCGATGTCGAAGCGTCGCGTACAGCGTGGTCGACTTGCCGCTGCCGGTCGGGCCGGTTAGCAGCACCAGACCCTGCGAATGCCCGAGATAGTTGGTAAACTCTTTTAACGCATCGCGCGACATGCCCAGTCGGTTGAGCGTCAGCTGCTCGGTTTCCAGGGCTAGCAATCTCAAGGTTAGTCGCTCGCCTTGCGTCGTGGGCAGGCAAGCGGCACGAATATGAATCTTGCGTTTCTCTGGCCCCAACTCGCAGGCAAATCGCCCATCCTGAGGCAGCCGTCGCTCGGCGATGTCCATTTTCGATAGAACCTTCAATCGGCTTACCAAGGGACCGTGAAGATTCTTCGGCAGCTTTCGGAGCGGCTCAAGTTGCCCATCTACACGCAGCTGAATCAGCGTGATTTTCTCCTCGGGATCGATATGCAGGTCAGAGGCGCCACGCTCAAAAGCGATTTCCAGCACCTCGTTGCTCAGCCCCACAATATCGGGCGGCTCGGCCTTCTTCGAACTCTTTGCGCCCTTGGCACCTGAATCGGTCAACGGGTCTTGATCAGCGGCGGTTTTATTCTTGCGCCCCAGCCCGCGCATCACCTTACCGAACGATTTGCCACGTTGCGCCTGCTCTTCGTCAGCCGTTCCAGAAGCAGGTTCCGAGACAGCGGTCGTCAGTTCCAGTCCAGGAACATATGCCGCGATCGTCCATTCGGAAGAATCGGCGCGGCGGACCCGATGGGTCGGCATGAGATTGCCCGTCGCCGCCCACTTCTGCAGCTTCTCCATAGGGTAGGGGCCGTAAGTATTCCCGTCGCCGATTTCGAAGTACCACTGGTCCGCCATGAGTGACCGATCGCTAGAGTATCGTGCGAGCTACGTTCGACGGCAGCAGAGCCACTGGCAAGATAACATATCAAGCAGCCGTCTCAAGACAATCTCCAGCAAAATCGAAGAACCGATCGGATTCTTAGTTCTCGAACCCCAGAGCGGGCCTCAATCGTCGCTTATAACAATATTCTCGATCGTATCACCCTGCTTGATCGCGTTGACGACCGCTTGGCCCTCGTCGACCACTCGGCCGAAGACGGAGTGTTTGCCATTGAGGTGCGGGGTCTCGACGTGCGTGATGAAGAATTGCGAGCCATTGGTGTTGGGGCCGGCATTGGCCATCGAGAGGACGCCGGGACCGTCGTGTTTTAGGTCGGGGTGGAATTCGTCCTCGAACTGATACCCCGGGCCGCCGGTGCCTGTTCCTTCGGGGCAGCCGCCCTGGATCATGAAATTGTCGATGACACGGTGGAACGCCAGACCGTCGTAAAACCCTTCGCCGGCGAGCTTCTCAAAATTGGCGACCGTCTTGGGGGTTTTGTCGGCATGCAGCTCCAGGCGGATCTCGCCTTTACTGGTCGTGATTGTGGCAGTTTTCATCCGGTTGGTTAGCTCCTGTAAATTTAACGATGTGAAGTGACAGTCCTCCAACTGTTTTAGCCGATCGTCCCGAGAGGAGTAAGCCCCAGACGGATGCCCCAGCGAAAAGCGGCCACACTCTAGGTCCGAAACGTGTGGCTCATGGCAACCGCCAGGGGTGCGAAGAGCATCAACGGCAGCCAGGCGGCGAGTGTGGGAGCCAATAAACCAAGCCCGCCCAGAGAATGGCAGGCTAGCGTAACCACCGTAAAGGCCACGACGACCAGCAGGCAGATGCCGATCGACAGAAACACATTGCGGCTACTGCGAGAGAACATCAGCGGCAACCCGAGCATCAGCAGCGTCGCATCCGCCAGCGGTTGTACCAGCCGCGAGTGGACCGCGACGCGCACGTCGGCGCCCAAGTCGGTGCTGGGGCTGTTGAGTTGGTTGATCAGCTCACCGGTGGAGGCGAAACTCCGCCAGGACGAACCGCTGGACAATAGTTGAAACGGTATGTCGGAGACGACAAACGCCTGGTTGTCATTGAGCCATTGGGTGTCGTGCGGCGTGGCGATCACGACGCGGTCGTCGACGCGCAGTGACTCCCTGCGATGCAAGCCAACCGGGGCTTTGATGCCCTCCAGTAAATAACCGGCCGGATGTTCAGCCGAGGCGGCCCGGTGATAGGCGTCGGCAGCGACCAGCTGCTTGCCGTAAAGGGCCAACGTTGCCGGCAAGACGATGGTCGGTTTGACGATTCGCTGCTCGGCAACGACAGCCTTCTCGCCGCTGATCAAGATGCCAGATCGGCTGTCGTACCTCGCTTCCAGATCGTGGCCAAGTGCGCCATCAAGGTCTTTCGTATCGCGGGCAAGCTGCTCTCGAATCTGAGGAATCACTTTTTCGCGCGCGGCGACACCCATCAGACTCACCACCACGGCAGCGATGATCAGCGGCCGGACAATTCTGAACTTAGAGATACCGGCCGCCATCATGGCCGTCATTTCCTGGTGCCGCTGCAGCCAGGTGACGGTGAACATCGCGGCAATCATGGCCAGCATGCCGCTGGTGCGGTCAAAGAAACCGATCATGCGGTATCCATAATACTCGCCGAGGATTTGCAGCAGACTACCGTGTTGTTTGGCATGCTCTGAAAATTTGTCCAAATGCCCGAAGGCGTCGATCACCACATACAGGCCCATCAAGCTGAGAAAACAGATCGAGAAGATCTGTACGAATTGCCGCAGCAAGTAACGGTCGAGGATGGGCATGATCGATCTGAAGGCGGGCACAACGGAGGTCGAGGCTGTGGGAGCGTAACGGAGCGAGATTGATAGCGTCAAGAGAAGAAGCCGACACTGCTACCCTTGATTACGCATTTGTGCTCTATTGAAGACTCGGACCCGCCTCGGCTCTATCAGAAGTTGCTCGAATCATGCCATCATCGCCGACAACCTGGCTGAGGAGCTCGGGCAACCGGATGTTGGACCTGCTCTATCCGCCCTGTTGTTCGGCATGTGGTACGGACATGGAGCCGCCGGTGGATCAACCGGTGTTCTGCGATGCCTGCCTGGAAGCGATGCCGACTTTTTCCTGGCCCGTTTGCCCACGTTGTGCGGCACGCGTTCCTGAGTTTTTCGACACCGACAGTGACTGCGGAAACTGTCGCCCCGTTAAGCTTTGGTTCGACCGAACCATGGCGGTAGGTGAGTACGAAGGTCGATTGCGCGACTTGCTGCTGCGTATGAAGCAAGAGAAAAGCCAGGTCCTGGCCGCCACCTTTGCACGACTCTTGGCCGATCGATTGGGCGAATCGCTCATGGCACTCAAGCCCGATGTCATCGTTCCCATTCCGATGCATTCCTGGCGGCGGCTGGTCCGCCGGACGAATCCGGCAGAGGCCGTGGCCGAAGCGTTGGGCCGGCGTCTCGGATTGCCGACCGCCAGGGCCCTGCTCAAGCAGCGACGTAACATGCGTCCCCAGTTGGGGTTAACTCGGCCTGGGCGGATTCGCAACGTACACGGCCAGTTTGTGGTGGCGGCGGGCTATTCTTTAGAGTCGGCCCACGTCCTGCTGGTAGACGACATCATGACCACCGGCGCTACCTGTAGCGAAGCGGCACGTGTGCTAAAACACAAAGGAGCCGGGCAAGTCACCGCTCTGGTGGTCGGCCGGACGTCGAGCAGCTGATCTCGGTCGTTACGAGTTTGGAGGAGTTGTCGGTAGTACTTATCGACAGAAACGGAGGTCGGAGAATCTAGTTGTTCGTGTCCAATGGCTGAACTCTGATCGATTCGCAGAATAACATTCTATGGCCAAACGGAAATCCCAAATCCCGAAGAAGCGCCGCGCATTGGGTCCCTTTCGCCGGGCAGTGCTGCGCGGTCTGGCTGTCTTGCTACCGCCGCTGTTGACGATCGTCATCTTTCTGTGGATTGGTAACACCGTCAAGAACTACTTGCTGGAGCCGATGGAGAACTCGGCCCGGAAGTTGTTGGTACGCCATTATCAGAAGAGAATCGTCACCGTCGAACAGCTTGCCGATGAACCGATCAGTGACAAGGGTCGCACTAGTTTCGAGGGCCAGCAATATCAGCAGATCGGCGACGGCGCCTTGGTGTTGGCCGCGGACTACGATTCCTATCGCCGTGAATTTCGCGCATTACCGGTTCCGGAAAGTGCTGGCGAATTTTACGCGGTCTACGTTGATCAGACGTATCTGCAGCCGGAGATCGTCATTCCGTTCTTCTTGTGCGTGTTCGTCTTGGTGTTGTATTTGCTGGGCAAGTTCCTGGCGGCGGGAATCGGCCGGTTTTTCTGGATGCAGTTTGAGCGGGTGATCAACCGGCTGCCTCTGGTCCGCAACGTCTACTCGTCGGTCAAGCAAGTGACCGATTTTCTATTCAGCGAACGGGAGATAGAGTACACCCGTGTGGTCGCGGTGGAGTATCCGCGCAAGGGAATCTGGACGCTGGCGATGGTCACCGGAGAGAGCATGGTCGATATTCAGAGCGCGGCCAACGAGCCGGTGTTGTCGGTTCTGGTGCCGACGTCGCCGATGCCGTTTACCGGCTTTACGGTTACCGTCAAGAAGAGCGAGACGGTTGATCTGAACATCTCCATCGAGCAGGCGTTTCAGTTCATTGTCAGCTGCGGCGTGGTCGTTCCTCCACAGCAGCTTTCCGAGGGGCTTGCCGAACGCGAGCGAGCCCGCGCTGAGCAGCCGTCGCTGGCACAGCTGACTCAGGACTGATTCGTAGCGGCTGTCTAGTGGCGCCTCACTCCGCTCTTTTCCCGACCAGTACGCAGCGGTGCGAGCGTGTACCGATTGCCGTATCGAAACGGGCCGTTTAGGATGTCGGCGTCTGTCTCTGTCGAAAACCGTGGTAACGCCGTGAATCGTACGACACCAATTCGCATTGCCACCCGCGGCAGCAAGTTGGCCCTTTGGCAAGCCGACTGGCTGGCTGATCGACTGCGGCAACTGGGCGCACCGGTCGAGTTGCTGGAAGTCACAACCAGCGGCGATGTCCAGCAATCGGGCCCTGTCGTCGCCCTAGGGCTGCAAGGCGTGTTTACCAAAGAGATTCAAGCGGCGGTATTGGAAGATCGGGCCGATGTTGCCGTCCATAGTTTGAAGGATCTCCCTACCGAACTCATCGAGGGCTTGATCTTGGCCGCGGTTCCGCAGCGCGAAAGCTCAGCCGACGCATTGGTAACACTCGATGGCAGCCAACTTAGCGATCTGCCGGCCGGCGCTCGGGTCGGAACTGGTAGCCTGCGGAGGCAATCCCAGCTCAAGCACTTGCGACCTGACTTGGACGTGGTTGCTATCCGAGGTAACGTCGATACGCGGCTGCAGAAACTCGCCGAAGGGGTGGTCGACGCGATTGTGTTGGCCTGTGCGGGGCTGGAGCGATTGGGGTGGGCCGACCGAATTTCCGAACGGCTAGAGCCACCCAGGATGTTGCCTGCGCCGGGCCAAGGCGCCTTGGGCATCGAATGTCGCAAAGATGACGCCGAAGTCAGCAAGCTTCTGTACCAACTGGATGACACGGAGACACGTCAATCGGTTACAGCCGAGCGGGCGCTGCTAGCATTGCTCCACGCAGGTTGCTCGGCCCCGGTGGGTGCTTGGGGGCGGGTTGAACAAGGCCGGCTGTCGCTGGATGCCTTGGTAGCCAGCTTGGATGGCAGCGACCTGTTGCGAGCCAGCGGCTCAGGTGCTCCGGCCGATGCCGAAGCGATCGGCAGTGAGGTGGCCGGGCAACTCCTCGCGGCAGGGGCGGAGCAGATTATCCTCACAGCGCGCGGTCAATAGACCGTGTTCTTCTTGTGCCGATCAGCGCTACGGCTGATCGGCAAGTTCTGCCGGAGTCGCGGTCGAACAGGCGCATATTGTGCCGGAGAGCCTCCCACGCCGTGCCTGCACATTCCGGCCGAGAAGATCTGTTTTCTTTGCGGAAGCTGAGTCTCTGTCGAGCCTTAAGCATCGTCGGCAGAAAACCTGATCGAAATTGGCACGCGGACTGCTTATTCCGACCGGCTGACGGCAGGGGGGCGCACCTGCTATCACCAGGCCATCGCGATGTCGTACGGCATGTACATTTCCGCTGAAGGCGCCCAGATTCAGGCGAAGCGGTTGGAGTTTATCGCCAACAATCTCGCCAATGTCGATACGCCCGGTTTCAAGCGCGACGTACCGACGTTTCAAGCCCGCTTTGCCGAGGCGATCCAGCAAGGACTGGACATTCCGGGTAGCACCTCAGAAAACGACATCGGCGGCGGTGTCAAGTTGATGGAGGTCAACACCGACTTTTCCAGGAGCACGGTTCGCTCGACCGGCGTCTCGACCGACTTTGCGATCGGTGGCGACGGATTCTTTACTCTCCAAAACGAACAGGGCGAAACGGTGCTTTCCCGCGCCGGTAATTTTATGTTGGACACCCAAGGACGGCTCGTCAGCCAATATGGCCAGCTGCCCGTGCTGGACGACGCGGGCAGCGAAATAGCCCTCAACCCCGACCAACCTTTCGAGATTCAAGCGGGCGGCATCATCGTCCAGCAGGACGACTCGGTCTCGATCGGTCTGATGAAACCCCAATCGTTGGGCGATCTGGTGAAGGTCGGCAGCAACACGTTCCGTTCGTTGGGACCAACTTCTCCCGTGTTGCAGGAAGAACGCGACGTGCGGCAGGGCTATTTGGAAAAATCGGGCGTCGAACCGACGCGCGAGATGATGGCGATGATCGAAACCTCCCGCGCGTTTGAAGCAAATACCAAACTCATTCAGCATCAGGACAGTATGGTGAGCTCGCTGATCAACCGAGTGCTGACAAGGTAAACACCAGCGAACAGGACACAACGTTCTCTCGCTCCCACACAACTACCTCCTCCAGAAGGAACGAACCATGAGTGTTCAAACTCTCTACACCGCGGCCACTGGCATGGAAGCCCTGGAGACCAAGCTGGATGTGATTGCCAATAACATGGCGAATATCAATACCACAGCCTTCAAGAAAGACCGAGCGAACTTTGAGGACCTGTTCTATCGGCAGTATCGTATGCCGGGAGCGACCGACGCCGACGGGAATTTAACATCCACTGGCATCGAAGTCGGCTTGGGATCGCGCGTCTCCAGCACGCAGACCAACTTTATCCAAGGCGCAATTCAGACGACCAACAATCCGCTCGATCTGGCCATTGAAGGACGCGGGTTCTTCAAAGTCAATGATCCGGCTGGCGGCTCGCTCTACTCACGTGCCGGTAACTTTGGCATCAACGCCACCGGGCAGTTGGTGTTGGGTTCGGCCAACACGGGCTGGGTCGTCGATCCGGCGGTCAGCATTCCGGAGGACGCTGTTGACATAGTCGTGACCACCGACGGACAGGTGCAGTACCGTACTTCCGACGCACCCGCCCTGCAGACGGCTGGTCAATTGTCGCTCTCTACCTTCATCAATCCCGACGGACTGCTGAAGATGGGCGACAATCTGTACAAGGAAACGGACGCCTCGGGCACGGCCACGGAAGGTAATCCGGGCACTCCTGGCGTTGGTGTGGTCGCCCAAGGAGCCCTGGAGTCCTCGAACGTCGAGCCGGTGCAAGAGCTGATCGACCTGATTACCACCCAACGCGCGTTCGAGCTGAACTCGCAGGTCGTGCAGGCAGGCGATCAGATCATGCAGATCGCCGCCAATCTGCGCCGGGGCTAAGTCGAATTGAAAATTCCTGAGATCGGACGACCATGAAACAACGCTTCCCAATACTATGCTGCTTGATAGTTGTAGCACCCGTCTGGCTGTGCGGCTCTGTTGCCAGTGGGGCCAACGTCGAACTGCGCGAACGTGCGATCTTACAAGGGTCGGTTTTGCGTCTGGCTGATATCGCCGACCTGAGTGGCGGTTCGCTGAAGCAGCTGGCAGATCTGGCGGCGACGTCGCTGCTGACGACGCCGGCGCCAGGGTCGCGACTTTTTCTCAGCGGAACCCAAATCAGAGACTTGCTGCAGAACCGGGGGATCGACACGGGCGGGCTGATCTTTGAGGGGGCCGCGATCGTTGAGGTAATCAGGAGCGCCGATTCACCCCAAATCGCTGCAGCTCCACAAGAAAAGCTGACTCTAGCAGAGATCGAAACGGCGGTTGTCGAGGCGATCGAGACCTATCTGCGAAAGCAGACGGGGCACTCCCTCTGGAGCATCCGTGTGAATCTGCAAGAGATGGGCAGCGGACAGCGGGATCGTTTGGGAAGCAAGCTGTTGGCTCGCGGCGGACGCAGCCCCTGGAAGGGAGAGCAAGAGTTTCATCTGTTCAAGCAAGCTGGCGGATCCAAGGTCGTTATCCACGCGAACGTCAACCGTGTTGAGCCTGCTGTCGTCGCGCTGCGATCGATCGGCAAAGGGGAGCTGATTCGCTCCAGCGACGTAGAGCTTCGCATGCAACAGGGCAACGTTTCACCTCAAACAGTCAGCACCCTTTCGCAAGTTGTTGGCATGCAGGCCCAGCGTACCATTCGAGCCGATGAGCTGATTCGGGAGAACCAGCTTCGGGCGCCGACGCAGGTATCGCGAGGCGAAACAGTTTCGGTCATCGCCAGAACGGCTGGCATCGCGGTACGGACCTATGCCACGGCCAAACAGGATGGTGCATTGGGCGAACTGGTGCAGGTTGAAACATTGGAAGACAAGCAGCGGCTGGTCGCCCGCGTCGTCGGAAGAGGCGAACTGGAAGTTCACGCCACCGGCGCACTAGCCGAGGATTACGCCGGCTTGCGAGATCGCAGGACGTACAGTCGCTAGGAACAACGGGTCAGGGAAACTCAAGGGAACCGTGTTAGGGAAAATTGCACGATGAGCATTCAAAGTTACAAGTGTATTGTCTGTGTTGCTTCAGCTGCCCTGGCCTATCTGAGCTCGGGTTCAGCAGCTTTGGCGCAGGACGCGAGCTTGCTGCAGAAGCCAATGCCCAACCAGCAAGGGAACACACTGCAGAACACCTCTTTTCTGTACCGCGAATTGCCTCCGGAGGCTCGACCTCGAGAGCTGCAAGAAAACGACATCGTCACGGTGTTGGTCGACTTTCGCTCCCGATTCTTAAGCGAAGGCGACGCCGAAAGCCGAAAGCGAGCCAGCCTGTCCGCTGTGCTAACCGACTGGATCAGGCTGGAAAGCGGCTCGCTCAAGCCGGATGTCCAAAGCGATGGCGACCCGACAGTCGCCGGCAGCCTCAATAGTCAGTTCCGGGCCGAGTCGGACATCGAGTTGCGAGACTCTTTGACGTTTCGTATGGCCGCGAAGATTGTCGACATTCGCCCCAACGGCAATCTGGTCATCGAAGGGCATCAGGAGATTCGCAACAATGAAGAACGGTGGCGCATCTCCCTGACAGGCGTTGTCCGCCGCGAGGCAATTCAGGCAGACCGAACGGTCACGAGCGACGCGATTGCCGAGTTGAGGATCGACAAAGAAGAATTGGGCCAGGTCCACGATGGCTACGCCCGAGGCTGGCTGGGACGGTTCTACGATCGATTCCACCCGTTCTAAAACGAAACAGTTAGCAGTTCCAGCAGCCCTCAACCTCACAGACTAACGAGAGATCGTCATGTGCCGTCAGAACTTGATTAAGTCGCTTCTCTGCATCGTGCCAGTCGTTGGTGGACTGTTCCTTGTGGACTGCCCGGGGGCATCCGCTCAGACGGTGTTGCGCAACATTTGCCGAATCAAAGGCCAAGAGGAAAACGTCCTGCGCGGCATGGGGTTGGTGGTTGGTCTGAACGGTACAGGCGAAGCGAACGATGCCTCCACGATGCGGGCCCTTTCCCGCGCGATGGAGATCATGGGTAGCCCGATTCCTCAGACGGGGCTGCCGGGAACAGGTAGCCAGGACGAACTGAAAAAGATAAAGAACGTCGCCATGGTCTGGGTTACCGCCACAGTCCCCGCGACGGGCGCACGCCGGGGAGACAAGCTTGATTGTTACGTCAGCGGGATCAACGGGAAAAGCTTGGAAGGAGGCAGGCTCGCATTCGCAGCGCTGCAAGGCCCTAACACCCAGGACCATAGTGTTTATGCATTGGCGGAAGGAGCGTTGCACCTGGAAGATCCCTCGCAGCCGCTGGTAGCGACGATCAGCGGCGGCTGTCAGATGGAAGAAGACGTGTTTACTCCGTTCGTTCAGGATGGACAGATTACCCTGGTGCTGGATCCGAGCCACGCCAACTTTCAGACGGCCAACGACATCGCGGACGGTATTCGAGAAAACTTTTTTCAGCGCGAGCGTAACGCCGTGCAGACTCTCAATGCCGCCAATATCCGCGTCCCCATACCTCAGATCTACCAAAAGGATCCCGTCGAATTCGTTTCGATCTTATTGGAGCAGAAGATTTACAACCCCGAGCCGGAGGCCCGGATCGTGATCAACCAGCGAACCGGTAGCATTGTCATCAGCGGCGACGTTGAAATCGGCGACGTCGTCGTGTCGCACAAGAATATCGTGGTCGAAGCAGGCGAAGCAACCAAGTTTACCGAAATCGACCCTAGCAGAACCAACACAGCCAAATTGCAGTCGCTCGTTGAAGCGCTCAACTCGCTGAAGGTTCCCAATGAAGATGCCATTGAGATCATCAAAGGCATTGAGCGAAACGGAAAACTACATGGCCGGCTGATCATGGAGTGATTTTTCCGCCGCTCGGATTTGTGAACACTGTAACCCTGTCACCCCGTTTCTTGTCCCTGAAGAAATTCGATGCAAATTAATCCCTCGCAAATGATTTCGGTTCGGCCTCTCAAGGGTGGCGCTGCCAGCGAGCAGCAGCAGGTCGAGTCTGCCCGCGAGGTGCGTCAGACCTTTCGTAGTTTTGTCGGCGAGGCTTTCTTCGGTCAGATGCTCAAAGCGATGCGATCGACCCTCGACAAACCGGCCTATTTCCACGGTGGCCGGGCCGAAGAAGTCTTTCGAGGTCAGCTGGATCAGCAGCTGGCCCAGGAAATGACGGAAGTCAGCGCGGACAAGATTGCCGATCCCATGTTCCGCAATCAGTTTCCCCGGCAGGCTGAGCAGCTCGCGCGCGTCGAAAGCGAACAACCGACCCTGTCTAATCTGGAAGCATTGCGGCGGCGTTGAGCGCAGTGACGAATTCGTTTTTCTTGTTTGATGAAGATGGTAAACGTTGATGAAGATCTCCTGGAAATCAGAACTTTCGGAACTGTTGTCTCGGCTTTCCAAGGCACAACAAGAGTTGCTATCGTTGCTGTCAATCAAACACGACCTGTTGCAGCAACGTGACCACGAGGGCCTGGCCTCGCTGCTACCAAAAGAGCAATCGCTCTGCGCGGAGTTGCAGTCATGTCAGGAGCTGCGCAAAGATCTACTTAAGCAGGCCTCCCAGGAAGGTTTGCCTGCCGATAGCATCCAGGCGTTGGCTAGTGCGTTGCCCGAAGGGGAGAGTAGGGGACTGAAAGAACCATTGGAACAGGCGGCTAATCGGTCGCGCTTGCTGCAGCACCAAAGTCTGACCCAGTGGGTGGTGGTGCAGCGAACTTTGCTTCATCTTTCGCAGATGCTGGAGATTATTGCTACTGGGGGGCGTTCTCAGCCGACATATGGGAAAGGCGGTATCGCTGAGAGTAGCGGTGCGCTGATGGACCGGGAGGTTTAGGAGGACCAGGAAGAGTTCCTGGCCCCTGGCCTGAAAACCCTGACCACTTTTCTCGCATGTCTCTATTCGGCTCACTCAAGATGGCGGGCAATACGCTTCAGGCCATGCAAATTGGCTTGCAAGTGGTCGGTAGCAATATCGCCAATGCCAACACGCCTGGCTACGTCCGCGAGCAGGCTGTCTTCACACCAGCGCCGGTCCAGAAAATTGGCACTCTGACGCTCGGTCTGGGTGTGCGAGTTGCCGGCATCTTTCAGAACCTCGATCAATTCGTAGAGGGCCGACTCCGCGACGCCGGAGGTGAACGGGCCAGCGCCGAAGTTCAGGAAGGAATCTATCGCGAGCTACAGAATATCTTGGGAGAGCTGACCGACAGCGACATCAGCACCAATCTCTCGAACTTCTTTAACGCCATCGACGACATTTCCGATACGCCCGAGGACGAGGCAATCCGCAATCTGGCTGTGCAGATCGGCAGCACCCTGACCACGGCCATCCAAGCGCGCAGCCAGCGTGCTACCTCGTTATATCAAGATTTCAGCGATCGGGTGGAGAATCTTGCCAACGAGATGAATACACTCACGGAGCAGGTTCGCCGACTGAACCTGCAAATAGTAAACATCGAGGGGAGCGGAACGAGCGGCGAAGCAGGGGCTTTGCGGAGCCAGCGAAGTGAGATCCTGAAGCGTCTCTCAGAGATCGCCGGTGTAACAATCAGTGACGGGGCAGCGAGCATTGTCAACGTGTCGCTGGGTGGACAGTCGCTCGTGTTTGATGGCACCGCGCGCAAAGTTGAGGCGGTTCAGTTTAGCGAGGATGGGCTTCTCAAATCGGATATTCGCTTTGCCGATGATCAGAGCCGGCTTGACGTTGCTGCGGGTGAACTGCACGGCATCTACGAAGCGCGTGATACTATCGTGGGCGGTTTTCTCGAACAGCTCGACGAATTCGCAGGCGCACTGATTTTTGAATTCAACAAGGTTTTTTCCCAGGGACAGGGGATTACCGGTTTCGATCAATTGACCAGCGCCGAATCGGTCCTCGACGTCGACGCAGCGCTGGACGAAGCAGGTTTGAACTTCACACCCACCAGCGGCAGCTTCACCGTCTTGGTTCGAAACACTTCATCGGACCCTGAGGTGCTTCCTACGACCACGCCGCACAACGTGATTGTTAGTCTGGACGGCATCGATGAAGATCTAACGCTCAGCGGGCTGGCGGAGGCACTCGACGCAATCGACGGCATCGCCGCATCGATATCCTCGAGCAACCGACTTGAAATCTCGGCCGAATCGTCAGACATCGATTTCAGTTTTCAGGGCGATACCAGCGGTCTATTGGCAGCTTTGGGGATTAACACGTTCTTTACCGGCTCGACGGCCCGTGACATCGCCATCAATCAAGTTGTCGCGGAGGACGAGACGAAGTTTGCCGCAGCGACGGACGGAATAGGCGTCGGCGGAGAAAACGCCTTGAATTTAATTGCGCTGAACGACAACTCCCTCTCCAGCAGCACGATCAGTACGTTCAACAACATGTACGGCCGGCTGATCAACGATACAACTCAGGGGTCAATCGTTACCACGGCGATAGCCGACGGATTGCGTGTGTTTGAAGGAACGCTGACAGCGAACGCCTTGGGTATCAGCGGTGTGAGTCTGGACGAAGAGGCAATCGACATGATCTCCTTGCAGCGGACCTACCAGGCTTCGGCAAGATTTATCAGCACCGTCTCCGAGTTACTTGACCAACTGGTGCAGTTGTAATCGATGCGTAAAGATCGACCCCCTCAGCGGGTCGATGCCAAGCAGACACAAAGAGCCTATCCCAAAACTCCGCACCCGATTACATCACAATGGCCGGCATCATTCCAATCTCGAACACACGCATCAGCGGTCTGCTGATTCGGCAGAGATTGACACAGCAGTATCAGTCCGACCAACTCGATCTATTTCGACTGCAAGAACAGCTCAGCACCGGTTTCAGAATCTCGCTGCCAAGCGACGACGCTCCAGCTGCCCTGCGGGCGATTGGTCTCCAGCAACTTATCGAACGCAAAGGACAGTTAGAGACAAACATTCTAACGGGTCGAGACTTTCTGCAGGCGACCGACAGTGCGCTCGCCGATGTAGCCGGAGTATTAGCCGAATTACGCGGAGATGCACTAGGCGTGGTCGGCACTCTCAACTCACAGGAAACGCGCGACGTGGCATTGAACACGGTCAGCGAGACGCTCAACGCAATGTTGAGTGCCGCAAACCAAAAATTTCGCGGCCGTTTCCTCTTTTCGGGTTCGCAGACCAATGTCCTGCCATATATATCTGGCGATGACTTTGTCAAGTACAACGGTGACGCTAATGCAATTCGAAGTTACATGGATATCGGTATCCTGTTCGGCACCAACGCGCCCGGTTCCGAAGTTTTTGGTGGCATCTCGGAGTCGGTCTCGGGATCGGTCGATCTCAACCCCGAGTTGAATTCCGATACGCTGTTGAGCGCCTTACGGGGCGGCCGAGGTCTTGAAACAGCAGGCTCGCTTTCGATCTCTGACGGCAACACCACCTCCATCGTGGATCTAAGCCAGGCCGTTACGATGGGCGACATCGTGAGAATGATCGAAGAGAATCCACCCTCTGGGCGGGAACTCTCCGTATCGCTTACCGGAGAAGGGCTGTCAGTGACGCTCCTAGATCCCCTGAGCGTAGGTGGAAACTTCACGATTAATGACGTGGGCAACGGCACCATCGCCCAGCAGTTGGGAATCGTGGAAAACCTAGGCGTTCCCCCGGGGATCGCGATTAATGGAAGTGATCTCGACCCAGCCCTGCTGTTAACCACCCAACTGGACAGATTACTGGGCACCAAAACGCAGGCTCTGCTCACGTCGGTCGGTACGAACAACGACATTTTCATCAGCGGTGTGGCCAACGGAGCTGCGCTCAATGGAGCCACCATCCAACTGGTCGACGACGAGCTACTGGAAGCCTCGTCAGGGTTGGCCGCGGGGCAGGAAGTGGCAGAGTACGATCTGAATGCGAGGCCGGCATCCGCGGCGCTGACGCTTACCGGTGCGGGTAACGACTTGATCATCACGGCCAACAGCGCCGGTACGGCGTTCAACAATGTGGGGATTAACCTTGTGGCGGGTGGAGACATTGGAACCGCCGCCCCGACAGTCGTTTACAACTCCGTCAACAAAACGCTCACGATCACCGTCGACGACGACGGCGAAACGACCGTGCAGCAGGTGATCGACGAAATCGCTTCGGAAGGTAACTTTACCGCGACCCACGATAGTAGTGTGGAAGGCGCGCTCATTCCCGGGGCGTCTGTTAATGGAGGCGCCGCTGGAAACACCGGCAACAGCGGCGGCGCGGCGAAGACTCTCTATGTCCGCGTCAAGGCGGGCGGCTCAACGGCCACCAACGTCGTTGATGCGATCAATACACAGGGCACATTCACGGCCAAGCTGCACGTAGTCGACTCCACTAACGCCAGTGATTCAGGTAGCGGAGTCGTCGCGTTGAACAGTACGGCGATGACCAGCGGAGGCTCAGGTGAGACACTTGATCTCTCCTCCGGTATTCGCGTGGTCAACGGAGGTGCGACTCACGACATCGACGTGTCTCAGGCCCAGAGCGTTGCCGACTTGCTGAATGTGCTCAACAGCTCCGGGGCTGGATTGGTTGCTGAGATCAATGCCGGGGACAATGGAATCAACGTCCGCTCGAGAATCAGTGGCTCCGATTTCCAAATCGGTGAAAACGGGGGCCAGCTCGCTACCCAAATCGGTATTCGAACGTTCACGCAGCAGACATCGCTGAGCAGTCTCAACTATGGCGTGGGCGTAACGACTCAGTCGGGTTTCGATTTGCCCACCGCGGCGGGCGCCGATCTGACGATCGATACGATCGACGGCCAATCGTTTTCAGTTGATCTTAGCGGCTCTGAATCGGTCAGCGACGTCGTCGCGGCGATCAACGCCGTCACAGGTCCCAGTGTAACCGCCACAGCTGTGACCAGCGGAAACGCTTCGGTGGTACAGTTAGTAGACAACAGTGGCGCTGGTACAGATTCGTTTACCGTGACCCAAGCCACCGGCAGCCTTGCGGCTCAGTACCTGGGCATTGTTCCCAACGGCGATACGGAGATCGTTAGCGGCGGCAACACGCTTACTGGCAACAACTCCAATTACACCGATCTGAGTATCACAGCCAAGGATGGCCAACAGTTTGGCGTTGATCTCAGCGCAGCGCTGACTGTAGGCGACGTGATCGACGCGATCAATGCTGCGACGACGGGGAACGTGACTGCCCAGCTGGCGACCGAGGGCAACGGCATTGAACTGGTGGACCAGACCGGTGGCGGTGGCGATCTGATCGTCACCCAGGTCGAAGGAAGCCCGGCTGCCGAGTTGCTAGGCCTGGTGCCGGCAGGCGAAAGTAGTCAAGAGAGTTCGACGACGACGCTTACTGGCACCGATCAGCACTTCCTGCAGACCGATAGCGTGTTCACCACACTGTTCCGCCTGCGAGACGCGCTGCAAGCGAACGACATCGAGGCCGTCGAACGAGCCATCGCCCAGATTGACGATGATATCGATCGGGTAACCTTTGCCAGGGCTGACGTTGGAGCGCGTCAGCAGGGTCTCGACGTCGCGCAAAGAAATCTGGAGGACGAGGACGTGCAGCTCCGTTCGGCCCTCTCCCAGGAGATCGACGTCGACCTAGTCGAAGCTATTTCACAGATCACGGCTAGACAGATCTCGCTGGAGGCGTCTTTGAGTGCCATGGCGAATATTCTCCAACTTTCGCTGCTCAACTTCATTTAGCCATTTTTCCTGGCTTGCCTAGGCCCACAGCGCCGATAGTCTCTTTGGCACGTGTTTTGTCTATATGCGCAGATTCTACAGCGCCGGGACAAGTGTGTCGGATCGTAAGGATGCGGATATTACGTCATGGAGGCACGCGAAGTGCTATGGATGTTGTAACGACCCGTTTTGGCACATTGTCGGTCGAGCCGCAGGATGAACTCTGTTTCATGCACGGTTTGATTGGTTTGAGCGAATGCCGTCGGTGGATGGCGTTGGCCGATTCACAAAACCCGAGCCTAGGCTGGTTGCAAAGCATCGAGCATGGAGAAATCGCCCTGGGCATTGTCAGTCCAAGGTGTTTTGTGCCCGACTACAAACTGCGTGTCGATCGTTCGGACCTACGATCGTTGTGTTTAGCCAGTAGCCGTGATGCTCAAGTGGTGGTGATTGTGAGTCGACAGGTGCACGGCCTG
>Ga0315336_1002122_pt1 | contig 32330 bp, 25 predicted proteins | sample ASW5metaG_FD_204512 | JGI IMG/M metagenome (GOLD analysis project Ga0315336, IMG submission 204512) | Ammonia-oxidizing marine archaeal communities from Monterey Bay, California, United States - ASW #5 | ecosystem: Environmental > Aquatic > Marine > Intertidal zone | place: USA: California...
CAATCGATGGACGAAGCAAGGGCTTCGATCGCGGATTTCATCGACGCGGTCTACAACCAACGGCGCTTGCATTCGTCGCTGGGATATCAACCGCCAGCGGCGTTCGAAGCATTGCGGGCTCAACCGGTCGATGCAACGTAGACTAGACTTGCTCGGGGACGACGAAGGGTTCGCGATACTCGCGGCGCAGCAGGCGATTTGCTTCGTCATCTCCGGTGAACGTTTCCGTCTTGGGATCGAAGACGAGCTTCCGCCCGGTTCGCAGTGAGATGTTTGCGAGGTGGCACAGCGACGTTGAGAGATGCCCGTCCTCGATCTCGCAATGCAGGTCTTCGCGCTTGCGTGACCGCACGGCGTCGATAAAGTTCTGGAAGTGGCTGACTTCTTTCTCATCAAGATCGGGGATCTCGGGTCCGTCCAGGTACTCGATCTTGGGGAAGCTCAAGTTGGCCGCCCGCAATGAAACGCCCGATGGAAGATCCGGATTGTTTCCCGGCGTGAACTTTCCTCTTGTCGCTTTCCAGTTGTTCACGGAAGAGACGTAGCCCTGCTCGGTGTAGAAGAAGGTCCCCATACGCGTCCCGCCGAACGTCGGGCTGAAGATCGTTGTTGCATCCACTTCGGCCAGCGTGCCGTCGGCGTATTCAAACGTGCCGACCTGCATGTTCGGGACTTCGGAATCGGAGTCCTCGACGTACTGTCCGCCGGCGCAGTGGATGCGCACCGGATGCTCGTCTTTGCGCAATCCCCAGCGGACGAGGTCCAGGGCGTGCACGCCGTTGTTGCCCACTTCCGTCGTGGACATGTCATTAAAGAAATGCCAGCCGTAGTGGAAGCGGTTCAAGGTAAAGGCGCGGTAGGGCGCCGGACCTTGGTACAGGTCCCAGTGGACACCTTTCGGGATGGATGATTCCTGGACTTTGCCGATGCTGTGGCGACCTCGGTAGATGATGGCCTTCGAGCGATAGGCAGGACCGAAGCTTCCCTTCCGCACGAAGTCAATCGCTGAGCGCACGCGGACGTCGCTGCGGTTGTTCAGGCCAACCTGCACGATGCGGTTGTACTTGCGCGTGGCCTCGACCATCTTGCGGCCTTCCCACAGCGTGTACGAGCAGGGTTTCTCGACGTAAACATCTTTCCCCGCCTGGCAGCCCCAAATCGCCATCAGCGCGTGCCAATGGTCGGGCGTCGCTACGGAAATCGCGTCAAGATCGTCGTGCTCCAACAACTTGCGGATGTCATGTTCGGTCTTGGGTCGGTAGCCCGCGATCTCCTCGACTTCGCCGACCGCGCGGTCATACAGGCGCTCATCCACATCGCAAAGATAGGCGACCTTGACACCGGGCATTTTGGCGAACGTTTGATAGTGCGAGCGTCCGCGGCCCCGGAACCCGACAACGCCGATGTTGACCGTGTCGCTTGGCGCCTGCGCCGCTCCCGTAGCAGCCAACCCTGCTCCCAAAGCTGCCCTCTTTACAAAATCCCGCCGACTTGTACTCATACCTGCTACTCGTCCTTTCGTGGCGCCCGCAAGAGGGCACCCGTCCGATTCTATCAGTCCTCCTCATCGCGCCCTTTGGCGCCCTACGCGAGGTAGTGTCTCTGTTTGAATCCAGTTGAACGAATCGAAGCGAGAAGGGTTTTAGTGGGTGGCTAAATCCGGCAGGGGGAAGGACGCTGAAGCGCCCTGACGTCGGAGCTAGGAATCGTGAACCGGCCATGAATGGCCGGCCTAAACGCGCTACGCGCGAAAACCGCCTGAAGGCGGTTAGGTTACGCCCGGGATTCACTCACTCTGAAAAGTCGCATGACATCCCGTGCAGGATGCTGACCGACTTGCCGTGATCAAACTGAGACACTACGCTGCGCAGGCCATAGCTCGCAGGTGCGCGGATTTCACATCCGCGCCTTCGTCCCGCCTAGCGCATGTCGGCGAAACTGCGTCCTAGACCGTACAATTAGGTTGCTTGTACGGATGCGATATGACTACATCATCGTTGGCGGAGGGGTAGCCGGTGGTGTTTTGGCCGGGTTGCTGGGGCGCGGTGGAAAGAACGTTCTCGTACTTGAGAAATCGGTCACGTCGCCGACGCTGGTCCGGCCCGAGATTGTCTGGCCCGCGACCACAGCGGTCCTCCGCTCTTTGATTCCCGCCGATCGTCTCGCGGCGGACACTTTACTGCCGCTGGGAAGAGTCGAGTTGCGCGCGGGCAACGGCGACTCACTCGACCTGCCTGAAGACTTCATATCGCGCAGGGGTATCGAGCGCTGCTCGCTCGAGCCGAACGTCCTGCGGACCCATCTGCTCGACATCGACACGTTCGAGTTGCGGCGCGGCGTTGAGGTCACGGGCCTTGTGAAACACAGCGGCCGAGTTGTGGGCGTCCGTGAGCGCGATCTCTCTACATCTCGCGAAAACGAATTCCTTGCCCCTTGCACAGTTGGCAACGACGGCGTTCATTCCTTCGTCCGCCGTGAATGCGGCATCTCGATGCGCACGCGTCTGTTCCCGATCGACTTCCTGTGCTTCGGCTTCGACTGGCCGGCGGCGATCCCTCGTCCGACGACGCGCGTCTGGCTGAACACGACCGCGCTGGACTCAGGAGTCCTCGGGATGTTTGCGCTACCGCTGGTGGCCGACAAAGGCGTGGGGCTGATTGCAGTGCGGCCCGCGGTATTCGAGCACGCTGACAGGGCACAGCAAGGCTGGGAGCGTCTGCGAGCGATTGATGACTGCATCGCGGAGGTTGTGGGCGGCAGAGAGTTTCCCGGCGGCTTCGTACGGGTTCGACGCCCTTGGGGGCACGCTCGGCGCTACGGCGTCCCGGGTGCGGTTCTGATGGGAGACGCCTCTCACCCGGTGAGCCCCGTTGGCGGCCAAGGGACGAACATGGCCGTGGCGGACGCCGTCACTTTCGCTGAGCTGGCGCTCGAGAACGTAGCCAATCTTCACACCGAGTTCGAGCGGCTTAGGAGACCCGCCAACACGCGCTCGATGGGATTCACCCGCACCGCCGCGCCCGTGTTGCGTCTGCCCGCGTCTTGCATTCCGAATTTCGCCGTGGACTTGGTTGTTCGCTGGTTGTGCCGCAATCCGTCGACACTCGTCAACGCGATCCTTCATTCTTCGACGGCATTTGAGAGTCCCGAGCGGCGGCCTAAGACGTCCGATGGCCGAGCGTCCTGTCCTCGTAGCCCTGCTCGGGTCAAGCAACCTCACCGTCGCTCTCCCCGCAGTTCTGCGTCATCTGTCCTCGTACTTCCGGAATCGAGCGCTCAGCGTTCTCGTCGTGTACGGCCCCGGCCGGGCCTATGAAATCGACCGTGGCAGCCTGGGCATCAAGTTCACATCCTTGTCGCGGTGCGAGCTTCTTGCTGCTTTCGAGCAGGCGCGTGAAGAGGACCCATCGTCCGACGCCTACGCGCTTCTCACCGACATCGGAAACGACTTGATGCACGGAGTCCCCGCGCCGACTCTCGCCGGACGGGTTCGCTCCATCGTCGAGAGATTCCGCGGAGCCGGCGCGAGGGTCGCGGTGACGTCATTGCCGATTGAAGGCATTGCGGCGCTCTCGCCAGGAATGTTTCACCTCGCACGAACGCTGGTCTATCCCGCCAGCCGTGCGACACATGACGAGCTTGTCAGCAACGTTGGAATAGTCCAAGAAGAGCTTCGCGAGGAGATCGAACTGCTGCCCGCGCGCCGTGCATGGTATTCGCCGGACGCCTGCCATATTCGTCCCGCGCACAGCGGCGAGGCTTTCAGGGAATGGGTCGATGGACTGGTCGGGGTCGATGACGCTATAGGACGTGGCTCTGAGCCCGTCGCGCATTTTTCGAAGGAAGGCCTCTATCTACACTGCCGCCCGGCTTATCGGTTCTTCCGTAGCAACGGCCGACCGCATGACGCCCGGCCCTTCGCTGTCGGCCCAGGGGTCACCGTTCGAGCGTTTTAACCGGAACGGAGCAAGTCCTTCTACTCGTTGACCGCCGCCAAGCGCTCGCCCCGTTCGTTCGCCGGAAGGTCGGCGATCACAGCAACCTGCTCGTAGAATCGGGCAAGATCGCCATCCTCACGAGCGAGTAGCCTCTCGAACGCCGGCACCAAGTCGGAGTAGGTAGCAACAGCGGCCAAGGTCGCATTGTTGAGTGGCCGCTTCTCGCGCGCCACTGGACGTGAAGCTTCTTTACTCGCGCAATCCGCGTCGATGACGCAAAGCGATTGCCGTAGTTCGTCCAATAGGGCCTTCTTTTCCTCGCGCATCTCCGCCGTACTGAGGCCGCCCGCATACAGCTCGCCGAGGGATCCGCGCGTGCGGAGCATGAGCCGGGTCCGTTTGTCGTTTCGGTCCCATCCGACGCGAACTCGATTGAGAGCCTCGGCCCCGCCCTCGGAACGCAACCACCGCCGCAAACCCTCGTGTTCCACCGTCATCGCGAAGGCCTCGTTGAAATCGGAATCCCCGGCAACATAGAGCTGTTGGTGGGCGAGCTCGTGCAAAATGATTCCCACCACGTACTCGACGCGCCGGTCCATAAACGTACTCAACAGGGAATCCTCAAACCAACCCAGCGTCGAATAGGCCGTGGCCCTCGCTACGTAGACATCGTTGCCCTGTTCGCTCAACTCCCCAGTGAACGCCCGCGCATTGGCCTCGGACGAGTAACCCCGATAGACCACGCAACCCGCGACGGGGAAACACCATTCCAGGGGCTCCAGCGAGAATTCAGGTGCGGCAAAGACGTTCCACCCCACCTCGGGCCGGCCGACTTCGATGTAGTGTTGGTAGCTGGCGTTGTCGGGTAGAGCGAGTTCTTCGGACGCGAACCGCCGCGCTCGCAGGACGGTTTCGAGTTTCGCGCGCAATTCCGGAGGCGTATCCGGCTCATCAATCAATGACTGCACGGGCACGCGCGACGCCATGAGTTGCAGGTGGTCGACCGCTGCCGAGGCCGCATAGCGCACCCTCTCGGACGACACCCACAGTACCAGTGACAGGCCTAGGAGGCCGCCCAGTGCCACCGCCACGGTCTTAGCGCGCTTGCTGCTCATCATCGGTGTGTCCATACGCGGAACGTGACGCCTTAGGGCCAAATAGTATCTTATTGACAGGGATTGAGAGATGATTCGCCGCTCACTGCTATGTGCTGTTCTCTTGTTGCTGCCGGCGATGCGGGCCGGCGCGGAGCCTGCCGACGAGGTTCTCGGCACTTGGTTGATGGACACCGGCAAGCACCGGGCTCACATCGACATCACCCAGGGAAGGCGGCCAGTATGAGGGCCGTATCTCCTGGCTGGAAGAGCCGACGTATCCGGCGAGCGACCGCCGTGGCATGCTGGGGGAAACCAAGGTTGACCGCGACAATCCCGACCCGGGCGTTGCAGGACCGTCCTCTGGTCGGACTCACCATCCTTGAAGGAGTGACCTACGACGGAGACGGTCGATGGACCGGCACGATCTACGCCCCGGACCAAGGGAGGACCTACAAGGCAAAGCTACATCTGACGGAAGAGGGTGTTCTAAAAGTCCGGGGGTATATCGGGATCACGCTGCTCGGACGCACGATAGACTTGACGCATCCCGGCGAGGCGGAAATTTTCGGAGGTCAGTAGCGACCCCCCGTGGGGAGTCATCTTAATCAGCAAACTGGAAGGAAGTGCTGCGCGGATTGCTCTTCTGCAGGTACCGGTAGGGATTGACCGGCGTACCCTTGAAGCGAACTTCGTAGTGCAGATGAGGCGAGGTGGCCCGGCCCGTTCCGCCAGCCCGGCCGATGACTTGTCCACGGCGAACGATCTCACCGGCTCGGACGAAGAACTCTGATAGATGCGCGTAATGCGTTGAAAGAAAGTTGGGGCCGTGATCCAGCACCACTCGCTTGCCGTACTGACCTGCCCAGCCACTTTGCGTGACCAAGCCGTCCGCCGCAGCGATGACTGGCGTGCCACGCGGAGAGCGAAGATCCACACCGGGGTGAAACGCGCCTTCGCTGCTGAATGGGTCACGCCGCTTTCCGAACGACGAACTCAGGCGACCCTGCACGGGCCAAACCGACGGAGTTGTATTCTCCAGCCAGGACCAAAGAGATTTACTTCCCGTGGGAGATAACCGCACCTGTTGCAGAAAGTCGAATTGGGTGACGAAATCGTCGTAGTCCCGCTTCGGGGTCTCTTCCGCCGGAACGGGTGTGTCGGACGCTTCAGGACGTTTGATGCCGAACGCAATTGAAACTTCGGTCGCCAGTTCTCCGAGCGATGCGATCTGCACCTCCCGCTCGTCCACCGCTTTCCGTAGTTCCTCGTTGTGCCGCTGGAGGGCTTCTTTCTCTTCACGAAGCTCGTTGTACGCCGCCGCTTTCCAGAGCATCCGCGCATAGCTAGACGCCAAGCCCAGGCCTACAATCGCTCCGAACAGCGCGAGGCTGAGGACGACATGGATGGCGTAATGGGGGATTTTGATACGACGCAGCCTGCCGTGGACGGAGTGCGCCACGACAACAATGACATAATTCTTTCGCACAGACGCCGGGGATGTGTTGCTCGACAATGGTTACCAGCCTTGCGGGTGACAGGTACCAATTTCCGAGTGGGAAACGGGTGCTACTATCCCGAATAGGGACAGTCCCGTTAAAGTATCAAGTTTGCGGGTACCTGTCAAGAAGGCAGCGGCCGCCATCGATAGCGCTTTGGGGCTATCAGGACTAGGGGTAGACGCCGGCTAGAATGCTTGAGAATCAGGTCATTGAGTACATCCGACAACGGGCTTTGCGGGCCAGTCAGACGGGTATTCGGCTCGGAATCGGAGACGATACGGCCATTCTGAAGCCCGTTCGTAGTGATCAAGAAAGCCTGTTGACGACCGATCAAGTGATTGAAAACACTCACTTTCTACGCGAACAACACCCGCCGGAAGCCCTCGGATGGAAGTGTTTGGCACGCGGCCTGAGTGATATCGCCGCGATGGGTGGTGAGCCGGGCCATTTTCTGCTCTCGCTCGGCCTGCCCGCGTGGGCGTTGGAAAACGTCTGGTTGAAACAGTTTCTGTCAGGTATGTTTCAACTGAGTACTTTCGCCCGAACGACGCTCATTGGGGGCGATGTGGCACGGGCCGAACGCTTCACGGCCCACGTCGCTGTTACGGGCTCTGTTCCCGTGGGGTTGGCTCTTCGCCGCGACAAAGCACGGGCCGGAGACACCGTTTATGTGTCGGGGGAACTTGGCGGCTCCGCACTGGGTTTTGAGCGCCTGGGTTTTGAACACCTGGGGTCGAACTCAGTCGGGTGCAACTCCAGTGGGGCAGGCGATCCGGCCGTCGAGCGCCATCTGCGGCCACAACCGCGGCTTGATCTCGGCCGCTACTTGCGTAAAACAGCGCGAGCTACCGCTGCCATCGATCTGAGCGACGGGCTGTCCACGGATGTCCGTCGGGTGGCACAGGCGAGCGGAGTTGGGATCGAGATCGACGAATCAGCGGTGCCACGTTTCGGAGATGCTTCGACGAAACAGGCGCTGCACGGCGGGGAGGAGTACGAACTGCTGTTCACGGCTCGATCGTTAACCGCGATCCCGAAGAAACGGAACGGGCTTCGCCTCACGCCCATCGGGCGGGTTGTGGCTCGCCGAGGGGTCTACGTTATTTTCAGCGGCAAGCGCCGGCCCTTGAAGCCGGAAGGGTTCGAGCACTTTTGAGGAGGGAGTGCGGGCGTCGAACCGCCCGCCCCCCTCTGGTGTAGCTACTTCGCCGCTGTAACGGTGATCTCGATCCGCGCCTTGCCCACGAGACTCGCCACGCCAACCGTGGTCCGCGCCGGCGGGTCTTTCTTGAAGTACTCGCGGAAGATGCCGCTCATGGTTGAGAAGGTCGAAATGTCGGTCAAGTAGACCTTCGCGTCGACTACGTCATCGAACGTGTAACCGGCGTCCTTCAAAATCATCTCGATGCGCTTGAACGTCGCATGGACTTCATCGCCGAAGTCGCTCGGGTACTCGCTGGTTTCGATGTTGCCGCCAGTCTGGCCGGCCGCCCACAGAATGTTGCCAACTTGCACGCCGGGACTGAACGGCATGTCGGGGCGGTGCTCCTTCATCTTGGGCGGATAGATGATCTTCTTCTCCGCGCTCACGAAGCCGGGGGCCAACAGCAGGCCCATCAGGCACAGAAAGATCGGGATTCCTCTTTTCATAACGGTTAATACCTCCGAATGGTGACTGGGGATCGTTGCGTGTCCCGAACCGGACGGAACACTCTAAAAGCGGCTCGGACCGGGATAGACAAACGAGACTCACCATCTTAACGCAGCGCTCACTCGATTCCTCTAGACAAGCGCGGTCATCTTCTCGCGGTCCCACCGGATTCGCTTGCCGTGCTTGAGAGACAAGTTCCCCAGGTGCAGGACCAGGGCTGACTGAAAGCCTACGTCGATCGGCGCCGACGGCGTCCCCCGTTGCCGTACCGCGTTGAGAAAGCTGTTCACGTGCTCGGTTGTCGCCTCGCTGAACCCCCCAGGCCGATCGTCATTGATCGAGGGCGTGGCCGGATCGTCTTTTGGGAAGACGCGCAGGAACTCGCGGCCGACATCCATGCGGGCTTCGTCGCCATCGTAGGCGTTGAGTTGATCGTTCTTGCCGGGATAGCGCATTGCCGCGTAGTTGATCGTGAAGGCCGCTAGGAAGTCTTCCGGGTACTCGGCCGTCACGACGACGGATTCGGGCCGGTCCGCCCCCTCGATATGTCCGCTGCAAGCGGAAGCGTTCACCGCCGATGGGTAGCCGGCGTCCATGATCATGTGAATCGAATCGAAGATGTGCGCGCCCTGGTCGATGACGATACCGCCGGCGTAGTCCGCGAAGTGCCGCCAGTTGAAGAAGAGCTTCTCGTCCTTGGCGGTCTGTTTGCCGGGACCGATCCATTGATCCCAGTCGAGCGGCCCTTCGAACTTTCGGTCCCGTAGGGCCAAGTTATTGTTGAGCCAATACGTCCGCACCATGCGGACGGTACCCAGCTTGCCCGCACGCCGCAGGTCACGGGCTTCGTGATAGAGCGCGTAGCTTCGGCGCTGCATCCCTACTTGGACGACTCGGTCGGATGCTTGGACGGCCTTCACCATCTCGACACCCTCTTCGGGCGTGCGGCATAGCGGTTTCTCGATGTAGACGTCCTTCCCGGCGGCGATTGCGTCGAGCAGCATGCGGTGATGCCAATGCTCCGGCGTCGCGATGATGACGGCGTCAATGTCTTTGTTGTCGAGGAGCTTCTTGTAGTCGCGATAGAACTTGGCGCCCCCGCCGGCGGCTGACAACCCGGCTTCCAGATTCGGCTCGTAGATGTCGCACACGGCCGCCAGCTTGACGTCATCATGCCGCCCGAAACGCCCCATCACCGTGCGGCCTCGGCCGCCGCTACCGATGAGCCCCACTCGAATCCGATCGGAAGGCGCCGCGGCCAACGCAGCCCCGCTGCCGGCCATCAAGAAAAGTCGTCGGTTCATTTTGAAGTCTCCCTCGCGTTCGCGGTCATCGGTCCCGAGGATACCATCACATTGCCGAGAACCGACGGGCTCCGGTTCAGTTACTCTGCTAGTGAACTCCTATGCGGTTTTGGCTCCGCCTATTTACTTTGTTCTTGTCCCTCGGGATATCGGCTGCGACTCTTCCCGGCCAGGCCGAGCCGGCACCTGAAGCAACCAGGCTCACCTTCAAGGGCGAGCCCCTGGTTCTCCCTCTGGAATGCTGGGAAGAAGATCTGCTGCGAGCGGGCCTCGTCTGCAATGACGTCACGCCCTGTTCGCTCGTCATGGAACTCGTCGCGATCGGCGAGCTAGGCAGCACAGTGTTTGTGATGGGTAACGTGCATGCCGACGCAGGGACGGTTTCGTCGGTGATCCTGAGCAGCGACGACGGCGGGAAGGTTTGGACGGAGCCGCTCGGCCGCATCCCCGGCGGGAGTCTTGAAGTTTTTCGCGCCGTGGAGGAGCATGGTTGGATCGGCGGCCAGCAGTGGGAAGCCGACTCATCCCCGATTCCCTTCATCCTTTCGACGCGTAACGGCGGAAAGCGCTGGACTGACCGCTATCTATGGAAAGAAGACGACCGCAACGGCATGGTGCTGGAGTTCGATTTCGAGAACCTCCGCCACGGCTTTCTCATCATCGAGCGGACGAACACCGACGTCGACCCTTTCGAACTCTACGAAACGATGACTGGGGGCAGTTCGTGGAATATTCGCGGGATGACGAGCGAGGAACCGACGATCCCATTCGACCCGGTTCAGGCGGAAGACATGTGGCGTCTGCGCTCGGAAGCCTCTAGCGGCGCCTACTGGGTGGAAAAGAGAGAGGGCGACGACTGGAAGCCCCTTGCGTCGTTTGCTCCGAAGGTCGGCACCTGCAACAACATGGAACGCAAGGGTGAGCTGTGACTTGTTCCGCTGATAGCTGCGTTCTGCGGGCTGCGCCGACCGAAAAGCCGGCTTGGATTGCGCACGTTTCGCGCCCGTGTTAGCATCAAACTTGTTGGACGTAGCGTGGCTTTCAACGGTCAGGGCGAGATCGGAAGCCGCATCAACAGTCCGCAAAGCTTGTCTTCTCGCCTAGTTTCCCAGTAATTCGGGGGCGTAGTTCAGTTGGTTAGAACGCCGGCCTGTCACGCCGGAGGCCGCGGGTTCGAGTCCCGTCGCTCCCGCCATTCTTTTCTTGTTGGACGCCCGTCGCGCGGCTTTTTTCCATCAACGCCCTTTGCGGCTATGAAAAAATGGGGAACAGTCCACGGCGTGCCGTATGGCAAGGTTGCAAGCAAAGAGGTTAAGAAAGCGGCACTTGGTACAGCCCCCCTTTTTCACAGCCCTTTCTGAAGCGGCTTGAGCGCTTTTCTCGGAGTTCCTCATGGCGAACGTCTTTCCCTTCTCTGCCTTCCGCTATACCGAAAAGGCAGGCCCGACCGGCGATCTCGTCACGCAGCCCTATGACAAGATTCCGGCGGATCTCCAGCAGCGCTACTACGACGCCAGTCCTTACAACTTCGTCCGCCTGAACAAGGGCCTCGAAGAGCCGGGTGATAGCGAGACCAACAACGTCTATACCCGCGCCGCCCGTGACCTCGAATCATGGATTCGAGACGGCATCCTGGCACAGGACACAGCGCCCGCGTTTTATCCCTACACCCAGGAATTCAAGCATCCCGAGACGGGCGAGACTCTCGTCCGGCAGGGGTTCATCGGATTGACCGAGGCGGTCCCCTACGAGAAGAAAGTCATCTTCCCGCACGAGTTGACGCACCGGGGCCCCAAGGTTGATCGTCTTGAGCTCACGCGGCACACGAAGTCGCACTTTGGGCAGCTCTTCATGCTGTATGACGATCCGGAGAGATCCGTTGAAGCGCGTCTTGACGAGGCTGCCGAATCGGACCCGATCATCGACGTCACCGATCACTTCGATGTTCGCCACCGTGTTTGGAAGATCGACGACCCGGCGACAACGGCCGCTATCCAGTCCGCCATGGTTGACAAGAAGATCCTGATCGCCGATGGCCATCACCGCTACGAGACATCGCTCGCGTACGCCCAGGAGAATGCTGGTGTCCCCGGCGCGGACCGCGTGATGATGACGTTCGTGAACATGCGGGCGTCGGGTTTGCTCGTACTCGCGACACACCGCGTGTTGAGCGGTCTCGGTGGATTCCCAGCCGAAGCCTTCCGCCAAAAGGCCGAGCAGTGGTTTGAAACGGAATCCTTCGCCCGCCCGGATGAACTGCGCAAAGCGCTTGATGCGGCGCTTGAAGGCCGCTCCGCCATCGGTGTCAGCCTGCAAGACGCCACAAAGAACTACTTACTCAAAGGCCGTCCGGAAGCACTGGCGACCGCGCTCGCCGACGCAAGCGATGAAGAGAGAAGCCTCGACGTTGTGGTGTTGCACCGGTTGCTGCTTGCCGAAACCCTGGGCATCTCGGCCGAAGACGTCCGCGAATTGAGGAACATCAGCTACGTGCGCGGTTTCGACGCGGCGGTCGAAGAGGTTCGTTCCGGCGCGGCGCAAGTCGCTTTTCTGCTCCGACCGATTGATGTGCGGAAAGTTGCGCGGATCTCGTTCTCGGGCGGAGTGATGCCCCAGAAGTCCACCGATTTCTATCCGAAGCTACTATCCGGCCTTACTGTTTACCGAATATGGTGAGGACGATCCAGGTGAGCGCGGCAGCCGATAGGGCCGCTCCCAACGCGGCTAGCGCGAGGCGCTTGCGATGGAAGTGCTGCTCCTCTTCAGTGAACTCGCGTTTCGACTCTTCCTGTTCCCGCACCAGTTCGCCGATCCGCTCGTAGGCCGCTTGGTTCACGATATAGATTGTCTCGGTATCGGGCCCATCAAGCGCCTTCTTGATCTCCTGCTTTAGCTCTCGCGGCAGCTCATCAACCGACTGGAAAGACGCCTGCTTCTTAGCCGTCACTACGTGGATGGTTGATGTCTTGACGACCCAATTCATGACGCTTTCGTAGCTTTTCGCGGACCGCGTGGGGCGGCCTCTTTGGGAACGAGCTGCGCTCCGGCAAACTCGCTGACGATCTCGATGAAGCCCAGCGCCGCGCGCGAGAACGCCTTATCTTTGCGATAGATCAGTCCCAGCGTGCGGATCATCGGCAGCGGCGCCAATGGGACCGCCACGAGCGCGCCGCTTCGAATGTCGTTCTGCGCGTTGGTAACCGACATGAAGCCGATTCCGAGTCCAGCGATCACGAACTGCTTGATCATCTCGCTTGACTCCAGCTCCATCGAGATCTCCATGTCGTCCTCGTAAACATCGAGGTATTCGTTGATCCGGCTACGGGTACGTCCACTCTTCGGCAACAGCAATTGATGCTTTACGATCTGCTCCGCGCTGACGCTTCGCCGCCCGGCCAACTCGTGGCCCGGCGGCACCAGCAGCCGGATTTCGTCGGAATGAATTTCCGCCGACTGCAATCGGCGCTCTCTTACCGGCATATGAGTGATGCCGAAATCGACCGAGTTGTCGAGCACGGCGTCAACGATCGTCGAACCGTACGAACGGATCACCTGCAACTGCACGTGAGGGAATTTCGCTTTGTAGTTCGAGAACACACGCGGCAGCACATTGACACAAGTGGCCTCGTTCGCCGCGATCATCACTTCGCCGCGGGGAACGCGCTCTAGCTCCCGGACGGAGTCAAACGCCTCGCGCTTCGTATCGAGAATTTTCTGCGCGTAGGAAGCGAAAAGCTTGCCGGCGGCGGTGAGGGATATGCGGTTGCCGAACCGCTCGAAGAGTTGAGTGTCGAGCTCCTGCTCCATCTGCCGGATCTGGGCGCTGATCGCCGGCTGGGTCCGGAAGCAGGAGCGCGCCGCCTTCGAGAAACTCTTCAGGCGCACGATCTCTAAGAACCCGTGCATTTGATCGAAGTCCATGGAGAGCGCCCGGCGCGCAGGTGTCGAGAATGTTATGAAACCCTGACTTTGCCTAGACTATACCATCGCCTCCCGCGAGCAAAGACTCTCTGAAGGGCCTGATCCGCGCCGTTTTATGAGGTCGCGCGCTTGTGGCTTTGAGAAGCCGCGCCGTAGAATATGAGGTTTCGTCCCTCGCGTCACTCCATGAAAAAACGAATCTTCTCTGGAATGCAGCCGACAGGCAATCTGCATATCGGCAACTACCTGGGCGCCCTGAAAACGTGGTCGCAGATGCAGTACGACTACGAGCCCATTTTCTGCATCGTCGACCATCACGCGATCACTGTCTACCAGGAACCGAAGGAACTGCAAAAGAAGATCGAGGATGTAGCAGCCCTCTACGTGGCCGCCGGCATTGACCCGAAGCACGCCGCCGTCTTCGTGCAGTCAACCGTCCCGGCGCACGTCGAGTTGGCTTGGGTCTTCACCTGCGTGACGCCTTTCGGCTGGTTGAATCGCATGACGCAGTTCAAGGCGAAAACGGCGAAAGCTGGGAACCTGGAGTCCTTCGGCACCGGCCTGTTCTGCTATCCAACGTTGATGGCGGCCGATATTCTGCTCTACCAGGCGGGCATCGTGCCGGTCGGCGACGACCAGGCGCAACATCTGGAACTGACGCGCGACATCGCGCAACGCTTTAATGCGCTCTACGGCGAGACGTTCGTTGTTCCTGAAACCAAGCTTCCCGCCGTGGGCGCCCGGGTCATGGGGCTCGACGAGCCGACGGAGAAGATGAGCAAGTCCGCGACCGGCCCGAACCACGCCATTAACCTGCTTGACCCACCGAACCGCATCAAGAAGCTGATCGGCAGGGCCGTCACTGACTCCAAGCCGGGCGTGAATTTCGATGACCTCGGTGCGGGCGTCCAGAATCTGCTGAACATTTTTCAGGCCTTCTCAGGCTGGACCGACGACCAGATGAAAGACAAGTTCGCCGGCATGCGGTACGGCGATTTCAAGAAGTCTGTCACCGCGATGGTCGTCTCCCATCTCGAGCCCATTCAGAAGAATTACGAAGAGCTGACGGCTGACCGCAGCGCGATTCGGCAGATTCTCAAAGAGGGCGCCGAACGAGTTGCTCCCATCGCGCAACAAACCATGGACCTCGTACGGGAGCGAACCGGCCTCTATCGCGGCTGAGCCACTCGGCTCCGACACCTCTCGTGAGCGCACATACCGGACCTCGCAGTGGATAACAACGGAGGCATCTCTCTACCAAGCTACTTTCGGTTGTTGCGCCGCAATGTCCCGTTTCGGCGTCTGTGGCTCGCCCAACTCGTTAGCGGCACGGGCGACTGGTTTTACTCCGTAGCGATCTACGATCTGTTGCTGCAGCTCACCGGCTCGGCCCAGATCGTCGCGCTAGCGGCCGTGCTGCAAATTTTGCCGATGTTTGTGGTCGGCCCAACGGCGGGCACGGTGAATGATCGTGTGAGCCGCCGGCGGGTCATGCTGATCACCGACCTACTGCGGGCGACGGTCGTTCTCGGAATGTTGACGGTCGGAACGCGGGACCAGATCTGGATTCTCTACCTGCTGCTGGCTTTCGAAGTGTCAACCGCGGCGTTCTTTGAGTCGGCTCGTAACGCCATCCTCCCGAATGTCGTTAGCGGACGCGATATCGCGACGGCGAATGCCGTGTCGGCAACGACTTGGTCCGTAACGGTCACGGCCGGAGCCGCTATTGGAGGCCTCGCGGTGGCCTGGTTCGGCCGCCAGACGGTGTTTGTGCTGAACTCCAGTTCGTTCTTGTTGTCGGCGTGGTTCATTTATCGCATGCACGTGCGCGAAACCCATGTCGACCCCCATACTCGGCTTCGCTGGCGCGAGATTCTCGGTTTCGGCCCGATTGTCGAGGGCTTCCGGTATGTCGCGCGCGACTTGAAACTCGCCTCACTGCTGACCCTCAAGTTCGGCCTGGGCATCCTCGGCGCGCGCCTGGTCCTAGTTAGCGTCATCGGCAGCCGCGAGTTCGCGGTCGACGGCCAGACCGCCCTGGGTATGAGCCTGCTGCTTGTGTTCCAGGGCGTCGGCTCGCTGCTGGGGCCGCTTATTGTGGGGCCCATCGTGGGCGGAAACCGCACTCGGATGCGTTGGGCGATCCTGGCGGGATACATATCCGCCGGCCTGTCGTACATGGCCTTCAGCCAGGTCTACTCGTTGGGCATGGCGGCGCTTACAATGGTCATCGGACACGCCGGCGGGACTCTGGTTTGGGTCTACTCGACGACGCTGCTTCACTTTTCGACCGACGACCGTTTTCGCGGTCGTGTCTTCGCGGCCGACCTGGCCCTGTTCATGGTGACGGCGTCTGTCGCCAGCTACAGTTGCGGATGGGCAATCGACCACGCTATCGCCGCACGCACCGCCGCACTGGGAGTAGGTTTCGCGCTACTGCTGCCGGCAGTCGCCTGGATGTTCAGTTTGCGCACTATCTGGCGTGCCCAGCCGGAGCCGGAATGAACTTCGGTTCCTACCCGCCGGAGTTGTCGAATCAATGGCGGCGCATGGCAGCACCGTGTATCTAAACTCTCTTCGGCCGATTGTGAACGGTGATGGCCCTTCGTTATCATTGCCCTCGACAAAGGGGTCACAGCGGACATCAGGAAGTGTTCGCCAAACACCTGTTCGACCGGAACCGATAAGGGATCAACGGCGAACAAGCAAGGTTATGGGTCTCGCGGTAGACATCACCCAGGGTCGAGGTGGGTGCGGACGGGCCAGGGATTGGGCCGTTCTGGGTCTGGGTCTGGGTCTGCTAAGTCTGGGCGTACTAACCGGGGCTCTCTCAGCCCAAACCGCAGCGCCGGAGAACAAGTTCATCGGCAGCGAAGTTTGCCAAGCCTGTCACCCCGATGTCTGGCTGGGGTTCAACCGTAATCCCCACTTCAAATCGATTGCATCGGGCAAGAAGGCGCCGGAAGAGACCGGGTGTGAGGGCTGCCACGGCCCCGGCGATCTGCACGTGAAGGGGATGGGCGATAAGTCCAATATTGTCCACTTCCCTGAGCTACCGCCGAACAAGGTTTTGGACGAGTGTCTGCGCTGCCACGCCAAAGACTTCGGCAAGATGCACATTCGCCGCTCGTCGCACTCGACGGGCGAGGTGAGCTGCATCAGTTGCCACTCGATTCACAAGTCGCCCGAGCCACAGTACCTGCTCGCCGACAAAGAACGCAACGTCTGCTACGGATGTCACGCGGACATTCGCACACGCTTCGATTTGCCGTTCAAGCACCGCGTCAACGAAGGCGCCATCGATTGCTCGGACTGCCACAACCCCCACGGCGCACCGATGGCCACTTGGGGCAGCGCGCAGTTACCCCGCATGGTCAGCCACGGGCTCGGTAACGACGTGCCGTGCGTCAAGTGTCACAGCGATAAGCGCGGGCCGTTCGCTTTCGAACATCCGCCTGTGCGTGTCGAGGGCTGCCCGTCATGTCACGATCCGCATGGCAGCACGAACGCGCGTCTGCTGCGGCGTCCGGCGGTGTTCACACTGTGCCTTGAATGTCACAACGATGTGATGGGCTTCGGCCCGCGCCTCGGCGGTATTCCCGAACCCGGCCGCCGGTTCCATGACCTCACGCAGCCGCAGTTTCAGAACTGCGTTACGTGCCACTCGCGCATCCATGGCTCGAATGTAGATCCCCTCTTCCGGCGATGAGACTTGCTGTGCCCCTACATTTCCCATTGCGTGGTTTCGCGTGGGTCTTGTTGACGGTGTTCGCGGCGGCGACGTGCGCCCTCGCGCAGCCGGTCGTGACACCTACGCCCGACCAACCCGACGAAATCAACGACGCGGGCGCTTACACCATCTCGAATTCCTTCGAGGTCGGTTATCGGATGAGCGACGTGTCGGGCAATCACGACGCCTACCGCGCCGCGATTAATTACGGCAGCGGTATCCGGCTGCTGGAAGGCCAGTTCCGGCTCAACTCCAAGGAAGGCCACGGGACGGCGATCGACGAACTGTCGATCTACAACATCGGCACGGGCGGAGACCCTTATCAAGCGACCCGGCTGCGGCTCGAGAAGAACAACTGGTTCCGCTACGACATGCAGTTGCGAGTGAACCAGCACTTCAACCAGCTCCCGTCGCTTTGGAACGGCGAACGCGCCGCGCGCACCGAACGCACGTATCAGAACCACGACCTGACACTGTTTCCTGAAACCCGCTTCGAGGTGATCCTCGGCTACGACCGCAACTCGCAAAGCGGGCCGGGCTTCTTCACCGAAAGCATTCCGCAAAACTTCCGAGCCTTCGACGACGAGAACTTCCTGCGTTTCTCGAACGACATTCGCCGCCAGAACAATCAATACCGTGCCGGTTTCAACGCCCGCATTGTCGGACTCGCGATCACCTTCGTCCAGGCACTCGACAACTACAAGGAAGATCCGATCTTTGGCGATGCGTCGACGCGGCCGCTGCCTTCGACGAATGTACAACAGGTTGATAGCGTGCGCCGCGACGAACCGATCCATGGCAATACGCCGGTGACGACCGTTGCCATCCGCACCGAGAAAGAACGCAAGATCGGCTTCCAGGCACGCTACGTCTACGCGGGCGGGAATCGGAATTTCATCCTGTCGCAGGACATCACCGCTTTCAGCCCGGCGCTCAACCTCTCAAGCACCCGTCAGACGTTTGTGTTCGGGGACGCAGACCGCAAGCAGGGCAGCGGCGACTTCACGGTCGTCTTCATGCCGACGGATCAATGGACGATCAGCAACACTACGTCGATTAACAATACTCGGATCAGCGGCGATTCGGTGTTCCTTGAGATCACGAACAACGAGAGCCAACTGACATCGTTTGAGTCGCTGGGGATTCGGCACATCACGAACGCCAGCGAGGTGAATTTCCGGCCGCACCGCAAGTTCGGCGTCTATGGGGCTTACCGGTTCTCGCGCCGCCGGATTCAAACGCGCGAGAACTTCATCTTTCCCGGCGGCACGTTCGCGACCGACCCGTTTGAACAGAGCAACGACATCAACTCAGCGGTCGGCGGTTTTCGTTGGCTTCCGATCAGCGGAATGCGCATCTCGTTCGATGCCGAAGTCGGGGAAGCCGACCTACCATTCACACCACGCAGCGACAAGGACTTTCATTCTGAGACCGTCCGTGTGCAGTACCGCAAGAAGGGCTTCACGATCGGCGGCCGCTTCAAGAGCCGCGACAACAACAACGCGGCGTCACTCATCAACCATAGTTCGCAGAGCCGCTACTGGTCCGCCAATGCATCTTGGACGGACCCCGATGGGCTTCTCATGCTGGACGCCGGCTACACGAAGCTTGAGATCGACACGGCGTCGGGCATCTTCAACTTTTTCGACCAGGCCGACTCGGCGCCGGAAGCACGTACGTTTTACACGTCGAACCTGAATACGCTCTATTTCAGCTCGCGGCTGCGGCCCCACAAGCGCGCCACGGTCTACCTGGGATACAATATCGTCAAGGATGCCGGCGACGACCGCGGCGCACCCACGTTCGCCGAAGGACTCGACCCCGCCTATCCCAACTTCAGTTTCGACGGAACCAACTTCTACAACAGCTTCCCTCTCACGTACCAGTCGCCTTCGGCGCGGCTGTCGATCACGCTTCATGAACGGCTTTCGTGGAACTTTGGCTGGCAGTTCTATAACTACGAGGAGCGGTTTATCGGGGACCAGAATTACCACGCCCACGTGAGCTACTCCAGTTTCCGCTGGAGTTTTTGAACTTCCCTGCAACCCCTCGGGTCGCACTAACTCGATGCTTACGCGGCGCCCCACGATCGCGGCCGCACGTTGCAAGCTGCCGAGCGTGATGTCGTTTTCCGGATCGAGTAGGCGGTCCACCTGAGTGCGGCTCGTCTTTAGCATCGTGGCCATCTTGCGCTTCTTCATGGCATCGGCGAGTTGCCACGCAACGACCTCCTTGATGGCCTGCGCTTGCGCTTTTTCGGAGACGCCTTCCTCTTTCATGAAGTCGTCGATGCTCGAACCCATGTGCTTCTTGCTCATTGCGGAGTAGGCGACCCGCCGGCGGATCGAACTGCCCGTCTAGCTCAGTTTGGGCAACGGTTCGGTCGCGCCCGAGAAGCTCTTCAGAGGCACGTCCATGGCGTGCGCGACGGATAGGAAGAACTTCGCCAACGATGTATCTTCGGAATAGTTGACGGCGCGACCTGTCTGAATCGCTCCGCTGCCACCACCGGCGAAGACAAGGGGCAGGTCATGGGAGGTATGTTTGTTGCCGTCCTTCAAGCCGGAACCCATCATGACAATTGAGTGGTCGAGCAGTGTACCTTCACCCTCTTGAATCGCATCCATGCGGCCGAGCAAATATGCCAATTGCTCGACGTGCCAGCGATTGATGTCAGCGTACTGCCGCATCACATCCGGGCGATCGCGGTGATGCGAAGCCGAATGCCATTGCTCGGTCACGCCCGGCAGGAAACTGAAGTTCCCGCTGCAGCCGCCGTTGTCGAACATGAATGTGGCCAGCCGCGTCTTGTTCATCTGGAAGGCCAGCACGATGAGATCGAGCATTAACCGCGTGTGCTCTTCGCGGTCTTCGGGCATCATGGCAGGGCGCGCGATATCGGCCGACGCGTCGCTCGGTTGCCGGCGGTCCGCATCCTTTTGTTCGGCGCTCTCAACCCGCCGTTCGACTTCTCGCACCGAGGTGAGGAACTCATCCAGCTTCTCGCGGTCGGCTTGGCTGACGCTTCTCTGCAACTCGCCGACCTGTCCCGATACGGTGTCGAGGATGCTCTTGTTCCGTTGCTGCCGCTCTTTGTCGGCGAACAGCCGATCGAAGGCAAAGCGGGGGTCGATTTCCTTCGGTGCCGGCTGCGAAGGAGAGATCCACGAAACATACGAACGATAGATCGACGAATACTCGTGCTTGATCGTCACGTCCGGCTTGGTGCCGAGACACAGTGAGGCCAGCGGTGTCTCGCGGCCAATACTGTTTGCAAGGACTTGATCGAACGAAGTCGCGACTTTTAGGCGATTGTCTTCGATCTTGTAGTTCTCGACGCCCGACAGGAAGCCCGATGTCTTGCCGTTGTGCGCGCCGCGCGAATCGAGCCGCTCGTGCCACAGCCCCGACGGGATCAGGACTTTTCGCTTGACAGGCTCCAACGATTCGAGAATCGGTTTGAGCTGGAAGCTGTCGCCTTCGCCGGTCGCTCCCCAATCGTCGATAAAAACGCCGTTGGGGAAGAACAGCGCCGCGAATCGAGTCGGAGGCTTGGACGCTCCGAGCCGGGCCGCGGGTGTTGCGCCGAACGCAGGTACGGACTCCAGCCACGGCAGCAAGATCGTCGCCCCCGCGCCACGCAATAAGACTCTGCGGTGCAGGAGAGGTCCCGCGTGGGTGCGCCCGTCAGTTCGTTTGTGCTTCGGCATGAGTCTCCGTCACCGGTCGAAATCGGAACGCTCTGCTTCGGACAACCACTCTGACAGCTTCCCGGAACCCATAGTCGTTCTCGGAAAGCGCCGCCTCCATTGTACGCAAGGTTGGCAAATCCTGGTAGGTCACACTGCGCGAAAGCGCATAGGCCAATAACTGCCGGCAGAAGTGTCTCACGAATTTCTTCCGCTCGCGGCCGGAGAGTAGCGCCTTTTTCAGTTCACCGAACGACGCCACCGACGTCCCATCCGGAAGTTGCGCCGAGGTGTCGATTCGCTCGCCCGTTGCGGGATCCTTCGTGCGGGAACGGCCAATCGGGTCGAAACCTTCGAGAGCAAATCCCATCGGGTCGATCCTCTGGTGACATGCGTTGCAGGCCAGATTGTCACGATGCTGCTCGAGCTGCGCGCGGAACGAAAGCAGTTCCGCTTCGCCTGCTTGCTTCTGTTCGAACTGTGACGCTGCCCCGGGCGGCGGAGGCGGTGGAGGGCTCCCGAGCAAGTACTTCAATACATAAACCCCGCGATCCACGGGACTCGTCCGCGCCGGATGGGACGTTAAGGTCAGCACACTGGCCATGCCGAGAAGGCCGCCACGGTCAGCGCCCTTCAGGTCCACACGCCGAAACTCCGCGCCCTCGACGGCATCGATCCCATAGTGGCGCGCCAGTTTGCCATTTACGTAGGTGAAACGGCTGTCGACCAGATTCAGGATATTGCCGTTCTTCCGGATCATTTCTCCCGCGAACAACAGCGTCTCGTCGTACATCGCCTGCCGCAGGGAGTTCGTGTACTCGGGAAACAACTCGTGGTTCGGCTCCTCGTAGGTCAAGATGCGCCTGAACCCGAGCCAGGTGCCGAAGAACTGATCCGCCATCGCCAGCGCCCGCTCGTCGCGGAGCATGCGCTCGGATTGCCCGATGAGCACGTCTTCCCGGCCCAGGGTTCCATCCGACGCGGCACGCAACAGTTCGTGGTCCGGCATCGTCGACCACAAGAAATAGGAGAGGCGGCTCGCCAGCTCGAAGCCGTCCAGCGGGCGTCCCTCGGAACCGGCCGGCCGGCGCTCGGATAGATAAAGAAATTGCGGCGAAACCAAGGTGCTGCGTGCCGCAAACTTGACTGCGTCGGTCGTGTACGCCTTCTCATCATCGAGATACGAATCTAACAGGCCCATCAATGCATCGACTTCTTCCGTCGATGGAGGACGCCGATACGCCCTGTAGGCAAACGCCGCCAGATGCTTGCGCGCCTTCGACCGCAACCGTTCCGTGCCCTTCGCCAGGAGATCATCCAGTAAGACCACCCGCTCGGTGACGTTCTGATCGCCGAGTTTGCGCACCTCGTCCAGCGTCAACACACGCCCCGGATATTTCTTCAGCAGCAACCGGCGTTCCGCGTTGAGGATCGCGTTGATGTGCTCGGTCATATAGCGCGGCTCGGCGATCAATAGCATGTACTCGTCCCAGCGCCGCAAGAGTTCCTTCCGAGGCGCGTCGGCAGCAGCCGGCAACGCCGCCGCGAATGTCCGCGGGTCGTCGAGTAGTACAGGATCTCCGAACTTCTCACCCGGTTCCTCGATCGCCGCGCGCACCCAGCGATTTTTGGTGGGAAAGGCCGGTGAGAGGAGATCGTCGAGCAACGTTCTCAGCCCCCGATACTGGGTACGGTTTGCGAACGTGAGCCGCGCGCCGGGAACGAAGCCCAGCGACGCAGGCGCGTTTATTGAGACGAAGAACTGCACCATGCCGTCTTCAACCCAACCACGCCGTTCTTCACCTGGCCGCGTGCGAGTGATATCCTGCATCGCGCCGCGCACCGTGAACCGTACGGCACCCTCGGGGACTCGCACCGCGACGAGCGAGGGGGCTCGCACTGACCACGCCTGCTCCCAGGTAATCGTGTTGTCGCGGTAGAGCGCGTGCGAGCGATGCATTCGTGCCGGATGCTCGTAGAGTCGATCGCGAACCTGACGCAGGTACGACGCCTGTGTGAAAACGTGAAGCGCCTCCCCGCGGCTGTTTGTGTTCTCGCGAACGCGGCTGTCCGCCGATGTCGCCTTGACTTGCTCCACGTCCCCGATCAAGTGCCGCGACCCATCCCGCATGCGAAACGTCCCGTCGAGCCAAGCGGCGAAGTCGTTCGTATTGTCATCACCGCCGTCGGTGACGCTCAGATAGACCGTCTTCGCCTTGGAAACATTGATGTCGAAAGGATGGCTGTGGTCGGACCCCGAGATCGTGTACAGATAGTCCGGCTGTTCGCGGAGATGCCGCAACGCCGCCGAGAACCGCCGCGCCGCTTCCGCCACTACGGACCTCTGCTCACGGAACTCCGCTTCATCCGCCGGGACCGGTAACGACTCGAACGTCCCAAACACCGGCTCCAGATGCGGTGTGAACTTTTGGAACTCCTTCTTCTCTTCTCCCTTGTCGTCCTTCCCGGCCGCCTGGTAGTCGGTTTCGAGAAACCGTCGGGATCTCCGCAGAATCTCCGGCCGCACGTTGAACCGCTTTGAGACGTCTTCAAGCGTTATTGGGGACGCGCTCCGCTCTCGCCAACGCCATTCCCAGGCCGCGAGAAAGTACCGTTCCCAGACCGCACCGTCTTCCTCGACGTGTTTTTGCGTGAGCGAGAAGTAGAGTTCGGCGAAATTCCTAGCTGCATCCTTCACCCGGTCGGGAAAACGCACCGCCGCTGCCGGAGCTTCGCTCTGAAACCGGAAACCCTGCGTCGGTGAATACGAAGCGTGCCTGAACAATTCCTCCGAGGCTGCCAGCAGTTTCTCGAGTTGAGGCGCGTCGAAGAACTGGCTGTTGCCGTTGTTCGGAAGTCCGTCTTCACTCAGTCCGTCAGCCGGAAGGAAACGTATCAGACCGGCATCAATCCCGGTTAGGTCGCGAACCGTATTCTCAAACTCGACCCGCGTCAGCCGCCGAATCAACGGCTCGATCGGGTCGCTCAACCCACCGAGATCGGCGGTCTCGAGTTGCCGATCGATCCAGGCCGTTAGCTGTGCACGCTCATCGGGAGATAGCGCGGCGGGAGCACCTTCCGGCGGCATTGCGCGGTAATGAATCTGGTCGGCGACCGTCTCCCAGCTGCGGAAATCCCTGACGAACGAATCCGGGGAACGACCAAGCAGGTCTTCGAAGTCGAACTCCGCCGTCTTCGTGCTGCTGTTGTGGCAGGCGAAACACCGCTGCTTGAGCAACGGCCGCACATCTTCGGCAAGATGGGTTCCCTCCGAAGATGCAGGAAGGGGAGCCGACCCCTGCGGAATGGCTAGCAGCGCCAAGCCCCAAACGAGGCGTCGCGCAAGCCGGTTGATTGGGGGAATCATTGAGGCTCCAACAGATCCTGACAGTAGAATCGTAACCCAACTCGGGATTGCGCCTACATCTGGTCAGCCGCCAATCGGGCAAGCCGGAGAGTTGCAGCAGTGGCGGCTTGGCTGAGCCGAGACGATGCGTCATCAGCAACGCCATCTGTTCGGTTCGAGCAACTGAGGAGGAGACGACACGCCAGCCGCCGTGGCAGGTCAGCGCCTGCCCCGCTTCATCGAGTTTGCTTAAAGAACACACAGGAGCTTACCGATGAGTCAAGTGCAGAGAAATTCTAACGGCAAACCCGGTCATCGAGGGTAGGCCGAGGCGCAGACCGACGCCGGAGAAGCTCGACATATTTTCAAGTTGGACCGTATCAAAGAAGATCACCGGGGTGGTGGGAATCGGATTGTTTTTCCTGCTGGTCATCGGTGTGCTGTCTTTGTCAAGCATTTGGAAAATGAGTGAAACGCAGGACTGGGTCACCCATACCCATGAGGTCCTGGAGGCGAACGAGAGGGTTCTATCGTTACTCAAGGACGCCGAGACTGGGCAGCGGGGATATCTCATCACGGGACAAGAGCGCTACCTCGATCCCTTCAACACCGCCATAGTCGCGATCGAGCTGGGGCTGCGGAGCATCAAGGCTCTCACCAACGACAATCCGAAGCAGCAGCGCCGGCTCGCCAAGCTGGAACCCTTGATTGAGAGCAAGCTGGACGAGCTCCGGGAGACGATCGAGCTGCGCAGGAAGGAAGGCTTCGATGCCGCCCTGCAAGTGGTTCTCACCGATCAAGGCAAGGAGACGATGGACACGATCCGCATCAAGAAGGACGAGATCGACAACGAGGAGCGGATGCTGCTGAAGCAGCGCTCCGCCGAATCGCGGGGCAGTGCGGACCGCACTGAATTCATCATCATCTACGGCACCTTGTTTTGCCTTTTGATAAGCAGCAGGTCGGCGTTGATGGTGATTCGCGCGGTGAACGCCTCTAGCCAACATGAGCATGAGATCCGCACCCCGATGAACGGCGTCCTGGGAATGACCGGGTTGCTGCTGGACACGGATCTGAACAAAGAGCAGAGAGACTGCGCCGAAACCATCTACGGCTCAGGCGAAGCGTTACTGACGGTCATTAACGACATCCTCGACTTCTCCAAGGTGGAAGCAGGCAAATTGACGATTGAGAGCATTCGGTTCGACCTGCGAAAGGTGGTCGAGGAGGTGGCCGATCTTCTGGCGCCACGTGCCGAAGAGAAGGGCATCAAGCTGATTGTGGACTACGAACCCGCTAGTCTCTGCCTCTTTAAGGGTGACGCCGACCGCATCCGGCAGGTTCTGACGAATCTGGTCGGTAACTCCATCAAGTTCACCAAGAGCGGCCACGTGCTGATCGATGTGAAATGTGAGGAGCAAAGTGCGGGCAAAGCTCAGCTGCGGCTCACTGTGGAAGACACCGGCGTGGGTATCGCCGAAGACAAGCAGGCGCGCATTTTTGAGAAGTTCACGCAGGCCGATGCTTCGACGACCCGCAATTATGGCGGCACTGGGCTGGGGCTCGCGATCAGCAAGAAGCTGGTCAACCTGATGGGCGGCGAGGTGGGGCTTAGCAGTACTGTCGGCGAAGGTTCACGATTTTGGTTCACACTACCCCTAGCCGTGGAGCCGGACACGCCCGCTGCTGCACAATCGACAGTCGAACTGAGAGATCTGTGCGCCTTGATCGTCGACGACAATGCGGTCAACTGCCGTGTGATGGAAGGACAGATGGCCAAGGCGGGAATATGCTGCCGCAGCCTCGACACAGCCGAGAGTGCTCTGGAAGTGCTGCGCGAGGCCCATGTGGCCGGGGAGCCGTATCAATTGGCCTTGGTCGACTATCGGATGCCTGGCATGGATGGGGAAGCGCTGGGCCGTGCGATCCTAGCCGACCAGCTTCTGCACGGGACCGTCGCGGTGGTGATGCTGAGCTCCTCCGGGGACCGCGGCCGCGGGCCCCGGCTACGGGAGGCCGGCTTTGCCGCCTACCTGATCAAGCCGGTACGCTCCTCCCTACTGCTTGACACGTTGGCCTCTGTAATCAGCAACCAGTCGGCGGTCGAGTCGGAAGGATTGGCCGCGCCGGCGAAAGCGACCGAACCTTCACGGTCCCCCGCGACCCCTTTAGCAGGAGCGGCTCGGAACATGCGAGTGCTTCTGGCCGAGGACAATATTGTGAATCAGAAAGTTGCGACGCGAATGCTGCAGAAGCTCGGCTGCCGCGTCGATGTCGCCGCCAACGGCCTGGAGGCGCTCGAGATGTGGGCTCAATCACGTAATCTTCATGGACTGCCAGATGCCCAAGCTGGACGGCTACGCGGCCACTGCCGAAATATGCAAACGCAGCCCCAACGGCCATGTTCCGATTGTTGCTATGACGGCGAACGCCGTGAAGGGCGCCCGCGAAAAGTGCTTAGAAGCGGACATGGATGATTACCTCTCCAAGCCCATTGACCTAAACAGTCTCACGGCCACCTTGGTACGCAGGATGCCTGCGGGGAGTGTTAGTGGCGATAGCAAAGCCCCCGCCGCTCAGTCGCCACTCGGCACTACTTCTAGTTAAGCCCGGTTTTCCAATTTAGCGCCTGACTGCCAGCTAGCCATTCGAGCGCCCGGGGTCCGGCAATCTTAGTGTTGCGGCGATAGCCGGCCGGATAGCTGTTGGGAACAGCTGCGATGTCACGAACGATGACATTCGTTTCTTGCCAGATGCTTGAGGCGACTTGGTTTCCGCTGAGGCGATCATGGACTATGCCACCTACGATGCGCGATTGATGGCGGTAAAGAAATTCCCGCGGACAGGTTCTCATTGACGCTTCCGTGAGCTGTACAAGGCCGAGCTGAGCTCGGGGCCGCCACCCCGGCCTGCGCCCCTGTACGATGAGGCATAGGAACTTTCATGCCCCCAGCAACCGGCCAACAACACGGCGCAACCGCCACACCACTACCTGACGTCCCCACGCCCACTCACGCCGAGCAGGCCCGCACGCTCATCCATCTCGGCCGCGTCGGGACGCTCTCGACGCAGTCGCGCAAGCAGCCCGGTTTCCCGTTTGGCTCCGTGATGCCCTATGGACTCGACCCGCTGGGCCGGCCGTTGTTCCTGATCAGCAACATGGCGATGCACACGCAGAACTTGCAGGCCGACCCGCGCGCGTCGTTGCTCGTGATGCAGGATCCCGGCTCGGCGGACGTCCTTGGGGCGGCACGCGTCACGCTGATCGGCGAAGCGGCGCCGCTGCCCGAATCCGATCTCGCCGAAGCGCGCGCTCTCTATCTTGACGCCTACCCGAACGCGAAGTACTGGGTCGACTACGACGACTTCGCCTTCTATCGCATGAGCGTCACCGACACCTATTTCATCGGCGGATTCGGCGTCATGGGCTGGGTCACCGCCGATGACTACCTCCAGGCATCTCCGGACCCCCTTGCCGACTCCGCCGAAGGTATCATCCACCACATGAACGACGATCACCCCGACGCGCTCGCGCTGCTCGCCCGTGTCCACGCCAAGATCGAAGCGTCAGACGCTAAGATGACCGCCGTCGACCGCCTTGGCTTCCACGTCCGCCTCAAGACCGCCGAAGGCATGCGCGGCGCCCGTATCGCGTTCACCCGCGAGGCCGTTACCAAGCAGCAAGTCCGCGAAGTGCTGGTCGAGATGGTCAAGAAAGCCTCCAACCCCTAGCAGCCCTTCCGCGCCAAACGACGAAGGCGCGGAAGCACCGACCCGCTATATAAACTTTCCTCTTGACGTCTGGCAGGACTTGCAGTATTATTGAATAAAAGGCGAATAAACAGCGTACAGATGGAGATTTCAATGCGGACAAACATTCGAATCGGGCCCGCCGGTTGGTCCTACAAAGATTGGAACGGTATCGTCTATCCCCGGTCGCGTCCAGTAGGTTTTCACGAAGCGTCGTACCTCGCCAATTACTTCCCGCTGATTGAAATCAATACCTCGTTCTACCGCCCGCTGCGCCCGGAGATTTCGCGGCTGTGGGTCCGCAAGGTCGAGCACCGCCGTGACTTTCAGTTCACCGCCAAGCTCTACCGAGGCTTCACCCATGAGCGAAGACTGCTGCGCAGCGAGGTCAAGCAGTTCGTCGACGGTATCGCCCCGCTGGCCGAAACGGGGCGTCTTGGTTGTCTACTGATGCAGTTCCCGTGGTCCTTCAAGTTGAACAAGGAGAATCGCGAACACCTTGTTCGGCTGAAACGGGCCTTCGGCCATTTCCCGCTTGTTGCTGAGTTCCGGCATTCGAGTTGGAACTCCCATCCCTCGCTCGATCTGCTGATTGATCAGCGAATCGGCTTTTGCAACATCGACCAGCCCCGGCTGGACCACTGCCTGCCCCCAACGGCCCACGTCACGTCGCCCATTGGCTACGTCCGCTTTCACGGCCGCAACTACCAGGAGTGGTTTCGCCACGACACCGATGCCGATGGCCGCACCGGGATGCGACGGGTCGATGCGCGCTACAACTATCTCTACTCCCGCAAGCAGTTAGAGACGTGGAAAACGCGCATCGACCAGATCGCCAAACAGGCCCGCACCACCTTCGTCGTGACTAACAATCACTTTCAAGGAAAGGCGGTCGTCAATGGGCTCGAGCTCGTCGAGATGACTACCGAGGACTCGGTCGAAGCCCCTCCGCAACTCTTGGCCAGCTACCCTGAACTGCACGCGATTTCTAAGACCGCGCCCGTTCAACGGTCCCTATTCATGGTTCCGCCGCCTATCACGAGGCCACGCTATGCGGTTGCTGCCGGTGGTGGTCCTGTCCTAGTGGGCTAGGAGCGAATCGCGCACGGTTATTCAGGTAGAGGTCGGGCCGGGATACGCGGGCCTGGGTTCTAGAACAGCCATTCGGGGGTGCCCTAGGTGTGGCCAGGAGCTGTTAGCCGCCGCTGCTATTATCGCGGTAGCTGATGGACCCTCAACACACCAACGCCCTTGTTAACGAAACCAGCCCGTATCTGCTTCAGCACGCGCACAATCCGGTCGACTGGTATCCGTGGGGTAACGAGGCGCTTGCGAAGGCGCGCGACGAGAACAAGCTGATTTTTCTGAGCATCGGCTACGCCGCCTGCCATTGGTGCCACGTCATGGAGCACGAGAGCTTTGAAGACGACGAGGTCGCCGCGATTCTGAACGACAACTTCATCTCGATCAAGGTGGATCGCGAAGAGCGCCCCGACCTCGACGAGATCTACATGAGCGCGACGATGCTCTACACCGGCGGCCACGGCGGCTGGCCTATGAGCGTCTTCCTCACGCCCGGCCTCAAGCCGGTCTACGCCGGCACCTATTTCCCCAAGGACAATGCGCACGGACGTCCGGGTCTCAAGACCGTGCTGGCCCACGTAGCGCAGTCTTGGAGCGAGAAGGGCGATGCGATGGCCAAAGAGAGCGAGCGGGTTGTCGAGGCCATCCAACAATTGCACGCCACCACCAAAGCCGGCGGCATCCCGAGCCGCGAGCAGGTCACCAAAGCGGCCAACCGCATCCTGCAAGCCTATGACCACCAGCTTGGCGGCGTCACGAGTGGCGTCAATAAGTTTCCATCGAGCCAGTCGATGGACCTGCTGCTTCGTGAGTACACACTCGGCGGCCATCACGCCTACTTGAGCGAAGTCGAACTCACGCTCGAGCACATGGGGAACGGTGGGATCTACGATCAGCTCGGCGGCGGCATCCACCGTTATTCCACCGACCCGAAGTGGCTTGTTCCGCACTTCGAGAAGATGCTCTACGACCAGGGACTGGTCGCTTCGATTTACCTCGACGGCCTGCAAGCCATCGAGCATGCCGAACTCAAGAAGCTGTGCGAAGAGAAAGCGCGTGGCATCTTCGAGTACGTGCTACGCGACCTGCGTAGCCCCGGTGGGGCCTTCTACTCGAGTGAAGACGCCGACAGCGAAGGGCTCGAAGGTAAGTTCTTCATCTGGACGCTGGAGGAGATCAAGCAAGTGCTCGGCGAACAGCAAGGCCACTTGTTCGCCTCTCACTACGGCGTGACCGAAATGGGTAACTGGCTCCATCCCGGCGACGCGCATGTCCCACACGGACCGAAGAATGTTCTGCACGTCAGCCGTTCGATTGAGGCGATCGCCAAGCTCGAAAATCTTAGTGAGGACGAGGTCACTCGCGCCATCGCCGAAGGCCGAGAGAAACTCTTCGAAGTGAGAGAGAAACGCGTCCGGCCCGGGCTCGACGACAAGATTCTGGCTGGCTGGAACGGCTTGATGATTACCGCCCTCGCCAAGGGCGCGGCCGTGCTTGATGACATGCGCTATGGAGACGCCGCGGTGCAAGCAGCCGATTTCGTATTGAACAAGATGCGCGACGGCGGGCGGCTCTTCGCCACGTACGGCAAGGGCAAGGCCCGCTTGAGCGCCTACAGCACCGATTACGCTTTCCTCATCGAAGGGCTACTCGGGCTCTATGAATGGAGCGGCAATGTGAAGTGGCTTGACGAAGCCTCGGCGCTAACCGAGACGCTGATCGAGCACTACTGGGATGATCCGGCCGGCGGCTTCTTCTTCACTGCCTCCGACCATGAAGACCTGTTGGTTCGCAGCAAGACCGCACACGACGGAGCGATCCCGTCGGGCAATTCGGTAATGCTGATGAATCTTCAGAAGCTCGCGGTCCTGCTCGACCGCAACGAGTACCGCGACCGGGCGGCGGCGATGCTCAAGGTGTTCGGCGGCGGCCCAGACCGCCAACCCTTCCAGCACGAACGCTTGCTGACCGGGGTCGGTGCGTGGCACGACGGCTTCCAGGAAATCGCCGTCGTCGGATCTTCCGACGCGCCGGAAACACAAGCGCTGCTGCGCACGATCTACAGCATGTATCTGCCGAACAAGATCGTCGCCCGTCTCGACCCCGCTGACGCCGAGACGCCCAAGCGTGTCCCGCTGCTAGCTCAGCAAGCGCAGGTCGACAACCAGCCCACGGCTTACGTCTGCCGCAACTATACGTGCCGGCAGCCGACTACCGACCCGACGGAATTGAAGAAACAGCTCGGACGGCCTAGTCCTTCGGAGACTGCGTCGGACTAAGCATTGGCAAACGAACGAAAAAGCGCGGTATCTTCGGGGCTTCCGCTCGTAGCCCTGGGTGCAAGCTGTTGGGGATTCGATACCGTCCTGCGGAGCCCGCTCACGGGCGACCTATCGAGCAGCGCCATTGTGTTCTATGAACACGTGCTGCTCACCGCTGTCTTTGCGCCGTACCTTTTCATCAACCGGCACCGCCTAGCGGAACTGCGGACCACATCGTGGTGGGCGGTGCTGTGGGTCAGTTGGGGCGGTTCGGCACTGGGAACGATCTGCTACACCCAAGCGGTCAAGCTGGGCAACCCCACGAGCGTCGTCTTTCTCCAAAAACTGCAACCGTTGATCGCCGTTGCCCTAGCGGGATGGTTACTCCAGGAAAAAGAACCGCGGTGCGCCGTGTTTTGGCTCCGCGCGGGACTGGCGCTCTTCGCGGCCTTCCTGATCTCGTTCGGCTCTGTGTCCGATTGGGACTCTCTCAAGACCGCGGAAGGGGGAGCCGCACTGTGGGCCGTCGGCGCGGCGGCGATTTGGGGCTCCTGCACGGTCTTCGGCCGCTACGTGTTGCCTGCCGTGTCCCCGACACTGCTGACGGCCTTGCGTGTCGTGGGCGCTCTTCCGTTGCTCGCGGTCCTGGCCGTTTCCACCGCATCGGCATCCGGCATCCCGCTACCTACGGCGGAGCACTGGCCGCGCCTCGTCCTGATCGCCCTCATTCCCGGACTCCTGGGCCTGCTGCTCTACTACCGCGGCTTGAACCGCACGCCGGCGTCTCTTGCCACGCTCGGCGAGCTTTGCTTCCCCGCGGCGGCCGCGGTATTGAACTGGATCTTTCTCGGCACGGAGGTATCGCTTGCGCAGGGCTTCGGTGTCGCCTTGCTGTGGTTGGTGGTTTTGTGGCCGCGAGCTCGGTCGGTCACCGCCTAGTGGACTGTCGCAGAGATAGTTTTACCATGGCGGATGCGGCGTGAAGGTTTCGAATACTTCCAGCGGAACGGTTTGGCGTCTTTCGAGTAGGCGTTGATGTAGCGGCGTAGTTTGCGAGCTAA
>Ga0315336_1002123_pt1 | contig 32318 bp, 22 predicted proteins | sample ASW5metaG_FD_204512 | JGI IMG/M metagenome (GOLD analysis project Ga0315336, IMG submission 204512) | Ammonia-oxidizing marine archaeal communities from Monterey Bay, California, United States - ASW #5 | ecosystem: Environmental > Aquatic > Marine > Intertidal zone | place: USA: California...
TGCACCCCTATTCGGCAGGACTCAAGGGCGGGGCTGTCGGCGGAGTACTGATGGCTGTCACGGCGTTGTGCTATGGAATGTTGAGTGGCCGTGGGCCGTGGTATCCCGTCAATCTGCTGGCTGCAATCGTGGTGCCGGGATCGGAACAGATGACAATTCAGGAACTGCAACAGTTCAGTGCCCTGGCTTTGGTTGCAGGCATCATCGTCCACTTGGTGACGTCCACGATTGTGGGCTTGTTGTTCGGAATTGTCCTGCCCACTCTGCCCCGCTGGCCCCTGCTGTGGGGAGGCCTGGTGGCTCCCTTGATGTGGACCGGATTCGTGTCGGGTTTCATGGGCGTACTGAATCCGGTATTAAACCAGCACGTTGACTGGCCATGGTTTGTCGTCTCGCAGTTTGTGTATGGCTTGAGTGTGGGGGTCGTCGTGACCCGATCAGAGAAGCGGTATATCGATCAGGTCCCACGGGAAGCGGGCGTGGCAGAATCCGAGCATCTCAGGCCCGAACGGAACGCGCCGTGACTCGAGTCCACTCTCATTCACCCGCAACGAACGCTCGGCCACACTGCCCGCCGCAAGTGTTTCGATCGGTCGTTTATCGTCTGGCCGGCCTGCTCGTACTCGCAGCGTCGGCCGGTTGCCTGGACACGCTCCCCGGCAAGCCCAACCCCGCCGACCGTTATCGGCGGCCGGAAACGATTCTGGACTTCACCACGTTGTATCGAACACGTTGTTCGGGATGCCACGGTGCGGTGGGGCAGCATGGCCCCGCTCCACCGCTCAACGATCCCTTGCTGTTGGCCATCTGTGCAGACTCGGACTTAACACAAGCCGTCACCAATGGTCGACCGGGCACGCCGATGCCTGCATTTGGCCGAGAGCAAGGTGGGCCGTTGACCGATGATCAGATCGCTGCACTCGTGGCTGGAATCCGTAAGCGGTGGGGAGGTTCAGCCGCCACACTTGAGTCGCCATTGCCCGAGTACCGGGTTTCTCATCCGGCGGGTGACGCGCGTGCGGCCGGTGATCCCGATGCCGGTCTGTTGACGTTTGCTCGCGTTTGCGCCACATGTCACGGAACCGATGGCGCAGGCGGCGACACAGCCGGTGCCCTGAACGACCAAGCTTTCCTGGCAACCATCAGCGATCAAGCTCTGAGACGCCTCGTGATCACAGGCCGCCCTGATTTGGGAATGCCCAATTACCGCGATGTCGGCGAGTCTTCCGAGTCACCTGCTCCTCTGACTTCACAAGACATCGCCGATCTTGTGGCATTGCTGGCGTCTTGGCGATCGCAATCCGCGACCGGGGACCATTGATGGAACACTCGGAGGCACACATGAATCGAGAACCCGAAGACGACGCGCGGGACATCGGGGACAGTTGTTCGAGTTCAACCGACCGGCGTTCGCTGCTTCGATGGTGTGCCTGGCCAATTCTGGCCATGGGCAGTGTCGCAGCTTCCCTGCCGATTCTGGGGTTCCTGATCGGTCCACTGTTGCAAAAACGGCCAGACCGATGGGTCGACTTCGGTCCGGTCGATAACTTTCCCGAAAACGCGACTCGACTGGTCGATCTGCTGAACCCGTTGCGCGGCCCGACTGACGGCATGACCGGAAAGATGGCCGCGTACGTCCGACGGCTAGAGGGAGACGCGTTTCAGGTTCTGTCAACGCACTGCACACACCTGGGTTGTCCCGTGTCCTGGTTTCAGGAGTCGGGCTTGTTTATGTGCCCTTGCCACGGTGGTGTGTACTCCGAAGATGGGGAGCGTGCTTCAGGGCCACCGCCACGCGGCTTGTATGCCTTCGAGCACCGCGTTCGCAAGGGGCATTTGCACGTGCGACTGGGCCACCTGCCAACGCTGCAGAACCCGGGAAGGTCCGTCGATGTGTGATTGCTGGGCTGTCCGCGAGTGTCTGGACTGAACGCGATGAAACACGCTTTGCAGAAAACCTGGCAGTGGTTCGAGCATCGACTCGAAATCGGCAAGACCGTGTGGCCGTTGATACGGCACCCGGTTCCTCGAGAGCTGCGGCAGCGCGTGGGATGGCTGTATGTCTTTGGCAGTACGGCAATGACATTGTTCGCGCTGCAGATCGTCACCGGGATTTGTTTGGGCATGGTCTACGTACCTTCGGCCGGCGAGGCGTACCAGAGTCTGCAACATCTCAATTACGAGGTCGAATTCGGTTGGATGTTGCGCGCGGTACACAACTGGTCTGCCAATGGCATGGTTGTGCTGGTCGTCGTGCACATGGCCCAGGTGTTCTTGATGGGCGCCTATAAATACCCGCGCGAGTTGACCTGGATGCTGGGCGTCGTGCTGCTGCTGCTCACCCTGGGGATGGCATTTACCGGACAAGTGTTGCGATGGGATGCCAACTCCTATTGGGGTGTGGGCGTTGGAGCGGCCATGGCGGGACGCGTCCCCGTTATTGGGCCGGATTTGGTGCAACTGATGTTGGGAGGCGCTGTTCCGGGCGGCGGCACGTTGAGCCGATTTTTTGCTTTGCATGTATTTGTGATTCCAGGCGTCCTGTTCATTACGCTCGGGATTCACTTGTACCTTGTCGCACGCAAGGGAATCTCCGAGCCACCCGAGGTGGATAAACCCGTCGACCCCGAGACTTACTCTGAGGCGTACGAGCAGAAGCTGGCCACCGGCGACCCATTTTTTCCGGGAGCTTTCCGTCGAGACGCGGTGTTCATTGGACTCACGCTGCTGGTGATCATCGGTTTGGCTGTGACACTGGGGCCTTCCGGTCCCGGTGTGCCACCGGATCCGACATTGATCGACGTGGCGCCGTTGCCGGACTGGTACTTTTTACCACTGTTCGCCATCCTAGCGCTCAGCCCGCCGGCGTTGGAAACCGTGATCATTCTGTTGGCACCGGTGATTGTGCTGTTGGTTCTGTTTTTGCTGCCCGTGTTCGATCGCAAAGGGCAGCGGAGCCCGAGACGCAGACCGGTGGCCGTACTGATTGTCATCGTGCTGTTTGTGGCTTACGGCGTGCTTTGGCAACTGGGTGTCCAGGAACCGTGGTCGCCGCATATGACCGCCTGGAGCGGCGAACCGGTTCCGGTCCGGATGATCGATGACCTTTCACCGCGGGCGTTGCAAGGTGCAGCGGTCTTGCAGGCAAAAACCTGCCGCAACTGTCATGCCTTGGATGGCAAGGGTGGCCAGCGAGGGCCGGACCTTACCAACGTCGCAACTCGTCTGACCCATGACGCATTGGTCCGCCAAGTGATTCAAGGCGGAGGCAACATGCCCGCTTACGGGAAGGAGCTGACGCGTTACGAAGTCGACGTGCTGGTCTCGTTTTTGGAAACATTGAAGCCCGATGGTAACGCGGCGGCCCGGACGTCGGTCGTCACCGACCGCCGCAACTGAATTTCGCATTCTTGTCTTCTGACGCGTGCATCGGGCATAGGGCACCTACGTGGACCCCACTCTGAAAGCCTTTCTGACGTCCTGGTCATGCGACCTGTGGATCCTGGTCCCGCTGTCGCTCACAACCGTCGTCTACGTTCGTGGCTGGGCGCGATTGCGGCGACGAGGCTCATCCCGATTTGGCCGCCGCCAGTTGATGTCGTTTTGCGGTGGTGTCAGCGGCCTGATACTCGCATTGCTATCTCCGATTGATGCGTTCTCGCCGCTACTGCTGCAAATGCACATGATTCAGCACCTGTTGTTGATGCTGGTGGTTCCGCCAGTCATCTGGTTAAGTGAGCCGCAAATGCCCCTATTGTTCGGGTTGCCACTCGGCGTGCGGCGTGTCTGGATTCGGCCTCTGTATCGATCGCTGTTTGTGAGAGCAATGTTCCGACGCATGTTGAACCCATGTGTCGCCTGGTGTGTGTTTGTCGGAACGATGTGGATCTGGCATGCTCCGCCATTCTACGAGGCGGCGTTGAGATCGGACCTCTGGCACAATCTGGAGCATGCCTGTTTCTTTTACAGCGCGCTGGTTTTCTGGTGGCCGGTGGTTCACCCGTATCCTGCTGCGCAACGGTATTCGCGGTGGATCATCCTGCCGTATCTATTCCTGGCAGCGATCCAGGGATCGGTCCTCTCGGGAATATTCTCATTTGCCGACCGCGTCTACTACGCGCAATACGAAATGGTTCCGCGCTTGTGGGGCGTCACGGCATTGGACGACCAAGCCTACGCTGGCGGCCTGATGTGGGTCGTGGGCATGCTGACCTATTTGACAGCGGCCGCCTGGGTCGCAACACATTTGCTGTTCCGTGAGCAATCGCACCGAAGTCCTCGTCTGGCTCCAGCAGGGCTCATGAGCGAACTCCGAGGCTCCGTTGCCATTCCCAGGTCCGTCGACGTGGGGACATCAGTTGTCGACGCGTTCCAACACTCCACGCGGCCAGATACTGATGACATGCAGCCCACATTGGTACCGTCTGGGGCCAAGGCCAGACAGAACGTCGTTGGTCCAGACCTGTTGCAGACGCCTGTTGTTGGCAGGTTCTTTCGCTGGGCTCGCTCGCGACCGGTGATGCAAAGCCTGCTGGTCGTCATAGCGGGAGTTGTCATACTGGACGGTCTGTTCGGCCCACAAATGAGCCCACTCAACCTGGCCGGGGTGCTGCCCTGGATTCATTGGCGTGGGTTTCTGGTGTTGGGATTGCTACTGGTTGGCAATCTGTTCTGCATGGCATGTCCATTTCAGCTGCCGCGAAAACTGGGGAAACGCTGGTTGGGTAGCCGACTCGCCTGGCCACAACGCCTGCGGTCCAAGTGGTTGGCCGTGTCGCTGTTGCTGGTCTTCTTCTGGGCTTACGAGGCGTTTTCGCTCTGGCAAAGTCCCTGGTGGACGGCATGGATCGCGTTAGCATATTTCCTTTCAGCATTTATCATCGATGGTTTTTTTCGTGGTGCATCGTACTGCAAATATGTTTGTCCAATCGGCCAGTTCAATTTCGTGCAGTCGTTGATCTCTCCCTTTGAAGTGCGCGTGCGGAATGCCGTGACGTGCGCGACCTGCACGACCAGGGAATGCATACGCGGGACTGCAGTCAACCGGCCAGGCCCGGTGCTTGCTGGTTGCGAGATGCAGTTGTTTCAGCCTCACAAGTCGAGCAACATGGACTGCACGATGTGTCTGGATTGCGTGCATGCGTGCCCGCATGACAATGTGGGCATGCTGGCGACAATTCCGGGGATGGAGTTGACACGTGATCCGCGGCGATCGGGGTTGGGACAATTTGGTCACCGCGCGGATCTGGCGGCCCTTGTATTGCTGCTTGTATTTGCGGCTTTCATGAACGCAGCGGGAATGATCGGTCCCACGTCCGAACTCGAACACGCTCTCAACGCTCGTTTCGGTCTGAGCAGTCGCATTCCACTGGTCACCGCGGGTTGTTGCGTGGGGCTCGTGCTTGTGCCGGTAATGCTTGTAACTGCCGCCTCGACTATCGGGGGTTGGCTGAGCCAGGATAGGAACCGACGATTGCTCATTGCCACACGCTTCAGCTACATGCTGATCCCGTTAGGATTCGCCATGTGGCTTGCGCACTACAGTTTCCACCTGTTTACCAGCTTCGAATCTCTGAAGCCGGCAATGGGGCGGATATTGTACATCGTGGGAATCGGCTCGACAGACACACTGAACTGGACGTGCAATTGCAGCACGGCGGGCAATGGGTTGTTACAGCTGGAAATTCTCATGATGGATGCCGGGTTCCTGATGTCCTTGTACATTGGCTACCGGATCGCGCGGGGACGATTCTCCAATGTTCGTCGAGCGCTGGCGGCCTTCGTTCCCTGGGCATGCGTCGCGTTGCTGTTGTTCGCATCCGGAGTGTGGATTCTGTTGCAGCCCATGCAGATGCGGGGCACGATGCAAATCGGAATGTGAGAATCGAAATGTCGGTACGGTGCATCGCCAATCTTGTTCTTATTTACGGGTCATTGAGCCTGATCGCGTCATCTGCGTCGGGGGATGGTGGGACCGTGCGTTTCAGACAGGATGTGGGTGTCTACAAGGCAACGCTGTTTACGGAAACAGCTGTGTTGCGAGCTGGTACGGCCGACATGAGTGTTCTGATCGAGGACCAAGGCACAGGTCGGTTCGTCACCGATGTGGATGTGACGATCGTGATAACTCCGACCGATCAGTCACACAGGCCACGTCACTATTCCGTAACCAGCAGTCAAGCGACCAATCAACTGTTCCAATCCACGCGGGTGAATTTCCCAGCGGCAGGTGTCTGGCGAGTCGATCTGCGTGTTGCGCACGCCACAGGTGAGGAATATGGCACGTTTCATCTCACGGTCGGCGATTCGCGACCGCGGTGGGTTCATATGATTCCCTGGATCGCTCTGCCGTTTGTTGTGATCGTCATGTTTGGTCTACACGAAACGCTCGTTTCGCGATCGTCGTAGCGTCTGCACGGCGGGTGCCCGCAGTTTGCAGGTCGATCTGATCCGAGGGAGGTTCGATGGGCACGCAACCTGCGGATTCGCGACCCGGAATTCCTCGCACCGGTCACTTCAACCATCCACGAAACCGAGCGCCGCAGACGGTGCACGTTGAAATCCCTCGGTCATCGCTATATTTTGAGGCAGTTGTTTGCGGCCGTTATCGACCGGTCTCCCCAGGTGTTCATCGTGTCCCTCTGTCTGTTCGACACGACTGAGTCTTTCTTCGATATCGTGTCTACCGTGGCTGCAGACGTCTGTCCGATTCGTCCGGGTCCAATCCCACGAATTGTGTTCGCCGTCCATCGTCACCTCTGCAACGTGAATATCCCATGAGATATTTGACCTTAGCTCTGGTGTTGATGGGAACCATACTCTGCTGCGTTAGCGGCGCTGTTGTATCGCCCGGCTGGTTTGCGCCTGTGGTTCTTCTGGGACCACTGACGCTACTGGGATTCTGGGATCTGCTGCAAACTCGGCACAGTCTGTGCCGCAATTATCCATTGCTGGCTCATCTCCGTTTCCTGCAGGAGTCGATCCGGCCGGAGATCCACCAGTACTATATCGAGAGTGACATTGACGGACGGCCCTTCAATCGTGATCAGCGGACGCTGATCTACAAGCGCGCTAAGACTCTCACCGGACTGATGCCATTCGGTACCGAATTGGACGTATATGACGGCGAGTATGAGTGGTTGAATCATTCGATGGCTCCGCGACCAAAGAGTGACGCCCTGTTTCGCACAACGGTCGGCGGCCCCGATTGCAAACAACCCTATTCGTGTTCAATACTCAACATTTCGGCGATGAGTTTCGGCGCCATCAGCCCCAATGCCATCATGGCCTTGAACAAGGGCGCGGAGCAAGGCGGGTTTTATCACTGCACCGGAGAAGGCGGCGTCAGCCGTTACCATCTCAAGTGGGGTGGTGACCTGGTCTGGCAAATTGGCACGGGATATTTCGGATGCCGTAGTGAAAACGCCAACTTTGATCCGGAACTGTTTCGCCAGCAATCCAGCCTGGATGAAGTGAAGATGATTGAGATCAAGCTCTCGCAAGGTGCCAAGCCAGGGCATGGTGGCGTACTGCCGGCGGCAAAGATTACTCCCGAAATTTCGGCGACACGGACGGTGCCCATGGGTCGCGATTGTGTATCCCCATCTGGCCACAGCGCATTCGATTCACCGCGCGCATTGTGCCACTTCATAGCTCAGTTAAGACAATTGTGTGGTGGGAAACCGATCGGATTCAAACTCTGTGTAGGGCATCGGCATGAGTTCCTTGGAGTATGCAAGGCGATGTTGGAAACCGGGATTCTGCCCGATTTCATTACCGTGGACGGGGCCGAAGGAGGCACGGGTGCAGCTCCTATGGAGTTTTCAGACAGCGTCGGTAGCCCACTCAAAGGCGGCTTGATGTTTATCAACAATGCGTTGATCGGCTGTGACCTGCGGGACAAAATCAAGTTGGCAGCATCGGGCAAGGTCGGAACGGCCTTTGCGATTGCGCGCAATCTGGCGATCGGCGCCGATTGGTGCAACGCTGCACGCGGATTCATGATGGCGGTCGGCTGTATTCAAGCACAGGCGTGCCATACGAATCGCTGTCCGGTCGGCGTCGCGACGCAGGATCCGGTTCGTCAACGCGGATTACACGTTGAAGACAAGAGCGTGCGCGCCTTCAACTTTCATCGAAATACGATGCGGACGTTAACGGAAATCGTAGCGGCCGCTGGCCTCGATCACGCGACCGAGCTGGCTCCCGAGCACGTCATGAAACACGCCGGTCCCAATCAAATTGCAACCTACAGACAAGCCTACCAGCATCTGCAGCCGGGGGAACTGTTGGATGGGTGTGAACATCCGGAGTTCGCACCCTATTGGCGAACGGCATCAGCCGATTCATTTGCTCCCGTCGGAATTCCGTCGGTTTCCGCGCCGAACCGACAAACATGAAAACCGCTTCACAGACACGTCGAGTAACGTACAGGAGAACACCGTGCCCATCGACTGCATGCAAATCCAGCCTCAAGGCGACAAACAGAACTCCGAGTTTTTTGAAGAATACCGCCTGAAGATCTATCAACGCAGGCAATCCGCGGGCTTGGATGAACTGTTGGGCAACATGCGAGCAGTCGTGGTCCAAGTGGAGACCGGCGACGGGATGGCATACCTCCGTGAACTGTACCTGATGAGTCCGTACCGTTTCACGGCGGCATTCAAGAGTACCACCCACCGAATTTATGTACTGACATCCAAACCGGAGTACCCGCGGCTCATTGTCATGGAACCGCTGGACAGCGCGTATTTCGATGAACTCACCTTGTTCAACAGGTTGTACCCGCTAGCCAGTCAAAAACGGAATGCGCGTTACGTGGGCGAAGTGTTTCAGACCACTGATGTTGCCGCCACTCGAAACATTTTGGAGTCACACAACATCCGTTTTCATTATCATCACGAGACAAAGAATCCGTTCTACACGGGTTCTCAATTGTTGTTCAGTTTTCCGTCGGACTACACCTGCAATCGTATTGGCTATTGCCAGGCGGATATCGATGACTTTGAAGCGCTGCAGTTCGGTGAGCCACTGGAACTGGAGCCAGCCGACGTGGCTCAACTCGAAGACATCGGACAGTTTGCGAAGGCGGAAACTCTGGATCCGCTGGTGATGGGAGTCGATCACATGGCGACCCGCGTTCTGGCCGGGGAACGCGAGGACGCCATTCTGGAGTTTTTGACCATGTCGCATTACTACTTTTGGGGTGCCTTCAATATTGCGGAAATGAATTCGTCTACGAACGTGAATCGCAACGGCAACGTAAATGACGACAAGCTCTCGCCCGCCAAGGTGTTCACTGCAAACAACACGCCGTCCTTTGTGAATTCGTTCGAACAACGGCCCATGCCCACCGAGGATTTCGTACGCAACTTCGGACGTCGCATGCATCACATCGCCTACGAAGTGCAAGACGGCGACCATCGGGCCGGAGAAAAGAACGTTGACTATGTCGTCCGCAGTTTGAGTGAAAAGGGCGTGCCGTTTTTAGCACACGTGGTGGGTGAATGCCTGGACGATCCCAACCTGAAGCAAATCTTTTCCAAACACTCGCCATATTCCATTCTGATCACGGAATATGTGGAACGGTGCCATGGTTACGAGGGATTCTTTACGAAATCCAATGTGGCCTCGCTGACCGCGGCGGCTGGTCATGATGAGCGTTATGAACACGGACACGTATTCGACTGATTCGTGTGAGTCGTTGTCCGTCGCGTATATCCACCTAAGACAACATCCTGTGCAAGGAGTAGGGCTCGTGAATGAGGCGCAGTCGTCGACGACCACCACGGAAATACGAGGCCACGCACTGCTGGACGCGCCGCTTCTCAACAAAGGCACAGCGTTCACTGAACAAGAGCGGGTAGAGCTTGGACTGCTGGGCTTGTTGCCGCCGCACATAGACACTCTGGATCAACAGATGGAGCGTGCTTACGAAGCGTTTTGTTCGAAGCCAGACCCGCTGGAAAAGCACATCTTCTTGCGACAACTGCAGGACGAGAACGAGACCCTGTTTTACGCACTGATGCTGGAACACATTACCGAAATGATGCCCATCGTTTACACGCCGGTTGTCGGACAGGCTTGCCAGAAGTTCAGCCAGATTTACCGGCGACCCCGTGGACTGTTTTTGTCTTATCCCGAACGTGACCTGCTGGATCAGGCGTTGAGCCACGTCAACCGCGACATCGATGTGATCGTCGTTACCGACGGGGAACGCATATTGGGACTGGGAGACCAGGGTGCCGGCGGCATGGGCATCCCGATTGGCAAACTTTCACTTTACACCTTGTGTGGCGGCATCGACCCCGCCCGCACTCTGCCGATCGTCCTCGATCTCGGAACCAACAACGAACAACGGCTGAATGATCCGTTGTATATCGGCTGGCGGCATGAACGCGTCAAGGGGCAGGAATACGATCGATTCATCGAGCAATTCGTGCAAGCGGTTATGCATCGATTCCCCAGCGTGCTATTGCAATGGGAGGACTTCGCGTCGGTCGATGCCGGGCCAATATTGGAGCGGTATCGCCATCAATTGTGCACCTTTAACGATGACATCCAAGGCACGGCGGCCGTCACGAGTGGAACCATTCTCGTCGCGGTCGAGGCAGCGGGTGGCGATCTGAAGGAACAACGCTTCGTTATGCTGGGTGCCGGTTCGGCAGGTTTGGGGATCAGCGAACAATTGATGCAGGTCATGCAGAGAGCAGGCCTGGATGATCAGCAGTCGCGCAACCGATTCTATGTACTCGACTACAACGGTTTGCTACACAACGGACGTGGCGATCTGGACGCCGGACATCAACGGGTGGCCCAGCGTCTCGAAGATCTCAGTGACTGGGATTGTGACCTGTCCCAACCCATTTCTTTCAGTGATGTCGTCCGCAACGCAAAACCGACGGTATTGGTCGGTGCCACGGGCCAGGCCGGTGCGTTTCAGGAGCCGATCATTCGTGAAATGGCGAAACATGTTGACCGCCCAATTATTTTTCCGCTGTCCAACCCGACCTCGCGGGCCGAGGCGACTCCTGTGGATCTGTTCCGATGGACCGACTCACGAGCCCTGGTCGCAACGGGTAGTCCCTTCGACCCGGTCACAATCGGCGACCAGACTCACGTGATCGCTCAATGCAACAACAGCTATATTTTTCCGGCGATGGGTCTCGGAATCCTGGCCTGCGGAGCACGTCGCGTCACCGACGAGATGTTCATGGCGGCCGCGATCGCGTTGAAAGAGACATCACCAGCTCTGGTTGATCCCAATGAGCCACTGCTTCCGCCACTGAATGACATCCGCAACGTCTCACGCCACATTGCTTTCGCGGTCGCGACGGAAGCGATAAACCAGGAAATTTGCGAACCACTTACATCGGATGAACTACAACACCGGATTGATCAAACGATGTGGAATCCGAGCTATGAACGATTGTCCCCTTGACCTGATACGGCCCTACGCCTGCCATCTCTTCGCTCTCCCTGTTTCAGGAATACCGCATGTCGACACAGCCAGATTTTCGCCCCTCTCACCGCGGTTCGACTCCGAGTATTGCCGAACTCCTGCAAACCCGAGCGCGTGCCGTGGAAGCCACAGGCCAGAACGTCATCTATCTGCAGGTCGGTCAGCCCAGCACAGGTGCTCCGGCCGGCACTGCGCAGGCTGTCGAACACGCCAGTCGTAATTCAACACTGGGGTACACACCCGCCGCGGGCAGTCCCGCGTTGAGAGAACGCATCTCCCAGCAGTACGCCGAGTTGTACGGCACGCAAGTCGACCCGCACCGGATCGTCATTACGTTCGGTGCTTCGGGTGCCATGATCCTGGCCATCATCGGTTGCTTTGACGTGGGACAACGGGTTGGGCTGCCGCAACCATTCTATTACGGCTACCGTTATGCCATCGGCACACTCGGAGTCGAGTGTGTTCCCATTGAGACTTCGATCGACAACCACTTCCAACCGACCATTGCAGACATCGAGGCTGCTGATGGCAAACTCGACGCTCTGATCCTGGCCAGCCCTGGCAATCCCACGGGCTCGATGGTCGAACCACAGCATCTACAGGAATTGGCCGCCTACTGTGAGCAACAAGGCATCCGTTTGATTTCCGATGAAATATACCACGGCATCGTTTACGACGACGTGCCGCAGGCCACCGCGTGCACCTTTTCCGATGAGGCCATCGTTATCAACAGCTTCTCAAAATACTATTCCATGGCCGGGTGGCGGTTGGGCTGGATGGTGCTTCCCGAGTACCTTGTTGAATCCGTTTCCAATCTGGCGCACAACTTGTTTCTGTGCCCACCCGCACCATCGCAAATCGGCGCGCTGCACGCTCTGGACTGCAGGGACGAACTCGATCACCACGTGAAGCGATATCGGAGAAACCGAGACATCCTGCTGGAGCGACTTCCACCGCTTGGCTTCGACCGATTCACAGCTCCCCAGGGCGCGTTCTATCTGTACTGCCACGTGCAACACCTGCATGAAGACAGTGTTGAATACTGTATCGAAATGCTCGAAGGCTGTGGAGTTCTCCCAGCACCCGGTACCGACTTCTGCCCGGCGTCGGGTCAGCACTTCATTCGCTTCTCCTACGCCGGGTCCACCGAGGACATTGAAGAAGCTATGGACCGCCTTGAACGCTGGCGTGGTAAAGCATGAATCGCGACCACAACGTATCTGTGTGCCGTGGATACACGACTGCGACAGTCGAGGTCGTCCCGTTCGGCAAACAACAGTGAGACGAGAATCGCGCCCCCCCTGGGGGGACTCGCTCCAGAGCCTCATGTTCAGTGAATCCCCCAACCGTTTTTCTACTCAGTGAGCGATGAACAGCTTTCAAGACCAACACCGCGATCCGGCGGAACCGCGCATTGTCATCATCGGCGGCGGATTCGCCGGGCTGAATGTAGCCCAGGGACTAGCCGACGCTCCCGTCTCGATTGTGTTGATCGACCGGCACAACTATCACTTGTTTCAACCGCTTTTGTATCAGGTTGCCACAGCCGAGTTGTCCCCCGCGAACATTGCCACTCCGATTCGCAACATTCTGTGCAAACAAAAAAACGCTTCAGTCGCCTTGGGCGAGGTCACGGCAATCGATCTCCAGAAAAATTCCGTCGAGTTCGACGGAGGTCGAATCGATTACGATTACTTGGTAATCGCCATGGGAGTTCGTCAATCCTATTTTGGCCACGACGAACTCAAACGGTATGCTCCGGGTTTGAAGTCGATTGACGACGCTCTGGAAATCCGGCGACGTGTACTGCTCGCTTTTGAAGAAGCGGAATGGGAAGCCGATGACGCTTCGCGACGCGCAAAGCTGACGTTCGTGATCGTGGGTGGTGGACCGACCGGAGTGGAACTGGCCGGAGCGATTATGGACGTAGCTTCCGGCACGTTACCCGCAGAATTTCGAAAGACCGACACATCAACAGCTCGCGTAATTCTAGTGCATGGTGCGCCGCGTCTGGTGCCATCCATGCCGGCTGATCTTGGTCAGAAGGTGCAACAGGCACTGGAAAACATGGGTGTCGAAATCCGACTCGATGCGCACGTGACCGATGTTGATGATGACGGAGTCGTGATCGGTGAAGAACGCCTCGCTGCTGAAAACGTCTTCTGGGCGGCCGGGGTGCAAGGCCACAGTCTCGCAGCAACCTTGGATGTCGAGTTGGATCGTGGCGGACGCATTGTCGTCGGCCCGGATCTCACCATCCCCGAATTTCCGCGTGTATTCGTCATCGGTGACGCCGCGCATGCCATCGATTCTCAAACCAAACAGCCGGTACCCGGACTGGCTCAGGGAGCCATTCAATCCGGTCGATTCGTGGCGGGTGTGATTCTCAATGAACTGCAGCAGGCCGAACCTGTCACGCGTCCCGCATTTACCTATCGCGATAAGGGCTCGATGGCGATGATCGGCCGAGGAAAGGCAGTCGCCGCTATCGGCGGCAGGCACTTCGGTGGACTGCTGGGTTGGTTGGCCTGGGGCCTGGTTCACATCATGTTCTTGATCGGATTTGGCAACAAATTGATGGTCATGTTGGAGTGGTTCTGGAACTACGTTCGGCATACACGCAGTGCACGGTTAATTACGGGTGATCCTGAAATCCACATCAAACGTTTGCGCGAGCAGTCCGTGAAGCTCACGTCGTCCACCGAAACGTCGTCGAATTCGCAAGATGTGAACCGGGACTCGGCTGATGGTTGAATTGTCTTACGCTTGTGATACATGGACTAGTCCGCATCGCGTGAATCGAGATTGGCTCGCAGGGCCAACAAGCGATTTGGTTGTGAGACGACGAACGATGTAGGGTGCCCTGCAGTTTGACTGCGTGTCATCGTCGCGGTCTGTGTGAACACCAGGCGGCGTGCTGATCCCATGCGATACCGTTATCACACAGTTACTCATCACGACGCGGTCGAACATTCGCTCGGTGACGGGTGTCTTGAGGCTCGGCAGACATGGAGCGACCTCGGCCATGTTTCATGCGACTGTTGCTTCCGCCGCGACCGGCCTACTGATCTTTGCGCTACAGCAGTCGCGGTTCAGGGGGCGATCTGTCAAGGCCCTCAGGCCTCGAGCAGACTACGATGACACAGGCCTGGCTGCCAGACCAATGCGGTGTGCTTTCCCTGGCCGGAGGTGACTGGCTAGGATATGCAGCCGGCTTTCAGTGTTCCACGCCCACATCGGATTTGTACAGGAATCAGGCATGCAGTATCGCATTCGACCGGAGGTGTTGGAAACGCATACGAGGCCTCTGACTGCCTGGCCGCGGTGTTTTGTCACGCGTCTGAGGCGAAACGTGGCGCGAAAAGATGTCGGCACGGTAGCCCTGCGCCGTGGAGGCTTTTTCAGATTGCCGGCGGCGGTTGGAATTCTGGTTGTCGATGTGCTGGCTGGATTCCGGACTGCGGGCCGTTACTGGGGCTTACGTGTGTTCTTGCTGTTCCTTGGGGCGTCTCTTGATCTCCAAATGTGTCACGCCGGTGAGTATGTCGATCTGGGACGACCAGTGATCGGAGCCTGGCAGCGATTCTCCTGGATCGTTCACGACCCGGTCTTGGAGCGGGACATTCTCTGGTCGCAGGAATGTTCGCAGGACGGAGCGGTATTGTATGCCCTGGATCTCGACTCCGGAAACCTCATCGAAGAACACGACGTTCCGGCCCGCGAAGTCGGCGGCTTGCAACAAACTTCCAATGGCGTGTTGTATCTACACACCTATTCCGGATTGAACCATCCCGGCAATGAATTGTTGCGATTCGATCCACGTCGCCGGCAACTCGAGCCGTTAGGATTGGCCGAAACTCCACACAATCGCTGCATCGACGGGGCGATCGGCCCTGATGGAAACGTCTATATCAGCACGCACCAACAAGGTCGATTGTTCCGATTTGAGATTGCCGCTGAGAAATGGACCGATCTGGGGCAAATGGTGCCGCCACCCATCCGGCCGCGTCAGAATGTCTGGCTACGGAATCTTCAATTCCTGCCATCGGGCAAGCTGCTGGCGGCGGTCACAAGGTCACCTCCAGCCGAAGTTGTGGAAATCGATATCGACACGGGTCGATTTCGACAGATAGACGCGATTCACAGCAGTGACTTCCTTCTGTTTGGCGATCGGATATTGAATCCGGTCGCTGATGGCTTTGACATCTATGATCCGAACTATCGGAAGGTATCGCAAATAACGAGTACCAATCTGAATCTCTCCTCAACACAAAATGTGACGCCCATATTGACTCTCGTTGCGGCCCACAAACGGACGGGGATTTTGGCGTTGTTCGGAAGCTCGCTCCTGCAAGTTGACATCGAATCCAAAACAAGCAAGATGCTGGCGCAACTCCCATTTCAGGGCGAAGTCCGAATCAGTCCGTTGGGAGATCGCGTCGTCGTGATGAATCACCCGTTGCGAAAATTCGCTGTGCTTGACGTCAAGTCCCGCGAATTGACCGTCAAGACAATTGGATATCGCGGAAAACGTGGCACGCAAATCTGCGGTTTGCATCGTTCAAGCGATGGATCGATTTACGGAACAAATATCATTGGAATGCACATCTTTCAGGTCGACTCGCAAAGCGATGGGATTCGTGATCTGGGCCACGTCGGCTGGTCTGGCGGTGAAGTGTACAACACGATCAAGGTCAATGGTCTGGTCTATCTCGGATCATATGGCGGTGGCCGTTGGGGGGTTTACGATCCCCAGCGCGCATGGAAACCGGATTTTGCGTCGGCCGGAAAATCTCCTGCGGCCAACCCTCGCCGAATTGGACCACTTGGTGGACAGACGCCCGATGCCGCGAACCGCCCGTTCGAATATGTGGAGGGACCGGACGGCAAGGTCTACATTGCCTGCCGTGCGAATTACGGCCATCCCGGAGGCTCGCTGGTTCAATTTGACCCGAAAACCCAAGCCTTGAAAGTGTTCCGCGATCAGCACCGCAGTATTCAGACCGTCAGCGCCGACGGCCGATACGTGTTCGCCGGTACCAACATTCGCGGAGGCCGTGGATCAGGGGAACGAGCCGATGCGGCAACGTTGGTCGTGTTTGATCCAGAAACAGGTGAACGTGTGTTTGAACGTGTGGTCGTTTCCGGTGCGAAAGCGATCGTTTCCATCCGCTTCAACCCGCACGACAATTACGTATATGCCACGACCGATAACCAGGTTCTTCTTCGCTTTCACCCACGCAACTTCTCGGTTGAAAAGACGTGGCGGATCCGTTCAGCGGGAACGCCTCTTGCCGGTGTTCCGGAAGATGTCGGCATGTTACATATTACGGCGGCCAGCGACGGGAATATCTACGGTGTGGCCTACCGAGAACTGTATCGTCTGCGCGTCGACAAAGAGCAGATCGAGTACTTGGAGACGCCGCCGCGCAGCGGCCTGTACCAGATTGTGGAAGGACGTGCCGGGACATTCTACATCGGTGCGGGCACGCATCTGCTTAAGTATTCCATCGACCCCAAGACGTACTATCGCTAGAGCGATCTTCGATATTGCACGTTTGCCTTGGCACGACAGCACTAGCGGTGAAGGCAATCCGAAGGAAATGTCGTATGCATTCCCCTGCAGGGACTCTCGCAGGCCAACCACTGTGACATGGTTCAGATTCCGCCTCGGCCGGCAGAGACGGTCACCTCGCGGTTCTGAAACCACGAACCTCCCGGTGCGGTCAGCCCTCCCCTCCGCGGTTGCGCTGCGTGTCAAATCTCAGCTGTGATTGAGATCGGATCTGGTTGCTGTCGAGTTCAAGGCCAACCATTGACAACGCAGGATGTTCGCAGTGGAGTATGGCTGCGGCGTGAACATTCGGTTCATCCGGCTGTCGATAGTGATGTCATTAGGGCACCGCGAGTCTGTCTTGTGGCATCAAGCCATCGGCTCGGAAGTCGCCTACGAGTCAATGAAGGTCCCCATGCCCAATCTACGAATTGCTCCTGCATCCGACGTGCTCGTTCCCGGACAGGTGACACGCGTACCAATCGTGCTGAATCTAGAGGAGCCGGTGAAAGTCCGAGGGTTGCATGCCACCCTGCACGGCGCCGAGGAATCACAGGCCACGTATAGTTCATACAACCCTGCCACGAAGAGTACGCAGGTGCATACGGCGATCGAACATGTCGACATCGTCAAAAGAGAGTTCTTGTTATCGGGCAATGAACGCAAGGGGTTTGTCGGAAATCTGGCCGACGGCTTCGCGACACTCCTCGGTGGAGGAGATCATGATATTTTGGAACCGGGCGAGTATGCCTTCGAAGTTGAAGTGTTGCTTCCCTCCGATGCGCGACCGTCGTTTGCAGGGAAAAAGTGCCGAGTATTTTACGCGCTTTCGGCACAACTGGATATCCCTCTCGCCCGCGACGTGAAGGCGCAGCACGCGTTTGAGGTTGTTGAGGGCCGGGACGTTGTCCAGGCATCACCAACGCCGGTACGGACAAGATATCCCGAAGATCAAGAGACGGGATTAATGGATGCCTGGTTCGCGCCGGATGTACGGGTGGAGCTTGCCCTTCCGTGTCAGGCCTACCAAGAAGGTGACACGCTACAAGGCACGTTCACGGTGGAAGCTCCCGAGCCCCTGGTATATGACGCCATCAACGCTCGGCTGATTTCGGTGGAAACGACGACAGCGCATGGGCACGCAGACTCGTTTTCTCATTCCGGAAATTCGAATGTCGTCACCAGTTCTGGCGTGATTGACAACAGCTACACGCAACGGTTTTCGTTACCGGTATCGCTTCCGGGGCCAAAACAAGGCGTGGGAGATCGATTCCAGATTGAGTGTTTCCTGCAGATCGAACTCGATGTGCCCTGGGCTAAAGACCCGAAAATTCGTGTACCGATCACGGTTCTGTGAGTCAACGAGCACTCGTCGATCCGGGCCTCAGGTCCACGTTCCGGCGATGAGAACGCACCACAGCATGCACCTGAACTGAAGGCCTCGCTGTTGTAAGTCGGTGGACACGACGCAGGAACGCGGGTCGTCGGCAACGGGCGGTTGGCCGAAGTGCAATCCGTACCCACGAGTGATCGCCGTGAACACGGGTTCGAAATCGGCTCACCTGCCTTCTTCGGTCCCACCATCGGCGGGAATCAGCATCACACGCAAAGGACGTTGGGGCGTACCGTCGTGCAAAAGGGACGCAGTCCGACACTTTTGAGCTGCGCCACCACTTCTGAACTTCGTTCTCTGCCGATACTCCGCCCCGGCACAACACGTCGCACTCAGGTACACGACAATTCAGCTTAGTCGTTTGGCAGCATTTATCCGTTGCTACTCGACTCTGCTCAGGGACGATCCGGTCGCAAACAACGTTTAACACAGTCCGCGTACGTATGGATTTCCGGCGTTTCGTAGTCGGCTTGTTTGCCAAGATCATCGAATCGGCGAATTCTGAGTGCAATTGCCAGCCCGGGATTGGCCTCAAGTTTCGCCTGTTCTTCCGCGGACAGCTGTCCACCTTGGACCTCGAAGCTGCGTTTGGATGCCACCGAGAGGCAGTCATAATACGATGCATCCGTTGTACACAAGTAGCGCTTGGCGGGAACGTGCAGTCGAATAGGCTCGGTCACGTCTTCTGGAAAGTAGTCCTGCAATAGAGTGGCTCCGGCTTCCTCGTGGTTCAGGTCTTCGCTCAAAAACCCGGTTTGGGAGTCGTGTTCGTCCAACAACAAATGGCCGATGTCGTGGAACAAGGCCGCGGTCACCGCCTGGTCACTGCACTCATCTGAAGTGGCCAATTCGGCACACTGCAAGGCGTGGTCGATTTGGGTGACGCACTCATCATAGTTCGACTGACCACGCTGGTACATGAAGGCAAATAACACCTCCACCAGCCGGTCATCATCGACTCCGGCAAGTCGGTCCCGTAATTCGTCGCGAATTGTTTGCGTCATTCAGTCGACTCCCTGGCCTTGGAAATGCCCGATGGTGCTGATTCGTGGCGGATCGGCGGCACTCCCGGCGTGCTGTGACATCGTTCGGTCGCGTTCGGAGTAGTATTCTGCGCGCAGGTCCCCTTCGCTGCCGCGTGTGTACGTCACATACAGGCTGCACCGAGCCGACGACGATCGGTTGGACAAACTCTTATGCGGCAAATAGGAACTAAAAAATGCCACACCACCTGGCGGCAGCGGAGTCGCGATCCACTCCATAGAACCGGCGACCTCCGAAGTCAAACATCCCGTGTCGTCGGTTTCCAGTAGCCCGTCATGGTGTTGGCCGGGTGCAAACCACAAACATCCATTGTCTAACGTATTCTCGTCAAGCGCGACGAGACAGGTGATGTGTGTCGTGCCGTAGGCGTAGGCCTGAGCATCTTGGTGCGGTGCGAACCCGCCGCCACCTGGCAGTTTGTAGTTGATCTTCTCTTTGAACACGACGGCCGGTTCTCCAAATAACTGCGATATGGCGTTCTTCAAAATGCCCTCGCAGAGAATCTCGCGCAGGCCATGATGGTTGGAAAGAAATCGTTCCGTTCGCGCCAACACCCGACCAGCATCCGTGAGTTCATAGTAGTGCTGGCAGCGCGCATCCGACTCAGGCCAAGCCGCAATTTCGTTGACCATTCCGCTGAGTTGGGAGTGCGCATCACTCAATAGCAGATCGGGACAACGCAAATAGCCGTTGGCGGCGAATTCATCACCTTGAGATTTAGCAAGCGGGCCATTCATCGTTTGCAATCTGGATTCCAATCTGTCGTGTCTTCGTACATAGCTGCTCATTTTGAGCCAGACATGCCTGCAAGACAAGCGTAGCAATCGCAAATGCACGACTGAGAGATGCGGGATATCCGGCCATGATCAATGGGATTGATGCCGAGTCCATTGAAGTCGTTGGATGCTCGCTGGGTCATCGAACACTGGCGTCTGGGCTACAACCGTCGGGTTCCGTGGACTAGCATGCCCCGTCCGTCTTTACGGCCAGCTATGTGTTGCAGGACTCGGCGACGCTGGAGTCGTCAGAACTCAGTCCGCCCCCGGACCCCGGATTCTCTCACTCGGGGTGGTACAACGCTCGCCGGTAGGTCAACAGGCCTGAGAAATGTAGCGCCCTGCGGCGGTCGATTGGGCAACAGAGAAAGACGAGCGTGGATTCAACATGACTTCCGTCGTTTCGAGCGTGTCGTGGCAGGCGTTGACGTTCGAGATCTTGGAAACGGCTACGCTGGCAGCACGAATGCCGACTCGTTCGCGGGTTGTTCGATGTTCGGCCGAATCGCCCCAACGGCCCCGAAGCTGCACAGGGCACAACCGCGCAATTTCAGCCGCTGGCGGATACTCGGCAACGACATCCGGCCCCACCCGCGACCGAATGTGGTGACGTATGAACGGGAACTCAGCCAGCGCAGACCCTGGATCTCGAATCGCCGCCATGCATGGTGCGGAGACGTTCGGTTCGTCCGGCACTTGGCGTGTTGCTCGAAATTGAGCGATCCGAGCGGGCTTCAGGATGCATAGTGCCGGACGACCTTTGTAACGCCCAGGGCCATCTGTTCGACGTAGCGGTCCGTCATATTCTCCGTGACGCGCAGACGGATGCCCGTCCGCAATACGGCTTCGGCTTCGGGACATTTCACCTTTCGGTAATCCATGTCCGTCTGTCCCGAATCCCGTACTGGCCAGGTGTTGGCGAAGAAGCTGTGATCCTGGAACATCCGTTCGCCGTACAGCGGTCGACGAATGTAACCGGCGCTAGCGTTGACGCCTTCTGCTCGCATGGCCTTAACCAACTCACTGCGTTCGACACGAAAACGTTTCGGCCGGATCCGGAACATATAGAACCAATAAGTCGCTCGATTCGCCGCGTCTTCTCTATGGACGGTCACTCCCGGTAGTTCATTCAACCGCTGGGTGAGGATGCGTCCCAGGCGATTGCGGCGGCTCGCGATACCTTCCAAACGCTCCAGTTGCGCGGCACCAATGGCCGCCTGCGCTTCACTCATTCGGTAATTCGCTGCCAGCCATTGCAGCGGTTCACGTGTCACACGATCTGTGCCCTTGTCGCCGAATCGCTGCAACAACGGGCCGAGCGTTTCATCATTAGACGCCACCACGCCACCATCTCCGGTGGTGATGTGTTTGGAGTTCATCATGGAAAAACAGGCTGCTTGGCCGATCGTGCCGACCTGTTGGCCCCGATAGCGGGCTCCCCAGGCTTGCGCACAGTCTTCGATCAGGATCAGGTCGTGCTGTTTAGCCAAATCGCGGAATTGGTTCATATCACACGGGTTGCCGGCCAGATGGACCGGAATGATGGCTTTCGTACGGAGGGTGATTTTACGGGCAACATCTCGCGGATCGAGGTTGTAGGTGTCCGATTCCACATCGGCGAACACGGGCACAGCTTGTTGAAACAGGACGCCGATCACGGTTCCGATATCACTGATTGGCGAGGTGATCACTTCATCCCCGGGGCCGATGCCGGCTGCGGCCACGGCAATATGCAGCGCCGCCGTTCCTGACGAACACGTTTGCACATGAGTGGTGGCGCAATGCCGCTTAAAGCGTTCGATAAATGCTGTCGTCTGAGGACCGTTCCAATAGAACAAGGACGACTGTTCCATTAATGCGTCCAGCCGATCGGACTCCGGTTCACCCCAACGTATCCATTGCGGAAGTGGTTCGGTAACGGCCTTCATCCCACCCATGGCCGCCAGTTTTTGCGTTTCAGTGGCCCGCACCATGGTCGGGCCACCGACACTGGCGGCGGCTGCACATGCCGTAGATTCCATGAACTTGCGGCGAGACATATGTGGTGAGTCGTTCATCAGATCTCCAGGCGCCGTTTTCAAGTGATGAATTCTGACGGTCGGAACGCGCCGGATCCCGAGCGGACGGTTCTTTGACCAGTACAGGTTACCGCCATCTTACTGATCGCGGGACCATTGATTGGGCCAATGATGTTTGAAACAAGACAGGCGATGACCCTAATTTGCTTCGGCTGCATCGTCCAGTGGGCGATTGCGCTGCGCCAATGTGCGGTCGGCGTGCCACGACGAATCCTTGGCGTCAGATGAAAATCGCCTCGGAGAATGGTGTGATACTACCGACTCCCTTCAGCCGCATACTGCATAAGCTTCTGGGCATTTCCGTGCTGAATTGCGTCCGTGATGAATCCACCTATACGTGATTCCTGAAATTTGAGGAGCGTGGCCTCCAGGTTGAAGAACGGAAAATGTGATCCGCACAAGACGCGTTCGTAGGGGACGCGTTTGATCAATTTCTCAAACGCGCCAACTTGTTCGGCATGCGAGGTTTCAAAATACACGTGGCCGGCCTTTACCAACCGGTCCAGGGCCGCACCGCGGACCGTGCCATAATTGTTCATCACAATAAGTCGCAATCCCTGGTGCTTGTTGATGAGAGCTTCCAAGGCAGAAATGTCGACCGTGGGGACACGCAACAACGGATGATGAGACCGTTCATCCTCAATCTTCAAGACCAGTTGCACGATCATTCCCCGCTTGTTGGCTAGGGCACACACCGCGTGACAGACATCGGCATCGAGGGTGTATCCGTGGTAGTTGGGATGCAGGCGCAGGACGTGCATCCCATGCGCGTCCTGGCAGAGCCTCAGATCTTCTTGCCAATCTGGCAATGTGGGATTGATGGAGCCTACGGGCACCAGGATGCCGACTCCAGACTGTCGGCATTCGGCCGCCAGCCGAGAGTTGACCGTCCTCATGTCCCGGTGCAAAAGACTTTCGAAGCTTCCGGCCCACGCCTGTGTGACTCCCTTTTCCCGGAGTTTCCGTACCAGTTTTGGAGTGTCGTCGAAAGGCAAACGCCGAAATGGCCAGCGCATCAAGTTCACATTGACATCCACAATCACAACTTGACTCCTTTCGCACGCAAGATGGGGGTCAACAGCCGTCGCAAATTGCCCCCTAGAATCAGACGCTTTTCGGCCTGAGACAATTGAGCGCCGTACACCTTGGCCAGTTGACTGGCAAAGCTGCGTCCACCGGCATCGCTGCCATAGAGAACACGCTTCGCGCCCAGTTCACGAACCGCCATTTCGACGAATCCTGCCGATGGATCACCACCCCCGATTCCGGCATACACATTGGCCGTTTGGCGTATGGCTCGGATACCACGCGTCCAGTCTCCACCCGTGTGGCCACATACGATAGGTACGGTTGGGTGCCGTTGCGCGAGTTCAGCGAGATCCATTGGAGTGGATTCGTCCGGAAGATTGCCGGTGACCTTCAACCAGGTGTGTTGGTAGACCAGCGCATTCAATTCGCCACAACTTCGGATGATTGGGTCGAGTTCTGACGCATTGCACTTGTGTGCCACCCACAATTTGACACCAACCATCGGTCCCTCTTGAATGCAGCGTTCGATTTCCTGCAGACAGGCGTCGGGGTATTGGGCATTCAAATAGGCAAAGCCCAGTAAACGGTCCGGCCACCGTTTGAGAACGCTCAAGACCTGATCATTTTGGCGGCGAACCTCTTGAGGTTTGGGATATTTGGACCAGGGCCATCCCATGAAAAACACCAGACGTTGGATCTGCATGCGGTCGGCGTAGCTCAGGATTTGCTCTGCGCGTTGCTCGACTGTTTCCGCCGAAACCCCCGAAAAATGGCAATGTAGATCCCAAATCGGCGCGTCGCTACCGGTTGTTTGAGTGCTGTTGGTCCTCGTTTCTCGAGCGCCGCCTGCAGCGACACTGTGACGCGCGGCGGACGCCAGGCCGCCGGCCGCTATGGAACAAAACCCTCGACGATTCAAATCTTTCATGGCTGCGTTCCCATTAAGACACCCACGGATTTGGATGTTACGCACACCACGTCCTGAGCACGCATGCTCAACCAGCGCACGGGCCGTCCGAATTGTCCCCATGCGGATGGCGTCAACGTGTCGTCACAGAGTATCACGCGGCCATCTTCCAGACTGGCAGCAATACCGAACTTGCCCGCACGTCCACGTCCGGTCGCAAGTGCGACGATTCCGGATTTCAGATCCCGCATGTGCCGCAGTCTACCTTGATGGTCAAACACGTAAATGAATCCCGAGTCGGAACCTGCGATGATATCGAGTTTCTGATTTTGATCGATATCGACGACCCGAAGTGCTTGAATCCTGTCTCCCGTGTCAAATTGAAACCGGACGGTCGTGCCTTTCGCGAGATTCATGCCTTTGTGGTAGACGCGTGGGATCAAGCCGTCACGTTGCACATCAAGCACCAACAGTTTTGCTCCGTTGGCCACGACAACTTCCGACTGCTGATCGTCGTCCAGATCCCTGATGAATGCGAATTGAAACACCGGTTCGCCGGTGTAGCCGAACAAGACTCGTCCCCGCGCATCGTAGGCGCTCAGTGTGTAATAGCTGCTTCCGATCAAAATGTCCTGCTGTCCGTCTCCGTTCAGGTCACCCACATCCAGTGCCGTGATCCGGCGTGCATACGCGGGCACCGTCCACAGATTACGACCAGTCGCGTTCAACGCATGCACATTCCAGTTCGCCGTGCCAACAATCAATTCGTCACGTCCGTCATCGTCCAGATCGCCCGACACCATACGCGTCACGTGACGCTCCGAACCGTGACCGGTCTGCAGAAGCTGTTTCCACTGCACTTGTCCATCAGGTTGCAAAGCAACCACGTCGCCCTGCCGAGTGCCATACAGCGTGATTGCGTCGTTCGACGTGGCGTCCGAACGAGCCAAGGCGGTCACCGGTGCCGGCGATTTTACCTGCCAGTTCTCCACGACCTGTCCATCCGAACCGACCGACACGGATTGACATCCGACTGTGGTCCCGATCACGAGAGGCACATTATGCTGCGAACCGTTGCCGGGAACCAGAGCGGCCAGGACGGTTGAGTCTCGAGTCGTTTCCGAAACGGGGATCTGCGTGACGTCTGGTCTCGCTTCGGCGATCTCGATGGAAGGGGAACTCCGCCACAACGACATGAGGGCCTTATGGAGAGCTTGTTGCAGACGTGGTGGCGGAATCCACCGAAACGTCAAGGTTCGATTTGTCAGTTGGTGTACCATTTTCGGATCGGTCAACGTGACAGTTCCTCGTGACTTATTCGAGAACACCACGCTGCCAGACGAGAGGTTGAGTTCCACATCGACAGGTGTGTCCGCGGCCAGTAGTTCGACATCCCCCAACCGAAACGACTTCACCCTGGCCAAGGCAAGTTTGTCCGGCGACAAGAATGCCAGTTCGGCGTCCGTCACAAAGGGAGCCGGGATTTCAGCGGGGTTCACACACAGCAGGCTGGCCCGATCATGTTCGATCCACATCACGCTGTCTGCCGACACGGTGCGTGTCCGCAGATCTCGGGGCTGCGCAGTGGCGGACGTGTAAATTACATTGTGGATCGCCACACGTTCGCCCTGTGCCATTTGCACGGAACGGCTTTGCCGCACACGCTGAATTGCGGAGCTGGCGTGGGGATAGTTCGTCCAGCGTGATGCTGCATCGGACGCGTCCGCGACAGATCGAACGTCCGTGAATTGTCCACCGCTGATGAGACAGGTCCGCTCACCTTGCGCCAGTCGCAGCGTATTTCCGTCAATCGCGATTTGGCCCAGTCCATTCCAATGACAACGCAGGCTATATTCTCCCGCATCCAGAGCTTCGACCTGGTCCAGCACCACGAACACGGATTCTCGGACCCACAAAATGTTTCGCGTCCAGTTGATGCCGGAGTAATCAGCGACGGTGGTTCGTGAAAAACCGGTGGCTTTGAGCGCAGCGAGCGCTGTCAACTCCGCCAGCGGCGGCACGTGAGCATGACCCCGGCCATCGCGGACAAAGGTCAACGCGTTTTGAAACGTCTCTGCAACCCGTTCGTCGTCATCGCTCCCGATCAGAAAAACGCGGCCGTCGGCTGAGAATCGAGAAATGGCCATCGTGTCGTATCGGAAATGTTTGCCGCGACCAAAACCGTCCAACAACAGATAGGCACCGTCTTTCCCAACACCGTCTCGAAATACAAGTTTGTCAAATGCACGAGTTACGGGAACCGATGATTTGACGACAGGAACTCGGCTGTAAAACGGCTCTGAATTTGTCAGGCGATGAAGTTCTGGCTCCAGCGCAAATGACTCGACGGTCGGCACGTTTTGCGGAAAACCAGGCGTCCGCGGCGGACGAAATTCGCCGAACACATTTTCGACGCCCCAGTCGTTGCGAGGACGCGTGGGCTGCTCCACGGCGATCCGTGTCTTGCGGTCGAGTCCGAGGAAGGTTGTGTCATCCAGGACGGTGGCCAGCGGCAATAGGTAGTGGTAAGCGATATTCTGGCTTTCCAGATCGGCTGCGCCCACAAATCGACCCGTATTGTCGGTCATCATCAACAGCAGTTTTCCGAATTGTCGCACCCGGCCTGAACGGATTGATTCCGTGTCTCGTGTGGCGATCGCGTACCGCAGCGCACTTGATGGAGCATAGGGAAGGTAGCGTCCGGATTCATCGGTCCCGCGTATGAACTGGGTTTGGTCACCGAGCACGAGTTGTGCGAGTTTCAGGTACTCCGCAGCCAATTTCGGGGCGCGGTAATACTTGTGCAAATATGTGCCGAGGAAAAAATACGCCATTGCGGGTTCGGTCTCATGATTCCAACGCATCCGGGGACGTGATCCCGCTGCAAAGCGTCCGTAACGGCTGGCGAGAACTTTCGACAAATCCAATATCAGCTGTGTCTTGAGCAGACGTTGGCCGGCGTTCCATGTGGGTGACTCCTCAACGATGTCCCAGGCCTGGATGTATGCTGACAGCCAGAATTCGAGTCCTCCGTAAAACTGGTCCTCACCACTCGCGGTGAATTCCTGATGGGCCAGAGTCAGCGCATCGTACTGCTGCAGATAAGCGATGGAGCCGCTGAGATACCATGCGCGGGCAACCTGGATGATTCGATGCGCCTCAGTCCACAATTGGCCATTTTCCATCCGCAGCAGCGAGTCTTTTCGCAGCGCTTGTTGCGCCCGGTCGTCCAGTGGTTTGGGGGCGTGAACCACAACGTCCAGTCGTGAATCGACAATGAGCTCCCGTGTCCATACAGGTTCGTCAAGTTGCTTGAGCTCCTCGATGAACCGTTGCACGCCTCGGTTCAATCCGACATCCGAACTCGCACCGACAACAAGGGCATTCCGGGCCGATCCCACGGGGTCATGCAACTGTCGAATGACGTAGCCATTTCCAGCGGGATATGCGGCGTCGGCAAATGTGTAGTTGTAGGTGTAATGCCAAAGGACTTCCGAATTATTGGCAATGTGGCCCAACAGAATCACCGTGCGTTGCCGGTAGGCATCGGGATTGATTTGGGCGGCGGAGACCACAACGGCATCCACAGCGAACCGCTGTTTGATTACTCGGGCAACAGCGTGTCCCAGCGCGAGACCATCCGCTCCGGTTTCGGGACATCCGATCAGCGGCGCAGCGGAATCTCCTTGATTCAGGGGCACCGCATGTGTGATGGCGCTTCGTGGCGGCAACTCCTGCGCAAACACGCGCTGCCCTGACGGCAAGAGCGTCATGAGAATCAGGCACGTGACTCGAAGCATTTGTTGACTCCGCTCGTCCACTCAATGCAATTCGCTTGTCATCATATACACAACGCTTCACTCGTCATATGCTGCCACGGACCGCAGGGGGTCGGCGCGACGCATTCCGAGTTGTGTGCTGCATCTATCCAGGTCATGGATACCATTCGGCGCTGAAGGTCCGCAGGAAATCGCTTTCCTCGGATATGGCCGCAAGCTAAAATGCCCTGATCAGCATTGTTCCCCATCAATTGGGCAAATTCGGACCAGGGCCCCAGTTTATGCCCGATGATCGCAACCTCACTGAGCCCGACAGCGTACAGCTGCGATTCCGGCACTGGCGTCTCGTTGCGGTGGTGGCGTCGATCGCCCTAGGTGTCGTCGCGTTTGTGGCCTATTGGCGAAACCCGTCGCCGCCGAATCCCGCCGACTCGGCTGCACTACTGAAACCTCCCGAGACGACATCGGGGACATTGCCGGCGAGCATGGGCGAATCCTGGCAGACGATGGACGACCCACTCAAGGACGGCTGGGATGTCGAAGCGTTCACACAAGAGGCGACCGCTGCACTTAAGCAACTCGGCAAGGTCCTGGCCCATCCTGAGGACAACGATCAGCAGCATCTGGCAAGTCTGATAACAGACACGTTTTCCTGCACACCCTTGTTGCCTCAATCCCGATCTGTCGTCTTGGATGATGCGCTGTTCAGGATCGAGCGTGCATCGCCAGTGCGGGCGGATGCGGGAGCGACCACGGCCGATGTTCACAAGGGGGTGATGGGGTTTTCCGCCGCGATCGCAACGTTGATCGAACCACTGGTGAGAGCGCAGGACATCCGTTGTAAGTTCAAACTATTCCGTGCCACGCGGCGTGGGAAAACTGTCGTTACCGAGCAGTACATTGCAATTTCGGGGCGTGTACCGCAGGGCGTGCTTGAACAAAATGCGACGTGGCTGATCCATTGGAGTCACACCACGGGCAAGCCGCCTCAAATCGACCACATTCGCGTCTCGAACTTCGAGCAAGTGCAGGGCAACACCGGTCAGGGAACAATGTTCGCTGATTGCACGCAATCGGTTCTGGAAAAGAACTCCAGCTACCGGGAACAGTTCCTGCGTGGACGCAATCACTGGCTGAACCAAAGCCAGGACACTCGGTACACGTATTTGTTGGGCAACCCCGGAATTGCAATCGGAGACGTCAACGGCGACGGGCTGGACGATCTCTACGCCTGCCAAGAAGAAGGTCTGCCCAATCGCCTGTTCTTGCAGAATGGCGATGGCACAGCCGTCGATGTGTCCGACACCTGGGGTGTCGACTGGCTGCACAATTCACGCAGCGCTCTGCTGATCGACCTGGACAATGACGCCGACCAGGACTTGATCGTCGCCATGGTGGGTGGCTTAGTCGTGGCATCGAATGAGGGGCACACGTTCAGGGTTCGCATCGTGCTGCCGACAGATGAAGACATCATGTCTCTATGTGCTGCGGACTACGATGGTGATGCGGATCTCGACGTGTATGTTTGTGCCTACAATGGCAATGAAGAACTGAGCGCCACGACCCGCGGCGGGTTAATTGGAGGCGCCATCGCGAGCAATAGTTTCACGGATCCCCAAGGTGGTCGCAACACGCTGTTTCGCAATGACATTGCTTCTCCAACGGAATGGACATTCACGGACGTGACCCAAGAGGCACAGTTCGACCCCAAGTTTCGCCCACTCAGTTTGGCGGCCGCTTGGGAAGACTACGACAACGACGGTGACCCGGATCTGTATGTCGCCAATGATTATGGGAACAACCAGTTTTTCCGAAACGATGCGGGGAAATTTGTCGAGACAACCGCCATCACGGGATCCGAAGACCGTGGTTTTGGGATGTCGGTCAGCTGGGGCGATTTCGATCGCAACGGATGGATGGACGTTTACGTCAGCAACATGTTTTCGGCGGCTGGCAATCGCGTGACCTTTCAGCCTCAATTCTTGAAAGACTCGCCGGTCATGAAGCGTCAGCTTCAGAGATTCGCCCGCGGCAACACCCTGCTCCGCAACAACGGGCCGCAGCCGAATTTCACAGATGTCAGTCAGCCCGCGGGCGTGACCGTGGGGCGCTGGGCCTGGAGTTCCAACTTCGTCGACATCAATAACGACGGATGGGAAGACCTGGTCGTGGCCAACGGTTACGTGACCACGGATGACACGAGCGATTTGTGAAGCTTCTATTGGCGACAGGTTCTGTCGACCGCCAGTGATTCACCGGAACAGGAAAGCAAGAACGCAGCCAAACGCGCTCAGGCGAGCTCGCGTTTGACACGCATGCTGGAACAGGGCCGGTCATTTTCGGGTCGCGAACGCAATTGCTGTTTCCTGAATCTCTCCGGCGGACGATTTGCCACGGTGTCCGCCGTCAGCGGACTCGACTTCCCTGACGACGCGCGGGCCGTCGCGGCCACAGACTGGGATCAGGACGGTGACCTCGACTTGTGGATTACCAATCGCAATGCTCCGCGATTGCGACTGTTGCGGAATTCCAGCGATTCCCCACATCACTTCCTGGCCTTGAAGCTTCAAGGCGATGGCCAGGCGACCAATCGCGACGCCATCGGCGCCCGTGTTGAAATTTTCGCCCCGGGACTCGACGGCCACCGCCTGATTCGCACGCTGCGCGCCGGGGAAGGCTTCCTTTCACAGTCCAGCAAATGGATGCACATTGGCATCGGAGATGTTGACCACATCGACAAAGTCCTGGTTCACTGGCCAGGCGGAACAGTCCAGGAATTCGCTGAACTTCAAGTCGATCGTCGCTATCGGCTTGTACAGGGTACCAGTCAAGCGGTGCTATTGGATGTTTCCAAACGCAAGCTGGTGCTGAGACCAACACAACAGCCGAGCCTGAAACCGGCCGGACCGATACGCGTTCCCCTGGTCACGCCCCTGCCGATGCCTCGTGAAGTTGCCTATACGAACTTCGACAACGAGCCACAGCAAATCACCTTTGACGCCTCGCAACAACCCACACTGATTGTTCTGTGGGCCAGTTGGTGTCTTCCCTGCTGGGGCGAGTTAAAAGAGCTGGCGCAGCGTGAGTCGGAACTGCAATCGGCAGGTGTCCAGGTTGTTGCCCTTTCCGTGGATGGCCTGGGTGACGACCGCTCCAATCCACAGACGGCCAGGAAGCTGTGCACACAATTGAAGCTGCCCTTCACGACAGGCCAGGCGGCGGCTGATTTTGTGCAGTTGATGACCGGTTATCATCAAATGTTGGTGGCCGTGAAAAGGCAGTTGCCGGTACCTACGAGTTTTCTGGTGGATCGTCAAGGACGTCTGTCGGTCATCTACAAAGGGCGCCTGGACGTTGACCAGATGTTGACGGACGCTCAAGAGGCTCCGCAGACGTTGCCTGAGCGTTGGGTACGCGCCGCTGGCCTTCCGGGTCGTACAATCGATCATCTCGCACTCAATCGTTCGCTGCGGCGCGCTCAAGCCAACACGCTGTGCGCCGTAGGTAACGCCCTGGCCAAAGGCGGTCGTTTTGCGGACGCAACACCGTATTTCCGAGCCGCCCTGGAAACCGAGCCTGATTTTGGTCTGGCCCGACAGGGATTCGCCCAGGTTCTGCAGTTCACCGAACAATATGCCGAAGCCGCGGTCCAATACGAAAAAGCGATCGAACAACAGCCGAAGCAAGCGTTCCTGAGTTTTCAGCTCGCAAACGTTCGCGTCCTGCAGGAAGAGCTGGACGACGCGATCGCGTCCTTCGGCGCTGCGATCCGCAAAAACCCGGACTACTGGGAGGCCTATGTGGGACGGGCCAATGCATTCATCAAATTGAACCGGTCGAGTGAGGCCATATCCGACCTTCAGAAAGCGCTCACAATCAATCCGGGACTGGATGCTGAGCGGCAACTGCTGTTTCAACTTGGACAACGTCGACGCTGAACGGTCGCCGACACATCCCCACGCGTTCTGCAGTCGTCTACCGGGACACATGTGAGATCGGAATTTTCACTCGACCGGTGCAGAACGTAAATGGTCATCGACAGAGCCATGTGCAGCGGCACCGCGTCAACGCTGATGCGTCGACCGCGCGTGAACTAGCGTTTGATCTGTGGAGGACGACGCACGACATCGACGGCCAGATTGGCAAGAGGTTTGCCGGCCACTAAGCGTTGGCTGACGGTCATTCGAAATGCCCCCTCGCGTTTGCGAGCATACGTCGCCGTCGCGCTGCCCGACGAACCATTCGGCAAGACAAACGTGGACTTTACGATCCAACCGGAGGTGGTTTCCGTCCACAC
>Ga0315336_1002124_pt1 | contig 32299 bp, 23 predicted proteins | sample ASW5metaG_FD_204512 | JGI IMG/M metagenome (GOLD analysis project Ga0315336, IMG submission 204512) | Ammonia-oxidizing marine archaeal communities from Monterey Bay, California, United States - ASW #5 | ecosystem: Environmental > Aquatic > Marine > Intertidal zone | place: USA: California...
AACCGAGGTCCCGGACGAGCGGCCCGCTACGCAGACCCGCGCCTCCGAAGATCACGAAGACCTTCCCCGTGACCGCTGGGCCCCCGCCCGAAGGTGTCGTCACGCCTTCGGGAACGCCGAGGGCAAAGTCATCGTGGTCGTCGCCGTTCACGTCGCCGATGCCGGCTCCCGAAAGTCCGAGGATGCCCGCGGGCTCGCTGAACGTGAAGAGAACCCCGACGGAAGGCTGAACCGAGATGTCGGTGGGCCCCGAAGCGTGCTCGGCGCCGAAGATCAGAAACACTCCGCCCTGCGGCAGGACGGGATGGCCCTCCGAGGGGATGCCGACGAGAAAGTCATCGATGTCATCCCCATCGGTATCGCCGGCGGCGGCTACGAAGTGGCCAAAGTGATCCGCACCGCCCAGGCCCGTAAACAACTCGACTCCGCTCCCCGGAGGGCCGGGCAATTCGGTCTTCAGCGGACCGCCAACACCGCCAAAGACGACAAAGACGCGGCCAGGAACGTCGCCCGCTCCGTCGGCACCGACGAGCAAGTCGGCCACGCCGTCGCCGTTGACATCGCCGGCGTGCGCAACCGAGTTCCCCGTGCTCCCGACTCCGCCCGGAGCGAGGTAGGTCTTGACGCCTGACATCGCTGAATCGACCGCCGTTTCGTCTGGAAACTGGGCGCGGAGGCGCGACCCGAAAACGCCGCTGAGGAGGCAAGTAAAAGCGCAAAAAAACAACAGCCGCAGACCGAGGGGACCGGTACGGAAATCGGCTGAATCTTTTCGCTCAGGCGTATTCAAGGGGTAGCTACTTCTACAAGAAACCGGGGTCCAGCGATCCACGGAGAGCCGGGCGAGAGACCACCCGAACGCTGACCAGACAAGTATCTAGGCGTGGATCCAGTACGTTGAACACCCCTCCTGGGGCTGCTGTACCTGCTCTTTTTGCCCTTCCATCCCAGCACATAAAGGGCCAATACGGAATGAACCTGTCGGACATTTCTGGAGCGCAGGAAAAAGAGGGAAAAAAAAAGGGCCCTCGGTAGCCAGGACCGAGAGCCGCACGCCGAAAAAGGAAAATAAGGGTGTGCGTCCCGCAAGCGGTCAACGCCTCGAGACGCGGATCCACGCAACCGCAAGTTTCAAGGGCCACCTCTCAAGATGTTCTGCGACAACGGTTTGGACGCTTCCGAGTCTGGGGCGGAAGCAACCTGGAAGAAAAAGAGTCAAGGGCGGTGAAGAACCAATGGACGTCGGGTCTAATAGTCCAAGAACTACGACTACGAGAAAACGCTTTCCCCACCCACCCTTGCTCCTTGATCCAGGCCCGAACCATCCTCGAGACACTCGAGGGCAACCACGATTCCTGTGGAAACGCGGTCAAATCCTTACTGGGAACTGAAATCTTCCCATCCCTAAAGCACATGCTGTGCCTCGAGTTGCGGCGGACCTGAGAGGGGTTTTTAACAACTTTTTTGTCGATTTCAGGGGGATGGTAGCGCGCGGGCTTTGGCAGGCGACAAGAACGTTGTCAGTGCGGACGCGTGGCCCGGCACGAATAGTGAATTAGGGAATAACCAACCGGATCGGCCATCACAGGATCATGACCCGAAGCGTCAACGAGGGACTCATGCCGCCCTCACTGACGCTTCGGGTTACGATGGGGTCTCCGGGTCCCCGGGGCCGTCGGTGGGGTGAAGGAGAACAGAGAATTTGAATCATTCCCCCTACGAAACCTTCTCGAGCGCCTCGCGGGTGCGCTTCAAGAGCGGAGAATCGGGCTCAGCGGCGCTGCGCAGGAGCGAAGTGCTTGCGGCCAGGATCTGCGGCCGCCACGCCGGGGTCGCCTTGAGAGCTTCCTCGAACACCGCGGCCGCGAACTTGTAGTGGTGGGCATCGGTGCCTTTCGAAAAGGTCAGGTGGCGAGCCGCGTCCCGGAAGGGAGCCCAGGAGCGGTTTTCCCTGGCGTATGCGAGCACCTGGCGGGCAGACAGAACGCGATCCTCCGCGAGGTCGGCAAAGATCGTCTCGATCGTCGGCGCCGTCTTCTGGCTCGACGGCTCGAGAAGGTCAATGCGTGGGTTCTCCGGAAGACCATCCCGCTGTCGCACGGCCTCGCGGTAGAGGGTCAGCCACGAAACGGCCTGGAGGAGCGCGAGGATGCGGGTCGAGTCCTTCCCGCTCGCCTGATAGGCGTAGTGGAGCGAATTGGACGCGGTCATCGCGTGCAACGCGACGATACCTGGCGCACGCAGGATGAGTTCCCCAGCCATGAGCATCACGGCATCCCACAGCGAGCTGGCTGCAACTCCTCGATTGACCAGGTCGATGGCCTCGCTCGTGGCCTCGTGGGGCTCTGCTTGGCGCAACGTAGCCAGGAGACTCTTTGTCGCGCCCGCGTCGGCCCTGCCGGCGGCCCAGTCGGGGCGCACCCTGGAAACTTCTTTGAGGTTGTTTCGGTAGGGGAGCGCCGTGTCACTCTTGCCTCCGTTCAACAGGCCGTAGACGAGTGAGCGCAGGACCGGCTCCGCGTGCCTCCAGCCAATCGTTTCGAGCGTGCGAAAGGAGTGGGCGGTGAAGATGATCTTGTGTCCGATGTTGCGCCAGTCTCGCACACCGTAAGGCCAGAGCAGCTCCATGACTTCTGCCGCACCGGCCGCCCGATAGAGCCCGGCAACCGCGGCGTCGGCGGCCTCTTCGTCCCAGCGCTCCATGGCTTCCACGAACATCGTTCGCGCCTTCCCGGCAGACGGGACCTCCGCTTCTTTGACCGGACCCAGCCACCAGTCTCCTTCTCGCACGTCCTCGTCCTGGGAGCGCTTGAAGTTGTCGAGAGCCCAGAAGAAGGGAAGCAGTCGATCGCCCTGGGGGGCGTCGAGCGCGAGCTGATGCGCCGATTCAATCACCATCACCGCATGGAACTTGAAACCCACCGGTCGCGGCTTGATGTTGCGAATGCCCGCGAGAAAAAGCCCCGCGAGAAGCTGGCGGTAGGAGAGGCCCTTCCGCAGCTCTGCGACGGCGACGTCGAAAACTCGTGCCCGTGGCGTCTGTTCGATCCAGCGCACGGCGCTCTCCATTTCTGGCCGCAACCGTACCTTCTCGGGCGTTACCCGGACGTCTTCGAGGGCTCGAACCATCGGCGTCAGCACTCCCCAATCGGCCACACCGGCGGCCAGACCGCCACCAAGACCTTTGAGAAAGTTACGGCGGTGTAGGGTGCTCATGGTGCTGTGGGAAAAGAGGGTTCAGGGTTAACGAAGAAGTGTTCGGTGTTCAGGGCCTCCGATGCGAGGGCCGCCTCGAATTCAGTCATAAAACCGTGCCGTCTTCGGTCTTTTGTGGATCCTCTTTGAAGTTCTTCGTGCACGCTCTTTCCTGAACGCTGAACACACTTGACCCCCAGCCTCTTCACCCGTTCATTTTCTGCATGCATCGTGCAATCAGCATCGCCATCTCCAGGGCCTGCTCGTAGTTCAGCCTCGGGTCTACGCGGGATCTGTAGGCCTTCGACAGGTCGGATGTCTTCAGGCCCCGGGCGCCACCGACGCACTCCGTGACGTTGTCGCCGGTCAGCTCAAAGTGCACACCGCCGAGATAGGAGCCCGCCGCTCGATGGATCTCAAAGGCACGCTCGAGCTCGGAGAGAATGTTGTCGAAGGCGCGCGTCTTGAATCCCTCCGGCGTCGACTCCGTGTTGCCGTGCATGGGGTCACAGCACCAGACAACGACCCTTCCTTCGCGCTCTACCGCTTCGACAAGCGGCGGCAGGTGTTTCGCGATCTTCTGCGCCCCGAAGCGGTGGATCAGCGTCAAGCGTCCGGGTTCGTTCGCGGGGCTGAGGCTATCCATCAAGGAAAGCAATTCGTCGGGACGGATGGAGGGGCCGACTTTGAGGCCGATAGGATTCGCGATGCCCCGGAAATACTCGACGTGCGCGTCATCAAGCCCTCGGGTCCGGTCTCCTATCCAGGGAAAGTGCGTGGCCAGGTTGTACCAGCCCGTGCGGCGCGGAACCTGGCGGGTCTGCGCTTGTTCGTAGTAGAGGTGCAGGCCCTCGTGGCTGGTAAAAAAGTCGACACGAGCGAGCTCTCCGGCCTCCGTTCCAGCGATCGTTTCCATGAAGCGAACGGACTCGCCGATCGTTTTCACCATGCGCCGGTACTCGTCGGCCAGCGGCGAATGGACGACGAAACCGAGGTCCCAGTAATCGGGGTGGTGCAGGTCCGCGAAGCCGCCGTCGACGAGGGAACGAATGAAGTTCAGGGTGAGAGCGGCGCGCTCATAACCTCGGAGTAGCAGCTCCGGATTCGGGTTGCGCTCCTCTTGCGTGAAGCCCGGGAGGTTGATCATGTCGCCGCGATAGGTCGGATGCGTGTTCCCGTCGCGGGTCTCCATGTCCGCCGAGCGAGGTTTGGCGTACTGGCCGGCGAAGCGACCCACTCGCACGACGCGCTTTTTCGAGCCATGGACCAGAACAAGGCTCATCTGGAGCAGGATCTTGAGCTTGTTGGCGATGATGCCCGACTCACAGTCGTCAAAACTTTCCGCGCAGTCGCCTCCCTGCAGGAGGAAGCCTTTCCCCTCAGCGACGGCCGCAAGCTGGCTCTTCAAGGCTTCCACTTCCCCGCTGGTAACCAGCGGGGGAAGTTTCGACAACCGGGCGAGAGCGTGATCGAGTCGCTCCTGGTCCGCATAGGCGGGCTGCTGCTCAGCCTGTTTGCACCGCCAGGAGGTGGGGGACCAGTCGGACGTCATGAATCAGGTACTCATCTGCTAGCGGTTGAAAGACAACGCACCACATGTGCATTATAGGGCGACTGACAACAAATAATATTAAAGGAATGTGTATTGAAGGGAATTGATCCCGCGAAGGCGCCGCTTCCCGCTGAGCAGGTGGAGTCTGGAAATCGCGTCACCCGTGCGGCCTTGATCGCGTTCACGGAGGGTCCCGCCGCCGACGCTGAGGGGAATGTTTTTTTCAGCGACATCCAGAACGATCGAATCCTGAAGCTTTCCTCTACAGGGGAGCTGTCGGAGTTCCGAACGCGGGCCGGACGCGCCAACGGCAACATGTTTGACCGGGATGGCCACCTCGTGACGTGCGAGGGCGCGGAGTTCGGTCCGGGGGGAGGCCGCCGCGTCGTGCGCACGAACATGCGTACGGGAGAGGTCCAGGCGCTTACCGAAGGCTACGAGGGAAAGCGCTACAATAGCCCCAACGACCTCGCCATCGATCCTCACGGGAACATCTTCTTCACAGACCCACGCTATGGTGACACCGCGGGTACCGACCTTGACGCGGAAGCGGTTTACAGGATCGACACGGGGGGCACCGTCCGGCGCATCATCAGCCAGCCCGAGGTCCAGAAGCCCAACGGCATCGCCTTCGGCCCGGATCCGAAGACGCTCTACGTGGTGGATTCGAACGGAGCAGCGGGCGGCAACCGCAAAATCTGGGCGTTCTCGCTGGCAGCTGACGGCAGCGCGTCGGAGCAGCGTCTCATCTACGACTTCGGCAGAGCGCGTGGCGGGGACGGCATGCGCCTGGACGTCGAGGGGAACCTCTGGATCGCAGCCGGCATCAACTCGCCCCGCCGGCCCACGGAGACCCTCGAATATCCCGCGGGAATCTATGTCGTGACGCCCCAGGGAAAGCTGCTCGGCCGCATTCCCATCCCCGAGGACACCGTGACCAACTTGACCTTCGGCCCCCCGGACGGGAAGACCCTTTACGTGACCGCCGGCAAGAACCTCTTCAAAATACCGATAAAGGTCAGCGGCTTCGTCCGCTGATGCCACAGCCGGGGGGTCCGCAACGTCACATTTGGCGTTACCCTGAAGCTCGGCGACGCGGTAGACTGTGTATGCAATGAAACTCCACGTCCTTTTGTCTCTTGTCATCGGACCTGTCGTCGCCTCCGGTCTCGGTTGCGCGCTGTCGTCCTCAGGTTCCGGCTCTACTTACGTCCGAGGCGAGTCCCGGCTCGTGCCCGAGGCCCATCCCGCGGCGACCCCGAGTGCCCGGCCGCCGACAGCGGCGAGCGCGAAGCGAAACCGGCCCGGACAAGATGACGCAGGGCAGGGTGAGGCAGCGCAAGGGGGCAGGCCCCTGAGTGTCCGGCAAAGCGGGACAGGCTTGCCAGGCGCGAAGGATGGTGACCCTCCCTCAACGGCGTTGGCGAATCGGGGGACCCGGAACGCCGAACTGGGCAGGAGTGCCAATCTGGGAACGGATACTGGTAATCTGGCAGTGGGTACTGGGCCGGAGGGGGCTCTCGGCGGTAGGGTGAAGCCGTCGACGACGCCCGGAAAGACGGCTAGCGGAACGGGGGCTCTCGGAAAGGCGACGGACACGGTGCCATCGGAGGAAACAGGGAAGTCTACGCCACGTCCGAGGGTCCAGGAAATGGAGGTGCGAGCGGACGCAGGCGAGCACACCGTCTTGCTGCAGAGAATGGACTTTCGCGGGCAAGATCTCCCGAGCGCCATCCCGGACTACGAGGTCGAAGCCCCGGATCCTCGGTGTATTCCCTGTCCCCGGATCCTCCCCATGCCGCCGCTACAGTGGAAGGTAAGGCTGGTTCCTTGCCCTTGAAGAAGTCTCGTTCATGAGACTCTTTTTGATCTTTCTCGCCCTCGCCGTGGTGTTTGCGCTCCCGTTCTTCATCTGGGGCGACACTTTCGAGACGGCCCTCTCGGGCGAGCACGCCGTGTCCTGGCTCCGAGATTTCGGTTCCTGGGGCTGGGCAGCCGCTATCTTCCTGTTGATCACGGATCTGTTCCTTCCCGTTCCGTCGACCGCGGTAATGGCGGCCCTCGGGCTCATCTACGGGACCGTGCTCGGAGGCTCGATCGGCTCGGTGGGATCGTGTCTTGCGGGCGCCACGGCATTCTTCACCTGCCGCGTGCTGGGCCACGGTGCGGCCGAGCGCATCGCGGGGAAGAAGGACCTCGCTCGCGGTGAGCGCCTGTTCGCCTCCGTCGGCGGATGGCTGGTAGCACTTTCGCGTTGGCTACCCTTGGTCGCCGAAGTCGTCGCCTGCATGGCGGGGCTCGCCCGCATGCCCGTCCGGACCTTCCTGGTAGCGCTGGCCTCGGGCAGCGTTCCCATGGCCTTCACCTTCGCCGCGGTGGGGCACGCGGGACAGGAAAACCTCGCTCTGGCGCTGGCGTTGAGCGCTCTTCTGCCGCTTGTCATCTGGCCCGTGGCGCAGTATCTCCTGATGCGGAAGAAGAAGCGGGTGTCGGAATAGGGCACAGCTCCTTCTCACTTCTCTGTTCCGCTTCACTATTCACTACTGGGCGTTCGCATTCTCCTTCCGCGTTCCACCTCCGCCTTCGCGTTCCATTTCTCTATTCGGTTTCTCCATTCCCGGCGCGCACTTGGGCTGACCCAGAAGGAGAAATCCCGAACGGGGAAAGAAAACTTGAAGGCGACTTTTGAATAGTGAACAGAGAATACTGAATTCGAATGCCCCTCTCCTCAGTTCAGTCTCCCGCTTCTGTGTTCTCCATTCATTCCTTCCGCTTCCCCTTGATCCCGTGCCGTTTGAGCCGCGAGATGAGGGTGTTGCGGTTTCGGACTCGAGCTCGCCTCGCGGCTTCGGCCAGATTTCCTCCGGCATCGGTCACGATTCTCTCGAGGTAACCCTTCTCTGCCTCTAGCCAGCGCCGATCGAAATCCTCGAGCGAAAGTTTGCTCAGCTCGTCGACCTCCTTGACGGGCAGGTCCGTCGCAGCGCGAGCTGGAACCACCTCACCCGCGGCTGTCTTCTGCTCGGGCCCCTCAACACCCTCGTTCTTGGAGCTCCACGCGGGTAGGAGGCCCTCGAGAAAGGGCGCATCCAGTCTGTCCTTCTCTGCGAGGATCACCGCCTTCTCGATGAGGTTCTCCAGCTCTCGCACGTTGCCACGCCAGGGCGCCCGGACGAGAAAATCCATCGCTTCTTCGGTGAAACCCTCGATCTCTTTCGAGTGGCGATCACAGCTCTTTCTGAGGAAATGGAGTGCGAGGAGCGGAACGTCCTCCCGGCGCTCCCGCAGCGGCGGGACCTCCAGGGGGATCACGCTCAAGCGATAGTAAAGATCCTCGCGAAACGACCCCTGCTCCACGGCTTCGGCCATGTCGACATTGGTCGCGGCGATGATGCGCACATCGACCTTTCTCACCTGGTTCTCGCCGACCCGGCGAATCTCCCCTTCCTGCAGCACGCGCAGAAGCTTCGCCTGCAAGTCAGGACTCGTATTGGTGATCTCGTCGAGAAAAAGGGTTCCGCCCTCGGCCTCCTCGAAAAGTCCCAAGCGATCGTGAACGGCTCCTGAAAAGGAGCCCCGGCGGTGACCAAAGAGCTCACTTTCGAGGAGGTTCTCCGGCAGCGCGCCGCAATCGACGGTAACGAATGGGCTCGAGTGGCGCTCGCTCGCATAGTGGACTGAGCGCGCCACAATCTCTTTTCCCGTACCCGTCTCGCCGCAGATCAGAATACTGGCCGGTGTATCGGCCACCTTCTCCATGAGGTGAGCAAGACGCTCCATCGCGGGACTCTCCCCGAGAAGGTTCTCGAAGCGATAGCGCCTCTCGACTTCGCGCCTCAGATAGATGTTTTCGGCGCGCAGGCGCTCGAGGAGACGTGCATTCTCCACGGCGATAGCCGCCAGTTGCGAGAACGAGACCACGTACTCGAGGTCCTCTCGATCGAAACTCGAGGCTCCTCGGCCATCCACGTACACGGCGCCGATCACCTCGTCACGAACCTTCATGGGAACGCACATCAACGTCCGAATGCGGAACGAGATGATGCTGTGCCGATCCCGAAACCTGTCGTCGGATCCGGCGTCCGCAGCCAGAACCGGTTGGCCGCCACGCGCGACATCGGCGATCACGCTCTTGCAAATGTCTGTCGCGTCCTCCACCGACTCTTTCGCCATGCCACGTGCCGCTCGGATGGTGAAATTGCCTCCCGGATTCTTCAGCGCGATCAACCCCTTCTCGGCGTGAGTCGTCTCGATCGCCAGGGCAAGAAGGTGATCCAGCAGAGGATCGATCTCCACGATGGAGTGGATACTCTTCGCTATCTCGTGAAAGGACCGCTCCCGCAGCGTAGCCTCTCTGCGGATGCGTGTCTGGAGAGCCTCGTGAAGTTGGTTGATCTTTCGATGGAGCACGACGTTTTCGAGGTATCCCTGTCGCAGTTCATCGTCCTGAAAAGAGTCACTTTTCTCGCGCAGCAGTACGTAAGACCTCCTGAGAGCTTCTTCGCAGTCGGTAGCGTTCTGGGCGTTGTGTTCGTTATGTTCAGGGCTCGCGAGCGTCAGTGCCTCCAGGACGCGGTAGCGCTCGAACCAGACGAGGTGCGCATCCGCCACCCAACCGGTCACCCGCTCCAGTTCCTCAACCGCCTGACGAGAACACCTGTCGGCAACCTCAAGCCTCCCGTCTTCGAGAAAGGCTGAAGCGAGCAGCACGCGGCAGCTGATTCGCTGTCTCTGCATGTTCCTGGAGTCGGCCAGCTCGAGGGCGGCTTCCGCGTGTTCCCTCACTTTGGCGGGTGCCCCCAGCGCCTGGTGTGTCCTGGCGAGACCTCTTCGGGCCAGGATCACCTGCGTGGGGAGGCCTGCCTTCTCCGCGATTGCGAGCCCGCGGGTGAACCGTTCGAGGGCTCTCTGCCCGTGCCCCCGCTCGAGATCGACCTCTCCCAGCCGGCACTCGTTGGCGCATTCGGACTGGAGATTCTCGAACTCGCGGGCCAGGCGTAGGGCATCCTCGAGCAGCGGCACGGCGCGCTCGGCGCGTCCCACTTGAATCCAGGCCGAGGCCAGATTCCCCAGATCGGCCCCCTCGGCGCGTCGGTCCCCCAGCTCCCTGCGAATACACAACGAGCCGTGAAACGAATCGAGCGCGCGTTCGTGTCGTCCCATATCGAGATAGACGAGACCGAGGTTCAAGAGGTTCACGGCCTCGCCCCGGCGAAAACCGATCCGTCGGAAAACCTTGAGCGAATCGAGAAAGCGCTCTTCGGCCGCTTCGAGATCTCCACGATCGTAGTAGATGAGACCCAGATTCGAGGAGAGGCTTCCTATACGGCTCTCATCACCCCCTTCGCGCCGTATGAGAAGGGCGCGATTCATTTCCGCGAGAGCCCGATCATAATCGGCACGAAAATAGTGCCCGAACCCGGCAATCTGGCGACACTCCGCCTCCAGCGTCCGATCACCGGCTTTGCCGGCATGCTCGAGAGCGAGGCGTATCGATTCGAACCCACCCGTGAAATCGGAAAGATAGAACTGCAGCATTCCGGCCTTGGAATGGAGGCGAGCTTCGAGGGCAGGCTCGGCCCCCGCCTTCTCCGTGGCCTCGACCAGGCGATCGAGAGCGTCCCGCTTCCGTCCGAGCGACTCGAGGAACAACGCCTCCCGAAGCTTCGCCTCACGCTCGCGACGCGGATCCCCCAGGGCGGCGTGCTTCAAGGAGTCGAGGTCTTCTAGCTGGGCTTCCTTATTTCCGAGGTGCCCCAGGACCTCCTGGCGCCCCAGCAGGATCTCGAAGCGAGTCCCCGTCCCCTCACCGGCGTTCACCTCAAGCGCTCGGGTATAGTGCAGAGCCGCTTCCCTGAAAGCGCCTGCCTTGCGTGCCCGCTCACCGGCCCGCAGGAGATACGAGCCAGCCCGGAAAGGCTCCTCGGAATGAAACAGGTGATGAGCGATCTCCTCGAGGCACTCGAGATCGGCCGGGGCCTTCCCGGTGAGAAAACGCCGCGCGACGATTCCGTGGCGGCGGCGGCGGTCTGCTTCGTCGATAGCGGCGTAAACAACCCCCCGGGCCGCCGCGTGCGCGAAGAAGTATCTGGTTCCCTCCCGGCAAAGAAACTGCTCGAGGACGAGATCACTCAGGAGTCGTTCCGCCGCCTCAGCCTGGTGACCCTGCTCCCCACTCCCCAGGGTGCGCGTATACTCTGCAATCTCAGGGCCGGTTAGCGGGGTATCAACGACCGCAGCCCATTGGAGGACATCCCGAGCCGCGCCCTCGATCCGGGCGAGCCTGCGTGAGATCGCTTCGTCGACGGTCCGCGGCACATCGAGCTTCTCTCCCGGGGTGTAGGGGAATTCCCAGAGGACTTCACCACGCCGCACGCGACCTGAGCTCACGAGCAGCTTCAGATACTCCTCGATAAAGAACACGTTGCCACCCGTCTCCGCGGCGAAGGCTCGAGCCAGCTCGGGCGTGGATGCGCCTGAGCCCAGTACCTGCCCCAGGTAGCGCTCGATCTCTCCTTCGTTCAGCCCGTGTAAGCGGAGGGTCGAGAACGAAGAAAAGCCGCCTCCTGCCTGCTCGATCTCTTTGACGACCTGCAGATCTTCCTCCTCCTCATCGCGGCAGCCGATGATGAGGCAGAGACGGGCGTCGCCACGATGCTCGATCGCGCGCAGAAGCCAGACGAGGCCCTCGCGGCTGAAGGTGTCGGCGCGGTGGAGGTTGTCCACGAGAAAGACAAGTGAGCGCTTCTCTGCGAGGCTGAAAAGGCATTCGATAAAGCGCTGGAGGAGGTGTTCCCGCCGCATCACCGAGTCCGCCTCCTCGAGGCTGGCGGAGGTTGCGCCCGAGATTTCGCTACGGCCCAGAGTCTCGATGTCGGCCTCCAGATCGCGACAAGTAGCTTCGGCGCCAAGCGCGGAGCGGCGGAGAAGCTGCGAGAGGAGGTCGCCGGGGCGCTGCGCGGTTTCCCGCGAAGACTCGATCCCGGTGGCGACCCCTTGGAGCTGAAGGCGGACCTCCAACTCCCGAAGGAGTCGAGTCTTCCCGACGCCCGCAGCCCCGCGCAGAAGGATCGATCGTGGCTTGCTTGCCGCCGCGGAACGGGCCGCGGCCTCGAGTCGGCGCAGGGAATCTGTCCGTCCCACGAACGCCGTTCCGAAGGCGGGCAGAAGAGCGGTGCCTCTCTCCGCCTTGTCGCCTGCTTCGGCCAGAGGGCGGTCAAACAAATCGACGAGCACACTCCACGCCGAAGGAGGTCTTCTCGCGGGCTGCTTCTCTAGCAACCGCAGGACAACCTCGCGGTACCGGGCGGGCAGGTGCGCCGCGTCCGGTACGGCTCCCTCGAGGTGACCGCGAACCACCTCCCCGGCGGTGGCTCCGTGAAAAGGGCACTTGCCGGTGAGAAGCTCGTAAAGGATGATTCCCACCGAATAGAGATCCGCACGCGTGTCGGGGGGCTCGTCACGGAGTCTCTCCGGAGCGAGGTACTCGACCGTGCCGCTCAGAGATTTAGCGGAGCGAGCGGGACCCCGCGCAAAACCGAAATCGATCAGCTTCGCCTGCGGAAGACCGTCCGCTTTAGTGACCAGGATGTTCGACGGCTTCAGATCGAGGTGGAGGAGCCCACAGGTGTGCACGTAATCGAGCGCGGTGAGCACCTGCCGGATGACCGCGGAGAACGTGGGGCTGTCGGCCAAGGTCTCCGGATCCGTGGCCGCATCACGGGCAAACTCGAGCAGGTCGTGACCCTCGAGCAATTCCATCGAAAAGTAGCAGAGTCCATTATCGGTCGTCCCGTAGTCGAAGACGCGAACAATGCCGGGATGACTCTGCGAAGCGAGGATGCGGAATTCGGAACGCGCCAGCAGAGAGGTCGCGTCCCGCTCCTCCGCGGAGAAAACCTTGAGGGCAACGATGCGCCCGTCCAGCAGGTCGCGAGCGCGGTGGACAGTGCCGCTGGCACCCTCCCCGAGCGTGCCAAGAATCTCGTAGCGGCTTCCGCGGTAGCGTAGGTCCATGGAGGAGAATTGTAACATCGTCCCCTGTCACGTTCTCGTCCTCGTCGCAGTCTTCGGCGCCTGGGCAGAGAAGCTGCGCGTTGCCTTGCCTTCCACAACCTGGTACTTTCTTGCCTTCCTCATACTCCCAATGCACAGGAGCTTCTAATGTCACATTCCCTCAGCCGGTTAGCTGGACTCTTGGTGGTCTCTGCTCTGGCGGGCTGCGCAGCCACGCATCCTCCGCAGGCCAACTTCGTTCGCGTGGTGATCGTCAAGTACAAGGAGCCGTTTCCCGATGAAAGGAAGCGCGAATTCCTCTCGGACATCGGCACGCAGCTCGTACTACTGCCCATGGTGAAGGGGCTGCATCTCGGCAGTCCGGTCCCGCTGAGCAAAAGGGAGGGGGTGACGATGACAATTGAAGACTACGACATGGCCTTCGTGGTTCTGTTTGTCGATGACAGAGGCCTCCAAGACTTCCTCGATCACCCCGTCACCGTCGCCTTCAACGAGAAGTGGACGCCTTTTCTTGACGTACGGGTAATGGCTTTCAGGCCGTGAATGCAGCCCACAAACCCTTAGCAGCCGGTCCAGTTGTCTGCTCTAACACCCAAAAACGACGCCGTACCCGAGGCCGTTTTCCCTCACGGCAAGCTACCGCCGCTCCGGTATCGCGATTTGCCCGAGCCCGTCCCGCTGCGGAAGATGCTCGGGCCGAGCATCATGCTTTCCGGACTCGCGCTGGGCAGTGGCGAGTTCATCTTGTGGCCGTACATCACCTACCAAACCCAGTTTGTCTTCTTCTGGGCCTGTCTCCTCGGGGTCACCACGCAGTACTTCATCAATATGGAGATCACCCGCTGGAGCCTCGCTACCGGTGAGAGCGCCATCACCGGGTTTGCGCGCCTGAGCAAGCACTGGGCCTGGATCTTCCTGATCCTCAACATCGTTCCCTGGATGGTTCCCGCCTGGGCCAAAGGCGGGGCCCAGATCATCAGCTGGCTCTTCTTCGGAGCGCCCGTTGATGCCGTCGATCAAAGCCCGTACGTTACCGAGCTATCCATCGGGGGCCTCTTCCTGTGTGGGATCATTCTGACTGCGGGGAAGGTCGTCTACGAAACTGTCGAGCGACTCCAGATGGTCCTCGTTTCCCTGGTCCTGCTCCTCGTCGTAATCCTGGCCGTCTGTCTGGTACGCGGGGATGCCGTCGTCGCGCAGCTCGCCGGTGCCGTCAACTTCGGTGAGCTGCCTGAGTTCACGGACCAGATTACCCCTGCTTTACTCCTCGGCGCTCTTGCATTCGCAGGTGTGGGCGGGACGCTCAACCTCGGTCAAAGCAACTTCGTCAAGGACAAGGGCTACGGCATGGGGAAATACATCGGCCGCATCACGAGCCCCATCACCGGTCAGGAAGAAGCAATCTCGGAGATCGGCTACCACTTTCCGCACACCACGGAAAACCTTGCGCGCTGGCGACGCTGGTGGCGGGCTGCCAGCACCGAGCATTTTCTTACCTTTTTTCTTACCTGCATCGTTTGCCTGGTGCTTCTCACCCTGATTAGCTACTCGATATTTTATGAAGTGGACGGGTCCAGGTCCGCGGACACCGCAGAATACCAAGGCAACATCAACTTTGTCTGGGGGCAGGCCGTAACGATCGAAAACGCTTTCGGCCGCTTCATGAAGGTCCTGTTTCTCATCATGGGCGTTTTCATCCTGTTTACGACCGAGTTCGGTGTGCTCGACGCCGCCACCCGCATCTCCACGGACGTTGTCAAGGTCAACTGGCTGCGAGACCATACCGGATGGAGTGAGTCTCGCCTCTACTACGTGTTTCTCTGGGGCACCATTCTCCTCGGCACGGCCATCCTCTTGATAGGAACCCAGACATTGAGCGCCTTCGTACTCTTCAAGTTCACCGCTGCGATGAACGGCGCGGTGATGTTTCTCTACGCGGGCCTGCTCCTCTACATCAATCGTTGGAAACTGCCCAGGACAATCCGCATGTCCTGGCCTCGAACGGTGATTCTCGCCTGGGCGGTTCTTTTCTTCGGTTTTTTCGCGCTCTGGACGGCCTGGTACATTTTGAGTTAGAGCACAGTCCTGAAATTACGGTGGCGTATCATGATCGTGCCCGAGCCCGAGCCCCCGCCCGAAAAGAGATCCCGCCTTGACTTCGAAAAGCTGGAAGGTTACGACACGACGTCTGAATGGTCGTGCATGTTCGCAATTCTGACCCAGATCGGCGTGTCTTGCCGGGGAGTCGGGCTCGGGCAGGGGCACGGGCACGGAGGAAACGTCACTTAGAAATTCGCTGATGAAAATCCGGATCCGAACCCTATCCTTCGTAATCCTCTTTCCTCTGATGCAATCTCTTCCGGTAAAAGCCCAGGAAATACTGTTCAAGCGCTACCAGCTTCCCAACGGCCTCACGGTGATCCTTCATGAGGACCATCGCCTCCCCCTCGTCTCGGTCAACCTCTGGTACTACGTGGGAGCGAAGGACGAGCCGCGCGGACGGTCCGGCTTTGCCCACCTTTTCGAGCACCTCATGTTCATGGGGACCGAGAAGATTCCCTATCCGCAGTTTGACGTGGCCATGGAAAAATTCGGCGGGTCGAATAACGCCACTACCTCGAGAGACCGGACGAATTACTTCGAGACCGGGCCCAAGAACCTGCTGGAGACCTTCCTCGTCCTCGAGGCCGATCGCATGGCGGCGCTGGGAGCCTCCATGACCCAGGAAAAGCTCGACGCGCAGCGCAAGGTCGTCCGCAACGAGCGCAGGCAGAGCTACGAGACGCGCCCCTATGGGAAGGCCTATCTAGAAATTCCGGGCCGGATCTACCCAGAAGCCCATCCTTACCACAACCCGGTGATCGGCTCACACACAGATCTCGAGCGCGCGACGGTGGAGGACGTGAAGGAGTTCTTCAAGCACTTTTACTACCCGCACAATGCGACCTTGGTGGTCGCCGGCGATTTCGATCCTGCCGAGGCGCGGAAGCTCGTCGAGAAGTACTTTGGCGTGCTGTCTTTTGGATCATCGGCTTCTCTACCGGAGAGAAAGGCTGCTAGCAAGGTGCCTGCTGCACGGATCCAGGGGACCCTCCGGGCGACGATCCCAGACTCTGTCGAGTTACCACTCAGCATCTTCGTGTGGCACTCGCCTGCGTTCTACAAAGACGGTGACGCGGATATGGATATTCTTGCGAGCATCGTCGGCGGCGGAAAGTCGAGCCGCCTCTACCGGAGTCTCGTGTATGACAAAAAACTGGCACAGGACGTTTCTGCGTATCAGAGCTCAGGCTACCTCGGCTCCGAATTCCACCTTCATGCTTACGCCCGCCCCGGCGTCTCCCAGGACGAGATCGAGCGCGAAATCGAAGGCGAAATCGAACGCCTGAAAAAAGAAGGGCCCACGCAGCGGGAGGTCGAAAGGGCCAGGAACACGATCGAGACGTCGTTCTGGAAGACCATCGAGAGCCTGGGCAAGCGAGCGGATCTTCTCAATCAGTACGAATTTTATTACAACGACCCCGGAGCGATAGCCAAGGACCGGGCCCGTTACGAGGCGGTCACGCCTGCGAGCGTACAAAAGTGGGCCCAGGAGGCTCTGAAAGCGGATGCCCGCTTGATTCTGCGGGTCGTACCGAAGCCTGATACCGGTGAATAACTCTCTTCTTGCCCGTTCCCATTCCCGTTCCCGAACGGGGTTTTTATCCTTCGTGGGGTCCTTCGTGTTGATCTCAATGGTTCTCTCCGCCGGATGCACAACTCCGATGATTCCCGATCCTGAGCCCCTATCCGATGACCTGGATGTGCCGGTGCCGGAAACTTTTCAGCTTCCGGGAGGGCTCCCGGTCTGGCTGCTGACCTCACGACAGGTACCGCTGATCTCGCTGACGCTCGCAATCCGAACAGGGTCTGCCTCCGATCCGGACGGAAAGGAGGGGCTCACTTCACTCATGGCGACGATGCTCGATGAGGGCGCCGCCAACCGGGGGCCCCTGGAAATCGCCGAGGAGCTGGACTTTCTCGGCGCCAGTCTCGACATCAGCACCGGGAAGGAGGTGGTCCAGCTCTCCCTCGACATGCTCAAACGAAACCTGGCTCCGTCCCTGGACATCCTATCCGACGTCGTCCTGCGACCCCGTTTCGAGCCCAGGGAGTGGGACCGCGTGAAGGCCCTGGCCCTGAACAATCTGATTCAACGCCGTGAGGACCCGAGTCAGGTGGCTCGGATGGTCTCCGAGCGCGCCTTTTACGGAGAGTCCCACCCCTTCGGGCACCCGACCGACGGATACGAGGAGTCGGTCAAGACGATCCGGCTCGAGGATGTCAAGAAGGCCTATACCGACTCCGTGCGGCCGGAAGATGCCGTACTCGTTGTCGTGGGCGACACATCCCGGAAGGAGCTCGAGGAACAGCTCGCGAGCAGGTTCGGCAGCTGGAAGGGTGGCGGATCCAGCCGCCGGAGCCCACCCCTTCCGCCCACCCCTGAAGAGCCCACCCGCGGAAGGGCGGCCCGTCTCATCATCGTGGACAAGCCCGGCGTGTCGCAAACCGCCATTCGCATCCTGCTTGCGTGTCCGCCGTTGTCGTCTCCCGAGATCGCCCCTCTATCTCTCGCCAATACCGTGCTGGGAGGAACGTTTACGAGCCGACTGGTTACCAATCTGCGCGAAAAGAATGGCTACACTTATGGGGCCCGCAGCGTCATTGCGCAGCGGAGCTTGCCCTCTCATCTGGTAACCGGCTCCGCGGTCTATACCGACAAGACCGTGCCTGCACTCGTCGAGCTCTGCCGGGAGTTCCGCGCCATGGAGACGGGAAACATCACGGCAGATGAATTCCACAAGGTGCGCTCGACTCACTGGAGACGCACCGTGGAAGCGCTTCAATCACAGAAGAACACGCTGGGTCTGTACGTATTGAGCGCGGCGCTGGGATTTCCTCCTGTTGAACGCAAGCAGTTCCACCAGCGAGTGCAGAAAGCCTCTCTGGAGGAGGTCTCGGAGGCAGCGCGGGAGATCTTCCACTGGGAGCCGGCCACCATCGTTCTGGTTGGGGATCGGAAAGCTATCGAGCAGCAGCTCGCCGAGCTCGAAGCACACCCCCAGAAGGATCTCGCCGGAAGTCCGTGTACCTTACCCGAAGTGGAGCTTCGCGGCAGGGAAGGGCAACGACTCGGAAAGTAACGCGGATTTGCGAAGAAGCGTTCCGCCCCTTCAGCCGTCAGCTTTCAGCTTCGGAAAAGGGCCTACCCCGGATTTCTCACCGTAGGTCCTGCTGCGACGGAACCCGGTGAGAAACCCGGGCTACCGCGAACCGGGAGCGTTGCTTCTTTGCCGTCGCGCGAGGAGCCGCGCCGTGCCACGGCACCCAGCGGTGGTCACGTGAAAGACGTGACGTTTGTGGACTCCCTTGCCGGGAAAGTTACCTCGCGGCAACTTGCGGGCATCGTGTAGGGGCAGTTCTTTATGCATCTGAGTCATTTTGAAAGCTCATCAACAATTACGATGAAAGTCCCGTTTCGTCGAGGCCAGGAGGTGCTATCAGTCCGTTGAAGAAGTGCTTCGTTTCGAGAACCGAGCAATCTTCGTCAAGGCTCGAGGAGCAAAACGGAGGTGATATCGCCCCTTGTGGCAGGGTACGTATCGCCGAGTATTTGCGACGCAGAGATGGGCGAAAAGGGCCGGTTCTCATAGATTATGACTTCTCGGGCGGGCTGTTAAGTACGTCTAAGAGGACCTCTCTCGAGGTCCGGACGTATCACCTTCAACCGATAAGGTTCTGATTTGTGACGATTGTTCACGACTGCGACTATTCCGTATTCGCCCTTGGCGAGAGCTGCGAGCGGGAATTCTCCGGCCACGCCGGGCGAATTGCGTTCGGGCACGATCGGAATGCTCAGTTTCTTTTCGGGCCCCAGCAAGACGTCTCGCGGCCAGCTGTACGTCCACTCCTCTCGCAGCACTACGGTGTCAGGAGCGCGCTCCCGAGCAGCCCGGAGCTCCACCGTCAGCCCGGTCAGGTTGATGGTGCTCTTCGTGCGATTGGTGATGTCGATGAAGAACTTGAGCGGTCGCGGCATATTGGCAGCACACGACCGAGAGTTCGCGTCCAGCCGAACCTCGAGCGCATCCACGGACTCGAGCTGGTCGATAGCCACGGATCGACAGCCCGCGAGGACAACTGCGAGGAGCCCCGCCGGCGTGAGAGTGGATAATATCCAGTCCATCGCCTTCCCATCGGCTTTCCGGGGGGAAAGCTTGAAGGATTTTCGGCACCCGTCCCCTGTTGCTGCTGTGGGCGGGTCTCCTGAGCCCCACAGCAACTTTCCCTGGATTACCGGATGATCGACTGGATGAGGGGCTGGATCACGTCGAAAGTCCGGTCGCTGGCGCCGGCGTGCGTTGCCACGGTCTCGCTGGCCCTACGAGCGATGCCGCGAGCGCGGCCGGGGTCCCTCTTGAGCTCTCGGATCTTTCTCGAAAGATCTCCCGCATCCCTGGCGACGAGAAGAGCGTCGCGGTGAAGAAACGCCGAAACGACCGAGCGGAAGTTTGCGTAGTGAGGCCCGATGACCACCGGGCAACCGATGCCAGCCGGCGAGATGACGTTATGACCTCCGAACGGAACGAGCGAGCCACCCACGAAAACGACGTCCCCCGCGGCGGAGACCCGATCCAGGTCGCCCATAGTGTCCACGAGGAGAACCTCAGCGCGGCCATTCTGCTGCCAGGACGTGGGGGAGCTGCTCTTCGGCTCACCGCCATTATCCCCTGAGGCGACACCATTACCGTTCGTGGTCAGATGACTCCAGCGAAGCGCATTAAAACCGCGGCGCCGCACAAGAGTCGCGAGCTCGTCTACGCGTTCGACATGCCTCGGCGCGATGACAAGTCGCGAGCGACTGTCTTCTCGGTGCAACGCCGCAAACGAGTCGAGCAGCATGTCTTCCTCTCCCTTGTGCGTGCTGGCGCCGACAAGCACCCAGTCGCCCCCGTTCAACCCGAGATCCTCGCGCACTCCAGAGACGCCATGAGCAGTGTTGTCGAACTTGAAATTCCCGGTGACGTGAATGCGCTCGGGGGCCACTCCGAGCTTGCGAAAACCTTCCCCGCTCACCGAATCCTCGACGCAAATGCTCACGATTCCGGGGGGAGGCCAGGTGACGAGTCGCGAGAGCCACTTGTATCCACGCAAGGACCGTTCCGACATGCGACCGTTGACAATCGCCACCGGCACGCGGCGTGAATGAGCGTGCCAGAGGAAGTTGGGCCACAGCTCGTGCTCGACGATCAGCACGAGATCTGGGCGTATTCGTTCGAAGGCCCGCTTCACCAGGTAGCTCACATCGAAGGGATACGAAACAATCTGGACGTCCGGATAGTATCGCCGCCCGATCTCGAGCCCAGCCCTTGTGGTGGTCGAGAGCACGATCTCCCAGTCCGGGAATTCCTCCGAGAACCTTCCGAGGAAGTGCCTGGCACTGAGGATCTCCCCAACAGATACTCCGTGAACCCACAGGCAGCGCTTGTTTCCCAGGCGCGGGGGAAGGTCTTTGGAACGCCGCGGAATGTGGTCAAAGACCTGTCCCCGTTTTCCCGAGAGCAGGAGATAGGGAATCGCGAAGCAAAGCCCTCCGATATAGATCGAGTCGAGAATGAGAGGATGCAAACGCGACTTCTCGCTCGGAAGCTCTGGACTCGATGTAGTTACGTAGCTCTCTCCGCCGAGAACCCTGTTCACGGGTTTTGGCTCCCCTTACGCCGACTCTCGTTCGAGCGGGCAAACCGCGCGACAGAACCCTACCGGCGATACCACCCGCCACTCGTAAGTAGAGTCCAAGTCATGTCGCCAGACATGGTTACACTTCTTGCAAGGCCTTTCAAGTAGAAACCACGGGTTTCTCAGCAGGAGGCAGGCCACTATATACACGATTTTGGAAGTAGGTGACGTATCATCGTCGAGCCCGTGCCCGGAAAGGAGACCCCGGCGAACCGCTTTCACCACGAAAAGCGGGATGTCTACGAAGCGGCGATTGACTCTGCCCTTACTCGTCGCGATTCTGACCCAGATGGCGCGTCGTGGTAAAGAGTCGGGCTCGGGCAGGGGCAGGGGTTCGGGCACGGAGTTAACGGCGCTGATCTTATGGGCCAGAGTACTGAGTCACCCATGAAAACCTATACGTTCCATCGAGCCGGGGTGGGAATCACGTGCGTGGAAAGCATCTCGCGAGACGTGGCCCATCGCTGGTTGGACGAGCACTCCGGGTGGTTCGACGCTCCCGGCGCCGACCCGCCGGGACGGCAGGGGCGGCTCGCCCGTATTCCTCTGGAAAATGGCGAGGCCATCGTCAAGCGCGGCGCGCTTTCGTTCTCCAAGAGTGTTCTCCTGGCCCTCGCGGGACGCTCGGCCCGATCAAGAAAGGCATTCGAGCTTGGCCTCCACCTCGCGCGGAAGGGCGTCCATGCAGCTCGGCCCCTTGCGCTCATCGAGGAGCGGCGCTGGGGTATGATCCGCGTCAGTTGCCTTGCACTCGAAGCCATTGACGCTACGCCTTTGAGAGCCTTCATCCTGTCACGAATGCTCGACACTCGAGAAAAAAGGAAGCTCGCGAGAGCTATCGCGACCGAAGTCGCCAAACTCCATGCCGCGAACGTGCATCAGCGGGATCTCAAAGCCCCGAACATCCTCGTTGCCGAAACGGGTCGGGGGGATCTCGAGATTCACCTCATCGATCTCGAAGGTATGAGGCTGCTTCCGTCTTCCCCGTCCTACCGCGTGCGGCTGCGCGACTTCGCCCGGCTGGCGGTTAGCCTCCGCGAAGATAGCGTCGCGGCGGCTGGAGTCGATGCTGACGATCTACGCTTCCTCGTCGAGAGCTACCTCGAACTCACTTCGGAAGCGCCTCCTATTAAAGAGGAGGTCGACCGTTTCCTTTCCGGGGCGCTCAGGTGGGCGCGCAAGAAGGAAGCCAGGAACCGAAGGCGCGACCGGGTGATTCGGTAAAAAAGTGTTCCGTGTTGACTCAAGTTGACTGAGTTCTTTCAGGCTGCTCACGCCGCCCTATCATAACCCGAAGCGTTAGCGAGGGCTCACAGCGCTGCGTCTCCTCGCTTACGCTTCGGGTTACTATTCAGTGTTCGGGAAAGGCAGCAAGAACACTCCTCTACTACCGCGCCAGAATCCCGACCACCACCCCGGCTGCTAATGAGCCTCCGAGCACGAGACCCCAGACCGCAATCGGGATGCGCAGTGGGTTCCGCGGCGCCTCGAGCTCAGGGGGCCCTTTCGCGTAACCCGCGAAAAGAAACGGCGTGTCGCCCGACGTGTCCGCCTGAAGCTCGTCGCGATAAAGATCCACCTCACTGCGATCGCGGTGCGCTTTCTCATAAAAAAACATCAGGACCCTACCGACTCGAATCCTGTCCCCGTTCTTGAGGACCCCTTCCCGCGTTACCGCCTCGCGAAGGGACACGCGTCCTTTCTCGGCGAGGTCTCGCAAGACGTAGCGATCTCCCAGCCTGCGAATCAACACCTCCTTCGAGGCGAGGGAAGCGTCGGGAACCGGAACGGTCGCCGCTTCCGAGCAGCCGATGGTAAAGGATTCCCGATCCACCGCGACCCTCCACTCGGTGCGTTTATCGATATGACCGCAAAGAAGTAAAGGCATGTTGCCTGGGCAGATTACTGTGTCAACCAACCTTGGAAGGGTGGATCGTCGAGGATCTGTCTCTTCATGACGAAAAAGATATCGGAGAAACTTTGTTTGGTTTCCGCTTTATAGGAAGCGGAAAGCTCACCCGCTCGATCCTCGAGGGTCGCCGAAAGCTCGAGTCCCTCTTCGGCCTCGAATCGGGGAGCTTTAACCTCGTTAACGGTCACCCGAAGGATGCGCCCGCCGGGATCATCTGTGGACGTATCGGGTGGCGGGAACAAGAGTGGCGCCACCGCAGTACCCCTCAGCGCCGCTTCGTCTACACGGACCCTGGCGCCACGGGCTTCCAGTTCTTCCGCCAGCTCGAGCAGGAGGCGGGCACTCCAGTCACGCAAATCGATCTCGAAATGGTGAAAACCGTCAGAGCCGATCCGGCGGACCTGTGGCTCCGTGTAGCCGTTCTCGAGTTTGACAACGCGCCCGCTAAAGAGAATTTCTTGGCCTTCCTCGAGAAGAAGGCCAGGAGCCTTCGAAGGCTCGAGGACGTGGTAGCACCCCGCTGAGAGGCAGAAGCCTACGCCGGTAAGAACGATCTTGAGGAGCCCGCGGACCCCTCGCGATTCCCCCGTGAAGGGAGCCATGCTCACGTCGAAATTCGGCGAACGGCTTCGAGCCAGGACTGGTCCCGCCGCGGGTAGAGGTAGCCGATGTTGGGGAGCAACTTGTCAGTCTTCTCGCGCCGCTGCGGATTCTTGAGCTGGTTGTAGGCGTCGGTGATTTCCTGACGGCGTTCATCTCCGACCTTGCGCATGGACGGAGAGAACATTTCCGCGTCGTGAGCACGCGACAGCAGACGGTGCGCCTCCTTCAGATCGTCCGGCTTCGCCTCCCTGGGCACACCCAGGATGGCATAAACATTGGCCATCATCGCGCCGCCTTCGGTCTCCAGCTCCAGCGGTAGCGGGTTGGTAAGGTAGTCCTTGTAATAGTAGAGCGTACTCACTTCCATGACCCTTCGCTTACGGAGCTTGTAAAGCTGCTCCAGCACATTCTTGACCGTCGCCCTCTTGAGGTCGAGCAGAATGTTGACCAGGTCCGAAGGGTAGCTCTGATCGAAGATCGTGAGCAATTTTTCGACAGAGGCGCCGTCGAAAAAGTCCGACATAGCTGCCCGCGACATCTTGAGCAGGGAGTCTATATGCCTCGTTGTCTTCCTCGGGGCAGCCGCGCGTTCCGGGGGCCCCATGGCCTTCCCTGCGCTAAGTTTCGTGGCGGTCTTTTTTTTCTTTGCCATGTCCCGAAACAGCCCGTTGAAGGGAGCCCACCACACACCGGAAGGCGCCGGAGGGTACCGACTTTGGCGCGTAAAAGTCTAACAAAAAACTGCTTCGATTAGGTAATTAGCGCGGCCCTCTTCCCCTGCCCCTCCCCTTCACATCCCCAGGTACTTCGGTCCCCCCGCGTCATTGGGTACCGTCCACGTAATGATCTGATAAGGATCCATGATGTCGCAAGTCTTGCAGTGCACGCAGTTGGAATGGTTGATCTGCAGCTGGCGCGCCCGACGACCATCCGTGAGGGCGGGGCTGTCGGGGTCGTCAACCATCTCGTAGACGTTAGCTGGACAAAAGTGCTCGCAGGGATTGCCATACTCCTCGCGGCAGCGAGTGCGGCAGAGGTCGAGATCACTAACCTTCAGGTGGCTGGGCTGGTTCTCCTCGTGGATGGCGCCTGCATGAAAGACCCCGGTGACCTTCTCGAAGGTCAAGACGCCGTCAGTCCGGTCAGCCATGCCCGAAGTCCGCGTCGAGGCAGCCGTACCCTTTTCCGCCCCATCGGCGAGTTTCTCGAGCTTCCCGAGCTTCTTCATGTGAGCGGGGTCGGCAGTGACGGGGAGCCTGTCCGCAAGCAACCGTCCCCCCGTGTAAAGCATGAGTCCCGCTCGAAGCATCCCCACGAAAAAGTTCTTCTGAAACGCCTGGCGCACGTTGCGTACGAGGTGGAGCTCCTTGTAAAGCCAGCTCTCCCGGTAGCGACGAGCATAGCTCGAGAGCGCTGCCTCATCGTAGCGCCCGGCCTTGAGCGCCTCGAAGATGGCCTCCGCGGCGAGCATGCCGCTCTTGATCGCCGTATGAATCCCTTTGAGGCGAGGGGCGTTGAGAAAGCTTCCAGCGTCTCCGACGATGACGAAGCCGTCTCCGTGGAGCTTCGGTTGCGACCAGAGACCGCCTTCGGGAACGGTCTTCGCGCCTGCCTTCAGCACCTTGCCACCCTCCAGCAGGGAGCGCAGCCACGGGTGGGTTTTCCATTGCTGGGCAGCCTGCCAGGGGTCAAAGCGCGGATCGCTGGAATCGAGCGCGGGCACGAAGCCGACCGAGACGCGGTTCTCGGGCATCCCGTATACCCAGCCTCCCCCGTAGTGATCTGTCGAGAGAGGCCAACCCGCCGTGTGATAGACCTCGCCCGGACGAATGCGACCGTCCGGAACCTCCCAGACCTCTTTGATCCCTGTCCCGTAGATCTGTGGATTGGGGCCGTCGAGGGCCAGGCGGTCGACGACGGACTTGGTCAAGGAGCCGCGGGTACCTTCCCCCAGGACGACCACCTTGGCGTGCAAGTCGGTACCGGGGGTGAAGCTTTCCTTGGGATTGCCAGCTCGATCGAGTCCGAGGTCGACCGTCCTCACACCGGTAACACGGTGGCCACTCTTATCCCACAGAATCTCGCTTGCCGGAAACCCCTCGAAGACGTTGACGCCTAGCGCCTCGACCCGTTCCCGCATCCAGCGAACGACCTGGCTCAGGGTCACGACGAAACATCCGTCATTCCTCAGGGTGGGGGGAACAAAAGGGAAGCGGTACTTGCCCTTTTCCGTCAGGTAATAGATGAACTCGCTGACCACGGGAGCCTCGACGGGGCACCCTTCCTCACGCCACTTGTCACCGAAGAGCTCGCCCACCCCCCGCGAGTCCATGACCGCTCCGGAGAGGATATGCTGGCCGACTTCGCTACCCTTCTCGACCACCATGATCTCGCGAGAGTCGCCCTCGGCCTCCAGTAGCCGTGCCAAATGGTAGGCACAGGCGAGGCTTGCTGGACCGGCACCAACGAGCAAGACGTCTGTTTCGAGTGTTTCGTGTTGCATGAGGATGCTCCTCCGGTATTCCGCTTGTTCTCTATTGCGTGCGCCTGCCCGTCCCCCTCCCCTTGCCCCTTCTGGCACGGGCTTGAGACAAGCGTGTTAGCATAGAACAGAAAGGGTAAAATCGTCCCCACAAGTCACGCCAATCATCATAACTCCCTTCATTTTGGCAACCTTTTCGATTTTGCGTTCGATTCTAGAATCGGCATGTATATACTCGGAGCATTGGGTCCAGTTGGCAAGTCATCGAAAAGAAAGCGAAAGAACACAGAGAGAAGAGGGGAGTGTGAACCCTTGACGCCCCAACGGAAAGTTGGGGCGTTTTTTTTCGCTACCTTGACTCCGTCAGGCCAGAATCCAGCGCCTTAGCCCGGATTATTCACGAACCCCGTAGCGAGAGTGCGTAGGCGCCAGGCTGGCAAGGCACCGGATCGGCTTCGACCGGAGGCGGGCCCCCTGTGTCAGCATAGTTGGCACCCGTTGAGGACCGAAGCCGATTCGGTAACGCAGTCCAGGCGGGAGGCATACGTGCTCGTAGCAGGTGGATCATGAATCATCCGGGCTTAGTGCCCAGGTTCCGCGAAACCTGCGGAACGACCGGATTGATTCAAGGAACCTCCTCGCCGACGCCGATGTTTTATCGTGGCAGAGGGGTTTACCCCGGATTTCTCACCGTAGTTCCTACTACGACGTCGAAAATGACGCTTTGGACTGCGTTGCGTTTCACTCGACGATCCTCAACGTGCTCTGCGAGCACGCCTCCGGTCGCCGAGCTCACGCGCCTTGCCAGACCGCCATTTTCGACGTCTCGCGGCGGAACCCGGTGAGAAAGCCGGGTTACGCACGGAGGGACTCATGGGGCATCCGGAGCGCCATCCGACGACGCGAGATCGGGAAACGCGTCTTTGTTTGGTCAGAGAAAAAAGCGAAAAGACGCGGGAGCAGTCCTTCGAGGCGCTGCCACCCAGGCTCAAGAGGGGCGATAGGCTCGGGGAATTCAGGCTCGAGCGAGAACTCGCCACCGGGGCTACCGCGACGGTTTACGAGGCGCTCCAGGTTTCGCGTCACCGGAAAGTCGCTGTCAAGGTCCTCTCCCCTCACCTCGCGGTTGTCCCCACGGCGGCAGCGCGCTTCCAGGCGGAGGCGGAACTGGCCGAACGCGTACAGGACCCGTGCGTGATCAGGATCTACGGCAGCGGGAAAGAACGGTCCCACTACTACTTCGCCATGAAGCTCGAGAGTACCGAGACAGCCGATCGGCTTTGCATGGAAGTCTCGAGAGACGGAAGTGAAAGTATCTTTCACCGGGTTACGGGGCAGTTCGCGGCGGTCGCTCGAGCCGTCGAGCTCTTTCACGCCCAAGGCATCGTCCATCGTGACGTGAAGCCCGAAAACCTGCTCGTTGGAGTTGATGGCCACCTCATCTTGAGCGATTTCGGGTCGGCCCTCGACGCGCAGGATCGGTCACCCATGCTCGAGACGGCACTCTGGGGCACGACTCGCTACATGAGCCCGGAGCAGTTTCGCCCTGGGGCGAACCCCTACTCGCCGTCGAGTGACATTTACGCCCTGGGTCTCTCGCTCTACGAGATCATCTGTGGCGTCTCGCCCTTTCCGCGCTGCTCTGAGGAGGAAATGGCGCGGCTGAAACTGACACGCCTTCCACAGTCTCCACGCCACCTCAACCCGGCGGCACCGCTGGGGCTCGAGGCGATCATCCGCCAGGCGATCGACCCGAACCCGAGCCTGCGCTATCTCACCGCCGCCGCCTTCGCCGAGGACCTCGAGCGTTTCTCCGAGAAGAAGCGCGGGCACCGGCGGTAGGTCAACTTAGCTTCCCACAGGGCAGCCAGTCTTCGTGCACCCCGTGGGGTCGGCTCCGGCGACGGTGCCGCAGTCAGGGTGAGGCAAGAGCGGAGGTGGGCCGCCCTGGAAGAGGAAGTTGAGAAGGTAGACGGGATCGGCCAGGTCCGGAGGGCCGCCGGAATCATCGGCATCGGCGATGACCTCAAAGGCGAGGGGGCAGTTGAGGAGCACCCCGAGGAAGAGATGGCCGAGGATGGCAACAGGATCACTCAGGTCAATCGTGCCACTCAGATTGGCATCGCCGCGGATGAACTTAAACTCGGGCCGCGGAAGGTCCTTTGTAATGCTGAAAGCATCGAGGATTGTCTGCTGAGACTCCAGGGCGCGTACGGAAATCCGAGAGGAGCTGATCACCAGTTCGACGGCGTGATAAGCGGACTCGAAGACTCTGGTGAAAGCCGCGTCCTGCACGCCTCCTCCCGGATGCTTGAACCCACCGCCGCCACCGGTCACAACGTAGATCGTCCCGGCAGGAGACACGAACGTCGGGTCGTGCCACGCGTCCACGACGAGGTCATTCAAGGCGGGATGGCTGCGCTGGTAGGAATGGTCATGACCACTGAGAACAAGGTCGACGCCAAACCGGGCCGCAACGGGTGGGATAAGCCGCCGCGAAGGGGGCAGGTCCGGCGGGTCCGAGTGGCCTCCCACCGTGTAGACCGGCTCGTGGAAGAAAAGGATGGTCCAGGTGCGAGGCGTCTGTTGCGCGGCCTCGAGGTCCGCGATGAGCCAGCTCATCTGGTCGTCACCCGCCTCGAGCGACACGTTGGTATCGAGCGCGACGAAGTGTGCGTCGCCCCAGTCGAACGAGTAAAAGGTGCCCGGCCCCGCATTCGGCGACGGCGAAATGAAGACATCACTCCAAACAAAGCCGTTGTCGTGGTTCCCACGGGACGGATAGAAACCGGTATTCGGAAGAATGTCGCGGTAAGGGCCGAAGACCGACTTGTCCAGATCGCCATTGTTGTAATCCAGGTCTCCGGTGTGCAGGAAGAGGTCCGCAGCGAAACCTTCGATCACCTGCGCAACCCGCCCCTGTCTCGCGTTACCGACGCCACTGTCGCCGACCACCGCGATGCGAATCTCGCCATCGCCGGGAAGCGGCGAAGTGCGGAAGCTGAAGCTCACCTCGGTGAGGGCACGATCGCCGTCGAATACCTGATAGTCGTAGACCGTTCCCGGCGAGAGTCCTGCCAGCGGGACCCGGTGGCTCGTGTCGGGCGCCGTAGCGGGGCTGGAAACCTCGGTGCCGCCTTCCGCCCGATAGCTCACCTTGCCCGCGCTAGGCAGGTCGGTATTCCAGATCACTACCACCGAGGTGTCCAGAAGCGCCTGCAGGTAGGGCCCGTGCGCGATGGCGGGATCCTGGGCACCGGCGTGGGAGGAAAGGCCCAGAGATACCAAAACGAAACTGAGCGTTCCGAGTTGCAGGGGCGTCGGCATTTCTGGCATCCTCATCCACTGGGAATTATAGGATAACGGCCATCCTAAAGGGAGATCCGCAGAGGAGCATCCAAACTTTTCCCGAGGAGAGGATACTGGGACCAAGAAGAGAGGTGAGAGAAACATGACTAACGGTCGACCCACGGAGCAGTGGGCGTCTCGGGTGGGCGTGATTCTGGCCGTTGCGGGCTCGGCTGTCGGGCTGGGAAACTTCCTGCGCTTCCCCGGGCAGGCGGCCGCGAACGGCGGCGGGGTCTTCATGATCCCGTACTTTCTCGCGATCATCTTCCTCGGCATTCCGATTTGCTGGGCCGAGTGGACCATGGGAAAGTACGGCGGCCAGTTCGGGTTTCGCTCCTGCCCGGCCATCTTCGGCGTTCTCGGAAGGCGTCCCGTGTGGCGCTACCTGGGGACCCTGGGCCTCCTCATCCCCGTCGTGATCTACATGTACTACGTCTTGATCGAGTCGTGGTGTCTGGCCTATGCCTGGTCCTATCTGACGGGCTCCATCGACCTCGGCAGCGACCCGACCCGGTACGCAGAGAATAGTAAACAGTTCTTCGCCGACTCCGTCGGCGCCGAGGCGGATGGGGTCCTCCTCAACGAAAGCGTGCACTCCGGTGTGTTTTTCTGGATCATCGTCTTCACGCTGAACTTCTTCCTGATCTACAGGGGAATCTCCAAAGGCATCGAGACCTTCTGCAGATGGGCCATGCCGGCGATGGCCGTCTGCGCCGTCATCGTGCTGATCCGCGTGCTGACCCTGGGCACGCCCGATCCGAGCCTTCCCGACCAGAACGTCATCAACGGACTGGGTTTCATGTGGAATCCGAAGCCGGGAGCCAACGGGGAATCGTGGCTCTCGCCCCTCTCGAACCCGCAAGTCTGGCTGGCCGCCGCCGGGCAGGTCTTCTTCAGCCTCTCCATCGGCTTCGGAATCATCATCAACTACTCGAGCTATCTGAGGAGAAAGGATGAGATTGTCCTCTCGGGGCTGACGGCTTCTGCCACCAACGAATTTTTCGAGGTGTGCCTCGGCGGCATGATCACCATCCCCGCCGCCTTCGTATTCCTCGGCGCCGCCGGAGCCGTCGGGGGAACCTTCGGGCTCGGATTCAATACGCTCCCGGTGGTGTTCGAGTACATGTACGGCGGACGCGTCTTCGGCTTCCTGTGGTTCTTCATGCTCTTCCTGGCCGCGATCACGAGCTCTCTCTCCATGCTGCAGCCGGTGATCGCGTTTCTCGAGGAGGGTCTCGGGATAGCCAGAAAAGCTTCGGTCACCCTCCTCGGCATGATCACTGGCATGGGATCTTTCTTTCTCATTTACTTCAGCAAGAACAGCTTGGCCCTCGACACCATGGACTTCTGGGTGGGGACGGCCCTGATCTTCGTCCTCGCCATGGTGCAGGTCATCCTTTACGCCTGGGTGTTTGGCGTCGAAAAGGGTTTTCAGTTTGCCAGCGAAGGCGCCGACCTGCGCATCCCGCGCGTTTTCAAGTTCGTCATCCGGTACATATCGCCCACCTTCCTGCTGGTGGTGTTTGTCATGTGGTGCTGGCAAAAACTTCCTGAAAGGATCGAGGGGATGAAAGAGGAAGGAATGGAGGGGGCCGTCCTGGCTCTCGGCGTGATCGGCGCCGTGCTGATCTGCTTCCTCATTCTTGTCCACCTGGCGGGCACTCGCTGGAGAGCGGAAAGCCGCGACACCTCGCCACGAGACGAGTTGCCCGCATTCACCAAGGAAACGCCATGACCCCTCTTGGCTGGATTTTCATGCTCACGTCGCTCGGGTGCGTGCTGAGCCTGGTTACCTTCTGCTACTATCGCGTGCTCACGAAGCCGTCGAACGGGGAGCGCGAAACAGGCAAGGAGTAGCTCGAGCTTCTGCTCCGCCTCGATCTTCCGACGACGAGAACCAAGTGCTCCGCGCCAAAAGTTCGGTGGATGTCGAACTCGGGCACGATTGGACACCTCACAGTACGTCCGAAATCGTGTCGGGAGGCGAACAGATGCTGAACCAATGCCCACATTCTTGACGCGAGCCCGTTTTGCAGGCAAGGCGCACTGCTGGCACTAAAATATGCTAAACATGTTTAAACATTATAAAACAGTAAAATGGCTTTGGTTTCGTCCCGGGGAGAGTCTATACTGGTCCCTATAGTAAGGTCTCCAGGCTTCCCCTCCACGGGTGGCCGGAGTCCTTGCTACACTCGAGACGGCCTGTGAACCTCCTTCAGCCGCCTCTTTACCCTTTCGGTTAAAACCTTCGCGGCACGAACCTTGCGGAGCTGTTGCTTGATCCTCTCCAATCACCCTTGTTCACTTCATGGAAAGTTTGAGCGCATGAAAACGATCAAAGCGGGCCTGTTCATTTGCATACTCTTTGGCGTGAGCCACTTCACCTTCGCGGGACTTATCTCTTACAAAGGCGAGGTGCTGAACGGGACCGCCCCGGACGGCTCGAGCTACTCGTACGGGCACGAGGCGACTCGGTCGCCGATGACCCCGACCGGTGGCTGGACGCAGTACGCCGGTGGTCGGGTGATCTTCGCTCTGGACAGCTCGTCGTTCGCGTTCAACTACTGGGACTTCGGTCCCGAAGGCCTCAGCGAAGGCGACAAGCTGTACGTCCGTACGACCGTGGAGCTGCGCGACTATGAGGGTAGCGTATCTGGCGACCACAGCTTGACAGATACTATCGGCCACATGCATTTCGGCGGCGTGCTGACGGTGGGCGGCCTATCTTCGCCCGCATACACTCACGGCCTCAGCGGATATCTGTATTACTACGGGACCCTCACCGAGGACGCGAGCCATGGAAGCCACTACGACGCCGGCACCCACCTGGCGGGCAAGTCTTTCTATCAAGCGGCAGCCCTGAGCGAAGAGTTCAACGGCATCCGGGAAACCGACACGGGTCTCCAGTTTGCTATCTGGGGAGACACCCACGGCCCCAACGGCAACTATGGGGCTCTCTTCAACGACGACGGCGCATACAGACACCCCTACGGCTTCGACATCGTCGTCAAGGCCCGGCCCGTGCCCGAACCCGCAACCATGGTTCTCTCCCTCCTTGGAATCGGTGGCATGGTGGCTGCTCGACGCCGCAAGAAAAAATAGACCGCACGGTCCTGAGTGGCCGGCAACGCGGCGGTGACGCACCGCTCGTTGCCGGCCATTTTTTTTTGCGCCGAAGCGGGAGCGGCCGGCTGGGGTTGGACTTCCACGCTGCGCCTGTTTTCCAGGATGCGCCTCGGGAAGCTGGGGGTTAAAGTGTTCGGTGTTCGGCGTTCAGGGCTTCCGATGCGAGGCATAGCTGGGGTTCTGTCATGGAATCGCGCCGCCTTTGGTCTTTCTTGGATGGCTCTCTGAGTTCTTCGTTCATAGGCTTTCCCGAACACTGAACACCGAACACTTCTCCCCAAGGACT
>Ga0315336_1002125_pt1 | contig 32286 bp, 16 predicted proteins | sample ASW5metaG_FD_204512 | JGI IMG/M metagenome (GOLD analysis project Ga0315336, IMG submission 204512) | Ammonia-oxidizing marine archaeal communities from Monterey Bay, California, United States - ASW #5 | ecosystem: Environmental > Aquatic > Marine > Intertidal zone | place: USA: California...
TGAAACCATTGATCCGCCGCATCGTCACGTCCCGCACCTATCAGCTCAGCCCGGCCACAACTTCCAGCAACCAGGCCGATCAGCGCTACTTCTCGCACAGATTCATCCGTCCTTTGCCGGCGGAAGTGCTGCTGGACGCCATCTGTCACGTCACCGGGGTCCCCGAACCGTTTGAAATCGCCAACGACTATACCATTGGCATCCCGCAAGGCAGCCTCAAACTGCCACCGGGCACGCGAGCGGTGCAATTGCCCGTCAATGACATCGTCACGCTGATCAACACATCGAGCAAGTACGTGCGGTATGAATCCCATGCGTTCTTGCGAGCCTTCGGCCAGCCCAGCCGCACGCAGACCTGCGAGTGCGACCGCGAACAGCACTTCGGCCGCAAGCAGGCCTTGGAATTGAGCATTGGTGAAATGACATCGAGTCGTCTGGCGCGGGAGGACAACCGGCTGGGACGTCTGCTGGCCGCAGGCCGGTCCGACGAAGAAATCCTCAGGACTTTGTATCTGTGCGCCTTGTCCCGTTCCCCTGCAAAAAACACGACAGCCTCACTTCTGAAACACGTATCCGACAGTCCCCATCGACGCCAGGCCTGGGAAGACATCCTGTGGACGATATTGAATTCGCAGGAGTTCATTTACCAACACTGAAATCCGCCCGCGCTGCGGCTGAAGCCCTGTCATCCCGGCCTACGCGGCCACAATTCGGAAACGCGTGATTCATAGAATGCGTCGGTCACTGACCGCAAGAGTCCGGCTTGACACGCTTCACATCCATTCGAGGTCCAACATGCCACTCACTCGCCTATCCGCTCTGTGCTGCCTCGTGCTGACAACAGCCGGGTTGGCTGAGCTTGATGCCCAGTCGCAGGTCATCGTTCAGTCGCGCAACGGCCAGCATCAACTGCTCAGAAACGGAACCCCCTATTTCATCAATGGCGCGGGCGGCCACACGCATTTGACACAACTGGTCGCGGCCGGTGGCAATTCGATCCGTACCTGGGGGACGGACGACCTGGACGACATCCTGGACGCGGCGCAGAAACAGAACCTGACTGTTTGTGTGGGCCTGTGGCTGGGACACGAACGGCACGGTTTCGATTACCAGAATCAGGCTGCCGTCGTGGATCAGCTCGAAACCAGCCTGGCCGCGATTCGCAAATACAGGAACCACCCGGCCGTCCTGATGTGGGGCATCGGCAACGAAATGGAAGGCGCCGGAAACAACCCGGCAATCTGGTATGCCGTCGATCACATCGCGCGCGAGTGCAAGCGGATCGATCCCAAACATCCGACGATGACGGTGATTGCGGAATTGGGTGAATCGAAGGTGCAGAACATCGAACGCTTCTGCCCCCACATCGACATCATCGGCGTCAACTCGTACGGCGGCCTGCCATCCATGGCCAAGCGTTACCGAGCGACCGGTGGAACCAAACCGTATATTGTCACGGAATTCGGCCCCCGCGGTCCCTGGGAAGTTGGCAAGACGCCCTGGGGTTCGCCGCTCGAAGCCAGCAGCACGGCCAAGGCCGCGCACTACGCCGCTGGTTATCGAAAATCCGTCAGCGACCAACCCGACCTGTGCCTGGGTTCCTACGCCTTCCTGTGGGGTCAGAAGCAAGAGACCACAGCGACCTGGTTTGGCATGCTGCTGCCCGACGGCTCACGCTTGGCCACGGTGGACGCGATGACGCAGATGTGGACCGGTTCCCTGCCAAAAAACCGCTGCCCGCAGATCGGATCACTGACACTCAGCAACGACACGCAGCTCAAACCCGGGCAAAAAATCCAGGCCCGTCTGCAAGTCACGGACCCGGAGAGGGATCGTCTGAAGATCGAATGGATCTTGCGCCACGATTCGACCACGATCGGTACCGGTGGAGACGCCCAAGCCGCAGAAGCCAACGTTCGCGTCGCGGTTTCCGGCAAAGACACCGAACCGACCGTCACGATTCCCGCCGGCGGCGGCAACTACCGACTGTTCGCCTATGTCTACGACGGTCAGGGCGGCGCGGCGGTGGCCAACGCACCATTGTCCGTCGACGGACCACCGACACGGGTCAAAGCCCCGCGGGCCAAGCTGCCCTTCGCCATCTACGCCGACGGTGTGAAGTCAACGGTCTACGCACCATCAGGTTACATGGGCAAGACCGACGCCGTCAAAATGGCACTCAACAGCAACGACCAACCCCACTCGGGAAAAACCTGTCTGAAGATTCAATACCAGGCCCCGGGCGACTGGGGCGGTGTGTTGTGGCAGTCACCGGCCAACGACTGGAAAGGCCAATTGCCGGGCGGCCTGGACCTGACGGGCGCCGTCGCCTTGGAGTTCTGGGCCCGGGGAGCGCAGGGTGGAGAAACGGTTAACTTCGTGTTCGGCGTGCTCGAAGGCGACCTGAAGTATCCGGACACCGCCAAGGGTGAACTCAAGAATGTGCGACTGACTTCCCAATGGCAAAAGCTGAGCATGCCGCTCAAGGGCCGCGATCTGAGCCGTATCAAGACCGGTTTCGGCTGGTCACTGGCCGGACAGGGTCAGCCCATCACATTTTACCTGGACGACATCCGCTACGTCGCTCGTTGACGCGGTCAACCCGCGAATTCCGCCCATCCGGTCGCGGGCAGCGTCGTTGCGTCAGCCGCGCGCGAACCGCAGCCAACGATGTTGCCCGGCAGGGTTGCAAGGTAGGCACCAATAGGGGATGAATTGCCTGTAAGTCGCCCCACACCGAAAGCGGCGGCGCGCCATGGCAACCTGAAGTTGACGGCCTCGAATCGGACAACCTCAGAATCGAATCTTGCGGACCTGGGGCACATCAATGGAAACCAACGACAGCCCGCCGGTCAAAGTCGGCGTGATCGGACTCGGCCGCTTCGGCCGCCTGCATGCCCTGACCGTCGCCAGCCTGGCGGAAATGGAACTGACGGCCCTGGTCGCTCGACGGCAAGCGAGCCTGGACGCTGTGGCCACGGAGCTGCCAGCCATCCCCGGCTGGACCAACCTGGAACAGGCCCTCGACGAATCCGGAGCCGAAGCCTGGATCGTGGCTTGCACCACCGCATCGCACGTACCGGTCACGCGGGCGCTGCTCGAGGCCGGAAAAACGGTCTTGCTCGAGAAACCGATCGCCGACAATCTGGCCGACGCCGAGTCATTGCGGAGTCTGGTCCGCGACGATTCGAGCAATTTGATGATTGGGCACATCGTCCTGTTCAACAGCGAGTTTCAACAACTGTGCGACGAGGCGCGCGTCCGCGGACAGATTGCGTACATCGATTGTGTCCGCCATCGACCGGCGAGCATCATTGCCGATTTTCCCGGTGAAAATCCTCTGCACGCCGCCATGGTCCATGACCTGTATGCCGCTCAAGTGCTGGTCGATCGCGCCGAACCCAGCCACTTCAGCGCACAGTATCACCGCACATCAAACGGAGCGATTGATCTGGCGTTGGCCCAACTGCAATGGGAGCACGGTCCGACGGCTTCGTTCGCCGCCAGTTATCTCACTCCAGCCGGAATGCCTCCCCGGGGCATGGACCGTACAGAAGTTTTCGGCGACGGCTGGTCCGCGCGTACCGAACCCAATCCGCGTCCTCTGGAAATCTGGAGCGAGCAGGCGGAATGGCCGCTGGCCCTGGAAATCCGCGCCACACCGTCCGGCGCAACCGGAATGATGGCCGAGGAGTTGCGGTGTTTCTGCCGAGTTGTCCGCGGATTGCAAGCGGTGCCCGTGGGTGCGACTTACCAGGATGCAATTCAGGTACAACGCTGGATGGACAAACTGGATGCCTGTGCTCAAAGCGATCGATGACCCCTTGAAGCGAGCCCCTGCCTTCGCACAGACTCACAACCGCGGGCGTTTGGCACATGCGGACGGATGTCTGACACTGCGGCCGCCGATTAACAAACCGACCGATCGATCTCGGCGTGCGATCCTGACGGATTTCCACCGGTAAACGACATCGACAAGGAAACATCTCATGGACGGCCTGATGATGGATTTCCCGCTGACTCTCGACGTCATTCTGCGGCGAGCCGAGACGATTCACGGTCAACGCCAGGTCGTCACGCGTTTGCCGGACAAGAGATGGCACCGTTACACCTGGTCCGAAGTCGCAGTCCGCGCTCGGCGGCTGGCGGTGGCGCTGGGCCGCTTGGGCATCGGGCCCGGCGACCGAGTGGGCACGCTGTGCTGGAACCATTTCCGTCACCTGGAATCCTACTTCGGAATTCCGATCAGCGGCGCCGTGCTGCATACGCTGAATTTGCGACTGGCTGTCCACGAGTTGGCGCACATCATCAACGAAGCCGACGACAAGGTCGTGATCGTGGACGAGTCCTTGTTGCCAATCTGGGAATCCGTCAGGCCGCATGTGCATGTTGAACACGTGGTGGTCTGCAGGGACGGAGACGACATTGTCGACGGCATGCTCGACTACGAACAACTGCTGGCCGACAGCGATCCCGGCGACTTTGTGCAACCCCATCTGGAAGAACATCAGGCAGCCGCCATGTGCTACACGTCGGGCACCGTGGGTTTGTCCAAAGGCGTGGTCTATTCTCACCGAGCCGTTTGCCTGCACACGCTGGCCGGCGGCTTGACCGGCGGACTGGATGTGAGAGAAGACGACTGCGTGCTGCCGGTGGTGCCGATGTTCCATGTCAACGCCTGGGGCTTGCCGTACATTGCCGCCATGGTCGGCGCCAAGCTGGTTTTTCCGGGGCCACACCTGGACGCCGCCAGCCTGGCCGAAGACATCTCGCAAGAGCGAGTGACCTATTCGGCAGGCGTCCCCACCGTCTGGATCGCGCTGTTGAAGCAACTCGACGAACATGCGGAATCGTACGACGTCACATCGATTCGCAAGATCGTCGTCGGTGGTTCCGCATTGCCCCGCAGCCTGATTCAGGCTTTCGAGTCACGGCACGGGATTCACCTGGTCCAAGGCTGGGGCATGACCGAACTCACCCCCATCGGCGCGATGTGTTACCTGAGACACGATCAGCGGGCAACATCCTCGGAACAACAGCTGGAGCTGCGATCCCGGCAGGGCCTTCCGCTGCCCTTCATCGAAATCCGCGCCATCCGGGAAGAGCAGCCCGTGCCTTGGGACGGCCAGACCATGGGCGAACTGGAGGTCCGCGGTCCCTGGGTCGCGCGGGCTTACTACAATCGCCCCGATGCCGCGGACCGTTTCTCGCCTGATGGCTGGTTGCGCACGGGAGACATTGTTTCGATTGACGAGCGGGGTTGCATCAAGATTGAAGACCGCACAAAAGACCTGATCAAGTCCGGCGGCGAATGGATCAGTTCGGTTGACCTGGAAAACGCGCTGATGGCTCATCCGGCGGTTGAAGAAGCCGCAGTGATCGCCATTCCGGATGAGAAATGGGTCGAGCGCCCCTTGGCGGCGATCGTGGTTGCGGAAGGCGCGAGTGTGGGCGAGGATGCATTGCGCGAACACTTGTTGCCACTGGTCGCCAAGTGGTGGTTACCGGATGTGTTCGAGTTTGTCGCCGAGATTCCCAAGACATCGGTCGGTAAATTCAAGAAGTCCGAACTGCGGGCGCGTCTGGTGCAGCCCTGAGTTTACAGCACCTGGGCTCGCATCCGCTGTGGCCTGCTCCGCCGCCTCTTGACTCACTTGAGGATTCTCGATGCATTCCAGACACCCGCTGCCGGTGATCATGATCCTGTTTTTGGGCGGACCTCTGGTCGCTGTCTCGGCACAAACGATCGATCTGGCGGGCGCATGGCGTTTCCAGCCCGGTGATCATCCGACATGGTCGCAGCCTCAATTCGACGATTCCCAATGGACGACCATCACCGCCGGTAAACCGTGGGAAGAACAGGGCTATGCAGATCACGATGGTTTCGGCTGGTACCGCAAACGGATCACGATTCCAGCGCGACTGCGTGAGCAGTCACGATACCGTTTGAGCGGTTCGTTGTGGTTGTCGCTCGATCGCATCGACGATGTGGACTCGACCTGGATCAATGGCCGGCGAGTGGGCGGAACGGGATCGTTTCCGCCGGATTATGTTTCCGCCCGGCGAGCGCGTCGGTCGTATCCCGTTCCTGGTAATCTGATTCGCTGGGGCCAGGCCAACGTGATCGCCGTCCGTGTCTACGACGGACAGAATGCCGGAGGTCTGATCGGCAGACGATTTCAGATCCGCGCCGCGACCTTGCGGGAAGTGGTCCCATTGGAATGGGATCTGCGTGGTGGCAACGGCCTGTTCACCGACCCGGGACCCATCGTTTTTCGGGCCAGGTTACGCAATGGATCGCCGCATCCTTTGACCGGCAGGTTGCACTGGACGGTACAGAATGACGAAGGCAAATCCGTGGCGACGCGTTCCCAGTCGCTGACCTTGCCGGCCGGTGCCGCGCAGCCGATCGAGCACGCATTCCAGCCACCCGCGCCGGGTTTCTACAAGATCGGCTGTGCATTCCATTCACCTGAAAACAAAGTCAAAGTTGCGTTCTCCAAGTTCGTCGGCCATCAACCGCAGGCCATTGTGGCTCCGCTGACCCGCGAGCCTGACTTCGATGCCTTCTGGAAGCAGACACTGGAATCGCTGGCCGAGGTCAAACCGGAGTTCACCAGCGAGCGGCGCAGCGATCTCGACACGGATCACCACGAGGTCTACGAAGTCTCGATGCGCAGTCTGGGGAATGTCCGCGTCCGCGGTTGGTACGAGAAACCGAAAAAAACGGGCACGTTCCCCGCCCTGCTCCGCGTTCCGGGTTACGGGCAGAACATGCGACCGTCCGGCGGCCCGGCTCCCATCGCCGTGTTTTCGTTCAACGTCCGCGGGCACGGCAACAGCCAGGACGACGTGCCCGGCAAACCCGCAAACTACTGGGTCCGCGGCCTGGATGACAAGCGGGGCTATTACTACCAGGGCGCATACGCCGATTGCGTCCGGGCGGTCGATTTCCTGGCCAGCCGTCCCGAAGTCGATCCGAATCACATCGGCGTGACCGGTGGCAGTCAAGGTGGCGGATTGAGCCTGGCCACCGCGGCTCTCGACAAGCGGATCAGCCTGTGCGCCGCCGACATTCCGTTTCTGTGCGATTGGGTGAAGTATTTCAAAGCTTCTGATTGGCCCGAGATGGACAAGTGGATCGCCGAGAAACCCGAGCGAACGTGGAAATCCACGCTGCGGACCCTGAGCTATTTTGACACGCTCAATCTGGCCGACCGCATTCGCTGCCCCGTGTTGGTGAGCCTCGGTGTGCAGGATGGTGTCTGCCCGCCTAGCACCGTGTTTGCGGTCTACAATCGGCTGGAACATCGCAAGCAGTTGCGCGCCTACCCAAACGCCGCGCATTCGATCCCCGCGACACACCGCGCGTTGCGCACAGATTGGATCGCTCGCGAATTCACCGCACCGGGGCGGGATTGAGCGAACGCTGAGCTGCGAGAACCCGACGCTGTGCCGAGCAATTCCGGGTGCAGATCGCGGGCGACGCTTCAGGCCGCAGCCCACTGCAGCCGGGCTTTCAGCGACGATGATCTCGTCTGCCCACGCCCGATCCGCGATCACACAGGATTCCATCTGTCATTTGCCGTTCAGTCTGCCGGACTGCGGCACCAATTTTCACTGAAGCAGCCCCGTTGACCCAACCGATATAATCATTGAAATCGGCAAGGTCGCAACTTCGCCTCACTCGTCCACTCCCGTGTCTCCCGGCCCAAACCCACCATACACAACATGCGTGCGCTGTATTTCTTCGCTGTGCTGCCGGGACTCGTCGGGCAACCGATCCGGGCTGACGAAATCCCGAGCATCGACAACGGACGGTCGACGCAGCTCCAACGGCGGCTGCGGAAGCTCGAACGTGAGTTGGCGGTATTGAAGTCGGAATACGAGCGGGAGCCTGGCTCCGCGGACGTGGACTGGGTGGATTCCGAATCTTCAGCATTTCGAACCGCGATTCAGCAGACGGGGTTGGAGTCCTCCGCCTCCGTTGAAGAGCTGTTCGCACCCACGGGCCATCCCATCTTTCCGACGATCAGTGCCAGTGGTTTCATCCACATGGATTGGCAAGCCTCTCATCAAGACACCGCCAATCGGGCCGCGGTGGGCGATATCCAGGACGGAGTGCATTTCACGCGGGCCCGGGTCAGTCTGCAGGGGGACGCGTGGCAGGACGTGTCCTACATCCTGGAGATGGACTTCGGTCTTCCGGAGCGGCCGACCTTTGTTGATTTGTTTCTGGACTATGACACGCACTCGACCCTGGGCCACTTTCGCGTCGGTCGCTGGCGTCAACCGTTCGGAATGGACGCGTTGACAAGCATCCGGGAATTGACATTTCTGGAACGCGCCACGCTGTTTGCCTTTGGACCGTTCCGGCAAACGGGGATCGGGTTCTACGACACCACGGACGACGAACAATCCACGTGGGCCGTGTCGGGGTTTCGCTATCCTTCAGATGGATTTGGTACCAACCTGGGAGACAACGGCGGCTATGGCCTTGCGGCGCGCGTGACGCGTGTGTTGATCGACGATACCGATGGCGGCGAGATGTTCCATGTCGGCGGCAGCTACAGCTACAGCGATCCTTCCGCCGACACGGTCCGCTACCGTGCCACCCCGGAGCTGTTCAATTCCGGGTTCGCCGGAGCGCTGACACCGGGAGTCCCCAACAACATTCCGTTCTTCGTCGACACGGGGCCCATCAATACGGCCTATCAAAACCAGGTTGGAGTGGAACTGGCCGGATCGTACGGCCGGCTGTATGTGCAGTCGGAGTGGATGTACACATTCTTGGAGCAGGCCGGCGGACCGGCGTTAGGCTTTCCCGGCATGTATGTGCACTCCGGCTTCTTTCTGACCGGAGAACATCGGCAATACAACCACAAGAACGCTGTGTTTGGACGGGTCCGGCCGAACTGCAATTTTGGAGCTGACGGGGGTCCGGGAGCCTGGGAAATCGCCGCACGCTGGTCGTACATCGATCTGAACGATCAGAACATCGCCGGTGGTCGCCTGAACGATGTCACGCTCGGTTTGAATTGGTACTGGAATCCCCGGACGAAATTCCAATTCAACTACATTTACTCAGCGTTGAACGACGCCACACAGGGAGATTCCCGGGCCGACTTGTTCGCCCTCAGGGCTCAAGTCGATTTCTGAACCGCGGATTCAGACAGCACACCGGACCGTTCGGTAACACGCGTCCGGGATGGTCTCGCGTTCTCTGCGCAGTGCTGAAAGCGCAGTGCTGAAATGTTGCCGCGCACTTCAGCTGCTGCTTCACAGCGCGCTGACTCCGGTTTCTCCCGTACGTATGCGAACCATCTGTTCCAGGGGCGTCACAAACACCTTCCCGTCACCGATCTGGCCCGTACGTGCCGTCTCCAGGATCTTGTCGATCACGGCCTCCACATCCGGTTCCGGGACCACGACTTCCACTTTGACCTTTGGCAAGAAGTCGACGGTGTATTCGGCGCCGCGGTACTGCTCTTTGTGCCCACGCTGCCGCCCGAACCCGCGCACTTCCGAAACCGTCATTCCCTGAACACCCATTTCGGTGAGCGCATCTTTCAATTGTTCCAGACGAAAGTGACGAATAATGGCCTCAATTTTTTTCATCGCGTTACTCAATCCTGCGGTTGCTTCCGATCTGCACAGCCGGAATTCAAAGTTTCGTGTTCCGCATCGCACCGATCGCATTCTGCCGTCACAGATGCATTCTGCCGTCACAGACGCCGTGAAATCACGCGTTGCGGATCAGATAAAAATATACCCTTCCTCACCATGTTCGCTGACATCCAGACCTTCGATCTCTTGTTCCTGGTTGACGCGCAGGCCCATTGTGGCGTCCAGAATTTTGAGGATCGCAAAGGTGCCCAGCAGCGACAACGCACCCGCCGCCGCCATACACACGATCTGATTGACCAGTTGTGCAGCGTTGCCTTCCAGCAGCCCGGCCGGGTCCGGTCCGCCCGTAACGGCCCGAGTCGCCAACACACCGGTCAACAGAGTGCCCAGGATTCCACTGGTTCCGTGGACTCCGAATACGTCCAGGGAGTCGTCGTAACCCAATCGGTTTTTGACGCTGGTGCACATGAAATAGCAGGCCAGACCAGCCAGCACACCCATCAGAATGCCGGCCATCGGCGACACCGTTCCGCAGGCCGGTGTCACGCAAGCCAGGCCCGCCACGGCTCCGGTACACGTCCCCAATATGCTGGGTTTCTTGAGAAACCACCATTCGATACCGGCCCAGGCCAATGCCCCCGAAGCGCCGGCCAGGTGCGTGGCCACAAAGGCGTTGACCGCGGTCGCGTTGGCTCCCAGCGCGCTGCCGGCGTTGAAACCAAACCAGCCAACCCACAACAGTGCCGTGCCAATACAGGTGTAGGTCAAGTTGTGGGGTGGCATGGGCGTCGAACCGTAGCCCAGCCGCTTGCCCAACAGCAGACAACACAACAAGGCGGACAGGCCCGAGCTGAGATGAACGACCACTCCGCCGGCAAAATCGTAAGTCGGAAAACTGGCGTTCACATTCGCACTGTTGCACCAGCCGTTATCCGACCAGACCCAATGCGCCAGCGGACAATAAACCAACGTTCCCCACACGACCGAGAAGACACACATCGTGCTGAACTTCATGCGTTCCGCAAAGGCTCCGCAAATCAGCGCCGGAGTGATGATGAAGAACATCATCTGAAATATCATGTGCAGCGCGCGCGGAATGCTGCCCACCATCGGGACAACAGACTGCGTGCCATTCCATGCGGGAAGTACATTGCTCAACAACACATAATCGGCGCCGCCAATGAAGCCTCCCAACATGTCATCACCGAAGGCCAGGCTATATCCCCACACAGCCCAGACGACCGACATCAGCCCCATCAAGAACATGCACTGCATCAGAACACTAAGGATGTTCTTTTTGCGAACCAGTCCGCCATAAAACAAAGCCAGCCCGGGTGCCGTCATCATAAGCACCAGTGCCGAGGATGTGAGCATCCAGGCGGTATCAGCGGCATCGATACCGCCGGCCTGAATCGGTGCCGCGGCCGGCTGGACATCGGCGGCGGCAGCCGGAATCTGTAGCACTCCGATCAGAACAGCGGCAACACTGCAACATCCGATTCGCATTCTTGATGGCTCCACAACAGATTCACTGCACGACGCCGGTTGCATACGGTCCCAGAAACCCCAGTGCAACAACAACCAGAACTCGCGCACCTGTCATCGCAATTCTCATGCCGATCACGCGTGGCTCATGACATCTGGACCGGAGCGGGCATGCGTGTGACAACGCCCACGGACGGGCGGCGACAGCACGCCGCCGTGCAACTTCACCCGGTTCTGCGGCTTCGCTGGCCCCGGCCACCCCGCGGGAACGCTCACACCGGTACGGAAATCTCAAAACCGGGTCGCTGCGGTCGGCTTTGCTGCGCCCGCGCAGAATCATCACCGAGAATCTGCTCGGTCGCCAGGTCCCAGGTGAGTTTTCGTTTGAGCAGCAGGCACAGATTTGCCAAATGCAGTACGGTGACAGCGCGATGGTGGCTGAACGCGTCGGAAATCGGCTGCGTGCGCGCCGCCGCGCACTCGAAGAAGTTCCGCATGTGGCTGCCAGGCTGTTTCCCGCGATAGAGTTTCCGAATCGCATCCTCGGGAAGCGGATTCTCGCGGAGTTGCTCCACGGGTTTGCCGTAGATTCCACCCCGGTTCACGAAGAACCGACCGGTTTCGCCTTCGAACATGATTCCTTGGCGTTGTCCGGTGACCATCCGCAGCGGCAATCCACCGGGCATGACACAGGTCACATCGAACTGAGCCGGCATGTTGTAGCCATTCTTGATATCGGGCACGTCGCCTTGCCCCGAAATCTGCAATTGGCCCGTTGCGGGAATCCCGATGGCCCACAAGGCGATATCCACGTGATGGGCTCCCCAATCGGTCATTTGCCCACCGGCATATTCGCGCCACCAGCGAAAGTTCACATGGCATCGTTGAGGGATGTAGGCAACTTCCGGGGCCTGTCCCAGCCACATGTTCCAGTCTAACGATGCGGGTGGAGCCGTTTCCTGAAACGGTCCTCCGGTTTGTCCGCCTCCGGTGGAAGCCGTCACCCGACTCAGTTTTCCAATGCGGCCGTCGCGAATCATGGCCACGGCCTGCAAGAATCGCCCGCCAAACTCACTGCGTTGTTGCGTGCCGACCTGTAAGACGCGTCCGGTCTGCTTGACCACGCGTGTGATCTGTTTGCCTTCGTCAATCGTCAGTGTGAGTGGTTTTTCGCAATAGACGTCCTTGCCCGCCAGCATGGCGTCGATGGCGATCTTCGTGTGCCAGTGATCGGGCGTGGCAATGACAACAGCATCGATTTCGTTGAGTTCCAGCAGCTTGCGGTAGTCGCCAAACACGGTGGACTTGCCGCCCAGACGCTGCCGCGCGGCTTCCGCCCGCTGCCGATCCACGTCGCACACGGCGGCCACATCGCCGAAGCGACTCGCGTCCTTGCTGATGCCTCGACCACGGCCACCCAGACCAACGCAACCGATCACGGGCCGGTCGTTTTTGGACGGACCGGCCAGGCTCAAGCTGGGCCGCAAACCGGCAGACAAAACACTACCCGCCGTCAGGCTGCGTTTCAAAAAATCACGACGTGAGGACGGTTTGACATGGGACATCGTCATAAGTGACACCTTCCTGCGGTCCACTCGGACTCCTTGAGCCACGGATTCCTCTGCAAGCTTCCGCCGGCATGTTCGATCAGATTTCAGACCGCTTGAACGCTGTGTGCCAAGCAGCCCGCCACAAATTCCGGTTCCGGCGTCCGGCACGTACCGCCGCCATGACCAGTTTGAAAGCGCGTCGGCGTGGTTGTCAATCAACTCGTCCTCACCGAACAACAATCCCGAGCAGCGGCACGCGCAGTTCTTGCGAGGATGGCCTCCGATGAACAGTCACAGCCGGGATGCAGTCAAGATCGATTCCGCACCGAACAAGTAAAATTCATGAATCCACCGTATTCGAGATAGCCGGGCTACGTCACCGCGACTACACTTCAGGACATGTTGATTTCCGCCACACCTGTCGTGTTGCTGCATCTGATTCACGGATTGGCATTGGCTGCCGTGGCCATCGCGTTGCTGGGTCTGGCTCGAGTCGTCTTCGCTCACACGACAACGCTCTCCAGTTCGGACGAACTGGCCGACCGCGCCAATCCGGCCTACGCCATCTACCTGGGCGGATTTCTGACGGGCACCGCGATCGCGCTGGCGGGCACACTGTTCGGGCGCAACATCGGTGATCTGCAATCCGCGATCGGGGGCATGCTGATCGAAGGCCTGTTGCTGATTGCCTTGCTGCGGCTGAGTGTCCTGATCAACGACCGGGTGATCCTGCACGGATTCAGTCTGGAACGCGAGATCTCCGAGGACCAGAATTGCGGAGCCGCGTTTTGCGTCGCCGGTAGCTGCGTGGCCAGTGGACTGGTCCTGAATGGAGCATTGACCGGTTACAGCGCCAACCTGGGACTCGGCCTCCGCGACACGTTTCTGTTGTGGTTGATCGGCCAATTGGTCCTGGTGGGAAGCTCCTGGCTGTATCGACGCCTGGGCCGCTTTGATATCCAGCAACTGATCGAGTTTGACAACAACGCCGCTGCCGGCCTGCGTTTCGGTGCGTTTCTGGCAGGCCTGGGACTGGTTCTGCGAGGGGCGGTTGCCCACGCGCGGATGACGGATCTCCAAATGGACGCACCACAAACCCTGCTGCTGGGACTGGGAGGCATCGTGTTGTTTGTGTTGCTGTATCCCCTGGGCCGGCGATTCACACTCCGCGGCCAGTCGGCCGAGCACCAGGTGGACATGTACGGCAACATGTCGGTGAGCCTGGTCGACGCCGTGGTCACGCTATCGCTTGCGGGTTTGATTAGCCAGGCCATCCAGAGAGTCTTGCCATATGCGTCGTGAATCCAAACGCTCCCGCACTCTGGCTCTGCTGGCACTGGTCGGCGTGCTGCTGTTGCAGGGGATCTGGCTGGAGTCATCCTGGGGCCGCGCCGGTGGGGGCGGCGGTTACAGCGGTGGTGGTGGTGGTGGTTTCGGCGGCGGCGGTGGGAGTTTCGGCGGTGGTGGAGGATTCAGCAGCAGCAGCGGGGGCGGAAGCGGTCGCCCGATGACCGGGTTCGAAGCCGTGATCTTCCTCATCATTTTTGTCGTAGTCGTGATCTTCCAGGTCGGCAGCCATGCCATCGGATTCGTCGAGAGCCGCCAATCGAACCACATCACCCAGGGGGGGGGTGACGCTGCGCTACCGCCACCCAGTCACGCCGAACACGAGCGGATGATCGAACAACTGCAGCGTCGCGACGCTGCCTTCGATTTCGACCATTTTTCAGATCGTGTTGAAAACGCCTTTCTGAAGATCCAGGACGCCTGGCAACACCAAGAGCTGACGCCCGTCTACCCCTTCATTTCCGACAGCATTCTGGAACGCTTTTCAATCCAGATCGACGAGCAGAAACGCGCCGGTTATCGCGACCAGATGTCGGACCTGAACGTCCATAGCGACAGTATGCGTCTGGCTTCGCTGACGACCACTCCCCACTTCGAAACGCTCGATGTGTGCATCACGGCCACAGCCGTGGATTACCGCGTATCTCTGGAAACCGGTCGACCGGTCGACGGCAAGTCCGGTGCCGAGACGTTTACCGAGTATTGGTCGTTTCTGAGACGCAGCGATGTCACGACCCGCCGCGACCAAAACGGACTCATCGAAGGCAACTGTCCAAACTGCGGTGCGGCGCTGGAATTGAATCAAATCGGCGAATGCAGTTCGTGTCAGGCCGTGCTCCGCAGCGGGGCGCATGACTGGGTGCTGGCGGAAATCACCCAAGCCTGCGAATGGAAACCCGGCGTCAACCAACCGGACACGTTGACGGTCTTTCGCGACACGCAGGATCCCGGATTTTCCGTCCAACACATCGAGGACCGGGCCTCCGTCATTTACTGGCGCAAGACACTGGCCGACAGAACCGGAGACATCGCACCGCTGCGCAAAATGGCAACGGATGACTTCTGTCAATCGTATGCCGCCGAACTGTCGCAGGCTCAGACGACCTCAGGACGCTATTTCTGGCACGATTGCGCGGTCGGTTCTGTCGCTTGCCTGGGCATCGTTTCCGATGAGCAAGCCGATCATATTCTGCTGGAGGTCCGCTGGGCGGGAAACAGATTCACTGTCAAGGCCGACGGTTCTCTGAACGATCTGAATCAGTGGAAACGCCTGCGATCGCTGTTCGTCCTCATGCGGCAACACGGTGTCAAATCGCGGCTGGAACACACCATCACGTCGGCCCACTGCCCCGCCTGTGGAGCTCCGGAATCCGATCTGACGTCCGACACCTGCTCGTACTGCAAGCAGGTGGTCAACGACGGACGCCACGACTGGGTCCTGCACGAACTGACCACGATACATTCGGAATCCGGCAAACACTGGCAGCAGAAAATGAAACAGGCCGCCAGTCGAGCCGCGGCAACCAGCGTAGCGACAACGATGGCAGCGGCAGCGAACGCAGCCGTGGTACAGCCGAGCCAAATCGAGTCGCTGGCCTGGGTGATCCAAGCAGCCGTCGCCGACCACACGGTCAGCAATCAGGAACAACGCATTCTGGAGCAACTGGCACGCAAACAAGGCGTTGGTCCCAAGCAAGTGCAAGACATGATCGACCTGGCCCGCAAAGGAGAGCTGGAACTGCCCACACCCACGGACGCTGATACAGCGCGCAAGTGGCTGACCGTGCTGGTGGACGTTGCCGTAGCGGACGGGCAAGTGGATGAGGCCGAACAAGAATTGCTGCTGGAACTCGGTCGCCATCTCGACCTGGGCAACTACGACATCAAACTGTTGCTGGCCAAACGTCAGGCGAGACGCCGTCGGACGGTCTGAGTTTCCGCCGGCCGCCGCACAGGCCTCAGGCGCCGCCATGCGCCATACGATGCAAACGGAGTGGCTGGACTCCGAGCCTGTCTCAGCTGAAAATGGCTCTCGCCGTTTAGTCAACCACACCCCGAATCGTGGTCGGAGTTCCGTATGACACCCTGGACCTTTCTGCACGCCTGCGACAGTCACCTGGGAACGCCCCGCTCGTATCGTTTCCGGCCGGCCATCAACCAGCGATGGACAGCAATCACTCGGCAGATGTCCCAGATCGATGCCCAGTTTCTGCTGCACGGCGGCGACCTGACACGCGACGGGGAATCGCATGAGTTGGAATACCAGATCGCCCGCGACGATCTCGACGCCCTTCCGTTTCCCACGTTCGTCATCCCCGGAAACATGGACGTCGGCAACAAACCCACCACACAGCGCGGCAGTCTGAGGTACTGGGACGATTCGCAAATCGTGATGACCGGCCGCCGGATGGAATTGTTCGCGTCCTGGTTCGGCCCGATCCACTGGTCGTTCCTGTTCCGCGGTGTGCGATTCACCGGATTCTTCGCCGCGGTCGCCGGTTCCGGGTTGCCCCAGGAACAGCACCTGTGGCGGATGCTGGAGAAACTCCCACAGCTTCCCCGCGGCAGGCATCACGTGGCGGTGATGCACTACTGGCCGTTCATGGAGGAATTGAACGAACCCGCCTGGGATCTCACCCAAGACTCGGAATACGACAACTGGTACTTTTCGATTGACCCGCCGCATCGACAACGGCTGTGGTCATTATTGAAAGCGGCCCAGGTGGACACGCTGTTTTGCGGCCACGTGCACACCGGCCGACCGATGCAGCTGGTGGATGGCATCCGCTTGTACCGCTCGCCGCCGGGCGGCAACACGGCCCAGTTGTCCGAACGCTGGCCGGACGCCGAAACGCGATTCGGTTTTCATCGCTGCGACGTGACCGACGACGGCATCGAAGTCACGTTTGTGCCCGGTGACGATCAATGCGACGAATTCGGGACGTTTGGCCCCTGGGGGCATCCCGCAATCGAGGATCGCGACTATTCCGCGGCGCAGCAGCAGCCGGCACTCGAGCCCGATGCGTAACAACCGACGGCGACCCGCACGCGCTGATTCTCGCCAGAACACACGCACCAAAACTCACGCACCGGGTCGTACCGCTGGCATACCATCCACAAAACCTGCCTGCGTCCGCCGCAATTCGGCTGTCGCCGCTGCCCGCATCCGATTCAAAGTCTGGCGATACTGGGGATTTAGCGCCAGATTCCGCAATTCGTCCGGGTCGTCACGCAAGTCGTACAGTTCCTCGAGCTCGTTAGCGATCAGCGGCCGCACATATTTGAATCGCTCATGTCGTAACATCACGTACCAGGGAATCGGCCCGTGCAACGCGTCCTTGCCCTGGGGAATTACGTTGGTGTCCGTACCATATTTGCGGCCCGTCGCCGTCAACAGAACGGGATGCGGCCAATCTGCGTCCGGGTCCTTCAACAAGGGCGACAGATCACGACCATGCATGGCCCAGGGCAAATCGCATCCCGCAAAGCGAAAGATCGTGGGGACCAGGTCGACGCCCCCCACGGGAGTCGAGCACACGCGGCCGGACGGAATCTGGCCCGGCATGCTGATGATCAGAGGCGACCGGATGTTCGCGTCGTAAGCCGCGACTTTGTGGCGGAACCCGTGCTGCCCCCAGGCGAACCCTTGATCCGAAGTGAAGATGATCAGCGTGTTCCGCCGTTGTTTGGTCTCGTCCAGAACAGCCAACAAGCGTTTGACTCCCTCGTCGATCGCCAGCACGCCCTGGTGATATTGGCGGACCCATGACGACAGCGAACGATTCTTCCACTGCGGCGATCCGTCGGGACCTTTGTTCCAGAAATCGACCAACTGGGCCCAGTCCGGTTTCCCGGCCCGAGGCGGAAAAATGTCGGCCGGGGTTTTGACCTGGATGCCCGGATAGTCGTCCAAGTGCCGGCGGGCCGGAGTGTACGGGCTGTGCACCGCTCCATAACACAGCCACAAATACCAGGGTTTGTCCTGATCTCGCTGGCCCCCGCGCAGGAAATCGACCGCCCAATCGGTGTACTGGTCGGTGGAGTAACGTTTCAGGATCTTCGTCTCTCCCCCCTGGTACGTGATCGGCTGATCGTAATAGTAGTTCTGATGGTTCTCGGTGTGTTTGGGCCGGTTCCAGACGATCTGAAAATCCCAATCGCGGCCGTAGCCCGTGTCGACCCCGGTGTGCCATTTGCCGATCTGCGCCGTGACGTACCCCTGCTTGCGAAACTCGCGGGGCCAGAATGGACACTTTTTCGGATCGTAGGCACTGCCGGGATAAGGACCTTCCATCCGCATCGATTCGACTCCGAATTGATGATGTCCTGTCAACAGCGTGGCCCGCGACGGCATGCACCAGGTGCCGATGTAAGCCGACTCGAAACGCACACCTTCTCGAGCCAGACGATCGATCGTCGGCGTTCGCGCCCAGGAATAGGCCTGTGGATAGCAGCTCACCGTGCGATAGGAATGGTCGTCGGTGTAGATGAACAGAATGTTGGGACGTTCCGCGGCCATGGCGACCGCCCCAGTACTCGCTGCCAGACAACACACGACCAACAGGGACAGCATGTGCTGTTTCCGTTCAAGAAACTGCAATCCACTTCCGATTCTACCCATCACGGTCTCCCGAACCTGAGCCTCAGAAACACAACAGCGCCTCACCCTCGCTGCGGCGGATTCCCGCGGACGCCGCGTGCGGAACCACGCCCTCGTGCCGCACATTAGCTATCGGCATCGCTCCGCGGAACCCTGACACGATGCTGAGGCGACCTCTATTGGGTTTCACCAATCGTCACGTGCGCTTGAACGCGTTTGATGTTCCCCAGTCCCTGCACCTCGTAAACCCGAACGTGTTCGCCAAATTCGTGGCTCTGCCCCACAACAAAGAACCGGCCGGTCTGCGGCTGCTGGACCACGTCCAGCGACCAGAATTCGCCAATGGTCACTTCATACGGCCGCAGGTAGCCCCGTTGTCGCGCCTGTTGTCGACGGTTGTCGACATAAATATTCTTGAGCAGGGAAGCGACATACAACCCATCGCGGCTCCAGATGTGGACCATGCCGACTTCGTCCGCGACAAACACCCACTCGCCCTCGACCCGGGTACACGTCGGCTGATGTATGCCACCGGGTTCCGGTTTGCCGATTGCCTTATGGCCGACCGACCAGATTCGCCGCCCCGCGCGGTCGTAGCGGCTGATGTCACAACGAATCACGCGTCGTGCCCAGTGACCGACGCCCGGTTGCCGCAGGGAATCGTCCTTGTAGAAGATATCGAAATAGCGATTTCCCTCGGCATCCGCTCCGACACCTTCCAACATCTCGTTGGCCAGCCGCTTGAAGTCCGGACCCACGACGCTGGCGGTCTTCCACGTGTAGTGTGGCACGCCACGCTGATCGATTTTCTGGAGAGGGAGTGCGAAATTCCCCCAGTACACGGTCCCGTCGCGCGTGACTTCCATATCGTGGCTGAAACCAATATGCGGCTCGATCTCGAATTGCCCCTGGGGAGCGAACTCGATTTCATTCTCTTGAGCCAACTCATCGCCGTTGCGATCGACCCAGATGGGAAACGCACCGGACGGGGTCTGCAATTCACCTTCCGCATCGTAGTAACGGAATCGTCCGCCAACGCGGGCCACCGACACCAGTCGATCGCCGTCGAATCGATAGATGCGGACGGTCTTGTGGCAGGTGAACAGGTATCGCCGGCCATCGATCGTATGCGTTTGCTGTCCGTGGACCATGAAGCCGCGCACCTGTCGCGTGGGGTGCTCATGACCCAGCCACCACCAGCGGCGAGGTGACCATTGACCGCTATCCAGATCCAGCTTGTACTCGTACAGGGCTCCCACATTGTAACCATCCAGGCCATACACGACCGTCGGATCATCGCTCAACAGCGAAGCATTCTCCATGTAGGCCCCCCCGTACAGCGCCCACAGCGGGCGTCGGTCGGGCCCGAGCTTCAACAGGCGATTCAACAGATACTCCGACACATAAACCACTCCGCTCGGTCCGCACGCCACGCCTGTGGGGGCATACAGGCGATCTGTCTGAATCGGACCGGGCAACGGGCCAGGCCGCCCATAGCTGCTGACCAGGCGGCCGTCGGGGCCATATTCGAGCAAGCGGCAGGGATCACCCAGGTCGGTGATCAACGCGTGGTTGTTGTCGGTGACGGTCAGACCATAGGGACTCCGCGCGACACGCGACACGACCACCCGCCAGGCATCCTGTTCGCGACGCACCAGGTCGCGGCCGCTGATGGCCAACAGTCGCTGTTGCCGATCGAAGGCCAACCCGGCAGGCCTGGCCAGCGGCAAGGTCCGCGTCGGCTCCAGTGTCTCGCGATCAAAAACGCGAATCAGGTTCTGGGCCCAGCAGGCCACGTACACGCCGCGACCCTGAACCGCGACTCCGCGGACGGACGTCTGTCCCAACACCTGGCCTGCGATCACGGTTTCGCGGACATCGGCCAGTTCCGGTCGTACACGCGGAGAACCGGGAGTTGGAGGTGTGTCACCCAGATAGACGCGCCAGCGACCATCCGGTTCACGGATCGTGTTCCCCGTTCGCGCATCGATGCGGTACAGGTGCCGGCCGGCAACAAACACGGTGGCCCCGTCCACGGCACAGGCGGTCGGCACGTCTCCCGAATCCAAGGGAGCGTGCGTCCAGAGCAAACGACCATCGGCAGCATACTTTTGAGTCCCCACGCCGTGGCCGCGGGCCAGCAGATACAGGTCCCCCTGTGCATCAACACACACGCCACGGGGCGTCAAACCGTGAACTCCGGCGATCTCGTCAGCCGGTTTCCGCTGCGGCACCCGCCCGTTCCCCGGCGTTGCCACATAACGGGCCGACACTCCCGGCGCCTGCAACGCGCGCAACTCGTACCGACCGGGCGGCACCCGTTGACCGGCATCGTCACCGGTATCCCACACGACGTCGACCGGTCCCGCCTGTGCCGGTCGGGATTCCCACAGCGTGCGGACCAACCGGCCGGTCGCGTCATACACCACCGCGCTGGTCGGCGCGTTCAAGGGCAGCTCAACGGAAAACCGGACCCAATGCCGCTTGTCGATCATCGGCCGCGTTTTCGGCGGTTGCGGCTTGGCCGGTCGGATCAGTTCCACTGTATCACCGCCGGCAGCGGCGGTACTGGAAACAAACTGATCCCAGGCGACATCGTGATCCCAGGCCGTGTTGAATAACTGGATCCGCGACACGTAGCCGGCCAGTTGCGCGGAGTTGCCCAGCTGAACACCGATCGACAATCGTGTCTTGGGTGTACCGAACTCGGCCAGCACCGGCTGTCCCGCCAACCCGCCGCGATCGTTCTGTTGACCATCGACGAAAGTCCAACCGCGACCGCCGCGCCAAGCAAACGCCACCTGTGTCCAGTGATCGGGCAAGACAGGCCGCGGCGTGTTTCCACCACCGATGGGCAGCGAGACACCCAATGCCCCTCCGTGATGCATGACGGCCAGGCTGATGGATTTCTGACCCCGTTGATATTCCTGGCGAATGATCGGAGTGGAACCATTGTGCACCGGGCTACCGGTCCGCATCCAGACCACCAGAGTGCCTTCGTCGCTGGGCCATTTCAGAGTTTGAGGTGCCAGCGACAGATGATCCGCCGCACGTCTCTCTGGCTTCGTGTTCGTCGGAATATACGATGTCGGTGCCTCGCAACCATGCAAAGGCCGCCGCTCCAACTGGACGGCGTCCAGCAGCACCTGGCCGTTCACCCGGACTCCGCACAACCAGTCCTGTCCTTCGAATTCTGGAGCCACGTACCCCCCGATCCGCCACCAGGGTCCGATCCGCAACGCATCCTGAAATCTGCGTGACGCGGGAATCGCATTTTCGCCGCCCGGCTTGCGCGTGGCCAGGACCTGAACCGTGTGATCCTTTGGCGGCTTGCCATCCGGCGTGCGGACATAGGCGGTGAGAAAGTAACCGCGAAATTCCGGTGCCGCGAAGCTGCCCAATTTCCGCGGAGCGTGCAGCCAGTCGCCCTGACCACTGAGTTCCAGAGCAACGCGACCGTGGATGCCATCTTTGTCGCGCACGGCGGTTTTCAGTTCTCCATGTTCCCGCCACACCACACGCGCGGCCTCGATCGAAGACTCGAATGAAGAGTGCAGCAACAGATTGGTCGCGGGGCCTTCCGAAAGATATCCGGTCATGGCCAGGCCGTTGGCGTCTTTGCGGCCGGCGAAGCGCGGCACGTTGGGCCCGACAGTCTGAATGCGACCATCTGCGCCGATCCGGGTCGCCGGGCTGGGCCGCAGAAAACGCGACCCTGACGGCAACGACGTCGACTTCTCGAACTTGACGTCGACCACCAGCGCGGGCTGTTCGGCCAACGCCAGCGCCGGCAGCAGAATCGAGAAGCCGCACATCCGCAATGACCACATCCCACCGCTCCACGATTCGCATGCTGGTCCCACCGGCTCGAACGCAGAGGTGTGCCGGACGCAAAGAACTTCAACAGGCAAACCCAACGAACACCCGACCAGGCAGACCGCGTCCAATTCCGTTCAACACAACCACTGTTCCGTGACCCACCCGCAGATCGGAGCGGGATGCGGCAGACGGTTCCAGGATTCCAAACGGTTTCTGCGATTGGGCAACATGTGACCCGTTTGCCGTCAAACCGATGGTCGCTTAATATCAGAACAGCAAGATTCTCAGTTCGTCACGAAAATTGCAACAACCGGGCAAGATCTTGTTCGTAGCTCGCAACGATCGTGTTCTGTTACAAGTTGCTGTTCGGGCGCGACAGACCGTGAAACACAGTGAGAACATCATCTTGACGAACATCGGCAGGTACGGGGCGCTGCCGCGGCTTGTCGGCTGCTTGTGCCTGGCTATTTCCACCACATCGGCTGCGAACGACAAAGGCCCCGTTGACTATGGCCGGGATATCCGCCCGATCCTCGCGTCACGCTGCTTCGGCTGTCACGGGCCACGCAAACAGGACGGCGGATTGAGGCTGGATGTCCGGCGGGGTGTCTTGGCCGGCGGTGATCATGGTGCCGTGATTGTCACCGGCAACAGCCAACGCAGCGCGTTGATCCGCCGCGTGACGTCCAAACAGCCGGACGATCGCATGCCTGCCAAGGGCAAGCGGCTGACGGCCGCCGAAATCCAGCTTCTGCGATTGTGGATCGATCAAGGTGCGACCGGTATGCCGCAGCGGGTCACCACGTCCTCGGCTGATGGACACTGGTCCTTCCAACCCATCCGGCGTCCCGCGTTGCCGGATGTGACACATAGCGATTGGCCCCACAACGCCGTGGATCATTTCGTGCTCAGCAAACTCGAACAGCGGAACATCCTGCCGGCGGCAGCGGCTTCTCGCGCGACGTTAATCCGCCGTTTGCACCTCGATCTGACCGGCCTGCCACCCGCGTGGTCTCGCGTCTTGCAGTTCGTGGCGGATCCACGTCCCGATGCCTACGAACGCCTGGTGGATGAACTGCTGGCATCACCGCGATACGGTGAACGCTGGGGACGTCACTGGCTCGATCTGGCGCGGTATGCCGACAGTACCGGCTACGAATCCGACCAGCCGCGTCAGGTCTGGGCCTACCGCGACTGGGTCATCAACGCGCTCAACGCGGACATGCCGTTCGACCGGTTTGTCACCGAGCAGCTGGCGGGCGACCTGTTGCCCGGCGCGACACGTGACCAACGGATTGCGACCGGATTCCACTGCAACGCCATGCTGGATCCTGGAGTCCGGCAGGAGTCGATTCTGGATCAGGTCAACACAACCGGAGCGGTGTTTCTGGGACTCACGACCGGCTGCGCCCAATGCCACGCTCATAAAACCGATCCTCTGACACACCGAGAGTTCTATCAGCTCTACGCGTTCTTCAACGAGGCCGGTATCAGCGAGTTGACGATCGGCGAGGTTCCTGAGGCGGGATCGGCGGCCCCGCAATCGGCCAAGACACAAATGAAAGACAGTCCGCCGCCGGCCACGACTTTGGTCATGAAACACAGCCCGCAACCGACGCACATCTTCATTCGAGGTGATCACACGCAGCCCGGTGAGCGCGTCTTGGCGAGTTTTCCGGCGTTCCTCAATCGCTCAACCGGCAGAGTGCCGGATTCGACGGCACCGGCATCGCAAACACGTCCGCCCGACGCCACTCCCTTAACCCGACTCGATCTCGCCGCCTGGCTTCTGTCGCCCGACAATCCTCTGACGGCGCGCGTGACCGCCAATCGCATCTGGCAACGATTTTTCGGTCTGGGGCTGGTCGAGACGGAAAGTGACTTCGGCATCCAGACTCCGGAACCGCTGCACTCCGCCTTGCTGGACTATCTGGCCGGAGAACTCCGTGGCAACGCACAGTCACCCTGGCAGGGCCTCAAGCCACTCCATCGACTGATCGTGACATCGGCCACTTATCGCCAGTCTTCGACGGTCCGTCCGGAATTGGCCGACATCGATCCGGGTAACCGGCTGCTCGCCCGCCAGCGGCGGCTGCGTCTGGAGTCCGAACTGATTCGAGACATCAGTCTGTCGTCCGCCGGCCTGCTGTGCCACAGCCTGGGAGGTCCCAGTGTCTTCCCTCCGCAAGCCGATGGCATCCTGACCAATCGCGCCACACCCGCCACATGGACGCCAAGCTCGGGCCAGGACCGTTTTCGGAGAGGAATGTACACCTGGAACTGGCGTCTGACTCCGCACCCGCACTCGCCACTGTTTGACGCTCCGGACGGAGTGACGGCCTGTACGCGTCGTGTGCGATCGAACGTTCCGGTGCAGGCCTTGACCTTGTTGAACGATCCGAGTTTTGTGGAAGCGGCGCGGGCCTTGGCCGCGCGGATTGTGTCTTCCTCGGCCGAGTCGGACAGTGAACGTATCCGGCTGCTGTGCCAGACCTGCCTGTCCCGCGAACCGTCGGCGGCGGAACACCAATTGCTGCAATCGCTGATCACACATCAGCGACAGTCCTTCACCGCGGATCCACAACAGGCGCTGCTGGCCAGCGGCAACTCGACAAGATCTGTGGACCGTGTCTCGGAACTGGCGACCTGGGTTGTCGCCAGCCGCGTCGTCATGAACCTCGATGAGTTCATCACCCGGGAATAGCATCGTGATCACAGAATCGCCAATCGACCGGGCAACCCGTCGGCAGTTCTTCGGCTGTTCGGCATTGAGCCTGGCGCCGGTGGCGCTGTCCAGTTTGCTGGCCGCCGATGATCCCTCGGCCAAACACATCGCCGGTCCGTTGCCGGCCCGTCCACCGCAGATCATCCCGCGTGCCAAATCGATCATCTTTCTGTTTCAGATCGGGGGGCCGAGTCAAATCGATCTGTTCGATCCCAAGCCGGAGCTGTTGCGTCGACAGGGAGAACCGCTGCCGGAATCCATCCTGAAACAGATCTCGTTCGCCCAGATCCAGGAGAAGCAGCCGAAACTGATGGGTTCCCCCTGGAGTTTCGCCCGGCACGGCGCATGCGGAGCGGATGTTTCCGAACTGTTGCCGCACACCGCTTCGATTGTCGATTCTTTGACGATCGTCAAGACACTCAAGACCGACGACACCAACCACATGTTCGCCGAGCTGATGATGAACACCGGCTGGCGGCGATTCGGTCGACCGAGTCTCGGCAGTTGGGCCGTGTATGGGCTGGGAACCGAATCGCAGAACCTGCCGGCCTTCATGGTGTTGCGCAGCGGAATGCGACCGCGGAGCAAGAGCGCGAATTACGGCAACGGATTTCTCCCATCTCAGTATCAAGGCACACCGCTGCGATCTTCCGGCACTCCACTGCTGAACCTGGCCAGCCCCGCAGGTTTTTCCGCTGAGACTCAACGCCGCAGCGTGCGGGCCATCAATGACCTGAATCGACTGCGACTGGCGGACACGGGCGACCCGGAAATCGCCGCCAGAATCGCCGCCTACGAAATCGCGTTTCGCATGCAGTCCACGGCCCCAGAACTGCTGGATCTCAAGCAGGAAACACCCCGCACGCTGTCGATGTACGGCATCGAAAACGTGGCCACACCGTCTTACGCTCGCAACTGTCTGCTGGCCCGCAGGCTGGTTGAACGCGGCGTGCGCTTTGTGCAGTGCTTCCACGGTGATTGGGACCATCACACGGGCATCGACAACGGTCTGCCTCAGCAATGCCGCCTGACCGATCAAGCCTCGGCCGCACTGATTCGCGATCTGGCTCAGCGCGGATTGCTGGACGACACGCTCGTTGTCTGGGGCGGCGAATTGGGTCGCACTCCCGTCGCGCAAAAGAGCAAGAAACCCGGCGTGGCCGTCGGCCGCGATCATCAGATCGAAGCCTTCACGATGTGGTTCGCCGGCGGAGGCGTCAAGCCGGGCCAGACCATCGGTGCGACCAACGATCTGGGCTGCCTGCCCACGGCCGAGTCCTGGCATGTCTACGACCTGCAAGCCACCCTGTTGCACGCGTTGGGCTTGGACCACCAACGCCTGACCTATCGCCACCAGGGCCGCGACTTCCGCCTGACCGACATTCATGGCCAGGTGAAATCCGAGTTGTTTGGTTGAGTTCTCCGTCGACGCCAGGCATTGAACCTGCGCCGCTGGCTGGTGCTGGGAACCGTGTCTCAGACAGATCTGCACAGAACACTTTCGTGAACCCGGACACATGACCGCTGTTGAGGGAAATTGGTCGCGACGACTGGAAGCCGTTGGTTACAGAAAAAGACTGGCAAATACACGATCCCGATTTGATATGATCCACTCCATCCCGTTTCTTGATTCCACTCACAGCACGTGCCACGGTTCGACCCGAGTGCCTGCCGTTGAATTGACTCAGGGAACATGCGAAGGACAAGACGATCAAGACCGTGTCGTTGTTGCACCGGTTACGATTTGGCCGGTACCGATTTGAATGCAAAGGCATACGCCCATGTTTCGACGAAGCACCTGGTTGACGGTTGTCCTGCTGATCGCTGCGGGAGCTGCGGACGGCGCAGCAGATGACCTGGCATACCTGCAGCGCAGCACCCCCTGGTCTCCCCACAGGCAGTTCCCCAAATTGACCACTCCGCAATGGGTTGGCGAGGATGGCGTGGAAGCCGTCGTCGTGCTGGCCATCGACGACATGCGCGACCCGGCCCGCTACGAAGCCTATCTGCGACCGATCCTGCAGAGGTTGAAGAAGATCGACGGCCGAGCGCCGGTCAGCATCATGACCTGTCAGGTGAAACCCAACGACCAGCAACTCCAATCCTGGCTGGCCGAAGGACTCAGCGTCGAAGTCCACACCATTGACCACCCCTGCCCGCTGCTCAACGGTGGCGACTTCGCCAAGGCAAAATCCACCTACGATCGCTGCGTGGATCTGTTGAGCAACATTCCGGGTAACCGTCCGGTCGCCTTCCGGATGCCATGTTGCGATTCACTGAATACCGTCAGTTCCCGGTTCTACTCCGAGATCTTCGATCGCCGGACGTCCGCCGGCCATTATCTGAGCATCTCGTCCTCGGTCTTCAACCTGTTCACTCCCGAGGATCCGTCGATTCCGCGGCATCTGGTACTGGATCCGCAAGGACGACCACGGTTCCAGAAATACATCCCTCATCAAAACACCGCCGCCCCGCGATTCCGCTTCAACAACTTCATCGAAAACTATCCCTACCCCTATACGATCAACAACACCTGCTGGGAGTTTCCGTGCGTGGTGCCCAGCGACTGGGAAGCCCAGAATCTGCACAAACCAAACAACCCGGTCACTGTGGACGACATGCAGGCGGCGCTGGATATCACCGTGCACAAGCAGGGAGTGTACTGCCTGGTGTTTCATCCACACGGCTGGATTCGGAACGACCAGGTCGTCCAGCTGATCAACCACGCTGTCGCCAAGCACGGCAAGAAAGTCAAGTTTCTGACATTTCCTGAAGCGCTGAGACGGCTGAATCAACATCTGCTGGACAATGAACCACTGCGGGACGCCAGCGGACGCGACAACGGAGTGCGGCTGGTTGATGTGAACCAGGACGGGCTGCTGGACGTCGCGATCGGCAATCAGCGCAAGCAGCAAACCCGTATCTGGCAGCCACAGACCGGCCGGTTCGTCAGCGTCCCCTTCCCGGCACAGTGGGCTCAACCTGCCGCACGGGGCTCGAATGGACCGCGGGACACGGTCACCGCTGGCGATATCCATTTTGTGTCGCTGCCTGACCAGGCCGGCCTGCGGCTGGTCCACCGCACAACCGCGGTGGACGACGATGCGACGACATCGTCCGGAACCTTGGTCGCCCACAGATTTCTGGATGGGGCCTGGCGAGACGATCGTCCCCTGACCGATCTGCTCCGCAAACAGATCAACGCCAAGACCGCCGCATCCGGCAACCGGTTGACGCATCTGCAATTTCACAAGCTGAGCGACATCGGGACGACGCTGGCGTTGTTCACCCGCGGCGACGCGGACGGCAGTGCAATCGCCACAGACGTGTACGGACTGAATACTCGGCAGGGCACATGGCAACGGCTGCCGGCCCAGCTTCCCGCTGCGATCTCTCGGGGCCTGATGGAGCCTGGAATGCCACGTGTCCGATTCGTGGACCTCGACGAAGACGGTGAGGATGACCTGATTCTCTCCGCTCAACCCAGCCCGGAACGACCGGATCCCGGTCTGAAGTTCTGGCTGATGAACTGGTCCGTCAGTGGGAAACCAACACCGGTCGCGTTGAACGCCGCGGTCCAGACCTTGCCCTTGATTCGGGCCGATGGTTCGGACAACGGATTCTTCGTGCGCGACCGCCACCTGTGCTGGCAAAACGAAGACACCAACCAGCGTCCCGACCTGTTGCATCGTGTCTCGTTCGACGATGTCCTGCAGTTGCACAGCGAGCAGCAAGCCAGGGAAGGACTGTTCCCGGCACCGCGCACTCCGCAGAAGTCAGCGGAATTGATTCTGCTCCGGCCGGGCCTGCGACTGGAACTGGTGGCTTCGGAACCGTTGATCCGCGACCCCGTGGCATTCGACTGGGATGTCAGCGGCCGTTTGTGGGTCGTCGAAATGGGAGGCTACCCCAACGGAACCGATGACCAGGGCCAAGGCGGCGGCCGAATTCGCGTGTTGCGCGACACCGACGGAGACGGCCGTTTCGATGCAGCGCAGACTTTTCTGGACGGTCTCAATTTTCCGACCGGAATCCAGCTGTGGCGCAGCGGTGTTTTGGTGACAGCCGCTCCGGAGATCTTCTACGCCGAAGACACCGATGGAGACGGTCGCGCCGATGTCCGCCGGACCCTGTACCGTGGCTTTGCCGAAGGAAACCAGCAGCACCGGCTGAACGGGTTACGTTGGGGACTCGACAATTGGTTGTATGTCGCCAATGGCGACAGTGGCGGCAGCATCACCTGTGAACACGCCCTGCGGGCTCCGTTGGGACCGTTGCCGAAGGGAATTGCGATCGGGGGCCGGGACCTCCGCATCCGTCCCGATGCAGGACGGCTCGATCCTCAATCCGGACAAACGCAATTCGGCCGCAATCGCGACGACTGGGGCAACTGGTTTGGATGCAACAACTCGCACCCCATGTGGCATTACGTACTGGCGGACCACTATCTGCGCCGCAATCCACACGCGGTGGTCAAAACCACCCGCGACGAAGTTCCGGTGATCCCCGGACCAGCTCCGGTGTTTCCAGCCAGTCGCACACTGCCGCGGTACAACGACTTCCAGAACGTCAACCGGTTTACGTCGGCTTGCAGCACCATCATCTACCGCGATCGCTTGCTGGGCGCGGAGTTCTACGGCAACGCGTTGACCTCCGAGCCGGTGCACAACCTGGTTTCCCGGCTTGTACTGACTGCCGATGGAGTGACGTTCAGCGGCCGGCGAGCTGCGGACGAATCTCAGTCGGAATTCCTGGCCTCGCGCGACAACTGGTTCCGTCCGACAATGATCCGCACCGGACCGGACGGCGGCTTGTGGATCGCGGATATGTACCGGGCGGTGATCGAGCATCCCAAGTGGATTCCCGCCGACTGGCAGGCGCGACTCGACCTGCGATCCGGCCACGATCGGGGCCGGATCTACCGAGTCCTGCCCGCTCGACCCACGGATGCCTGCCGGCCGATCGCGGAACAGACGTCTCCCGGCCAGGCCGCGTCCGAGCGAGACACGTTGCGCTGCTTCTTCAAGGATTCCAGTCCGAGCACGCCGGCACTGGTGCGGCGTCTGTCCAGCCCGAATGGCTGGTGGCGTGATACCGCTCAACGCCTGCTGGTGCATCGACAAGACAAGTCGGCGGTGCCGGCGTTGAAGACCATGTCCCGTTCCCATCCGTCACCGCTGGCCCGATTGCACGCGCTGTGTACACTCGAAGGACTGCAGGCGTTGACGTCCACTGTGCTGGTCGCTGCGCTGGGCGACGCGCACCCCGGAGTCCGTCGCCATGCCGTGAGGCTGAGCGGATCGGGCTGGAGCGATCAGCCTGCTGTCCTGCGGGCGGTCGTGGGCCGTCTGGCAGACGACGATCTGCTGGTACTACAGCAGTTGGCGTACACCGCCGGCGATATCCGCGACAAACAGGCCGGGCACATTCTGGCAACCTTACTGCATCGGCACGCCAAAAACCGCTGGCTGACCGCGGCCACGATGAGTTCACTAAATGCCGACAACATCCGCGATGTCCTCCAAGAAACGATCGGCACAATCAACTCCAAGGACAACCAAAGCGGACTCCTGGCACGACTGCTGGGTCAGGCCGCCGCGTTCAAGCAAACCGACGCGATCAAGGCGCCGGTGTTGCAATTGCTGCCCGAGCCCGGCCAGCCGTTTTCTTCGAAGCGCTGGATTGCGCTCACAGCCGTCACGACGGAATTCCAGAAACACCCGGATCTGTGGAAGTCCCTGGTGTCCGGGAAACCGGCGCAGGCACGCTGGACGGCTGCCGTGACCGAGGCTCTGCGATTGGTCACCAACCCCTCGGCCGATGTCGCGTTGCGGGTGGCCGCTCTGCGGTTTTCCAGGCTGGGAGGTATTCAGGGACAACTGACCCCAGAGTTACTGGAACAATTGTTGGTGCCTCAATCACCCGACAGCCTGCAAAAGACGGTGGTCACAACGCTCGCTGATTTCGGAGGTTCCACTGCTCCGCAACAGATGCTCTCGGGATGGCGCAGTCACAGTCCGGCGTTACGGGCTGCCATTCTGGACGCGCTGCTGCAGCAGGACCGGTTCCGGTCCGCGGTGTTGGACGCGATGCAAACCGGAATGATCTCGGCTGTGGATGTGGATGCCGTTCGCCGCGAACGCCTGCTGACGACGGGTTCCGCGGCGCAACGGACCCGAGCGTCGCAACTGCTTGCCGTACCGGCATCGTCCAATCGACAACAGATACTCGACCGTTTTGGCGATGTGCTCGAACTGTCCGGGGACGTCACCCGTGGACTTCGCGTCTTCGAGAAACGCTGCGCCGCGTGTCACAAGCTCCAAGGTGTGGGAAAGTCGATCGGAGCCGATCTGTCCACGCTCCGCGACCGTTCCGGGTCCGCTCTGCTGACTGCAATTCTGGACCCCAATCGCGCGGTCGAGGCCAAGTTTCTGAGTTTCACAGCGGTCACCGAATCCGGCAAGACATATGCCGGCATGTTGCTAACTGAAACCGGAAGCAGCCTGACATTGATCGGCGCCGACGGCAAATCACAGATCATTCGGCGGACGGAGCTGGAAACGCTGGCCGGTTCCAACCGTTCGCTGATGCCCGAAGGATTCGAAAAGGATCTGAGCAAGCAGGACCTGGCCGACCTGATCCGATTTGTGCAATCCAACGGTGTGCCCCGCAAGACGTTTCCCGGCAACGTTCCACGCGTGATCCAGGCCGACCAACGTGGGAACCTGGTTTTGCCGGCAACCGCTGCCGAAATTTTCGGACCGTCCATCGTACTCGAACAGCGGTTCAAGAATCTGGGTTACTGGAGTTCGGAGAAAGACCACGCAGACTGGACGATCCAGGTTCCGTCCGCCGGGGTTTATCAAGTCGAACTGGACTACGCGGTCGAACAATCCTGCGCGGGTGACGAACTGCATTTGACAGTGGCCGGAACCCGGCTGAATGGCCGTGTGCCGTCCACCAAGACCTGGGAGAACTATCAGAAGTGGAAGCTGGGCAACATCCGCTTACCCCAGGGACTGAGTCGGCTGGTCGTTTCCACCCCGACCAAGCCGCGGCAAGCCATGATCGACCTGCGAACGATCACGTTGCGACCACAACCCCAATCCGCGACCCGCTGAACGCGACAAGGG